>Ga0187867_10000656_pt1 | contig 30627 bp, 30 predicted proteins | sample June2016WEW_13_1_FD_132976 | JGI IMG/M metagenome (GOLD analysis project Ga0187867, IMG submission 132976) | Peatland microbial communities from SPRUCE experiment site at the Marcell Experimental Forest, Minnesota, USA - June2016WEW_13_10 | ecosystem: Environmental > Terrestrial > Soil >... | reverse complement strand
GGTACAGATATTGCCTTTGGCTTTATCGTCTCGCTCATTGGCAGCGGCGCACATTGGTTCTCGCACGCCTCCAACCCGGAGTTGCTGATGCACCTGATTGTTGGCGGCGTCGCCGGAGCCATAGCCGGAACCATCTTCAGCACCCGCGTCCCGCGCCATCAGTTGCGTTTTGCCCTCTGGGTCTGGCTGCTCGTACTTGGCGTCCAGCTCCTCTTCAACAGCTATAAGGCACGGGCAACCCCATATAAGCTGACAGTTAGCCAGTTTCGACCATTTCATTAAAGCTAGGATGCACCACGGTGGTTCGCCCTGATTGTGATTTGCTGATTCTGACTGATTGTTCTGTATTGGGTTAAGACAGCTTCAGCATGACGGGAGAGCATCTGCCTTGGAAACAAATGGCCCCCCTGGAACGCTGTCCCAGAACAATCGAAAAATCAAGAGCATAGCGGTCCGCGAAGATTGGTCGGGGCGGTCAGATTCGAACTGACGACCCTCTGCTCCCAAAACAGGTCACAGATTTTTCTCTAAATCATTGAAAGATTTACGCTTGCAAGTCTTTTGAAATCAGTGAAATCTGTTGAGCTCTGTGGAATCGCCTACACCTGTGAGGCTTTCGCGTTTACAAAATCGACTACAGTGATGGTTTTCCTTCTTGGATCAGCAGCAGCGGAACATCAAAGAAAACGCAAGAATACCATACGCGCTTCCGGCCTTACGCGGCCTCTTGGTACAGATACTTTTGGAATCCCACAAACACCTTGGTTATCTCTTCAGGCATACCAAGATCCTTAACCGCGTCTTGGATGGAGTTGAAATACTTGAGGCGGAGTAACGGAGTCAACTTCTCCTGGGCAAGTTCATCCACCCCGACACCCACATAGTGGGCCAAGACGAAGTCCAGAAACGCCTGCTGTTTGCTGTTGAAGTGCGTACTGATGGCAACCTTTGCTCTACTGGCGCGCTCTTCGCGCGTGAGCGTCGGCAGAGCATACGCAACGTACGCGAGCACGTCGAAGAGGTCGCTCTTCTCGGCGTCGATGATCTTCTGCATTTCTGCCAGTTGGTCGTGTCCGAAACCTTTCTCTGCTAGTCCATTCAGGAGCAGCTTTCTCGTATCAGGGGCGCTCCATAATGCGCGTAGTTCGGCTTCGTCTTTGAAGAACTCCGGCAGCCGTCCAAACAATAATTCCATAAACTGCTGCGCTGACATGGGAGTGCCGTCCGGGTGCCAGAACGTGGTGCATACCATGTGCTGGATGGCACGATCTTTGCCGTCGGCAAGCTTCACCTTCGCCTTTTTCTTCCTCTGGCACACGCATGGGCGCTGACCGCAAACCTCACAGGGCTCTTTCGGGCATTCACACGGTTCTTTCCCGCACACCGGACACGGTTCCGGGGTTGGCTTTATGCATTGGCAGGGGTAGGAGCCGCACTTCTCGCATGGTTCCGGTTCCAACGGCTCGCCGTCCCATTCCGGATCGCTGAAATGGGTATATGCCTTCACGAAGTCGTAGATGGTGAAGTAGTCCTTGCCATCGTAGAGGCGTGTGCCGCGACCGATGATTTGTTTGAACTCAATGATTGAGTTGATCGGGCGCATCAAAACGATATTGCGAATGTTACGGGCATCCACGCCGGTCGAGAGCTTCTGAGAGGTGGTCAGAATCGTCGGAATGGTTTTTTCGTTGTCCTGGAAGTCACGGAGGTGTTGGTTTCCAAGTTCGCCGTCATTCGCGGTGACCCGCTGACAATAATTCGGGTCTGCGCCCGTCTTCATCTGGTTGATGAGATCGCGCACAGCCAGCGCATGATCCTGCGTAGCGCAGAAGACAAGCGTCTTTTCCTTCTGGTCGATCTGCTCCATGAACATCTTTACGCGGTGCGCTTCGCGTTCTTTAATCTCGATGATCTTGTTGAAGTCGGTTTCTGTATAGCGCTTTCCGGTTTCAACTTCTCCCTCCACCACTTTGTCATCCGGCGTGTAGACATACTCGTCGAGCGTCGTTGAAATCTGCTTGAGGCGGAACGGCGTCAGGAAGCCGTCATTGATCCCCTCTTTGAGCGAGTAGATGTAGACCGGCTCACCGAAATAGGCGTAGGTGTCCGCGTTCTCTTGGCGCTTCGGCGTCGCGGTCAATCCAAGCTGTACGGCGGGAGCAAAATAATCCATAATGCCACGCCAATTGCTTTCGTCGTTCGCGCCCCCACGATGGCACTCGTCGATCACGATGAAGTCGAAGAAATCGGGCGGATACTCGCCGAAATACGGCGATGGCTTACCGTCCTTCGGCGGGCCGCTCATGAAGGTCTGGAAGATGGTGAAGAACAGGCTGGCATTCTTCGGAACTTTGCCCTTCTTGCGAATGTCCTCCGGCTTGATTCGGACCAGTGCGTCGTCAGGGAACGCCGTGAATGACGTGAAGTCGTTGAAGGCTTGGTCTGCGAGGTTGTTGCGGTCGGCGAGGAAGAGGATGCGCGGGCGGCGTGTGGGTTCCGCTCCGCTCTTCCAGTCGGTCAGGTTCCATCGCGCGTTGAAAAGCTTCCATGCGATCTGGAAGGCAATGGAGGTCTTTCCAGTTCCGGTTGCCAGCGTCAGGAGCACGCGATCCTTGCCGTCGGCAATAGCCTCTAGCACGCGATTGACCGAAATCTCTTGGTAGAAGCGAATCAGCCATGTACCGCTCTTGTCTGGCGTGGGCACGGCGGCAAAGCGGTCGCGCCACGCGTTCGCCTTGGCGAAGGTCATCTTCCACAGTCCGTCAGGCGTCGGATAGCTCGGCGTCTCGCCTTCATTGCCGGTCTCCATGTCGATGCCGTAGATGCCCTGGCCATTGGTGGAGTAGGTATAGCGAATTTCCAACTTTCCGGCGTAGTTCTTAGCCTGCGCCACGCCCTCGGTCATCGCTTCGTCCCACGCCTTGGCCTCGACGACAGCGAGTTTGGTGTTCCGATACTCAAGCACATAGTCCGCCGTCAACGGTTTTCCACGCCGTCCCTGGCTTTCGATGCGACCAAGCGTAATCGGATACTCGCGCCGAATACGGCTACCTTCGATGGTGCCCCATCCCGCCGCCTTCAACGCGGGATCGATATATTCGGCTCTGGTTTCTGCTTCGTTCATGGGCGTTAGTTAGAGTTCTTCAGTAAACGCTTGATCCAGTAGTGATTTTCTCAACTCGACCAGCGAAGCGATCTTTTCCTGATAAACGGATTCAAAGCGTTGGGTCCGTGATAAAAGAGCATCGAGTTCGGCGATTATACGATTTTGCTCCGATAGAGAAGGGAATGGAATTTCGATTTCTCCCAGCTTGCTCCGGCTTATACGGCTTCTGGTCGCTCCGGTAGTTTCAGCGTTAACCTCAGCAAAATACTGCGGTGATTGTGCATAGTAATTGAAGAATTCTGGCAAGATCTGTTTGGTATCAAATCGAACGATGGTGCAGTCGACTGCAGTGATCATTTTTTGGCCGGTATCAGGAATAATACATGCGCGACCGACAGGATCAGGCAATCGAGAGATTAGGCAGTCACCTGGGACTATTTCTGTGCAGTTTAACCTCTGATATGTAGCCTCAGAAATGAAGCGTCCCTTCTCTGCTCGATCCTTAAAAACGCCAATGCCAACGTTTCCGGTTTGAACCAGACGAATACCATCTTCAGCTTGATCTTTACTCTCAATCCAATCACCATCGTCGAAGGTCGTACACACCTCTACCAACCTCTTCCTCTTCCATGTTGTATCCTTCGCAGTGAAAACACCTCTTAAGTCATCTGCGAATGTTCTCTCTTCGTCCCCAACATCGCAAATCGCAATATCCGCCATGATTTCATTTGGGCGACGACGCGGAGGGGAAGGAGGGGTATTCGGGTTCTTCACGGAGAGATCGAAGGTCGTCTTGTCGATGCTCTTGGCATCCGCGCTCCACGACTTCGGCGAGTCGGCGAAGGTCTCTTGCAATTTCACAAATTCAGCGAGATCGTAGTCATTGAGCGGATTGGTCTTTCCGAGATTGCGGCCTGGGTCGAGCTGGTAGTACCAGATCTTCCTTGTCGGCGCACCTTTCTCGAAAAACAGCACTACGGTTTTCACGCCTGCGCCCTGAAACGTGCCACTGGGACAGTCCAATATGGTGTGAAGATTGCAGTTGTCCAGCAAGAGCTTGCGTAGATTGAGAGCAGCATTATCGGTATTCGACAGGAAGGTGTTCTTGATGACTACGCCGCCACGCCCGCCAGCCTTGAGCATCTTGATGAAGTGCTGAAGGAAGAGGAACGCAGTCTCGCCAGTGCGGATGGGGAAGTTCTGCTGCACCTCTTTGCGTTCCTTCCCGCCGAAGGGCGGATTTGCCATCACAATGTCGTAGCGATCCTTTTCCTGTACGTCGGCGAGATTTTCGGTGAGCGTGTTGGTGTGGATGATGTTGGGCGCGTCGATGCCGTGCAGGATCATGTTCATGATCGCGATGACATAGGCGAGGGACTTCTTCTCCTTGCCGTAAAAGGTGCGCTCCTGAAGCGTCTTCGCGTCCTTTGTCGTCAGGCCCGGTTTTGCAGTGAGGTAATCGAACGATTCGCAGAGGAACCCCGCCGAGCCGACCGCGCCATCATAGATGCGCTCGCCGATCTTGGGTTTCACGACTTGAACGATGGCGCGGATGAGCGGGCGCGGGGTGTAATACTCGCCGCCGTTGCGTCCGGCGTTGCCCATGTTCTTGATCTTGGCTTCGTAGAGGTGCGACAGTTCGTGCTTCTCGGTCTGGGAGCGGAAGCGCAGTTCATCTATCTGGTCGATGATCTCGCGTAGGTTGTAGCCGCTCTGAATCTTGTTCTTGATCTCGCCGAATATCTCCCCAATCTTGTATTCAATGGTGTTGGGGCCGCTCGCCTTCTGCTTGAAGCCGTGCAGGTAGGGAAAGAGCTTCCGGTCTACGAAATCGCGGAGGTCGTCACCGGTCAAGGCTTTGTTGTGGTCGAGCTTGCCGTCCTTGCCCTTGGGCGCTGCCCAACTCTCCCACCTATAAGGCGCATCGAGGATGTGGGTATATTTCTTCCCGTCCAGCGCAGCCTCAGTGCTCTTGTCTTGCTCAAGATCGTCCAGATATTTAAGAAAGAGCAGCCAGGAGGCCTGCTCGGTGTAGTCCAGTTCGCTGGAACATCCAGCTTCTTTCCAGAGGACATCGTCGATATTTTTGAAAGTTTGTTCAAACATAGTTGTCTGGTTGCTGCTTAGAGCCGTTCTGAATGTGCCGGTGATACGGGAGGCGCACAGAGGCTTTCAAGTGAAGTATAGGAAATCAAAGGACTTGTGTAAAACCGTGCATTTTCCTTGCTGGGCAAAACCTAGCCTCTCAGTTTCGCTTTGCGCCGCGCCTTAAAATATGGACTCTTGTAGAAGGGAACACCAAACATCTGCTCTTCGAGGTTCTGAAATTTGATTTTTTCAAAAGCTCCTGACTTTGCATATCCGAGTCGCAACAATCGCTTGGACAGGAATTGATAGCTCACCACTGCGTTGCAGGTGCGCTTGAGTCGTACAACATCCTCTGGAGTACAACTCCCCGATTGAATGCCCAGCGCATCAACACACGCAACAAACTCATCTTCCGGATAAATAAACTCCGCCGCGAAAACCTCAGCTGCTATCTCGATAGCTTCGTTGGCGTTGTAATCTCCGCACTTCAAACGACCATCCTGAATCAACTCCCGATCCAGAAAATGATGCTTTAGCTCGTGTGCCAGAGAAAAGAGTGTGGGCTCCCGAGGCATACCGCTCTTGATTGCCACGGAGGCGTCGCCGTCAGCAAACATATATACGGCGCGAATCTTGGAACCGAAACTCCATTTGTCGATCTTGACACCCTCGGATTTATAAATGCGGCGGATGACCGGTAAATTCAAAGCACTCGTGGAAACCGAGTGTTCTATTCTCTTCGCCTTAGCAAGCTCTATGACGGCGTCGTACTTGGCCACGGTTATCCCTTTTTGGATTTCTTAGAATCCTCAAGACTCTTTCGGGCTTTTCTAAACTGAGCATACCTCGTGATCTCGTCTAAATCGTTGTCATCGAGGTCCCCGGTCGCGCTCATTAGCGCTTGCAAGCGGGCACCGGTCTCAATGTTAGGGAAGAAAACGGCTAGTGAAACACCGAAATATCTGGCGATCTTTTCCAAATCCTCGACTGATGGCTTGTATGTTGCTGTTTCCCAACGAGATACCGTGTTTGGTGTGGTTTTTAGTGCCCCTGCCAATGTTTCTTGGCTAATGACCTTTCCCAGCTGATGCATTCGCATTTCTCGGATTTTTTCCCCAATTTGGCGGTAAATCCCCATTTTATTCCTTTCGGAGGACGAGTTTGTCCTTATGGTGTTGACAGGTCGTCCTGCGTTTTATATGATTCCTGTATCAGGATACCGTTGTCCTGCTATTAAGTCAACTATTTGTAAATAAAGGAGAACCATGACAACTACCCCAGGGGACAACGATCATCCCATTGAAAAGATCGAAGCAATCGTCGAAATCGAACGTTTCGGCAAACCCATTGAAAAGGTCACCGTTGAGTTCAATGGAATAATAGACCATCCCGAGCTGGCTCGGAAGATCGCTGAGGTCCTGGATTTGGAGGCTGAAGAAATCGCGGCTGCTCTTGCTGAACCCGCGCACTTTCAGCACGACCGGCACCACGGGCATCTCAAGTTGGGTTGCATTGACCTCCACTTCGAGAGCGAAGCGCACCAGCACCACTTTTTGCCTTCGGCGAAGTGGGAGCGCGTACATCGTTGGGGCTGTAAGAAGTTCAAGATCGCCAGCGATGCTTGTACCAATCTGGAACTTCACAGTGGCAGTCCTGAGGGGCCAGCGCTGAATGAAGCGAAAAAGATCGGGCATCACGAAGGGTGCATGACGGTATGGCTAGTGAAGCCTGGGCCTGAAAGGAATGGCTAATGCACAGTCTAGATGAGGACCTTGCTTCGCCGGAATTCCTGCATGGGGTTACCCAAGGGTTCTGGAGCGAACCGGAGCGTGTGGGCGACTTGGTGTACATAACCCTACATGCTCCGGACACAAGGTCATTCTTGGCACAACTTGATTGTTCCTCTTATTGGGAACAACCCATTCGATGCTTATTCGTGAATCCGCAAACCAGAAAGGTCGATCTGGCAGCATGGCCGGACGGAAACGCAGAATTTGAAAAGTGGATAAAGTTCAGAGCAAACCCACAATTCATCTGTTGGGATCAAGATCGAGGTGGAATTGATACCGGCCGGCATACAGATTGGCAAGGACACAAAAAATGGCAAAGCAAAGAAAATCAGGTCGCCGCCCATTTGGATTTCCTGAGAAAAATGCTGCATCTCAAATCCAACGGCTACAACCGGAAGAAATAAAGAATGATCGCCTCTTCATAAGCCGCGTCTTGTTGACACGGACGGTAGTAGGGCTTCGAACTCGTAGCGAAGGGTGGCGCGAAAGCGGCGCAATATGGATCGGGCACTTGACCGATGCAGATTCAATCGTCGAGGACGTGCTTTTTTATCATGATCTCTGTGACGACAAAGGCCACAGCCTGTCATTGGAGCTGTCAGAATCAGCGAAGTTTTCACTTTACGCAAACCTGGCCTCACAGGGCAAGAAGTTGGTGGGAATGATCCATACTCATCCGAGGGATTGGGTTGGGCTCAGCATGATTGATCAAGCTAATCAACTGTGTTCACGGATTGGGTTTTGGTCACTGGTGTTACCTTACTACGGCACCCGTCCGTGGTCGATAGATTCCACCGGTGTGCATATACGAGTAGACAGAGGCTGGTATAGGTTTAGCCGCACTGACGCGCGGAAGAGGATTGTCACAGAATGACAACCGCGCTTCATAATGACCGAATAGTCAACGGCCTACTGAAGGCGGACATTGGGATGTGTTCTCCAGAGCAGGTCCTCTCCAGACTTTCACAAGATGTCCTAATCAAAGTCGATCCGACACGCTCAGGTAGCGATGATCTATGGCCGTGCATCTGGGCGCTGGCTTCAATTTTAGAGCGCCAATTTTATGGGAACATATATATAGACGCTGGACTTTCGGCCCCATTGGCATCGCCCGTACACCTTGGACCGCGTTGTGTTTTTGTTGGTAAAGGATTTGCTGCCCCCCAATTACAGGTCGGGATTGGAATATCTATTGACGCCGTTGATGAAGCATGGGGCGACACGCGGGGCAACCAGATATTGTATCGATCGCTTGATGATAGCGGCGAATCAGCCAATCCGATAGGAGCATTTGCATTGGCTGGGTATCTTGGATTCGCTGTGCTTGCTTACGCAGCGGGAATACCCCCGTTTCATACTGCTTGGAAGCAGTCTACAATTCAACTCCCGCTATTAGCGCCGACACCCAAGCTTCCGAAAGCGATTGCCATCATGGGCCTCGGTCAAATCGGCCAGGCTTTCCTCTCGCTACACTTCTTTTTGAGCAATCAACAAGCAATGACTGTTCACCTTGTAGATCAAGATTCATTCGAAGACGTGAACTATCGCTCACAAATACTGCTCACTGAGAACTCTACATCCTGGCTGGGCCAGACCAAGGTCGGCGTCATGGCCCAAATATGTGAGGACTGGGGATGGAAGGTAACGAAGGAACAAACACATATCGATTGGCAGTGGAAGAATCGTCTGGGCTCAAAATCAGTCGGGTTTCTTGGATTCGACAATATGGATGCGCGAAGGGCTGGTGTTGAGGGCGGGTTTGCAAGACTCGTGGAATGTGGTGTTGGTTCCGATTTCTCAAAGCCACGTGTTTCTTGGCATTCGCTCCCCCCTGACCGTCAGATTGCGAAAGAGTTATTCGTCGATTCAAAACCGGCGCATTTTTCTATAGATCCCGCTCTGCTCAAATCGTTGGTGGACACACCCGGGGAATGTGGTCGCGTCGAGTTTGAGGGGGTGAGTGCAACTGCACCGTGTTTAGGCGTACTCGCTGTAGCCTTCACATGGATGGAATTGTTGAATTACTCCCACGGTGACAACTCGATTGTGTCGGGCGGTGCCTATGCTTGGAGTCCCCTTCAGCCGCTTCTAAGAGATGTATCCGTTCCATCTTGTTGATTTACATTAAACTCTGTTGAGGCTTGTTGTCATGTGTGGTTTTCAGAAGAAGCCGGTTCCTTCACCTCGTCCTCGGTGTAGTCGGGATACAGTCTTCTGAGAGCTTTCAGGGCTTCCGGGCTCGACTCCTGGTAGCCGAGGGATTGGTCGGGGACGATGGTCGGTTACGGATTTACCGCTTCACTGTACATGATTTAGCAGACTTATAAGAGCCCTTGAGGCCTGCGTTACATATTGACCGTATTCATGGAAGAGGTATGCTGAACTTGATGCAATCACTAACAATCTCATGTCTGAAACCACTTTAACTCGTACATATGAACCCGATGGCATCTGTCGCGTCCTAGCATTGGACGGTGGTGGAGCAAAGGGTTTCTACACGCTTGGCGTATTGAAAGAAATCGAGGCGATGCTCGGCTGTCGCCTATCACATCGATTTGATCTCATATTCGGTACGAGCACGGGCGCAATCATCGCTGCTCTCATTGCACTCGGCTACACCATCGATGAAATCCATGAGCTTTATAAGGCTCATGTCCCTACTGTCATGAAGGAAAGGACACCAAGTCGTAAAACGCAGGCTCTAGCCAAACTTACATCGGAAATATTTGGAGCTAAGAGTTTTGAAGACGTTCAAACCGGCGTAGGTATAGTCGCAGCAAGATGGCTCACCGAACGCCCCATGATCTTTAAAGGAGATATCGCACAGGCTCACGGCTTGAAAGGTACTTTCACTCCGGGATTTGGCGTAAGTATCGCCGACGCTGTTCAGGCTTCGTGTTCCGCTTATCCGTTTTTCGAACGGAAGCACGTCACGACCGCAGCTGGTGACCGGGTGGAGTTGATAGACGGCGGCTACTGTGCGAATAATCCTACTCTTTATGCGATAGCAGACGCCGTGGGAGCCCTCGGCAAGGAGCGCGCCAATATACGCGTCTTGAACGTCGGCGTGGGTGTGTATCCCGAACCGAAACCATCGCTGAAAATGCGATTCGCGAAAAAATATCTCGTCAGCGTGCAGCTCTTGCAAAAGACGCTTGAGATCAACACACAATCAATGGATCAGCTTCGGAGCATCCTGTTCAAGGACATTCCGACGATTCGAATAAGCGACACCTTTGAGCGTCCCGAGATGGCTACCGATTTAATGGAGCATGATCTAACGAAGCTGAACATCCTCAGGCAACGAGGTCGCGACTCGTATGCAGCACGACAACAGGAGATTGAAAGATTCTTAACTGGTACGGAGCCCGCACATGCCAATTCCTGAAAGCCAACTTGATACATGGTCTCACCAAGGAGCCATAGCTGGTTCGACCAGCACCTATGCAACTATAAAGCGTGCTCTTGAGTCCGCGACGGCACCTTATACCGGTAAAGGTTACAAAGTCTTTCTTCAAGGCTCCTACGGCAACGATACGAACATATATGCCGAGAGCGATGTCGATGTCGTCATATTACTTGAGGATTGCTTCCAAAGCGACCGAACGAAACTGACAGCCGTAGAGGAGGCTGCTTGGAACACCGCTCACCCTGGTAGTGTCACATATAGCCATTCGCAGTTTAAAACAGATGTCCTGAAAGTTCTTCAGAATGCTTTTCCTAACGCGGTTACCATTGGCGACAAGGTATTCTCCATCAAGGCAGACGGCAATCGGCGAAAAGCCGACGTTTTGACGTGCATTGCATTTAGGCGCTACGACAAGTTCAACAGTCTATATGACCAGTCTTATCACGAAGGCATCTGCTTCTTCGATAAAGCAGGCAACCGTATTGCGAACTACCCTAAACAGCATTCCGAAAACATGATAGCGAAGCATCAGGTCACGGGCCAGAACTTTAAGCCGATAGTCCGCATTTTGAAGAATCTCCGTAGCTGCCTGATTGGGAGTGCCATGCTTGATGAGGGTGACGCGCCCTCGTATTACCTGGAAGGCTTGCTCTATAACGTTCCAAAGGAAAAATTCTCCACTTCATACGGAGATACATTTGTGAGCGTGATCAACTGGATTCAGCAAAACGCTGATAAGTCCAAGCTGGTCACAGCGAACGAGCAATATTATCTGCTTAGAGATGGATATAAAACTAGCTGGCCCATAGCTGATGCAGAGAAGTTCCTCAAACAAGCGACCAAGCTTTGGAATGAATGGCAGTAAGTTGTCTTTACCTTCGGCGCTCCCCCTCTACGTTACTCGTTTGAATTTTGTTGAGTCTTGTTGTTCTTTGAAGGTCTAAGTAGAAATCTATTCCAGAATGTTAGCCTCTCTTACTAAGCGACCCTCAGGTTTATCCACAAATGCGTTCATATCAGGTGCGAATTCCCCTCTTCCGAAGATATCGTAGGCCCGTCATTATGCAAGCGTGTTATTCGAGGTGCTCTTTCCCAACATCATACCGGTCCTGATTACTCAGAGTAGGTGGACTCTGTGAGCAGGAGCGATGATATATCTTTGAGGATAGTTGAGAGTCGAGTTCGAAGTACGACCCGTGATGGGCAGCCAGTACAGACCTCATTAGGCGAAAAAGTGCCTTCAACTGTTTTTTGTTCAATGTTCATCGCTACATATTCACTCGGCTGACGGTTTGAAGTAACGCGCTCTGGGCCATGTACCCCATTGCAGGTCATACTTCGAACCTTGGGCCGGGAAGCAAAAAGATGGTATGGCTCCTGCAACACTATATTTGTGATCCGGTTAGTCAGAGTCACTCTGAGAGCAACCCTACGAAGAAGCCGCTGTTTGATTTCGGGTGCGGCAACAGCGAACACTGTCTTTACGTTTGCTGCGAAGTCCAGAAATTCTTTTAGACTCTCAGACATCACATCGTTTCGTTTCTTTATAGTATCCAATTGATCTTCAATGCCTTTGCGCTCCTCAAGGAGCGTTTTTTGTTTGGCGATAATGACATCCTTATCAAGGACGCCATCCAGATACGCGTCAGAAACCCTGGACATGCGCAACTTTACACTGTCGAGCGTGGCTTGAAGTGCATGGATCACATCTACCCGTTGTTGTTGTGAAAGTGATGAGATTTCACCCACTAGACCATACATATAGCGCTTCTCATCCTCCGACATCTCCAACGCGGATAACTCCTTCACAATCGCCGCTTCCAAGTGATCGCCACGGATCGCATTTGGAGGGCACGACTGGGTTCGGCAGCGATAGTAGACGATCCCTTTTACCCGCTCGCCGGTAAGATTGTAGCCACAGACGCCGCATCGGAGCGAACGTCGATATGCGAAATCGTGCTTTATCGCCCGCTTCCCAAGCCGTTGAGTGGCGACTTCTCGTGCTGCTCGGAACAGTGTTTGAGATATGAGTGGTTGGTGTCTTCCTTCAAAGAGTTCACCTGTTGCCTTTAGCCGGATAACGCCGTAATAGAACGGGTTCGCGAGTATCCAGGCGAACGTCGACTTGTTGACCCGATTACCTTGCTTGGTACGGAGACCGAGGTCATACATCACGTCGGCGAGTTCGTGATGACCATAGCGCCCTGATGCATAGAGTTCAAACATGCGTCTTACTAGAGGGCCCTGGATCGGATCGATTGCTTTCGGCTGACCACTCCCGCGGTCTAAATAACCTATTGGAGCCGGCAACGGGAATAATCCCTGTTTATAGCGACCACGCATGCCCTTCTTAGTCTCTTCTCGAAGATTGCGAATGAAGTCGGCCGCGACTACCGCTTGGATGTCCGCCGAGAGCCTGCCGCCGCGAGAATTGAGGTCTAGCGCTTCGTTAGCGAAATGGACTTCTATCCCGCCGTCCATCATCTCCCCGAGGTCTGACCAGTCACGAAGATTTCTAGCGCTTCTGTCGATTTTGTGAATCACAACTCCAGACGCTTTGCGTTTGTTGAGCAGATCAATCATTCGATCAAACACCGGGCGGCCTCGCTTGGCCGCAGTTTCGCGCTCCTCAAACCATTGCGTAATCGCCAAACTGTTGCGCGTCGCATACGTTTCTATCGCTGCTCTCTGTTCCTGTAAAGACACGCCGTGCTCTCCCTGCTTTACAGTAGAAACACGGGTATATCCAAAATACTTATTCAATCTGTTTTTGTATTGGTTGATTAGATAGGGTTCGACCTTTGCGGCTTAACCGTATGATTAATAATCTGATCTGTCAAAGTGTTTCGGGGAGATCACGATCAGGATGCTGTTGGCGATATACCTCCCATGCCAAACGCAAGTACGCCTTTAATTCCGTCATTGCTTCTTCGAATTGTTCATCTGTGAGTTCTGGATGCCTGTCTCTCCATTTAACAAGCAGATCAGATGCCGAAGTAGCCTTTGTTGGTTGGTATTCATTCATGCACAAAGCATAGTGTCACATACTATCGTGTGGAAGAGGTGCAAATGACCTGGATATGACCGCTGCTGTGCATAGAGCCACAATCCAGAAGTTGTTCACAAGAACAGACTCCAGATGACCTCGATATGCACCCTTTTCCCTCCTTCCACCACTTGCAATTCCTTCATATGCTTCAGGCAAGAAAGGAGGCAACTAATCCATGTTCAAAACACAAACAAAATATCCGAACAATCTGCTGCGCTACCGGGAACGTCTGGGCCTGACGCAAGAGCAACTCGCCCACCTCGTTCGTTGCCGCAGGGCACAGACGATTCGGCGGATGGAGAGCGGTGCGACAATCCCCGGCGTGATGACTGCACTCCGCCTCTCGGCGGCTCTGCGGACGCCGGTCGAGTTTCTGTATCAGCAGACCTTTACTAACCTGCGCGATGAGGTCCGCGCGGTTGAGGAGCACATGCCGAAGGGCCAGCAAGGCATGTTGCAGATATCTCTATGAGCGGCATCCTCGATCAGATCCGCCAGTCCAGCCAGTTCTCTCCAACCACGGTCGAAGAATACCTCGCTCTGAAACTGTCCAAACGCTTGAGCGACGAAGCGGCCATTGTGCGCTATTTGCATTACGTTGCGCACTATACAGTCGATCACCTGCTTGATCTGTTCCAAAGAGTAAAGCGGGAGCCAGACCCGGCACGCGCTTTCCATTCATCCTTAACTCCTCCAGAGACATGAAGCACTTCACCCTGGCCGCTTTCAGCGCCGAGCGGCGCATCGCCGCCATCGCACTATTTAGAGGCACACACCTTGAGGACATAAAGCTTCGCTTCTTGCCAGCCGGCACCTCGAAGTCATTGGGTAGCGTTAGCGAACTGGTGACTCGCTCCTTTGAACAACATCATCCAGAGTTCGTCGCAATCAGCATTCCATCCAGCAAAGCTGGGGAACGCGTCCGAAGATTCTGTGGCGCCGCGAAAGAAACGGCAAATGCGCTGGGAATTCCGGCGATAGAGGTTGAGGACAAAACGCTCATGTTCGCCTACGGGCATCCACCGCTTACGCGCAAAGAGCATGTTCGCCGGGTGGGACGCGCCATCTGGCCCAGCCTGAACAGTTCGAAATCAAGGCGAGCCGCAGTCGACGCATCTACGGTCGGTCTCTATGTCCAGACAGAGCGGCTCTTCAGCCAATACGAGGCGCAGCCATGAGGGGCCCTATCAGCTATATTGGCGGCAAAAACCGCCTTGCGAAACTCATCATCGCAAAACTTCCCGAGCATACAACATACGTCGAACCGTTTGCAGGTGGCGCTCAGGTCTTCTTCCACAAACCGCGCTCGAAGATCGAGGTCCTCAATGATCTCGACGGGGAGCTTGTAAACTTCTATCGGGTCTGCCAGTCGCACTATGAAGAGTTGGTTCGCTATATGCGCTACATGCTCGTCAGCCGGGAATGGTTCAAATGGCTCGAAGCGGTTCCATTGGAGGCGCTGACGGATATCCAGAAGGCTGCACGCTTTGTGTATCTACAGAAGAACGCATACGGTGGCAGGGTGACCAGAAAGGCGTATGCCATTCATGTGGCCAGCGCACCGGGTTTCAATCCTGAGACTCTCGAAAAGATACTCGCGGAAGCCCACGAACGTCTGATGCGGGTACAGATAGAGCGTCTTCCGTATGAGCAAGTCCTGAAACTCTACGACCGCCCGTCAACTTTTTTCTATCTCGATCCGCCCTATTACGACATACGACTCTACCGCTACAATTTGGAGCACAAGGACTTCAAGGCAATGGCGACCACCCTCAAGAATCTCAATGGCAAGTTCCTCCTCTCCATCAACGACCACGAAGAGGTCCGGCGCCTGTTCTCCGACTTCGTAATCGAGACCGTGCCGATTGCCTACTCGCTGCATGGCATCGCCGGAAGGCGGCATCAGGAGCTGCTAATAAAAAACTTTTAGACCATTTGTCGTTGCTGAGATATTCTCGTGCTGAGGATTGCTCAAATGAACCGTGAGTGGCTCTATATAAAGAGACCAGGTGACGTTGCGGACTATGCGCGCGAAATCATACTACTTAACAGACTGGGTGTACCAACGAGGCTTGTCGCACAGGTTTTCCAGACAAACAGCCCATATATACGGAAGATTCGATCCCGAGGTTATACGCAACCGGTATTCCTTCCCACACCGCGTATTACTCCATGGCTCAAGCTGTATGGCCCTGATAAAGCTCAATTGGTCACAATGAGAGCCTCATCCGAAGCGAACTATTCCACGGAAATCAGAACACGTCACCAAGTTATTGCAGAGCTTATGCAGATGTCGTGTGAGGATTGTAGGATACGTCATAGAGCTGCCAAAGAAAATAAGTGGCTGCGATCATTCCGTATGTTGTCAGCAAATGCGGAGAATCCATCAGCGCTATGGTTACAGGCTGCGACGCACGCTTTTATTGGCTTTGCGAAGATTGAAGTTCTCGATTATGAAGGAGCAGCTGCCAGTGCAAAACGAGGAATGGGAGCTGCCGTCAAAGCCTTCGATTCCAGTTTGGGAGATAATATTCATCTTGACATGTACGCTTTCGCTGGACGGTGCGCAGCATATGCCGCTATTCGGTTATGCGATGTCAGAGAAGCTCGTGATGTTTATGAAGAAGCGGAGGCGGCTACGATATTCTCGCAGGGTCGCACGACCCCTGAGCTTCTTGTATTGAAGGCACTACTGTCAAATCATGAAGGTAACGACGATGACGCCATCAAATACTTCGATAAAGCGAGAGCGCAGGCGCGAGCGGATGGAGAATACCCGCTCAATTTCAGGACACGCTACATGATCGACATCACACCAGCCGTGATTGAAGGAAGATTCGACAAAGTGTTTGAGCTAGCTAGAGAATCCATACTGAATTATGGCCAAGGAGCATACGAAAGTTGGAATGCGGTGCTGGGAGCTGTGGTTGCAGCGTTTATGACTGACAGCGAAGCTGCTATAGCATGCTCCATCGGTTTGATGAGAGATGCGCAATCGTGGTCACTCTCAACCATCCAAATGGAGCGGAGGTATTTCTTGCTGTCGTTTACTCCACATCTGGGGCTCAATTTGCCCCAGCGGCGTGAATGGCTGATAACCATCTAGAGCGTTGGGAACATCCGATTCACTGCATCTCAAGCGTGACAGAAAACGCCTAGGACTGTGTGACAAACATTCCCTAGGACTGTGTGACGCTAAAGCCGCAGCACTTCATTTCCTTCTTTGCCACAAACATTCATCATCTTCTGAGCGGAACTGGAACTTTCAATCGGTTCGCTTGGAAGTGTACACCCATGTCAGGAATTCTTGAACAGGCTGTCGCCAATTTCATCAATCGAGTCACCGCGCCAAGCAAGCGCCCCCTTGAGGGTGGACTCCTCCTCGGTCATATCGTTGGGGAGAACGGGGTCACTACACAGCCATACTTTTTGCCGACTGTGGAGCGTGCCAAACACATAGCAGTGCAGGGCAAAACCGGCTCCGGCAAGACGTTCTTTATTCGACATCTCGCACAACATGACATACGGGCTGGTCGCGGGTTTATTTTGTTCGATCTCCACGGCGATCAGATTCCGGCACTCCTGCGATTTATAGCTGCCTGCGGCACAGATCCTGCTCGGGTAATAATCATCGACCCAACGAGCAATGAGTGGGCCGTCGGCATGAATCCGCTTGAAGCCTCTAATGAGACGGCTCGATTCCTGCAAGTCGCCGAGGTGACGCGTACATTGGCTGACCGTTGGGACTTCAGCGGAGCACGCACAGAAGAACTGATGCGCAACGCGTTGTTCGTTTTATCGGCAAACAATCTGACGCTCCTCGAAGTCGGCCTGCTGCTTTCCAATGATAACTATCGGGCGATGTTGCTTAAGAACGTCACAAATGCCGACGTGCGGGATTACTTTGAATCTCGCTTCGGTCCTTTCTCGGATGTCATGAAAGCGGCGATGCGCGAGCCAGTGTTGAATAAACTGACCGAGCTGACTGCCGATCCGCACTATCGTTTTATTTTTGGGCAGCGTGAATCCACGATCTCGTTCGATGAGATTGTGAACTCCGGTTTCATTGTCCTCGTGAATCTCAACAAGGGCGCTCTGGGTATACACGCGCCAACTCTCGGCTCGCTGGTCTACGTGAAGACCAAGGCTGCAATATTTCGTCGCCGTAAGCGCGAGATATTTACGGTCTATGCGGATGAGATACAGAACTTGGTCTCCAAGGATACGGACTTTGATGTTCTGTTCTCGGAAGCACGCAAGTTTGGCGTATCAATCGTCACTGCGAATCAGTTCAATGCTCAGTTGCCAGTTCATATGCGATCTGCAATGCAGGCGATTGGTACGCGTATCTTCTTCCAACTTTCGCCCGAGGACGCCGAGCAGACCGCGCGCGATATTACCGGTGGCAAGGGCATGGCAGACAGATTGAAAGGGCTTCCCTCCCGGCACTTCATTATCAAGCAGGGAAACAACAAGCCTTACGAGGTGGTGACACCGGAGGTTGTTACGGCAAAGACTCCGGCAGCAGAACTCTATGAGGCCTCAAACACTCTCCATGCGCGCCGCCGGGAGGAGGTCGAGCGGGACATTCTGGCCCGTCGTCCAAAGCTGTCACAGCACAAGGAGGCTCTAAATGATTGGGAATGATCGCTCGCCGATTCTTCTGACGGGCCGTGATCTGACATTGCTTAGGTCTCTAGCTGAAGTGAAACTTCTCGACCGTGAGCAGATACAGCAACTGCTCGACTTCGGGTCTATTACGCGCGTTAACGACCGGCTGTCTCGGTTACATGCTGCGGGGCTTCTCCACCGTTACTTCCTCGGAACCCGCGCGGGAGGACGGAAGGCGCTGTACACGATCTCAACCCGAGGCACCAAGACCATTGGTCGTGAAAAAACTTGGAAGCTGCAACGTGCCGAGGACGAGTTGCTGGTTGGCGAAGCCTTCGTTGAGCACCAGTTGGTAGTGAACTGGTGCTGGATATTAATGAAGTGCGGGTCGGAATCCAACTTGATCCGCTTCGTGCGCTTCAACGAGCCGATCTCGGCATCTCTCCCACTTGCACCCGACGGGTATGTCGAACTGAATATCTCTGGTGAAGTCCACCCGATCTTCCTTGAGATCGATCTCGGCACGGAGACAACAAGAGTTTGGGATAGGAAGATCGAACTCTACCTCAAGCTCGCTGTCTCCGGAGAATTTGAACGGATATTCCGGCAACAGCGCTTCAAGGTTGCCGTTGTCTGCACCTCCGCGCGGCGCTTGGAGAGTCTCCGCCGCATCGTTCGAAAGCACACCACAAAGCTATTTTACTTTTCCTTAATTCAAAACATTAAACGCGACGGCGTGTGTGCCCCTCATTGGCTTCGGTCCGAGGGAGAGCAGCGCTATCCCCTTGCATAAAGAAAGGACACACTATGCGTTACTGCGCAAACTGCAAAAAGCTAACACCTGGCAAGCCACCATATTGCAACTTCTGCGGTCGGACCTATGGTGTCAAACTCTGCCCTCGTGGGCACAAGAATCCGCGCATTGCTGAATGCTGCTCAGAGTGCGGCTCGATGGAACTCTCGACACCTGCACCTCAGAGGGGTGCGATTAGGATTGCCCAACTTATCGGAATCGGGATTCTCTCAATGCTCAGCGTTTATCTCGTGTACTTCGCCTGGCGTTTATTGACTGATCCGAATACGCTCCTTCGCCTAATGCAAGTTGGCTTCGAGCTGGGGGCCCTGTTCCTGCTCTGGATGCTGACGATTGGCAAAAAAGGTAAGAAGTGACTTCACACACGCACAGAGGTACGTAGTCGGATTTCAGAGAAATGCAGAAATGTCTGTTAACAATGCTCAGAACTGGCCTTTGCCCTCTTGCAGAAGTACCCGCCCCAATACCCGAGGTAAAAGATGAACACCACGACACTGGGAGAGCCAATTTCGATCAATCAAGCAGCGCGAATGATCGGCTGCTCGGCCTGGACCGTACGGCAAAAATATGTCCCGCGAGGACTGCCACATTTACGGTCTGGACCGGGCGGCAAGCTGATCTTTTATAGGGATCAGGTCGTCGCTTGGATCATCGCAACCCAAAGGAAAGGAGGAATGTAGTATGTCGCTCTTCAAGCGTGGCAATGTCTGGTGGACTTATGTCTCACAGAACCATGTGCGGCACCATAAGTCCACCGGCACAACAAACCGCAAGAAGGCCGAGGCCATCGAGCGGCAGTTCCGTGAGGAACTGAACGATGCCAAACATCGTTTATCCAAGGCGAAACCGGAGATGACCTTCGGGGAATTGTCTGCTCTTTTCCTGGCTGAAGGCATGGGACGACCGCATTCGATAGACCGTCTCGATCAATTGCTCCCCTTCTTCTCGAACGTCTGCTTGCAGAAGATTGACCCGTCTACAGTGCGGCGATACCGACAGTATAGGCATCAGCAGAAGCAGCTGACCGTTGCTACTGTCAACCGCGATCTCAGTGTCCTTCGCCGCATCCTTTATTGGGGTGTGGAGGATGGGTACTTGACGGCCAATCCCCTTGGTCGACTACGGCTGGAACGGGAGCGGCGCACCAAACGTCCGGTTCTTAGCGTTCGTGAAGAGCAGTGTCTTCTAGCTGCGTCTGCCCCGCATCTTGGACCGATCATCCTCTGCGCACTCGATACCGGAATGCGTCGTGGAGAAATCTGTGCCCAGCGTTGGGAAGACGTGGACTTTGATAACCAGCTCCTATATGTCAGCCACTCCAAAACACCGGAAGGCGAAATGCGGGAGATACCGTTCACCAAGCGGTTGTACGACCTGCTCCTCTCCACGCGAAAGAAAAGCGGCTTCGTCTTCACATTTAAAGACGGGCCGTTGAAGAATATCAAGCGGGGTTGGGCTGCAGCGCTCCGGCGTTCAAAGCTTCGGCACTTCCGCTTCCACGATCTCCGGCACACCGCCAACACGCGACTCATGCTGGCTGGCGTGATGCAGGAAGTAAGGCGCGAGTTGATCGGTCACTCAAGCCGGCACTCTCGCGATGTCAATGACCGCTATACACAGATTGAGCTTCCTGAGAAGCGCGACGCCATTCGCAAGCTCGACCTTTGGCTCAATGCCGAGGCCTCCAAGCTTGCACAAACCATAGTCGCTCCTGCCGAAAGGCAGGAGCCAAACCCGCAGTAAAACCCCTAGGAGGGACTTATGACCGCCGACAAGAATCAGCCGATCACCACCACGGCAGCAACTGAGACCACCCGCAAGGCCTGGGTTCCGAAATCGCCCGTTGACGTTGTCCTCGAGCAAATTGGAAAGCAGGAGAAGCGCGTGGCTACATTGCAGAAGGAGCTTGACCAGGAAAAGACACTACTGGGCAAGCTCGCGAAAGCCAAGGTAGCACTTGAGGCTTAACACCGAAGCAGAGTCAGCCGTAAGGCCGACTCTGCTTTTCCTATGGCGAAATTCAACCGAGATATCGAGATATAGAGGAGAGACTTATGCGAGAGCTGATGAGAATTGTCCGCAACCAACGCCAGATCGAGCATGAAGGCTTCTACCACGGCTCTCAGGGGTGTGAGCCGAACAAAGCCCTGGCCGAGATTCATAGTCACATTGAACAGAAGATTGAAGAGGTTTCTCAAAAGGCAATGCCGCGTATTAAGAATCTCGAAGCCGAAATCGAAGACTCACGAAGGAGGCTCCCAGCAGCCAAGGATCGATTGGAATTTATCCTTGCGCGCTTCGGTGGGCGTCTTCCTGAGATTGCGATCCCCTCCTTCCTTGTGATCGTTGGACTGTTTGCGATGCTTGCGGAGTCCGTGATGCTCGGTCCGTTTATGGACCTTTTCGACATCACCAATCCGGTCTTGCAACGGGTTGCCGCGTTTGCAATCGGTGGAGCGTGCGCAGTTGTCCTTCACCTGAGTATAGAGAGTCTGACTCCGGATCGCTTTCACCCGAACACCCAGCGTCTACTTCGAGTGCTTGGAGTAGCTTGCATATGCGGGCTAATAGTTGCCGGCATTGCACGCGGACATGAAGCCGCTTACGGAGCGCAGCTGAACGGCTCCCCTCTTGCCGGATTTTTGAAGACCGTTCCATTGCTGGGAACTGTGGTCTATGGATTTTTCACGGTAGCTTTCCCAGTGGCCGCAGCGGTTGCCATTACATTTGGCGTCAAGGCGGTTAGCGAGTGGCGCGAGTATCTGATCGCCAAGCGAGATGTGAATAAGCTGTCTTCTTCTTTGTCAGAAACTCCAAAGCTATTAGAGTGCGAGCAGAAAAAAGTGGAACACGAGCACAAAAAACTAGAACACCTTAAGGGCGAATGGCAGAGCGGCTACTTGGTGCAACATGAACGCGGAAAGACTATGGGCGCAGCGCGCGCACCGAAATGGACGATCTGGTTGAAAGCCACAATTGCAAGCCTACTTGCTTATGTGCTCAGCGCGTTGGGATTTGGTCCTGGGTCTGTCTATGCGATTGCAATCGGGATAATTGCCTTTCTATTCGCTTGGATCTACTTCCACCATGCATGGTTACATCCCAAACCGCATCAACTCTACGGTCAACAAAACGTAGTATTTCGCGCTTCCCGGAATCCAGGAGATGACCAATGAAGCAAAGAATCCTGTTCCTATTGCCCGTCGTTGTTCTGTTGGGCGGATGCCAATGCTCCTCGCCACCGCCCCGTGAGATAACCGTTCTGCCAGATATGAGCGCCAGCATCGACCCGCAGGCACGCCAACAAATGTTTGCAGCAATCAATGATGTCGCGTTTCACTTGCGACGCGGCGACACTCTCACGATCATTCCGATCACTGGCGACGCGGATGCAGAGTTGCAAGGCCGGACGCTCCATTACGATGTTCCGTTAGCCGAAAATCGCATGGTCTACGACGCCGACCTTCGCAAACTCAATGCGAAGATCAGTGATGACTTGGCACACCTCGGAGCGTCTGCCCTTACGCGCCCTGAACCGCATACGGACATCCTGGGCAGCATTCGCATAGCGATGAAGGAGTTCTCTACGAAAGAAACGGACAAGCACCTCGTAGTGTTAAGCGATTTCATTCAAGAGGATCAGCAGTTTGATTTCCGCCGAGACCCCCGCTTTAAGCAGCAGTGCGATGAGAGCAAGATACCCATCGACGGGAACTCGGACATCGAAGCTACCCCCTCAGTCAAAATCTTTCTTGGTCGTCTCAAGAGTGACGAATTCACAAAACTGGATTTGCAGCGTCGGAGTGCGATTGAAGATTTTTGGAAGCGCGCCACGAAGACCGATGGGATCGATCCCGACGGCCCTGCGGACCTACCTCACAAATTGCACCAGTAAACGCAATAACGTACCAGTGAAACGCTTTGAGATTTCGGTAGCAGCAAGAGGGCACGTCACATGTTCCGCATTCTCACCGAAGAGAAGAATGTCGATCAGATCAAGGCCACGCTCATTGGCCTTGGCCTGGACTTTACTCTCTTTACTGGACGCGGATCATGGAAGGGCCAAGAAGAGAATAGCGTCGCGGTGGAACTCGACAACATTCCGAGAGAACGGGCAGAGCACGTCGCCAGGACAATCAAGTGCATGAACAGTCAGGAGAGTGTGTTGTTGCAAGAAATCCCGATTGTCAGCGACCTCATTTAAGACATTTGCGAACCTAGGATAATGAGATTCTCTCGATCTCTGCGGTGCTGGGTTGAACCGATATCGCATGTAAAGTATTGACGATAAACTGGTTCCATGCCATTATACCCAGCCCACCTGTGCTTAGAGCCACAGGGATAAGACTCTTTTATTCCTGAAGCGCTCAGCTCAGGAATGAGGCGAGCATCCCTAAAGGGATCACTCTACAACTCAAAGGAGATGAAACCAATGGCTAAGGCCGTTGCGACCATCGCTGAAGGAATGTCTGTTGTGCAGTCCGGTAGGATGGCTAACCGATTGTTGGCACACTGCCGCAAGCACGGCATAACCCTGTCTAAGGATGTAGTCCAAGAAGTTCTGAAACAGGAAGGTAAGGAGCTGGCAAAAGAGCAGTTTGAAGCACTTCGCACCCGTGTCGAACGCCGTAGCATGATCGTCCGGCACGTCACCGTCAACCGCAATCAGACCCCAAAGCAGGTTATTGATGCAACCAACCGCAATCAGCGCGTCGCAAGCGACGTACTCGCGACCATGCCTGCGCTTGGCACCGGCACCGAGGAGGTCGATGTCTACTTCTTCAGGGTCAGGGCCGGACGCTACCTGAATACCGAGAAACTCGCTCGCGAGTACGAGTCCCGAGGTCTCGTACCTGACCCCTACGCGCAAACGAAGGTGAACGAGGACGACCCTGCATTTGCAGACGAGTATTCCAACGGAACCCAATGGAACCGTGAGGGCAAGGTCTCTACCTGCCTCTCATTCAGCGAGTGGGGCGGTGAGCGCTACGTGGACTGCAATCGTAGCGATAATGGATGGGGCAGCGCCTACTGGTTCGGTGGTATTCGCCCTCGCACGCCTGCTGTTGGCTAAACACTTGGACCCTTGGTCCACAAACCGCGCATCGATTCGTCGATGCGCGGTTTTCATTTTCATGAACAGTCACTCTCACGCCGCTCGCAGTCAGATCTCGTGGAGCATCTCAATTAGTTCAAGCTCCCCCTTCTCGATCTGCTGATGACTCGCTCGACTAGTGCAGGCCGCAATGTCTGGGACCGAATACTCCACGGTGAGTTCGACTATGGCTTTGGTTGGACCGCCCTTCTTACGCCGGTTACCCTCAAAATCATAGTCCTCGGGTCGAAGGAAGGTATTTGTGCCGCGCGGAAATGCCATCGGACTTGTGCATCCAGTATTCATGGGTGCTAAAAGAACTTCATGGCCGTGAATTGACAGGAGTTTTTCGGTATCTATTTCAAGCACTAAGTGCGGCTCATCCGAGTAGGCACCCATCAGAGTTTCGAGTCGTTTCTTGGTGAGCCAGAAGAATACTTTTCTATTCAAGATTCGGTACCAATCTCTGGGTAGCAGACCATCCTCTAAGCAGGACGCGAGCTTCTTGTCGCTCATTGGTCGCTGGTCTCGAATGTATGCCACAGCTCCATTGCCATCAGTTATTTCAATGGTTCGTCCCCGGCGTTCATCTTCGATGGTCGGTCTCTCCCTATCATCAATACTAAAGAGATCGAGCAAAGCCGATGTACTAAGAAGTCCGTGATCGCGAATGCTGGGCCAGCTTCCGAACTGTGCCATGTGGTAAAGCTGAGGATGTATTGCAGCTATCTTCTCAAGAGTTATTCCCATCACCATGCCCTGCGATCAATAATGCTTCGAAAATCAAATCGCGTGGAAATCAGCGAGACGGGGGCGGCAGCCACGCGTTCGATTTCCTCGATGAAGTTAATTGTTTCTGACGTGAGTTGCTCGAAGCGGCGAGCCTTTTCATTCGCAACTGCTATGTAGTCTGCGAATGTCAACGCCAAGTCTGTCGGACCGTTCAAGGCGGCGGCTCGTCTTAGCATCGACCAGTTAAACTCCGCAACCCGACGCTCCCTGTTGGTTGTAGAAGTGCGTTCGGTTTTCAAGAACTGATCCAGTTTTATGCCTGACCGTTTCGATATAGTCTTCCATGTGATCTCTCGCCCCATGGGCCCCGAGGATTTGTCCTGGGGGCTTTGAACTCTTATCGGGTATGACCGACATGTCAAGACCACTTTTCTGATTCGACCTGGTGGTATTCCTGCCTCCGAAAGAGAACCTGAAACGGATGTGTCGCGAGAAGTCACATGGGGATATGCGCCGTGGTAGAGGCTCAAGCCGGCTCCCTGGGTACCTTCAACTAATACCTTGCTTCCTGAGCGGTACGCTTTTTCGAGGATGTCCCACGACTCTCTTATGAACGGAGTTAGCTCCTTTATATCCTTCGCTAATCTAACACCTCCGCTTCTCCCGATTATCCTCCTCGAAGTCGCGAAACCAACTCCTTGTCCTGTGGAGCCAATGCTGGAAACCAATTTACTTTCTCTGCGGATGTCTGCCGAAGAGATGATCATGGCTTGGGGGTCGATTGAGAGACGCTGACTGTCAACCTTGCATTCCGCAATCTCCTTCATCAAGGAGTCATAGTTGATCACAGAACCGGGTGAGATTATTAGCTTTGCCAAACTTCTGAGCGTACCCGAAGGTAGCTGATGATGGGTATATGGGTTGGGGTCGAGAAAAACTTTGTGCCCCGCATTTGGTCCGCCGACTCGAACGATAAAGGCGTATTCAGGAGACAGGTAGGAAACGATATGTCCTTTGCCCTCGCTGCCCCACTCCCCTCCGACGACCACGTCAACCAGCCGTTCATAATTTCTCGTATACAGGCCCAAATGGCTTGCGGTACGAGTGAATACATCCTCTGGAGTGCATCGGCTTGTGTCTATGACGATGTCCGCGGATTTCTGAAGAGTCGCGACGCTGGCCTCGGTCTTGTTCCGTCCCACTGCTGAATAGGAGTCGAGCTCCTTGACTCCCGATGAAGTTCGATTCCCATATCTAGAGGCCAATACGGCCTCGGGTGCCGTTAGATGCACATGCTTAACCTGGAAACCGTACGCCTCACGAATCCTCTTAACCTGTTCGATAATCCGAACTGCATCAACCACTATGATCTCTGTGTCCGGCCTGCTGACCACGAGCCGTTCAAGAGCTTGCAGTACCCAAGCCCCCTTCGTCTCCCGATCTAACCTGTCACCGAAAAACTGGAGAGCCCGTCGTTCTGCCTTAAGCACGACGCCTTTCTTAGAAGCGAGTTGCTGGATTACTTCACGTGTTTTGAGGGTCTGCGCAGCATGATTCTTCTCAAGTGCGTCCACCAGAGTGGATTTGCCTACACCGACGTTTCCCGATATTAAGACGATTAGCTTAGCCAAGGTAGGTCTTTCATGCTACAGCGATCCCAGGAAGCAGAGATTGCAACGTGTTTGCAGTCTGTCCCGGCAGATCATAGACGGTGACGCGAATTCCCTGGCAGCTCAGGCAAGTCTGAACCAATTCTCCTACAATGCTCCAAGAGCCTCCCGCTTCGCCGCAACCCAGGCGTGACATGTGGACGGATGCTTGGGTCTGCTTCGCCTTTTCTGCAACTAGAGTCAGCCCTCGTTCCAACGCGTTATATCGAATACGAGGTTTTGTCGACTCGCCATAACCTGCTTGTGCAACGATACTGGCCACAACTGTGTCGTTATCGGGCTTCGAAAAATGAACATTACCGAGGCGTAACGACTTGCTTTCTTGTGTAGCCCATTCCGTATACTCGCGCTGAATTTCCGGCCATTTACGTCTGACTGCGAGCGACAACCCACCTCCCCAAGTTATTGCTTTATCATTCACCAACTGAACGATCATTTTCATCCCCGGTCCCCTGGTTTGAGTCGCATCGCCCCGCACGTATTCGATATTGGACCCGGCCTCGGTCGGATCTGTCAGCTCTGCTGCTTCTCGGAAGATTCCCACGACTCGCGGATGCACTTGGCCGGGGTATGGCGGAATGCCGACGCACTGAACTTCAACAGACCCAACGGAAGGCCATTTTTCAGTGCCTTGAGATGTGAAACCAATCGCAGTGCAGTGTGTAACAACTGAGGTGGCTGGTAACGACGCGCCTTCATGAGGACGGATACCGTGAGCATTTGAGACAGCATAGTTGATAATTGGACGCCCAGTCATTGCCTCTATACTTGCCGCAAATACCTGCAAGTTACACAATCGAGCCATCCTCAACAAGAGAGCTTCAGTAGACACTTTGTATTGCTTTCTGAGGTCCAGCAGGTGAGCAAAGTCATGAACATTTGTTGGGCACTGAAAACCGGAACCTACCGGCATCAGCACCTCGGCCGCTCCAACATTGCAGAGCATCTCAAGCTGCCAAGCGTCACCATTTCCGGTGTGATAACTTTCCCTATTGCGGATAGCCTCAGCACAATCCGGGAAAAAGGTATGCGCGATCTCGTGGGCTATTGAATACCTCACGCGGGATTCGCCGCGATTGGGGTTGTACTCGATTCGGAAGCGCGATCCGGAAGGTATAGTGCGTGCTTCAATCACATCTTGAGAAGGCAACACTTCGATCCTCAGAAGCTCAGCGAGCGAAAACGGATCAAAGGGCGGCCCAGTCCATCCGTGTTCGATCGCTTCTAGCACTAGGGCTCTGCTGCGGCAAATCATTGCTGAGATCGGATCCTTATTACCTGCAAACGATAGTACCGATTTGTTGGTCCAATAGTGTCCGAATTGACCGATGCCTTGCATAGCTCCGACTGTCATGATTTCGTTTTACACCCGTATTCTGTGGAAGATCCACGGAAAGGCCGAAAGGGAAATCCGAAATCTGACCATTTGGGTATCCATTTGGAACTCCACTGGAAAAACTCGGAGGCGGCGACTGTTACAAAATTGACTACAGTCGAAAAACGAAAAAAGCAGATGCGCTAGGCAAAGTCGCGGCATCTGCTTGATTCTTAATAAATTGTGCTGGTCGGGGCGGTCAGATTCGAACTGACGACCCCCTGCTCCCAAAGCAGATGCGCTACCAGGCTGCGCTACGCCCCGACATTCATCAATCTTACCCCACTGATCGCAACCTGATAACCAACTTACCACGCTGCAATTGCCAGTCGGATCTCCCGGCCAGCCTCTGCGATGGACCGTCCTGCATGACCTGGCATCGACCTCGAACACTCCATGATCGCGAGACTGCGCCGCGAGCGATCTTGCAGTGGACGCGCGACGCCTGCGATACGGGGGGGGGTGCTCTGCGCTATTCCGTTGAAGAACATCCAGCATCCGATCCGTTCACCATTCGAGCATGGCGAGATGACGCAGCAGGAGCTGGCCGACCGCGTGGGAGCTGCGCGGCAGACGATCATCGCGCTGGAGGCGGGCAAATACGCGCCATCGCTGCTGCTGGCGTTCCGGCTGGCCAGGGCCTTCGGCGTAACCACCGAGGACGTATTCCAGTGGGAGGGCGAATGACGATGCGCCTCTCGCGTTCGCTTCTGGGAACACGTTGAAGGTTACTCGAGTGTTCGCTCGATCAAAAATATGGCCGTTCATCTGCGGGCTGCCGATGCTATAATCCCTGATATACGGCGGCTATAGTTCAGTGGCAGAACGCCGCTCTGTGGCAGCGGATGTCGTGGGTTCGACCCCCACTAGCCGCCCCAACCGTTCTTGCTCCACTCTGCACGACGCCGTACGACTCCGACCTCGAGTCAACCTTGGCCTGCTCAATCCTGGCCGCTCGACTTTGACCCGCTCAACCTCGACCGTTCAACCTTGATTCACTTTCCCCCGGGCCACGCGAACTTGATCTACTCAACCTCGATCCACTCAACCTTGATTCACACATTCAAGACCTCGCAGCCGCTCGCTAGCATCGCCGTCATAATTGCGGATGCGTCATCTGTTGCCGAGTGCGCCGCGGTCAGTCCCTGCGCGGCCAAGGCGGGGAAGCGATGAACGGCGCGGGTCCGCCTGCGTCTGAGAGGGCAGCGGTGTCTGTGGCCGGCGAATCGCCTGTCCCGGCGGCGCGAAGGACCGCCCCGGTCCGGTTTCAGGCGCGTCCCTTTGTGCCGCGACTCTTCCTGAGCAACCGCCATCTGCAGACGATCGCCGGCACTTTTCTGTCGCGTACAGACACGCTGACTCCATCGGTCCCTGAGCTGGTCGAGGTCTCGCCCGCCAGCGACTCGCAGATTGCAAGCAGCGTGCTGTGCGACTGCCACTGGCATCCGGTGGGGGTGCGTGCCAAGCGCCCGACGGTGATCCTGGTGCATGGCCTGGAGGGCTCGTCGGAGTCGCAGTATGTGGTGGGCAACGCCAACAAGATGTGGCGCGCCGGGGCCAACATCATTCGCATGAACATGCGCAACTGCGGCGAGACGGAGCGGCTTTCGCCCACGCTCTACCACTCCGGGCTCTCCAGCGATGTGGGGGTCGTTCTGCGCCACTTCATCGCGCGCGAGCACCTGGAGAGCGTCGCGCTGGTGGGCTATTCGATGGGCGGAAACCTGGTTCTCAAGCTGGCCGGCGAACTCGGCGCAGACGCTCCCAGCCAGTTGCGTTCGGTCGTCGCGGTGTCGCCGTCGATCGATCTTGGGCCGACCGCTGACGCCCTGCACCGGCGTGAAAACCGGCTCTACGAGCGGCGGTTCCTGCGCAGCCTGATCCGGCGCTTCCGGTTCAAGGCAACTCTCTTTCCGCGTGCGTACGATCCCAGACTCGCCGACGGCATCCGCTCGCTGCGCGAGTATGACGACCGCATCACGGCGCTCTACTCCGGCTTCGCGTCCGCCGACGACTACTACCATCGCGCCTCCGCGGCGCGCGTTGTGGACCGCATCCGCGTGCCTGCGCTGGTGCTGCACGCGCTGGACGATCCCTTCGTCCCCATCACGCCGGAGACGCTGGCCGCGCTGGATACGAACCCGTTTATCACGGTCATGCAATCCGAGCGCGGCGGCCATTGCGCCTTCCTCACAAAGACCGACCAGGCCAGCGGAGACGATGGCTACTGGGCCGAGACCACGCTGCTCCGCTTCATTCTCACGCACGCCTGAAGCGTGCCACGCACACGCCTGAAGCGCGCCCCACAAACTACTTCCTCCCTTGAACCGGCAATTCGATTGACCGCCAATCTGCGCGGGCAACGTCACGCAGATTCAGGGATGACCACGCCGCTCGGCATAGAATGATGGAACGATGCTTGCCGAGTGGTCCGCCGAATGTTCCGCCGAGGACCCCGTCCTCGTCGTCCCATGGAAGGACCCCGACGGGAAGACAGCCTTCGTCGATCTGCGCGCCAACCCGCGCGACTTCGACGCCGTCGCCGAGGCGGAACAGCATCCGCCGCTGATGCAGGCGCTGCGCGCGCTGAATGCGTCGCGCTCGCCGGTGTTCACCGCCAAGTGCGACGCCTGGCCGCTCAATCGCGAGGAGCTGCAGCATCTGCACATGAGTCTGGATTTGCATCCTTGCGACACGCCCGCGGGATTCGCCAGCTATATCGACGTGGTGTGGCGCGAGCGCACGCTCTTCAGCTCGTTCCACCGGCAGGAGCAGATGCTGCGGCGGATGACGCGGCTGGCCGCTCCGCTGGACCGGCCATTGTCCGCTCTCGAGTGCGTGTTGCGGCCCGCGCTGCTCGATCTGGAAGGCCCACGCGAGGGCTTCTC
>Ga0187867_10000654_pt1 | contig 30642 bp, 32 predicted proteins | sample June2016WEW_13_1_FD_132976 | JGI IMG/M metagenome (GOLD analysis project Ga0187867, IMG submission 132976) | Peatland microbial communities from SPRUCE experiment site at the Marcell Experimental Forest, Minnesota, USA - June2016WEW_13_10 | ecosystem: Environmental > Terrestrial > Soil >... | reverse complement strand
GTGTGCGCCGCCACCGTAATTCCGGCGCGCCGCGCCACCGGTGTCGATCCCATGGTCGCTCTACGAGACGAGTAGGACGGGCCTCCGGCCTGTCCAGGACGGGCCTCCGGCCTGTCCACTTCCGCCCGTTTACCTGCTACCATCTCGAAAAGGAGGTCTTTTGTGCGCAGATTTACGACCAGGCAATTTACCAGACTTTTTTCTTTGACGCTTTTGACGGTGGCTCTTGGACTCGTCCAGGCCCAGGCCAAAAGCGATTTCACCGGTACTTGGAAAATCAACACGAGCAAGAGCGATTTCGGCCCCATGCCGCCGCCCGATAGCGTGACCTATACGATCACGCACCAGGACCCCAGCCTGAAGGCCAACGTCGCCACCACCGGGGGGATGCAGGGCGACATGAAATACGACCTCAGCTACACCACCGACGGCAAGGAATGCGTGAATCACATCGGCGAGGGCGAGGTGAAGAGCACGCTGAAATGGGACGGCGACGATCTGACGGTGGAGACCAAAGGGTCCTTCGGGGGCAACGACTTTACCGCCAAGGGCCGCTGGAACCTTTCCGCCGATGGCAAGACCCTGACCATCACGCAGCACTACTCCAGCTCCATGGGCGAAGCCGACGTGAAGGAAATCTTCGAAAAGCAATAGGAGCGAAAGCGATGCGGATTTCTGCACTCCGGCGATTCGCTTTGGCGTTCTTGATATTGGCCTTTGCGCCGCTCCAGGCGCAGGCGAAGTCCGATTTCAGCGGGACCTGGAAAGCGAACATCGCCAAAAGCGATTTCGGCCCCGCCCCGCCGCCCGATAGTATTGTCGAAAAAATCGTACACCAGGAACCCAGCCTGAAAGTCAATTATGTCCAGACCGGCGGGTCCGGGAACGCGACCTTCGACCTGGTGTACACCACCGATGGCCAGGAGTGCGTGAATCACATGGGCGGCAACGAGATCAAAAGCACGCTCAAATGGGACGGCGACGACCTGGTCGCCGACAGCAAGGGATCGTACGACGGGATCGACTTCACTTCCAAAGACCGCTGGACGCTCTCCGGCGGCGGAAAGACGTTGACCGTCGATCGGCATATTTCCGCCAGCGGCGACGAGTTCGAGATGAAGTGGGTGTTCGAGAAACAGTAGGACAACCATGCGCCGCTACGCCGTCAGCGTGTTTTCGGTGATCCTCTTGGCCGCGTGTGGATTGCTCCCGTGCCAGGCTCAGCCCAATTTCAGCGGTACCTGGAAATTGAACGCGGCCAAAAGCGATTTCGGAGCCATGCCGCGGCCCGAGGCCCGCACCGACAGGATCACTCACCATGGTCCGGACTTGAAAGATTCCGTCACCCAAAACGGTCCCAGGGGCGAAGTGACCGTTGAAATGAGGTATTCGACCGATGGCCGGGAAACTACTAACAACGTGCGCGGCAACCAGATCAGGAGCACGGCCAGGTGGGAAGGAGATGCACTGGCGATCGCCGGCAAGATGCAGATGAATGGCGCGGATGTGACGCTCAGCGACCGGTGGTCGCTTTCGCACGACGGCAAGACCCTGACCATCCTGCGGCACGTGAACAGCTCCACGGGCGTGACGGATCAAACGCTCGTGTTGGAGAAGCAGTAGGGCGTCATCGTGCGGCAAAGTCTCACAGTACGAATTGCGATTGCATTGCTTATGGCCTGCGGATTGGCGAATGGCCAGACTAAACCGAACCTGAACGGTGTCTGGAAGATGGATCCGGCGCGCAGCGATTTCGGGTCCGGACCGGTGTCCGAGAGCCGCTTGGATAAAATCAGCCTCGACGGGGTGAACCTGAAGGACACCATCACGCAGAAGCTGCGCCACGCCGACGAAAACACCTATGACATGATCTATACCATCGACGGCAAGGAGTGCGTCAACCATGTGCGCGGAAATCTGGTGAAGAGCACCGCCCAGTGGGAAGGCGATGAACTGGTGATCGACAGTAAGGTCTTCGCGTTGCGCCAGGCAGCGATCCAGGATCGCTGGTCCCTCTCCGCGGACGGCAAAACAATCACGCTGCACCGGCACATGACCGGCGCCGTCACAGCCGAACAGACCCTCATCTTCGACAAGCAGTAGGACAGACCTCCGGCTCTGTCCCCGGCTAAAGGTCCTTCCCCCGCCGCCAGCGGTCTTCAAATAACCCGGTCATGGCCTCCCCCATGCCTTCGTGGTCGAACACCACGGCGGTCCAGGTGGGCCTGGTGATTACAGGGTCCAGCAGAGCGATCATGCCTTGGCGTCCATCGAACACGGCCAACTTCATGGGCAGGGAATCCACCTGCCGCACCTGGACGCCTTCGGCGGCGTACTCCTCCAATCGATGCCGGTGCGCGTCGTCTAACGTGCCGGCTTCCAGCAGCAGCCGGCAGGCCACCCCGGAAAGGCGCGCCTGCTTCACCAGTTTCTCGTCCAACGGATCGACGGCGTACGGCGGACGGGAAAACTCCATATATTCCGCGCGCACTTCCGACAGCATGCGGCGATACTCGGCGGCGGTCTGTGCCGGATCGCTGACGATGCGCAGGAAATCCAGCGTGCCGCGCCCGCCTTGCCCCTCGGAATAGATCGATTTCAGGTCGTCGATCAACGCCACGCTCATGCGGCCCTGGTCGGTCAGTTCGTGGTCCGCAAGTTGGCGTTTGCGGTCCATGTAGGCAGGCAGCGCCAAGCTCGGTTCCACCGCCGAGAACAGCTTCGTCCGCTCCTGCACCACCTGCGCGAAGCCCTTCTCCACCAGGCTGTCGAGCACTTCGTAAATCTTTTGCCGGGGCACGTGCGCACGCGCGGCCAACTCCAGAGCTTTGAATCGTGGATGGCCCAGCAGAACCAGGTAAGAGCGCGATTCGTAGGCATTCAGCCCAAGCTGCTGAAGCCGCTTCCAAAAGCGCTGGAACTCCCCTTCAGCCCAATTTTCACTCATAGTCCCTAACAATAGCAAAACCCAACTGGATTAAGAAGTTCGTTGCGCGATTTCTGCCGGTTTTGGCGACGCCGCCAAACCTGCCTGGAAAATGGTTTACACTCAGACAATGTGATTGACATGGTACTATGAGGCTTCTAAAATGGAGCCTAGTACCGGAGTTTATGCCTGAAAACAATGGCACCCAGGAAGGGACCCCGACAGCCGCACCGGTCGAACCCTCCAAAATTCGCATTGTGGTGGCCGACGACCACCCCATATTCCGCGACGGCTTGTGCCGGCTGCTGGCGCTAGAGGCCGATTTCGAGGTGGTCGCACAAGCGCAGGATGGCCGCCAGGTGCTCGACGTGCTGCAACAATACGAGCCCGATATCCTGTTGCTGGACCTGAAGATGCCCGGCCTCGACGGTCTGGCCACGCTGCAGAAACTGCAGACCAGCAAGCACAAAACCCGCGTGATCGTGCTCACCGCATCGGAGGACAAAAACGAGTTCGTGCAGGCCATGAAGCTGGGCACTTCCGGCATCGTTTTGAAGCAGAGCGCCACCGATCTGCTGATCAAGAGCATCCGCAAAGTGAATGCCGGCGAAATCTGGCTGGATTCGCATACCACCGCCGCCGTCATGCGGCAGTTCGCCACCGGCGCGGACGAAGTGCCGGCCGCCGGAGCGCCCGCTACCAGCAGCCGCGAGCGCGAGCGTTCCCTGCTCAGTCAAAGGGAGCGCGAGATCGTCGCTTTAGTGGCGCAGGGTTTCAAAAACAAGGAAATGGCCGAGAAGATGTTCATTAGCGAGCAGACCGTGAAAAACCATCTGCACAACATCTTCGACAAGCTGGGCGTCTCCGACCGGCTGGAACTGGCCTTGTACGCCATTCACAACAATCTGCACATGGGCAAGTAGGACAGGCCTCCTGGCCTGTCCGCCTCATTGCTGGAGGTTGTTCAAATTCAGTACTTCATTGAGCGAACCCTGGCGGTAGCCTTCCAGATCCAACGTCACATATTTGAAGCCCAGCGCCTTGAAGATGGCGGTGAATTGGCGGGCCCTCTCGGGCGTTAATGCGTTGGCCAGTTCGTCGGGCGCGATCTCCAACCGGACCAGCTCGCCGTGATAGCGCACCCTGAACTGCCGGAAGCCCAACGCCTTGATTTCCTCTTCGCCGCGCTCCACGGTCTTAATATTCTCGATTGTCACCGGCGTGCCATAAGGGATGCGCGAGCTGAGGCATGCGGCCGCCGGACGGTCCCACGTGGGGAGTCCGGCCATGCGCGACAATTCCCGGATCTCCGCTTTGCGCAGGCCCGCCTCCACCAGGGGCGCCTTCACCCGGTGCAAGCCGGCGGCGTTCTGGCCCGGGCGATAGTCGCCCAAGTCGTCGGCATTTACGCCGTAGATAATGTGGCCGATGCCGCGCTCGCGGCCGACTTCTTCCAGCCGCGTAAACAATTCGTCCTTGCAATGGAAGCAGCGATTCGGGTCGTTCTTCAGGTAGTCGGGATTCTCGAATTCGTGCGTCTCGATATACTCGTGCGGAATCCCGAACTGGCGCACGAAGGCTTCTGCGTCGCGCTTGTGCGACTCCGGAATGGAAGCCGAATCCGCGGTCACGGCCAGGGCGTTGCCGCCCAGTACCCGGTGCGCCGCCCACGCCAGATACGCGGAATCCGCTCCGCCGGAATAGGCCACCATCACCCGATCCAACCCGCGCAGCACGGAAAAAAGCTTCTCCTGCTTTTCGTCGAGTGCGCCGGCATGGGAGACGTCGACCAGTGAGGTCATAGCCCGATTATACCGTTACTGGGCGCCACACTGTACCGAGCCGCGACCGGTCAGGGAGCGGTTTCCAGGAAACAGTGACGCGCCGGCGGGCCATTAATAGTGGCAATGGTAAAATACCCTGGGAGGCTGGCAATGAGCGACGAGAACCAACTGCTTCGGGAACCAGTTTGGAGGCCCGTCGTGGTCCATCCGGGGCCACCTTCTATCGAGGACCTCCTGCGGCACGTGGATCCGGCGCCTGACGACGAAACCGAGCGTTTCGTCGCGGCTATCTATGCGGATCGACGGGATGCCGCGGCGAATTCGCCATTGAAATGTCTCCCCTTACAATAGAGAAGGAGCCAAGCAATGGAAGTGCATCTCAAACCCGAAGTGCACGCGAAACTCGATCAGATAGCGGGAGAGTGGACGTCCGAGCGACGAACCGGTTGAAGATGCCGTGGTCGGCTACTTTGACGAATTGGCTCACACACGGGAAATGCTCGACCGGCGCTACGACGATCTCGAAAGCGGCAGGGTAATGCCGATCAATGGCGAGGATGCCTACCGGCGCTTGATGGAGAAGTCCACCGCCCAACGCCAGCGCCGGGCATGAGCGAATATACGCTCCGCTCGAAAGCGCGTTCAAAGCGGAAGAAGCTAAGGCCTGCTCTGTCCGTTCCCAGATGGCGCAGGAATTGGCGCCTTGGGCGAAGCAGCGGGCGCCGTCGAGGAGGCAGGAGATGGTACGCCAGACCCCCCCTGGGGAGGCGTGCCGCTCAAGGCCCGCGCCGGCTGATAACCTTTTCCTAGGCTTGGCACTGCAGGAGCGGTGTTGTTCTTCGGCATCTTAAACTCCTGACCTTATTCTACCCGGTCCTCTCCGAAGAATTCAACGGCGCGGATCTCCTGTTTCATGATGATGATGCCGCGCGATCGCTCGACCGGGCTTACAAAGCGGCCACTTTCGTCGAGTACCCATGCCTCCTCCAGATAGATCTGCTCATCCGCAGGGTCGGAGGAGGCGAAGGACGCGACACCGAAGCGTCCACCAATTCTTTGACCATTCTGCAGGTGCACAATTATCCAGAACGGTTCGCGCTTCCCAAACACATAATCCCAAGGCTTTCGTATCGGGTTTACGAGGTGTCTGGCAATAGGCCTCCAACTTGAAAGTCTCAGGAAAAGGAGCGGCCAGCAGGCGGGAGCGCCGATCATTATTATGGCGACAGAGAGGGAATACAGGATGAAGTGACTGCCGTAGAAGTCATCCCTCTGGACGAGGGCGATAAGCCAAAACAATGCAGCAAAGTTCAAAATGCTATAGCTGACGGCTTCGAGCAGCGACTTCGAAAAATCTCTGCGTTCTCCCGGCACCACGAGGTCGTAGACCTTGATTGAAATAAACCCAGGAAGAAAGAAGACAAGCAGGAGAGTAAGCTGTCTACGTTCCAGATGTCCATATGCACGTCCCGCGCGGACCATTACAGCCTGACCGGCCGGCGAGACAGGTCCGGAGGCAGTCCGGAGGCCTCTCCTACTGCAGCGGCAGCTCCGGCTGCCCGTTCTCCCCGTTCTTCCCCTCGACGTTCTCCGCCTCCGGAATCACCGACGCCGCGGCCACCTGGTCGTCGTCTTCCATCCGCACCAAGCGCACGCCCTGCGTGGAGCGCCCCGCCTGCCGGATCTCGGCCGACTCCAGCCGGATGATCTTGCCGTTCTTGGTCACGATCATCAGGTCCGTGTCCTCTTTCACCGACAGTATCCCCACCACCTTGCCGTTGCGCGTGGAGGTCTTCATATTGATGACTCCCTTGCCTCCGCGCGATTGCAAACGGTAATCGGTCAGCCTGGTGCGCTTGCCGAAGCCGTTCTCGGAGATGGATAGAATCAGGCCTTCCTCTTCCACGATTTCCATGCCCACCAGGTAGTCGCCCGCATCCAGGTCCATTCCGCGCACGCCGCGCGCCGGGCGGCCCATGTGACGCACCTGGCCTTCCGCGAAGCGTATGGCTTGCCCGTCGTGCGATCCCAGGAAGATGTAATTCTTGCCGTTGGTCAGGTGCACCGCGATCAATTCGTCGCCCTCGTCCAGCGTCACCGCGATGATCCCGCGCGACATGGGGTTGTCGAACTCGGTCAGCTCGCACTTCTTGATCACGCCATGCTTGGTGGCCATCACGATGTACTGATCGGGCACGAATTCGCGCACCGCCAGAAACGCCTTCACCGTGTCGTCCGGCTGCAGGTTGATCAGGTTCGAAACATGCTTGCCCTTGCCCGCCGTGGCGGCGTCCGGAATCTCGTAAATCTTGAGCCAGTACACGCGCCCCTTGTCGGTGAAAACCAGCAGGTAGCTGTGCGTGGAGGCCACGATCAGGTGCTCCAGGAAATCCTCCGTGCGCGTGCCCATGCCGATGCGGCCCTTGCCGCCACGCGATTGCCTGCGGTAGGTGTCCACGGAGGTGCGCTTCAGATAGCCGCCATGCGTCACCGTGACGGCCACGTCCTCCACCGCCACCAGGTCTTCCAGGTTGATCTCGCCGGTATCCTCGATGATCTGGGTGCGGCGCTCGTCGCCGTAAGCCTTGCGGACTTCCTTCAATTCTTCGACGATGCGCTCGCGCACCAATTTCTCGGAGCCCAGCAGTTCCAGGTACTCGGCGATGCGCCGCTGGATTTCGGCCAACTCCTCGGCGATCTTCTGCTGCTCCATGCCGGTGAGGCGCTGCAACTGCATCTCGATGATGGCCTGCGCCTGCCGCTCGGTAAACTCGAAGGCCGCTACCAGCGAATCGCGGGCCTCGCGGGGGGCACGCGCCGCGCGGATCGTGCGGATCACCTCGTCCAGATTCTCCAACGCTTTCTTGAATCCCAGCAGAATATGCTCGCGTTCGCGGGCCTTGCGCAGCTCATAGTCGGTGCGCCGGCGAACCACTTCCACGCGGTGCTCGATGAAACGCTTGATGCACTCGATCAGGCCCAGTTCGCGCGGCTGCCCGTTGACGATGGAGAGCATGATCACGCCAAAGCCGATTTGCAACTGCGTGTGCTTATAAAGATTGTTCAGCACCACTTCGGCCTGCTCGCCGCGCTTCAACTCGAAGACGATGCGCGTGCCGTCGCGATCGCTTTCGTCGCGAATCTCCGAAATGCCTTCGATCTTCTTCTCGTTCACCAGCGCGGCGGCGTTCTCGATCAGCCGCGCCTTATTCACCTGGTAGGGGATTTCGGTGACGATAATGTGCTCGCGATCCTTGCCGCGGCTCTCGATGGCAGCCTTGGCGCGCAGCTTCAATTGGCCGCGGCCCTTGGTGAAGGCGTCGACGATGCCCTGGCGGCCCAGGATGAAGCCCCCCGTCGGAAAATCGGGGCCCGGAACCATCTCCAGGATTTTGGACAGCGGCGTTTGCGGATTCTGAATGAGTGCGATGGTGGCATTCACGATTTCAGTGAGGTTGTGCGGGGGAATGTTCGTCGCCATGCCCACCGCGATGCCGGCCGAACCGTTGATCAGCAGGTTCGGCACGCGCGTCGGCAGTACTTCGGGTTCCTGCTCGCTGTCGTCGTAATTAGGGCGGAAATCGACCGTTTCTTTGTCGATATCCTCCAGCAGGGAAGTGGTGATGCGCGCCAGGCGGGCTTCGGTGTACCGCATGGCGGCGGGCGGGTCGCCGTCCACGGAGCCGAAATTCCCTTGGCCTTCCACCAGCGTGTATCGCATGGTGAAGGGCTGCGCCATGCGCACTAGAGCGTCGTAAATGGGCGCATCGCCGTGGGGGTGGTACTTGCCCATCACTTCGCCGATGATCTTGGCGCACTTGCGGGTGGGGCGGTTGGGCGCCAGGCCCATCTCGTGCATGCCGAACAGAATGCGGCGATGCACCGGCTTCAGGCCGTCGCGCACGTCGGGCAGGGCGCGGCCCACGATCACGCTCATGGCGTAATCGAGATAGGACCGCTTCATCTCGTCTTCGATATTGATGGGGACGAGGTTCCGGTCGCCGCCTGCGCCCAGAGGCATCTGGGGGCCGGGCGGAGGCGTGGGCGGACCTTGCGGCGGATTCTCTTGGTCGGGCAAGCAATCTCCTTGGGTGGGTGGTAACTTCTATTTTACCAAGTGGGGCAGGTTCGCCGCCTGCGCCGCCAGCGCCGCTTATTGCGCTTTTGCCGCTTCCACTGCCGGCTTCAAAGGCTTGGGTTGTGTCAAGCGCGGCAACATCTCCGCCCGCGTCGCCGTGTTATAGACAAACCACGCCATGATCGCCGAAGACTGCATCACGTCGCCCTTAATCACGCGATCGTAAAGATCCATGTTCGAGTGATGGGTGCGCGTTCCGTACTCGATGGGATCCTGCATAAAACCGAACCCCGGCAACCCGATCCAGGTGAACGATGTGTGGTCCGTCCCGCCCGGCTGCCGCGTCGGTGGGGCAGTCGTGCCGATTACTGCCGTCGCGCCCAGGTCGTGGAAAGGCTCGGGCCACGCTTCAAACAACGGCTTCACCATGTCGTTGCCGCCCACGCTGATCCCGCGAAAGCGCCCCGTGCCCGAATCGTCGTTAAAGTACGCGTCCAGCTTGCTGTACTCCGGTTTCAGAGCCATGCTGTCGCGGTTGGCGAAATGGTCCTGCACGTAGGCCTTCGAACCCAGCAGCCCTTCCTCTTCGCCACCCCAGAGCGCGATGCGGACCGTCCTCGACAACGGCAGATTCAGCGCCTTCAGAATACGCACCGCCTCGATCGCCACCGCGCAACCGGTTCCATTGTCGGTGGCTCCGGTGCCACCATGCCAGGAGTCCAGGTGCCCGCCCAGCATCACGATCTCATCCTTCTTCGTGGCGCCCGGAATTTCTCCAATTACGTTGAAGGAATCGGTCTCCCCGCTAAGAAACTCCGCCCGTACTTCCAGTTCCACCTTCACCGGGATCTTGTGCTCCAACAGCCGGGCGATCCGGTTGTAGTGCTCCGGCGTCAGCGCAATCGCCGGCAGCGGCTTCGGATCCTTGGGATCGCGCGAGCCGCCCGAGGTTGCAAATACCGTTCCCCCATCGCCGTTATAGCCGTATTGCAGTACCGCCACCGCTCCTTCGCTCTTGTAGAACTGCGCCACCTTAGTGCGGAACTTCTCTTGCTCCTCGCGGCTGGGTGGCGGCGTTGCCGGTACGGTCGCTGCGGCGGCCGCCGGCGCCGGTTGCGGGCCGAACATGCCGCCGAAAGGCCGCGATGGGTCGAGCACATTCCCGCGCGCGGCCAACTCTTCGTTCGTCAGCCGCCGGAAGGGCGCTTCACTGATGGGCTGAACTTCCTTCGGCGCCATCGACAGCACGATTTTGCCGGCCAGTTTGCCTTTGTATTTGTCGAAATCGCCGTCGTTCGCGATTACCGCCGCGATGGGTTCCGCGGTGACAACTCCGTTAGTGCCCGGCGTCCAGGCCAGCGGGAATCCGATCAAAGGCTGATATTGCGGCTCCAGTAAATGCGCCGAGAAGCGCGTGTAGCGCCAGCTCTCGCCGAAAGGCCCCCACTTCTCCAGGTGCACGTTCTCCAGGCCATATTCCTTAAGCCGTTTCATCACCCATTCGGCTGCGGCTTTATGCCCGGGTGAGTTGGTGAGCCGCGGACCATAGACGTCGGCCAGGTAAAACAGATGTTCCATCGCCTGCGAGTTCTGAAATGCCTCGCTCTTGATATGGTTGACCACCGTCAGGTCAACCTTCTCCTGGGCGAATATCGTCAGCGTCGCCGCGCACATCCACGCGGTAGCCTTCAAGTAAAGTCTCATTCCAGCAGTTTACAGTGCCCCGGACGGGCGAACAAGCGGCGCGGGTCCCGGTCTGGGTCCGCGGCCTCGCAGGCCGCCCTCCGCCATGCCAAACTGAGTAATGAACCCTGTAACCGTCGCCGTGGTCCAAGCCGGATCGATCCTGTTCGACCGCGAAAAAACTCTGCAAAAAGCCGCCGATCTCACGCGCGATTCCGCCCGCCGCGGCGCCCGCCTGATCGTCTTTCCAGAAGCGTTTGTGGGCGGCTATCCCAAAGGGTTCGACTTCGGCGCGCGCGTAGGTTCCCGCACTCCCGAGGGCCGCGAACAGTTTCGCGTCTATCACGAAAGCGCCATGGAAGTTCCCGGCCCATGCTGCGATGCAATCGGCGCCCTGGCGCGCGATTATTCCGTGGACCTCGTCATCGGCGTAGTCGAACGCGATGGCGGAACGCTCTACTGTACGGTCCTGTTCTTCGCGCCGGACGGCAGCCTGCGAGGCAAGCATCGCAAGCTGATGCCCACCGCCGCCGAGCGACTGGTGTGGGGCTTTGGCGATGGTTCCACTCTCCCCGTGTTCGAAACGCCCGCCGGACGTGTGGGCGCGGTCATCTGCTGGGAGAACTATATGCCGCTGCTGCGCATGGCGATGTACGGCAAGGGCATCGAATTATACTGCGCGCCCACCGTGGACGATCGCGAAACATGGCTCCCCACAATGCGGCATATTGCGCTCGAAGGCCGATGTTTTGTGCTCTCCGCCTGCCAATATCAGGCTGGGCTGATCGGCGGCGGCAGTGTAATCGTCAACCCCTTGGGCCAGGTGTTGGCCGGACCGCATCGCGAGGGCGAAACGATTCTGACAGCCGATCTGGACCTCGGCGATCTGGCGCGCGGAAAGTACGACCTGGATGTCACCGGACACTACGCGCGGCCGGACGTCTTTCGCCTGATTGTCGATGAGACACCCAAGCCCGCGGTGGTGTGGGAGTAGGACGGGCCTCCTGGCCTGTCCCCCAAACTAATGCGCAGCCTGCCGGCTCAAATGCACTTTCCCGGCGATGGCCGTGCCATCCATCGATCCGCTCATATCGCCGTCTAGCCGGTCGCCCTCCAGCGTGAGCACGAACTTGATCAAGCCGCTCGCCTCCGCCGAAGAAACCTCGAAGGTGAGGCGCTGGCCATCCAGCTTGGCGTTCTGAATATGTTCGCCTTGCTGGTCCTCCTGGCGCCCGATGGTGCCGGTGATGGCGTCCGCCTTTTGCAGCAGCTCCGCGCGCACCTGCATCGATGTTGGATCCGCCGTCCGGGTCCTCCACCGTCACGCTTCCCGTCCATTTGCCGGACACATCGGCCCCCATCAGCGCCGCGGCCAGACAGGGCAACAGCCAAAGTTTTTTCATCGCGATTCCCATCGGTGTCATGATAGCTTATCGCATCCCGAAACGGGATAGAATAAGGGGCTATGTTCACTCATCTGAAAACGACAATTGGATTGCTCGCTATGGCGGCAGGGGTGCTTGCCCAAACGCCGCCCGCCGCTGCGCCGGCCGCGCCGCCCACGCCGGAGCCGGGCCTCTACGCGACCATTACTACTTCCCAGGGCGCCATCCGGGTGAAGCTCTTTGAAAAGGAAGCGCCCATCACCGTAAGGAACTTCAGGGCGCTGGCCACGGGCACCAAGGAGTGGAAGGATCAAAAGACCGGGCAAATGGTCAAACGGCCGCTGTACCCCGGCACCACCTTTCACCGTGTGATCCCAGGATTCATGATCCAGGGCGGAGATCCGGCCGGCAACGGAGCGGGCGATGTCGGTTTTGTCATTCCCGACGAGTTCGTGCCCACTCTGAAGTTCGATGTGCCGGGCCGCCTGGCTATGGCCAATGCCGGGCCACACACGGGCGGCAGCCAGTTCTTCATCACCGTCGCGCCCACGCCGCACCTGAATATGCATCACACGATTTTCGGTCAGGTCATCGAAGGTCAGGACGTAGTGACGAAGATCACGCAGGTGCAGAGGAATGGGGATGACAAGCCGCTGACACCCGTGAAGATCGTCAGCATCACTTTCAAGCGCGAAGGTCCGCCGCCCGCGGCCGCCACGAAAGCCGCTCCCAAGAAGCAGTAAGACAGGCCTCCTGCCTGTCCAGGTGGCACAGGGCTTTACTGTAGACCGAACGTCCGCAAAATCCTGCCCGTGCGCACATCGCGCAACACCACTTCGGAATCGGAGAAAGCCGTCAGCACCCGCCCTTCTCCAGCCCACTCAATGGTGCCTTCGCCGTCAAATGGCGTGCGGACCTCCCGCGTGCGCTGGCCGGACTCGCTGAACACGGCGATATTCGGCGGGGCCCACGCAAACAACTCTTTGCCGCCGGCGCTCCAGGTAAAATCGCGGCAGTTGCAGGCGGTCGTCTTTTTGGGCTTGAGCGTCTCGGGGTCGAGCACCGCCAGGCTTACACCGCGCACCGTCGCCGCCAGCGAGTCTTCGCTGGTCCAGCCCACCTTCACCGCCGCGGACTGCGCGCCGGTCGGCAGTTTGGCGGAAGCAATCACCCGGCCGCTGCTGGCTTCCCAGGTCGACACCTCGCCGTCGTCGGTGGCCACCGTGTAGTACTGCTCGGTGGGATGCCAAGCCGCATCCGTGATAAGCGCCCGCGTTTCCAGCCGGTGCTGCCACAGCATGTGTCCCTGGCCGTTGATCAGCAAAACATCGCGGCCGATGGCCACCAGGACCGAATCGGCCAGTTGCGACCAGCTAAAGGCGCCGATCCCCTTCACCAGCAGACGATGGGGCACCAGTACCGTGGCAGCGCCCGTTTCCAGATCGTAGGAAATCAGGCCGGCGTCGCCCTCCTGCGTAAATGCCAGGCGCCGTCCGCCGGCGCTGAAATGCGCCAAGGGCTGGCTCAGAGTGACCTTCGGCGCGGATGCGTTGTACACGTTCTTCACGCGCCCCGATTCGAAATCCCAAACCACCACTTGGCCGCCCCGATACGCGGCAGCCACCAGATTCTTGCCCTTGGCATAAGCGATCGACAGAACGTCGCGCTGCAATTCGCCCGCCGCCATCTGCGGGCACATCTGCCAGCAAAGGACCGTGGCCGCGATCGCTGCCAGCCAAACCCGTTTCATAGCCTGCACACCGACATAGAACACGCATGATCGCATACCGCAGGCCCGCTGTCGAATCCGCGCCTCGGCCTCATTTAGCCGCGCGCGGTTAACCATCGATAACATGCTAAAGCTCCCCGCATGGGTCTATTCTGGTGGCATCACGATAATGACGCCTGGAGTTGGAGAGCTGAATCTTCGAAACGGATTGATCCTGCTATTGGTAGCGGCTGTCGGCGCGCTGGTTGGCTGCGGGTCCGATCCGCCGCCGCCGCCCGAACTGGTTCCGATGGCCGCCGCCCAAGCCATCGCCCAGTTGTGGACGCACGAACAAATGAACCATTTCCGCGTGACCTTCCATTCCGACGAACTGATCGATTGCGGCGTAAAGAACGATCTGTGGAAGCTGGTGGAAGTCACCGACAAAAACGGGAATGCCTGGACCACCACCTACCGGCTGACCGAGAAGGGCGGCAAGATCGTAACGGCCATCAATCTGAAAGAATCCGGCCGAGGGCATGAGATCCTGCTGAAAGGCCCCTATCAAATAGAGGTCCGCGGCGACGGCATCACGGATGGAAGCCAGCCGGGCACCAAGAACGTCGCCTTCCGCTGGGATATCGATTGGGACAAAGCTCCCGAAGAGATGAAAGCGTGCATACCGCGGTTTGAATTGTCCGGGCACGAGGTGGCCTTGTTCCAACTGGACGACACCAATAACTGGAAATTCGTTTCGTATCTGAACCCTGAAGACATTCAGGCGACGCCACAGGACGGCGGCACTCCGATCTCCGGCTCGCCCCTGGCCCATTAACCCGTTACCCCAGTCTAAACCCGCAGCCGCTTTCCGCCGATAAGGTGACGTGGATTCACTACCAACGGTTATTGCCATCGTGCGGGATGCCGCGAGTCTGGATGTAATTCAGGCCACGCTCGATGTGCGGGGCATCCGGGTGCTGTCGGCCGGCGATGCGGAAGAAGGCTGGGATTTGATCCATTGTTCCCACGCCGGCGCCATTCTGGTCGAAGCCGCGGTAGCCCACGGGACCAGCCTGCTGGAGCGCATCGTGGACTGGGATCCGGGGGCGCAAATACTGCTACTGACGGATGGTTACACCGCCGAATCGGCGGTGGAAGGCATCCGGCACGGGGCCTGCGACTGCTTGAGCAAGCCGCTGTCGGCCGATACCCTCGGGCGGCGCGTGGGTGAGGTGCTCGCTGAGGAGCGCGCGCGCCGCCAAACGCGCGAGCTCGACGACCGGCTCCTCGAGAGCTTCCGTTTCCACGGCATGGTCGGCCGTAGCCCGCAGATGCTCGAGACCTTCGCGCGGATCAAGCGGGTGGCGCCACATTACCGCATCGCTCTGATCGGCGGCGCGACCGGTACGGGCAAGGAACTGGTGGCGCACGCCTTGCACGATCTCAGCCCCGTGGCGGCCCGGCGGTTTGCGGTTTGCAACTGCTCGGCCATCGTGGAGACGCTGTTTGAAAGCGAGCTGTTCGGCCACACCAAGGGGGCGTTCACGGGCGCCACGCAGGACCGCACGGGGTTATTCGAATACGCCCAGGGCGGCACGGTATTCCTCGACGAAATCGCCGATATGCCGCTCACCACCCAAAGCAAGCTGCTGCGCGTGGTGCAGAACCGGGAATTGCAGCGCGTGGGCTCGCCGGAAGTACGTAAGGTGGATGTGCGCGTGATCGCGGCTACCAACCGCGACATGCGCGCGCTAGTGTCCCAGGGCCTGTTTCGCGAGGACCTATACTACCGGCTCAGCATGGTGGAGCTGAAACTCCCGGCGCTGGCGGAGCGCAAAGAGGATCTGCCCCTGCTGGAGCGCCACTTCGTGGAGCAGTTTGCTCGCGGCTACGGCAAATCTATCGGCGGCATTTCGCGGCGCGCGCAAGCGGCCCTCTCGCGGCACGCCTGGCCGGGAAATGTGCGCGAGCTGGAGAATGTAGTGGGGCACGCCTGCATGATGGCGGATGCCGAGTTCATCGACGTGCGGGATTTGCCGGATTATCTGCATGGCGAAACGTCCACAGCTATGCCTGGAGCCACACCAAGCCAGCCGGATCTGATGACGCTGGCGGACCTGGAACGCCGGTATACGCAGCATGTGCTGGAGCGCGTAGGCGGGAACAAACTGCACGCCGCGCAGGTGCTGGGCATCAGCCGCGCCACGCTCTACAGGATTCTGCGGGATGGTTCCGGCGAGGCGGGCGGCGCGCTGGTCGATTTCCTGGGCCGGACACCGAACGCATCGCGGCTGCGCATCCAATAGCGGCGCGCGCCACTGGAGGGCGGCCAATCTTGGCCGCAGCCAGCTTTTAGCCGGCTTTGTGGCGGCATGAGTGCCGCCACGGCACGCCGAGGGCGTGCGCCACGAGAAGCTACAGCCCCAGCCATTTCACCGGTAGGGTAGTCAGCTCCGGCACATAGGTGATCAGCAACACGCCAGCCAGCAGAATCAGGTACACCGGCAGCGTCGCCCGGTATACCGAGGTCATGGGCTGCTTGAAGCGGTACGCCGACAAGCATAAGTTCATGCCGATGGGTGGCGTGAGGTAGCCGAGCTCCAGGTTGGCCAAGAAAATCACGCCCATCTGGACCGGGTCGATGCCGAACCTGGCGGCGATCGGCTGGATCAGCGGCACCATCACGATAATCGCCGAAAAGACATCCATGAATGAGCCTTTAATCAACAGCACCAGGTTAAGCAGCAGCAAAAAGACGTACTTGGAATGGATGTTGGCGTCCACCCAATTGGTCAGGATGCCCGGCACGTCCTGGATAGCCAGGTAATAGGTCAGCCCTTTGGCCACGCCGATAATCAGCAGCACTCCGCCCACGACGGTGACGCATTCCACGGCCACGCGCGGAAAATCGCGGCGCAACGAAAACTCGCGCAAGATGCAGCATTCGGCGATGAAAGCGTAGACCACCGCGATGGCGCCGGCCTCCACCAGGGTGCCGAACCCGTTGAACAGGCCGACGATAACGATCACCGGCAGCGCCAAATCCCATTTAGCGATCCAAATCGCCCGGCGCGCTTCCGCCCATGAAAAGCGCGAGCGCTCGGCTCCGCTTTTGACGCCGTGGAATACCCCCCATGCCGAGACCATCCCCACCATCAGCAATCCTGGAACGAGGCCGCCCACGAACAGCGTGTCGATTTGTACCGTCTTGGCGTAGATGGCGTAGAGGATCACGGGCAGGCTCGGCGGAAACAGCAGTCCGAGAGAACCCGATCCGTTGATCAGGCCCAACGAGAACTGTTTCGTATAGCCGGCCTTAAGGAGCATGGGCAGCATCAACCCGCCCATGGAAACGATAGTGACGCCCGAGCCCGCAAAGGTGAAAATGGCGAAGGCGATGGCGGTGGTGATGGCGAGGCCTCCCGGCAGCCAGCCGAACAATGCGGCATACACGCGCAGCAGCCGCGTGCTGGCGCCGCCCTCCACCAAAAGATAGCCCGCCAAGGTGTACAGCGGGAGCGAAGGCAGGATCTCGGAAACCATCAGGGAGTAGGCGTTGTCGGGCACTTCCACAGCGGGCTGCCCGATGTTCCATAGCAGCAGCAGCGCGATGCCGCCCAGGGTAGCGAAGATGGGCAGGCCCAGCACCGCGCCTGCGACGATGACGGCGATCCCGATCCACAAGACCGCCGGCCCTTCCGGTCTCGGCGCGAAATTCAAGGCCAGCGGCGCCAGCAGGAAGAGAGCGGCTACCAAGCGATGCCTGTAGCTGTCGCCCGCACCCCGGATCGCGCGCACGGCGATCAACAGAAAACCGAGCGGCATCACCAACGCCAAAACCCAACTGGGTATGCCTAGAGCCAGCATTTTTCCGATGGACCTTTCGGAGACCACGAATTGCCAACTGGCCCAGCAGAGGCTGGCGGCAATCGCCGCAGTCAAGCCGCAGCCGAAGATGCGGACGGGTGCGGCCCACCTCGGCGGCACGAATGTGTTGGCCGACATCCCCAGTAAGCGGTCGCCGGAGGCGGCCAATGCAGCTCCCAGGAAGGCGATCCACAGCGTCAGTTGCTGTACGAAGACCACCGACCCGGGAATCCCGCGGACACCCGCCAGCCGGGTGACCATGGCGATCAGCGGCAGCACGGATGCCAGCGAGATGGCCAGAACCGCGACGGCTCTTTCCCAACTTCCCAGAAACCGCCAGACGCGCGTCATCGAGCCTGCGCCCTGAGCGCATGCCCGGTCCGGTATTCGTCGCGCAGTTTCTGTACCTCCGCGAAGAGATCCGGCGGGACCATCTGGTCCTTCATCTTGGGATACGTGGCTTCGGTCTGTTTGCGCCACTCCGCCAGAGCGGCGGCATCGGGATGCGTGACGGTAAGTTTCAAGGCTTTCTTGCCCGGTTGGCCGGCCATCATGGTAGCCACGGCGCGGGCGCCCTGTGTGCGGATATCTTCTTTCAACGCATCTCCCGATTTACGCGCGGCGGCCAGCATGGCGACGCGCTGCGGCTCGGGAATCGCTTCCCACGCCTGTTTGGAAATTACGGTAGCGCCCACCAAAGGCGCCCACTTCACGTCGCACATGTACGGCGTCAAGCTGTACAATTGCGTGGTTTCGGCGTACAGCGCCGTTTCGGGGACGGCATCCAGGTTGTGCATCTTCAGTTGCGTGATGATGTCGGTGGCGGGCAGCGGGACCACCCGGAAACCATTGGCTCTCCACAGCTCTTCCTCGGTGGCGTCGCCGGCCCAGGTGAACAGCCGCAGCTTCCGCAGGTCGTCCAGTTTCTGCACGGGCGTGGTGGAGAAGAATTGAACCCAGCCTACGTCGCTCCAGCACAATACTACGTAACCTTTCTGCAGGAGCCTTTGCTCCAGCTTGGGTGCGATGCGGTCGCGCACGTAATCGAGCTCCTCGTAGGAATCGAACATCATGGGGATCTGGAGGCTCTTGACTCCGGGGTCGATATCGCCCAAGCCCGCGCCGGAAAGGCCCGCGGCTTGGATGGAGCGGTGGTCGAGCCGCCGGACGCACTCCGGCTCGTCGCCCAGCACGCCGCCCGGATGAATGACCAGGTTGACGGAGCCTTTGGAAATCTTTTTCCATTCGGCCGCCATGTTCTCCATCACCTTGTACCAGGTGGAGTCCGCGGGCGCCAGGGTGGCCATGTCGATCTTCTGGGCGCGCGCCCCTGTGGCGAGCCCACAAAAAACTGCAGCAAGAACGATTCGTCTCATCATCATCTCCTCCTTAATTCAAGAACAACTCGTCGATGTGGTCCAGCAGCCAGCGGGCCCTGCGCTGCGCCACCAGGTTAGCCAACCGATGGTCGGGATCGGCGTCCGTATCCACGGCCAGGGCCTTTTCCAGCATGGATTTGAATTCCACCGCATTCTGCGCAGGCAGGCTGGCATTTTCGGCGAAAGACACAAAAGTGCCGGCGCGCTTGCCCTTGGACATCTCGATGGCGCGGTCGAAATGTTGGCGCATCAGCTTCTGCTGTTCGTCGGCTTTGAGGTCGGTGCGGGCCGCCTCGAAAGTGATCAGGAACTCGGGCACCGCGCCGTTCTCGAAGCCCTCGTCGAGCTGCGCCACGCGCGCCACGATCGTCTCCACCAGGGGCAGTTCGGCAATCATCTCGGGGCTATTCTTGGAAAGTGAAATGGCCAAGCCGCGGGAGGCGGCGGTCCAATACAGCAGCGGCACGTCGCGTTTGTTGGCGCGTTCGAGCGCCGACTCCGCGTCGTTATCCAAGGCCGCCCCGAAACCGGGATGCCGCACTTCCAGGCCGCGCATGCCGTACCTATAAGCACGCAGGTAGAGCTTGCGGGCGCGGTCGCGGAGGGCGTTGGCGCGGTTTAGGCTTTCCTCCTTGGCTTCGTCGACGCGCGAATCCACGAACGCGTAGGAATATTCGGTAAAGCCTTCGGCCGCCGCCAGCAGAAGTCCGGTGTGCTTGGGCGATTCCGCGAGCAGGCTCTCGTAGGTCTTCAGTCCGAAGGGGATGGCGGCGGCCACCAGGTCGGGATCGTCGTCGCTGGTGAACGTGGAGCCTCCCGAGGATAGCGCGTTGCCCACCTGGTTCACAGCCATGCGCTTGATGGAACAGCCGGTCGCCAGCACCAGCACAACGGCGGCAATAAATGGTTTTGCGAGCACCATGATTCTCCTTTTCAAACGGCCTCTGGCCGTGTTCAAACGGCCTCTGGCCGTGGTTGCGAACGCCGGATAATCGCCAACAATAGGGGAGCCGATAGAACGCCGATGACTGCGCCCCCCGCCGCTCCCCCGGTCAAATACGCCGCGGCGTCCCAGCGGGTGTCAAAGACCCATAGGCCTACGTATGTGCCGGCCACCCATCCCAGCGTCGAGCTGACGATCGTCGAAGGCACCCAAAGCGCCGGCCATGAAACTCGCCGCCAGAGAACCCAGGTCTGCGCGAGTCCGGCTAGCGTCCCCCCGACTATGCCGGCCCAGTATGGGTCCAAGACGAGAAAAGCGTGCGCATAACCGGCCCAGATACCCGCCACCCAGGCCAGGCAAGTCCCGGCAATCCACGCCGGCGCCGGATGCAAACATCCACGCAGGGCCAGCCACTGCGCGGTCCCCACGATGGTGCCGCAGGCGATCCATACCCATGAGCTTTCGGATTGAACGACGATTTCGATACCCACGCTCCACGCCAGCGCGTTCCATGCGATCCACCGCAACAGCAGTCTTTTTTCCGTCTGTGACATGACCCCCTCCATTGTGGTGCAGGCAATCTTGCCCGTGGCCGCCTTTTAGGCGTGCGCCCTAAGAGTCACTGCAAGATCGCGACAAACGCCTGAACTGGCTCGGCGAAGTCCGCGCCCCCGTAACCACCGCATAATTCTCCCCGGTCGTTGATGCCCACGATAGCCGTCGCTCCCGCGCCAGGATAGTTCACGATGGTGAAGCGCCCGCCGCTGGTTGCCACGAAGCCTTCCGCCGCTCCGGCGGCGTCAAAAATCTGCCCCTCGACGATGCCCCTGTTGTTGATACCGTCGGGATAGGTATCCAACGCACCTGGCACATTGACGATCGCATACGTATCGTACTCGTAGATGAAGCCTTGGTACGCGCCGCTCGCATCCACGTAATAGCCGGCTATCTGATTTTTGTCATTGATACAACTGGGAGACGTGGTGTATTGCGCCGCTCCGGGCACAGTGAAGAAGGAGTACGAGAGCGTGGCTGGGTCCCAGATCCACGCGACGGAGGTACCGCCCTCGAAGGCGTTTCCGATGGCAATGCCGAGGTCATTGACACAGTACCCGTCATTCTGCGAGTAGTTCGGTATGTCGGGAAGCGCGGTCCATGCTCCGGTCGAGACGGAATACGTGACGGCGTGGGTCGTGGCGCCGTCCCCGTAGGATCCCATGGCTATACCCCGGTTGTTCAACCCGCCTAAAGTGGTATCCACGGCGCCTGGGTAGTCCACCGTTTGCAGCGCGCCGTTCTGCCACACAAAACCGTGATAGTTGGAGCTCGAATCAAGGTAATATCCAGTGACCACTCCGGCGTTGTCGATTCCGTTCGCCACGGCGTAGAGCGAGTCCGGAGCAGTAATCGTAGTGAACCTATAGTGGGCGCTGGCTGGGGTATTTGCCGCGGGACTGGCCGGTAACGACGCCATCGACACTTTGGGCAGATGGTGAGGCCCTATGAAACTGGTTGACGTTTGGCTCCAGGCAGAGGTTGTAACCAACAGCGCCAACCCCGGCAGGAGGCCGCAATACCTGTGGCCGAGTTTGCCTGCAAGAGCGAATCCTGCCGGCATTAACGTTCGATTGATACTCATTGTGTGCATGTGTTCCCTCTTTGTCAGTGGTGGGCAGGCGGTTTCGCCTTGCGCTGCCTGCGGCGGCCTCTTAGGCCACCGCGTGCCCCCTCACAACGCGAGTGTGCACTGCCGGCCGGCTCCGAGTCCTTCGGAAACCCTGCGGGATACCTTATGGAATGCTGATCTCATTGGAAGATCGGATGTAACAACGTTACACGCGCGGTATAATCGCTCGTAAGGCGAGCAGGGAGGGGATGCCACTCTCGGCGATTGAGGAATACGAGTTCGGACCGTATCGCATCGACAGCGGCGAGCGGCTGCTGCACCGGAGCGGCGAGTTGATCCCATTGCCGCCTAAGCTTGCCGATACCTTGCTGGTGCTGGTCCGCAATGCGGGCCGGATGGTCGATAAGAGCGACTTGATGAAGGCGGTTTGGCCCGACACCTTTGTGGAGGAGGGGGCGCTCACCCGGAACATTTCCCTGCTGCGGAAGACCCTCGGCGACACAGGCGACCAAGCCATCTACATAGAGACGATTCCCAAGCGCGGCTATCGTTTTGTGGCGCCGGTCCGAGCGCCCGATCTGCCCGCGCCGCGATCCTGGAAAGTTGGAGCCCGGTGGATGGCACTGGCTGCCTTTCTGCTTTTGGCCGGCATCGCGGCCGTGGCCAAGTTCGTCGTTGGGGATGGCGGCGGCATCCATCTGACGCCGCCCCTCCCGGTGCCTGCGACCGCCCTGGCGGTTCTTCCCTTTCGCAGTTTGGCGAATGACGCCTCGCAGGACTACTTCGCCGATGGCATGACCCAGGCCCTGATTACACGTCTCACCAATTTGCGAAATCTGCGGGTGGTCTCCCTCGCCTCGGAAGCCGGCGGGACAAAGAACACAGACGCCTGGCCGGCAATTCTTCGGAGCCAGCCGGTAAGCCGGGTCCTGACTGGAACCGTGGTGCGCGCCGGCGGCCGAATCCGGATCGACGCACAGTTGATCGATCCAAAGACGCGAGGGGTACTTTGGGCGAACAGCTATGAGCGCAATATAGAAGACGTGTTCGCCCTGGAATCGGCGGTCGCCGAGGCCATCGCGGGCGAGATCCAGATCAGCATTACGGCGGGAGACCGGCAGCGCTTGCGGCAACAGCGGCCAGCCAAACCGGAAGCGTTGGACGCGTATCTGCGCGGACGGTATTTCTGGAACCGGCGCACCGAGGACGGGCTGCGGCGGGCGGCGCAATACTTTCAGCAGGCGATTGCCGCGGATCCCACGGATGCGCTGGCCTATAGCGGTCTGGCGGATTCCTACTCCCTGTTAGGGTCCATCGGCACCGACGGCATGCTGCCGACAAAGGCTATGCCCGTCGCGAAGGCGGCCGCGCAGAAGGCTATCTCGTTAGACCCGGACTTGGCCGAAGGGCACATCTCTCTGGCTTATGTGATGCTGTCGTACGATTGGGATCTGCCGGGCGCCCAGCGCGAGTTTTCCCGCGCTCTGGATCTGAACCCCAACTCCGCTACGGCGCACCATTGGTACAGTCACTACTTCATGGCTGCCAACGACCTCGGCAAGGCCACCGCGCAGATGCGGCAGGCGCTGCAACTGGAACCTCTCTCGCCCAGCATCAACATAGGCATCGGCTGGTGCCTCTACTATTCCCGGCAGTACGACCAGGCCATCGAGCAATTCCGTTCGGTGGTGGAAAACGATCCCACGCTTCCGCTGGCGCACGAGACATTGGGCATGGCATACCAGCAGAAGGGACTATTCAGCGAAGCCATTGAGGAGTATAAGCGCGCAGCTTCGCTCTCACACGACAATCCGGCTTCCGTGGCGTCGCTGGCCAGCGCCTATGCCGCTGCGGGAAATCTCAACGCAGCCAGACAGGAACTGGCCCAACTAGAAGACATGTCTCGCACCCGTTACGTTCCGGCGTTCTACTTTGCCACCATCCACTTCGCGATGGGAGATCTGACGAAAACGTTCGAGTGGGGCTGGAAGGCGGCCGGCGAGCGCTGCGACTACCTGATGTATCTGCGAGTCGAGCCGCGCGTCGGACAACTGGCGGGTAACCCGCAATTCATTCGGGCGATGGCCGCACTCCATTGATGAACCGTCTGCCGACCACCGCTGTGCTGGCCTGCTGCGCCGCCGGCATTTGCTGCGCGGCGCGATGCACCACCGTGCTCAATCCCGCGATTCTCACCGAATACGACAACTACGTAGCGGCCGCGGAGCGGAGCATGTCCAGCCGGTTCGATGCCGGCGAACTGCGATGGCTGCCGGACTATGCGGCGAAGGAAGCGGCGGCCCGGCTGGCTTCCGGCAAACTGGTGCGATGGAACATCGGGGATGCCGCCCTGAACCGGCGCCTGGCGGGACAAAACGGAGCGGTGGTCCACTGGATCGGAGCTATCCGCATTCATGGGGCTAGCCTGGCGGATCTCGAATCCGTGCTCGCCGATTACGATGGCTACGAGCGCATCTACCGGCCCATGGTATTCGCCTGCCAGGCCAAGCGCGCCGCGGAGGGGCCGAACACCGCTTACGATGTGACGCTCGGGCTGCGCAGCTCGTTCCGCTTCGCCTCTGTCTTTCCGCAGCACTATGCGTTCCGGATCAAGGGACGCATTGACTACGCCGATTCGAACCCCTCGGGCGGCGCTGCGCTGCGCATCCACCTGGGGAGCAGCGAGATCCGGGAATCCGACAGCGGCGAGCCGGGGCACTCCGACTTCCTGGAACCTTATCACGACCACGGAATCATGTGGGCGCTGAACGCTTACTGGCGCGCGCGCAGGCGCGGACCGGATATCTACCTGGAGTTCGAGAGCATCACGCTGGCGCGTTCGGTGCAGTCTTTTGCCTGTACGCTGGGCATCGTTCCGGTTCCCAAGGCGGTGGTATCCGGGGTCATGGATTCGCTGCCGGCGGACACCATTTCAGTGATTCTCGAGGCGACCAAGGCGGAATGCGAACGCAGAGCCGCGCGGCCTGTGCCGCACGTATCCGGCCTATGATCGCGGCGCGGCTTTCCGAGTTGGTAGCCCGGCTTGCACTACGGCTGGTGGCCCGGCCGCTGTTCCGTATCCGCATTCTTGGAAAGGAACACATTCCGACGCACGGGCCGGCCCTGCTGGTTTCCAATCACCTCACGTATCTGGATGGATTCCTGATCGGCTCCTGCCTGGAACCGGTAGTGCGATTCCTGGTGTGGAAGCCCTATTACGACCACAAGCTGCTGACGTGGGGCTTTCGGCTGGCGAAGGCCATCCCGGTCTGGACCAGGCCGCATAGCGCGGCGCAGGCGATACGGCGGGCGCGCGCGGAATTGGCGCGCCGTCACGTTGTCTGCATTTTCGCCGAAGGGTCCATCAGCCGGACCGGCGATCTGCTTCCGTTCCAGCGCGGGTTGGAAGCCATCGTGCGAGGCCTGGATGTGCCCGTGATCCCAGTGCATCTCGCCGGGTTGTGGGAGAGCATCTACAGCTTCCGCGGCGGGCGATTCTTCTGGAAGAGGCCGAGCACGTTGCGACAGCCCGTGGTGATTTCGTTTGGCGCGCCGATGCCGCCGACCTCTACGGCGTATGCAGTCGAGCAGGCGGTCGGGCAACTGGCAAGCGGCGTCAAAGGCTCATCACTTCCTTGAACTTCTGCGCTTGCCGCCGCGACATCTCCACGTCGAACCCGCCCTTCAGCTTGACCAGGAAGCCGCCATTGGCCCACGGGTCGATGTTCTCGATGAATCGGAGGTTGAGGATATGCTTGCGGCTGGCGCGGAAAAAGATGGCAGGATCGAGCCGCTCTTCCAAATAGTTGAGCGAGCGCAAGACCAGCGGCCGGTTGCCGCCGAAGAAGAGCCGCGCGTAGTTGCCTTCGCTTTCGAGCAGCACGACATCGGCGAGGGTGACGAACCAACAGCGCTCACCATCCTTGACGAATATGCGCTGGCCGGCGTCCATGGCCGGCTTGGCTTTGCGCAGCGCGGCGCGCGCCAACGCGGCGTCCAGGCGCTCCGGCGACACGGGCTTCAACAGATAATCGAGGGCGTTCACTTCGAAGGCCTTCAGCGCGTACTCGTCGTAGGCCGTGGTGAAGACCACCAGCGGGACGCGATCGAGCTGTTCGAGCAACTCGAAGCCGCTGCGGCCGGGCATCTGGATATCCAGGAAAAGCAGGTCGGGCTGAAGCTGCTCGATTAACGCCAGTGCCTCGTCGGCATCGCGAGCTTCGCCCACGATTTCGACTTCGGGGTGCGGCTCGAGCAGCCGGCGCAGCTCGGCGCGGCCCAGGCGCTCGTCGTCCACGATCAGTGCTTTCATGCAGGGCTCAGCGGAATGGAGATTTCGGCCACCACGGAATTGCCGTCGTAGTTGCGCAAGACCAGCGAAGCGGCATTGCCGTACAGCAGGCGCAGGCGCTCTCTGGCGTTGTCGAGGCCCAGGCGCGTGGAACCGGCCTCGTCGCGCAGTTGCCCGCTGTTGCGCACCTGGATCTTCACGGCGCGGCTTTCCACCTGCGAGTCCACGCGGATTTCGCCGCCCCCGGGCAGCCGCGCGACGCCGTGCTTGATGCCATTCTCCACCAGGGTCTGCAGCAGCATGGGCGGAATACGGGTTTCGAGCGACTCAGGATCCACGGCGATATGCACGCGCAGGCGCTCTTCCAGCCGGATGGCTTCCAGCTTCAGGTATGCGGTGACGGCCTCCAGTTCCGTCTCCAGCGGCACCGTGTCGGTGCGGCCGGATTGCAGCGAGTAGCGCAGAATACCGGAGAGCTCGGTGACCATGTCCTGCGCGCGCGCGGGATCTTCCACGATCATGGCGCGCAGGCCGTTCAGGCAGTTGAAAATGAAGTGCGGGTTTACCTGGGAGATCAGGGCGCGAAGCTGGGAGTCCTTGGCCACCACCGCGAGGCGCAGCTTCTCCACCTCCGACGTTTGAAAGCTCTCGAAGTAATGCACGCCGAAGTAGATCACCTCCCACAGGAAAACGGTGACGCTCCAGATGAAGACGACCGGGAGAATCCAAGAGTATCCGGCTTTACGGAGGGCGTCCATGCCGAAAGCGAAGGGCCAGCCGGCGGTGACCAGGGCGGTGACGACGGCGCCGGCGGCGAGGGCGGCAGCGGTGACCCGGGGCAAGGCGTGCAGCGGCGAGAGCTTCAACCATTGGCGGCGCCGGATGACGGCGCGCAAGGCGTGGGTAGTCAGGATGCCCGCCAGCGCGCCCCACATATAGAGCACGACCGGCTTCCAGGCGATCGGCGCACCCAACCGGCTGAAGGCGACGTTGAGCGCCGCGTGGGAATACCAGCCTAGGACCTGGCAGAGGATGTAGACGTGTGAGCGCTTCATAAGAAGACGGGCGGGCTACGAGCCCGCCGCAGGCTTCGAGCCTGCCCCACCCAGGAAGTTATCCAGGGCCTGGAAGAAGCCTTCGGGATCGTCCAGCATAACAAAGTGGCGGGCTTTGTCCGAGAGGATTAAGTCGTAGTTCTTCAGTTTCGCGTACTGCGTGCGGAAGTTCTTCTCGACGTCGTCGCGCGTGGCGTATTGCTTATACGCGATCCAGGTACCGAGCACCAACGTGGGCGACTTGATCTTATCCAGATCGCCGCGCAGATCGGTGGTCATCATATCGTACATGCCGTTGCCCATGGCTACGGGGTCGGACTTGCGGCTCCAGCCCATGATCATCTCGAAATCGGCGGGACTGGTGACCATCGACTTGACGGCCATCTCGCTCATCTTTTCGGTTTGCGCGTTGGGCGGCCCGCTGTACATCTTGCGCATCTGCTCGGCCTGCGCCTTCACGCTTTCGGCCGTCGCGCCGGGATTCATGATGCCCGCCAGGAACGGCAGGGAATCCACGATCACCAGTGGTCCAACCAGATCGGGATCCTGTTCGGCCAGCCACAGCGCCAGAACGCCGCCCAGGCTATGGCCGACGATCACCGGCTTGTTCATTTTGTTGGCGCGGATGTAGGCGGCCAGATCGTTGCGGACGGTTTCCAGAAACGGCGCTTCGATGCGCGGCTCTCCGGCGAAACCGGCGAGCGTCAGCACGTGGCATTCGTATTGGTCTTTGTAGTGCGCGACGGTGGTGTCCCAGGTTTTGCCGGAAGAGGCGAATCCGGGGATGAGAATCATGGCCTTGCCGTGGCCGGTGACCTCGACATGAAAGGACGGCGGTGCGGGCGTGGCGGCGCCAGACGCTTGCGCGGCGAGCAGCGCGGCCAGTGCCGCTGGGATGATGAAAGAACGTTTGGTCATTGGTTACCCTCCTGGAACGACTTTATGCCCGGCCTTCCACCAGGCGGTGGAGATTGGTGTGAGCGGTCAGACAGGTGGATGAACGGTCCGCAAACGATAGCGGTTGCCGCGCCACTGGATATGGTTGCCGAACGCCGAGGCCAGCAGCACGATCAGCCAGATCCAGGTCCCCAAGGGCACCCAGAGCGTGTGCACCCAGGCATGCCGGTCGAACCAGGCTTTGTATTCGGGAAGCTCGGCCTTGGCCAGCGTGGCGCGGTTGGCGCCCTTGAGCATTCCGGGTGAAAGCTGCGCGAGCAGCACCCACTCCGCGCCGCGGCTGCCCTGAATCGATGCGGCGATGGCCGCCGCCATGCCGCCGCAATAGAAGATATGGGCGATGAGCGCGGTCCACCATAAGCGCGGACGGTAGACCCGCGTGATGGTGAGCTGGCGGCGGGCCCAGGCCAGGAAGGCCCGTCCGCCGGTGCGGTCCGTGGAAACTGCCATGGCGCCCGGCGCGAAGACGATGCGCAATCCGGCGCGATGGACGGCATCGCTGAGGGCATAGTCGTCGCTGACCGTGTCCCGCCAGAAGTCTGAAACATGAATGGCATGAAATGTTTCGCGCAGGATGGCCATGGATCCGCCCCAGGCGAAGGCATTGGGGCCCGGTCCAAAGGTTCCGGCGATGACCGCGTCCCACACGCTGCGCATCAGGGACCAGAAATCGGGCGGCGCGGGAGCGTACCAACGGTATCCGGTGCTGGCGCCGATTTGCGCATCCGGCGTGGATGGCAGCAGGGGCGCGGCCAGCGCGCGCAGCCAGAGCGGCGAGACGCGCCCGTCGGAATCGGCGAACGCGTAGAGCAGCGAGTCGCGGCGGGCGAAGCGGACGGCGGTGCGCAGATTCAGCACCTTCTCGCCGGTGCCGGGTTCCTGCGCGTGCGCCAGCACCACGCGAACGTGCGCCGGAAGCACGCCAGCCGGCACATCGGCTGCGGAATGCGCCACCACGATCAACTCATAATCGGGGTAATCCTGCGCGGCCAGGGCGGCCAGATTCTCACGCAGGCCGGGATCGGGGCCTTTCACGGGAACGATGACCGTGGCCGGAGGCAGCACGCCGTCCGCGAGCCGCTCTTCCGCAAGCTTGCCGGCTACGTATGCGGCGCGCTTGCGCTCACCGCGGAGCGAGAGGAAAGCGAGAACCAGCGCGGGACCGGCGAAGAACCAAAACCACCACACACCCTATTTGCGGCCCTTAGCGCTAGGCTTGACGCCAGGCTTGGCTTTCGCTGCCTTGGCTTTGGGCACGGGTTTAGGCTTCTTGGGCGAGGCCTTTGGCTTGGCTGCGCGGGTGGGCGGGGCTTCTTCGACAGCAGCCTCTTCGACAGGCTCTTCTTCGGCCGGTTCTTCTTCTGCGAACGTTTCTTCCGCGGGGTCTTCCAGAAAAGGCTCGGGTGCAACCGCGCCGACCGAGCTACCGGGCGCTACCTTGGCCAGCACTTCGGCGAACAAGGCCTGCTTGCGCATGTCCACCTTCGGCGGAGGCGGCTGCTCATGCCGGTAATCGTGATCGTTGTGGCATGTCCGGCAGCGGACTTTGGCGGGCTCGCCATTCAACAACGACACCACCGCGTGGTTCATGATGCGCTTGCATTTGACGCAATAATCGTCGATGATGTCGCCTAATCGCGGCTCCCTCATGTGCGCTCCTTAGACCTCGACCGTGTCCGCCGGCTGCTCTACCGGGCCGGGCGGCGAAGATTTGGCTTCCGGGACGATCCAGGCCGCCGACTCAAAACCTACGTACTTGCAAATGCGCAGCGCACCGGCCTCGCTTTCGAGCAAATCGCCCACGGCCAGGGGACGCTCGGAATCGCGCAAACGGCTCCAGGCATCGTATTCGCCATCGGCCTGGACTTCGCCGTCGGGCTCGTAGTCCTTGGCTTTGACGCCGGCCGCGCCAGCCACGTGCGGCGCCCAACGGAATTGCTGGCGGGGCGCATCCTTCATCCGGTAGACCCGATAGATGGGCATAGAATAGCCTATTTTAAACGAAACGGCCCGCGCCGGCTGCCAAAACGGCGGTAAATTGTGGGCTGTGGATGAGCGCTTCGGCGTCGGCCTGGCCGCGATCGATCCAGCGGCGCGTGTTTCCGGCATCCCAGGAGATGGCATCGTGGAGCTTGCCGAGCACGCGCGGGGGGCCCAGGCGGAGCACATCCACGCCGGTCAGTTGGGGCTCGCGCGGGGCCAGCAGGCGCACCATGCGGACGGATGCGCGCAAAGCTGTTAGCGGCATGCTGGGCAGGACGTTGACGGCGATGGCATGGTCCACGCCGAAGCGCTGGGCGGCCCACACGGGCATGACGCTAAGCAGGCCGCCATCGCAATAGAGATGCCCATCGATGCGCACAGGCGGATACGCGACCGGCACCGCGCAGGAAGCCATAACGTGCCGCCAGGTGAGGTCCGGTGTTTGGACGATTTCGAGGCGCAACTGCGGCAATCGGGTGACGGCCACGGCGAACGGCAACCGCGGCGTGTAGGTGGACGCGAGTTCCTGGATCATGGCCTGGAGGGGGCCGGGGTCGAAGAGACCGCGCCAGGGCCGCGGCGGCTGGCGCGGAGACATGAGGGTGGCGCAGCGCGGGTCGAGCCAGGTGCGGATGAGCTCGTCGGCCGGGATGCCGGCGGCGATGGCCCAGCCGTTGATGGAGCCCACCGAGCAGCCGAGCACGGCATCGGGGCGGAAGACCGGTTGCAGAGCTTTCCAGACGCCGGCTTGGTAGGAGCCGAACATACCTCCGGCGGAAAGGACCAGGGCGGTTTTCACGATTCCCATTCTAACCGGGTGGTGGCTTTGGGACGGTGGAAATTGGCTTTGGGCTTCAGCTTTTATTGAAAACAAAGGGCCAGATTGGGTTCGTTGTGCGCCGGGATAAACCGGCATGATGTAGAGAATGAAAGAGTCTTACGGGAAAGGAGTAGTGACCCATCCTGACCCCGAGTC
>Ga0187867_10000653_pt1 | contig 30650 bp, 28 predicted proteins | sample June2016WEW_13_1_FD_132976 | JGI IMG/M metagenome (GOLD analysis project Ga0187867, IMG submission 132976) | Peatland microbial communities from SPRUCE experiment site at the Marcell Experimental Forest, Minnesota, USA - June2016WEW_13_10 | ecosystem: Environmental > Terrestrial > Soil >... | reverse complement strand
CGTTATTATAGTGGTGTGAGACGAACGCTTCTTCCTGCGCTTATTGGCGCCCTTGTAATCATTGGATTGCTGGCTGCCCTGATTGGATGTTACAGCGGGAATCATCCGGCGCGCATCGGATCGAATGCCCCGGACTTCACTTTGCAGGATTCCGACCACAAAGTCACGCTCAGCCAGTTTCGCGGGCAGGTAGTGGTGCTGAATTTCTGGGCGACGTGGTGTCCGCCGTGCGTCGAAGAGACTCCATCGCTGGTGCGGATGCAGTCGCGTCTTAAAGACAAAGGTGTAGTGGTGCTGGCCGTTAGTATTGACGCCGACGATGCGGCGTACCACAAGTTCCTCAAGGAATACAGCGTCAACATGGTGACGGTGCGGGATGAGGCGCAGAAAGCGGCTACGCTCTACGGCACGTTTGGCTGGCCGGAAAGCTACGTGATCGATCGCAACGGAGTCATCCGGCGCAAATTTATCGGACCCGTGGACTGGACCAATCCTGAGGTCACGGATTATCTGAGCAAGCTGTGAGGAGAGCTCTCAGCTGTCAGCTCTCAGCTCTCAGCAGAATCTCACAACTATGGAGCCTCGCCCGCACTCGCGGTCACCCAAGAGGCAACTGACTGCTGGTGATCGCCGTGGAAACTCTCCTGATGGCTGATGGCTGAGAGCTACAGACTCACCTTCCGCAGCCTTAGCGCGTTTGTGATTACCGACACTGAACTGAAGCTCATGGCGGCGGCGGCCAGAATCGGGCTTAGCAGCAGTCCGAAGACCGGGTAGAGCACGCCGGCTGCAATCGGCACTCCTATCGAATTGTAAAGAAACGCGAAGAACAGGTTCTGGCGGATGTTGCGCATGGTTGCCTGGCTCAGCTTGCGGGCTCGCAGAATTCCTTCAAGGTCTCCTTTAAGCAGGGTGATGCCTCCGCTTTCCATGGCGATGTCGGTGCCTGTCCCCATGGCGATTCCTACTTGCGCTTGCGCCAGGGCGGGGGCGTCGTTGATGCCGTCGCCGGCCATGGCCACCACTCGGCCTTCTTTCTGGAAACCTCTGACAATTTCGGCTTTTTGCGCCGGCAGAACCTCGGCTTTGAAGTCCTCCATTCCGAGCGTCCGCGCAATCTCCTGGGCCGTCGCCTGGTTGTCGCCGGTTAGCATCACCAGGCGGATTCCCTGGGCTTTTAGTTCACGCAACGCTGTCGCCGTAGACGGCTTCAGCGGGTCGGCAACCGCGATATTGCCGGTATATTTGCCGTCGACTGCTAGATGGATCACGGTGGAACCGACGGGTTTAAGGGCCGATACGGCGGTCCGGTTCTCGAAGGCTCCTATGGCACGCATCAGCGCGTGGTTTCCTACCGCAATGCTCTTCCCTTCCACCGTCCCGCGCACGCCTTGCCCTGGCACGGATTGAAAATTGGAGGGCTTGCTCAAATTTAGCTTCAGTTCGCTCGCCTTGGCGACAATTGCCGCGCCTAGCGGATGCTCGCTGGCACGCTCCAGACTCGCCGCCAGCCTCAGGAGCTCGTTTTCTGAGATGCCTGGGGGATTTCCGGCGGTCGACATCGCCACCACTTTCGGCCTTCCCTCGGTCAGCGTCCCGGTCTTATCGAAAACGATGGTGTCCACCTTTTCGAGCGTCTCGAGCGCCTCGGCATTCTTGATGAGCACGCCTGCGTGCGCGCCGCGTCCGGTGCCTACCATGATCGCCATGGGCGTTGCCAGGCCGAGTGCACACGGACACGCGATGATCAGCACGGCCACGGCGTTCACTATGGCATGGGCGAAGCGCGGTTCCGGGCCGAAGCTTACCCACACTATGAACGTCACTACCGCAATCGCAATCACCGCCGGAACAAACCAGCCGGCTATCTTATCGGCCAGCCGTTGGATGGGGGCGCGCGTGCGCTGCGCCTGGCTCACCATCTGCACGATTTGCGCCAGCATGGTCTCGCTGCCTACGCGCTCGGCTCGCATCACTAGAGATCCGTTGCCGTTCACGGTTGCTCCGATCACGCGCGAGGCCACCGTCTTCTCCACGGGAACGGATTCGCCCGTGATCATGGACTCATCCACTAGGCTCGAGCCCTCGAGCACAACGCCATCGACGGGGATTTTTTCTCCCGGCCGCACGCGCAGACGATCTCCCGGCTTTACTCGTTCGAGCGGGATATCACGCTCGTCGTCCCTGCCGTCGGCGCTCGTCGTCATCACGCGCGCCATCTTCGGGCTTAGATCGAGCAACGCTCGGATCGCGCTGGACGTCTGGCTGCGGGCGCGCAGTTCCAGCACCTGCCCCAGCAACACGAGGGTGATGATCGCCGCTGCCGCTTCGAAGTAAACATCCGGGCGATTGCCCATGCTGCGGAAGGACGCCGGAAAGATCTGCGGGAATAGGGTTGCGACCACGCTGAACAGGTACGCGACGCCCGTGCCCATGGCGATCAGGGTGAACATGTTGGTGCTGCGGTTTACCAGCGACGCCCATCCGCGCTGGAAGAACGGCCAACCGCACCACAGCACCACGGGCGTCGCGAGCAGGAGCTCAAGCCATGGCAGTACCGAGCCCCACGGAGTTACTCCTACTTTACGGCCTCCCCACTCGATGAAGATACCGCCCATGAGCGCATGCGGCCACAACATGCTCCCCATCGCGATCGCGAGCAGGGGCGCGGTTAGCACCAGGCTGATCCAAAAGCGGCGCGTCATGTCGCTTAGTTCGGGATTCGCTTCTTTGACCGTCACCGTGCGCGGCTCCAGTGCCATGCCGCAGATCGGGCAACTCCCTGGCTCCGCTCTTACGATTTCTGGATGCATTGGACAGGTGTATTCGGTCTTGGCCACGGGGAGCGCCGGCGACTCGGGATCGAGCGCCATTCCACACTTGGGACACGGTCCCGGCCCAATTTGCCGCACCTCGGGGCACATCGGACAAACGTAGGCTCGCGGATCTTTTGCGGACCCGGCTGGCGACAGGGGATTGGGAGCCGCGGCTGGCTTGTTCAGCGTTGGCACGACCAACGGTGGCCCACCTAGAGAGACCAGTCCCGATTTCATCGTCATTGGTCTGGACGGCGTTGACAGAATCTTTTCGGGATTTGCCTGGAACTTCGCCTGGCAACCGGCACAGCAAAAGAAATACTCTTTGCCATTGTGCGAAGTCTTGAATCGAGCGGTTGCGGGATTTACATCCATCCCGCAGACGGGGTCCTTTGCTTGCGCCTTGGCGGAGGACGATGCGACGTTCGGGATGTCCCCGGGGTTCAGGTGTTCCATGGCTTGGCTGCCAGAAGTCTATAGCGAATCCAGATTTGCCGTGACAGCGTTGCCGTGACTGCGGACAACTGCCGAGCTGCTCCAGACCCAGATCGCGCTTGGCGGAATCCGGCGCTTATTAGATACTCATATTAGATTCACCAGAGTAATCCTCGAATCTTATTCCTTGGAGAAATGAAAATGACGTACCTGGAAGTCACCTACCGCTACCAGACTCCGCCCGGAGAAGCTGAGTTGCGAGCCATTGACAGTGTCCGCGAGGTCTACGGAATACAGCGCATCCAGTTCAACGAGAAAGAACGGACGGTGCGCGTGCTGTTCGACGCCTCACGATTGAAGGGCGACGCGGTCGTTAAGTTGCTGCGCGAGGCCGGCATCGACGTGCCGGAGCAGATGGTTCTTGCCTGAGAGCCTTAGCGGGGGTGGGAAGGGGGCAAACTGCACTCCGCCCGCTTCCCGGCATTAGGGGAGAATCCCGTGGAGGGAAGCCGGCGAACCGGGCGGAATGCACCTTAGTGTCAAACGGAGTATTGCAAAGGGGCATTCGGAAAGACCTCTGGCCGAAGTATTTTCCCAAATGCCCCGTTGCGCGCCACTTCGTCTAGCACCAGGAGGAGCATGTCGGATGCCATTTCTAACATCTTGTCAACATGCATCTATAGAACGCCGGGGCGGGTAGGTTTTGCGCGTGGGGGGAAACTTTTACTCAAAATTACAAATATCGGCAATATATCGCTGCCATTCGAGTCGAACTCGGCCTACGCTGGCAGGTGTCATACGACGACCGATTTGGGCAAAGTGCCCAGGGTTTCCGCACACTTTGATCGCTTATGCGTGATCGCTTACGCGCGCATGACTGGGGTGGCGCCTCCGTGGTCGAAGAAGCGAAGATCGGAGCATGATGGGGAGCGTGATTGGCTTGGGCGAAGCGATTCTGTTTCCGCTATAATTCAGAGACGCAATCTCGCCACGATGCGCCCGTAGCTCAATTGGATAGAGTGCTTGGCTACGAACCAAGAGGTTGGGAGTTCGATTCTCTCCGGGCGCACCATCTTTTCTCTGTACCTCGCTATTCCCCGGATTTTTGGCAGGTCTGAAGGCTCTAATACGAACGGGCCTTGCACGGGTTGCTAGCCCTGCTTGAGCTTCAGCTTGCTCTTATTTTCTTCAATGAAAGCCTTAAGATCGGGGACGACGTCGAGCAGCCTCGTCCATTGTTCGTAGTAGAGTGTCACCGGAAAGCGGCCCAGTCCGTACACGCTGACGCCGCCCTTCTCGCTCACGCGGAACTCTATGGCGCCGCTTCTCTTTTTCGTTTCCGCCTGCTTTTCCAGGTCGGCAAGGCGAGCTTTCAATTCTTCGTAAGTTGGCTCTGTCATGAATGCACCTCGACTGATCTTTTGTATCATAGGGGTTCGCCCTGCTGCGACAGCTTCCCTTTAGGTGAAAAATTCTGCACAATCGTGCTTGCGGGCTGACCGTCCCATGCTATCTCTTGCGGCAGCAACCTGTTGCGGCCCTTTGCCGGGTCCGGGAATGGAAGCGCGAATGCTAAAATGACTACGGCAACAGATTCCGCGTGGAGAAACTAAAGAATGGCGAATGTGGCGAAGAAGAAAAATGCACTGATTGAGAGCGTGCCAGCCCTGGTCCTGCTGGGACTGCTCGCTGGCGCAGTCGGAGGCTTGGGAGTCGGCCTGGTCCAGTTGAGGGCCATGTCGCAAGCCGCGAGCAGCGCCTCTGGCAGGTAAACGCCGCCTGCCGAATAGATATCCCATTCTAAGCAGCGCCTTTAGATCCCCGACCGCGGAACCCCATCCGCGCCACTTTCATGCGGCGCACGCACAACTAAAAACTTCCATCGCTAAATTGTTAGAAAGATGGAGCGGGAGACGGGGATCGAACCCGTGACATCCAGCTTGGGAAGCTATAGTCAACCCTTCGGCCAACGATAAATCATGCACATAGAGCGGGTCCACAGGGGTCAAGTGCGGCACTGTTGGCGCGTATTGAACACAATTCTGAACACAACAACGGTAAAAACGGTTCACCTTGGACGACAATCAAAAGCCGTTGGTTTTTGCGCGGTAATCTGGTCGCCGAGAGAGTGGGATTCGAATCCGCCTAGAAACGTAAATTCAACAACATGCAGGGCCACGGATGGCATTTAAGTTTACGGAAAGCAGTAGTAGAACGACAAACGGATTGCAGAATGGATTGCAGGTCCGTGCCGAACGGGACGTTGCCCGGAATTCCGTTGAAAGTTAGCGACTCTCGACCGTCATAGGCTACGCAACCTTCACTTCCTCGGCAACAGCCTTCTTCGAAACCGCGTTCGCCAGCGCAGTCAAGAGCGACGGAATCTCCCGATAGCCCTGCACCTTGTGGAACTGGCGCTCGGCCACCAGCAAGCCCGAGCCGACCCAACGCTCGATGTGGTCGCCAGCACGCCAGCGTTTTACGTTGCGGCAAACCGTCTCCACGATGGAGAAGGCCGACTCGATCACGTTCGTGCTCGCCAGTGTGCGACGCAACTGGGCCGGCACCCGCAGACGATGCATCGTGATCGTCTCTTCCATGCCTTCCTCCAGGCTGCGGGCGGCGCTTGGATTCAGCTCCATCAGTTCGCGATGCAGCCGTTCCAGCGCACGCTTGGCATCGGCGTATTCGGTCAGGGCGTAGGCGTTCTGCAGTTTCTTCTGGACCGCCGACTTATGTTCTTCGGGCAGGTGGTCCACCACGTTGCGCCGTTTGTGCACCTGGCAACGCTGGATGAAAGCCGCCTCGCCGGCATGACGGCGCACCGCCGCCGCCAACGCCTTGCCTCCGTCCAGCACGTACAGCCGAGGCACGCTGAAGTCCAGCCCGCGCGAGGACAGGTCGCCGAGTAACTCACTGACCACAGCGGCATTCTCGGTTGCTCCTTCGCGCAAGCCCAACACGATTTTGCGCCCGTCCGTGCTGATGCCCAAGGCCACGATCATCTGCCGATCCCGGAACGGCGTGCCGTCGATCAGCACCGCACACAGTCGCAACTCGCCCAGCGGCCGCTCCATCAACTCCTGCAACTTCTCCCGGCTGGAGGCGATGAAGTTGTCGCTCACCGCCGACTTTTCCACCCCGTAGGCTTGGTGAAAGTCTTTCACCACCGCTCCATAGTTGCGCGTCGACAGCCCGCGCATCATCTTGTCCCATACCGCGTGTTCCATCGGTCCACTGCGCTGGAACAGTTCGTAACTGCCCAGCCGTTGCTCGCGATTGTCCTGGCTGCGCAAACGGCTTCTCCGAATCGGCACCTTCTGCCCGTCCACCACGCAGTAACCGTCTTCTTTTCCCCAGCGATGAGCGCGACGCTCGGGGTGCTGTTGATGACGCTCTCCGGCCAGGTGCCGCACTTCCTCCTCCATGACCAAGTTCATCAACGCCAATCCGGCCTCGCGCAGCAGGTGGCCGACTCCTTCTTGCAGAAGTCCCACCACCTCGGCCATGGGAAAGATCATCTGGATGCTGGGGTTCTCTTCGCGGGCCAACTGGCGGAACTGTTGCACCGCGCGTTGTTGGTCGATCTGGTATCGTCTCCTCATAGCGACTCTCTCCTTTTTTCTTGGCAGAAAAACTACCCTCGGTCATTATGACCGGGGTTGAGAGTCGCTACTTTCTACGAACTAACGGGCATCCTCCCGAACGGATTGTACCTGCAAACCTGTCGCGGAAAAACCGGAAACCGGCTCATCGAACGTATCCATCGCGAAAAGATCGAATCGAACAGAAAACGACTTCTCCGTTGTTTACGCCAGCCGGATTGAATTTCTGCGTACCACAGCCAATCATGTTCGTCTGCTTGACCGTGCCCGGAGATAGTCCAAGTACCCACAGTCACGCTCAACGCCGCCCGAACAGGTGTTCGTATTCCGCCGTGCTGACTCTTCGGGAATGCTTGTCGAGAAAACAGATTCTTTCGGGAGCCAGACCGGGACGCAGAAGGTCGACTGAAACAGCGCCAGATCCGTCTTTAGCGAGATTAACTACCGAAATCTCAAATTTATCGTCCGCCTTGATTGTGAAACTTATAGTCGACTGGCCCAGGTGCAAACCCATGCTTAGACGCTTAGACCACCGTTCTGATTGTCAAATCTCTCGCGATGAGGTGATTAAATGCCATCGAGCTTTTTTTCCTCTGGCGTTGCCCGGCTCGAAGTGATCATAAGCCCATCGGCAGAGGCCCTCAAGAAATGGGCAATTTGCGTAAATGAGATCCGGAAGTTGCTTAGCAGGTCCCTGCTCCTTGGCGAGGACCTGCCGGATCGCGGTACCCTGCCCAGAGGTGTTGCCACCTGGCATTGTTGTCACCTGGCATTGCAGCAAAGGTGGGCGCGTAGTCGGTTGGCGTAAAGGCTACTTGTTGGGCCTGGCCGGCGTCGTTCTGGTAGCCGTTTCCGGTCCAGGACTGGAGTCGGCATGTTGGCGAGCTGGCCATCGGTGGTCTTGGTTGTCGTAGGTGATGCCGGAGGAGCCGATCACTCCTCGCGCAATCTGCGGACAATCGTTGGGCACGCTCCAGCTCACGTTCCCAGACTTACTAAAGTGGATCATGTTGCCATTGTTGTCCGTGCCGTAAAACGTGCCGTCCTGGGCTTGGAGCACGGAAAGACACCCGAACGTTCGCTGAGCTAAGATTTGTCTGGAGTCCAGCTCTCCGAAAGTTTCTTCTCGTTCCTCCGAAGCACGGTAACGAGATCTTGCACAGACATCCTTATCAACACGAATGCCCAAGTCAGCAGAATCCGTCGCCTATCACGGCGTCAGCCATACTGCTCACGTAAAGGGACCGATTGTTTTGCCCGAGGAGAAGCAGCCGGTGAACGTCCCAACAGGCATAGACGACGGCACCAACTCCGGCAACAGCCAGAACCACTGCTTTCAATATCTCAATCGTCCGCCTTAAGGACCTGATCAAGCTGCTGCCATGGCTCCGCATCTCGGCTTCAGAGACGACAAAGCTCCACGGCATCGGGAACACCCGCATTGTGTTGTGCGATTGCGTCGAGGATCTCATATAGCACACCAGCCTCATACGAACCAAGCGAGACGGTCACCGCCACGGTGATAGCAAGTCTAATTGCCAATGTATTTTCTCCTTACATTCCTTCCTGCTTCCTGCTTCCGCGCTATGGGTTGGAACTACGGCCAAATGTCGCCAGCAGCGGACTGCTGGTTGACGGCCATTCGATTTCCAATCCTTTCGAAGAGAGCTCGGATGTCAGATCACTCTGAATGGCGATCCGCCCGTCCGCAACACGTACGTCACTTAGCCGCTCAGGGTGTTCCGATACCCAACGGTGAGCAGTAGTATAGGAAGTTGGCGAAATAAGAGATAGCAAGGGCGTCCACGCTGTTGGCGCGCGAGGAACTCAGACCCGCGTTGCAGAAGTCGACATAGGTATGTGACTCCAGCACCTTACCGTGGGTGTCGTTCACGCTGGTGATCAAAAGATTGGCGTCGTAGGTGAATGTCACGAAGGTATTGTCTGCCTGGGTCACCTGAGTCAGAATCGGAACCGAAACAAGCCCAGGGGCAATGCCCGTCCCGTATGTGTACGTCACGTTGATGCCGCTGCCTGGATCGGAAGTCACCCCCGTGACCAGAGAAGGGTAGTTAGAGCCGTAGGTAAAGTTGAGGTGACGTCCCGCAGGATCGGTGACGGTTGCCAGGAGGTAGGTGACTAAGTTTCCGGGGTTAAGTGCTGCGTAAGCCAACATGGTCGTGTTGCCATTGCGGTCGATGATGGCAGTGAGCGGTCCGCCGCTTAAGCCGTTGCCGTAGCTGGCGTATAAGCCGTTAAAGACTCTTTTCTCACCATTCTCAAAGGTCACCGTCCATGAGGCCGTGCTCTGTGCGGTTGAGACCTGTTCCGTCAATGTGGCGGCTTGGACGTCCCCCGGCGCAATCAGGTGGTAAACTAGCGGATTTCCGTAAGGCGCGAAAGACCAGACGCTCCCGTCGGCACGCGCATACTTCATAGTTCCATCGTAGCCAACAGACACTTGCTCCTCATAGGTCGAACGCCATTGGGTACCGAACATACTCACCAGAGGCTGAGCCACAAGTCCCCCATTCGTCGGCCAGGTGCTGTTCCATGTCCGGGTCAGCGTCACGCCATTGCCTAGCCCTGGGATCCGAACATCCGTCTGCTGAATGTAAACGTTCCCGTTGGCCAAGTTGATCGGCTCGCCGGCTGTACAATCGCCTGGACATCCTCCAACCGGTGGTGCCGGCGGAGGGCATTGGTAATAGTAGGAAAAACATGCGTCGGACCAGTCGCCTACTTGGGGATTCCAGTGGTGAGCGCAATACGGCCCGATCCCTCCATATGCGGCTTGAGCGTTTACAGCGCACGAATCCGGCACATCCGGCCCTGCCGGGTTGAAGCCATCGAATCCGCCGCAGCCCCACTGAACGAATGGTCCGCACGCACTAGTTGCCGGCATTGGCGCGTTCCATTGCGCCCAGGTGGACGTTGACAAACTCCCAATCAGCACGAGTAAAACCAGCATTCTTCGAGTCATGCGCTTACCTCCATGTCGCTACCGTCACACTCAAAAGTCGGGCTGTGATCGATTCCAAAATTCCGTTCTAGTTGCAGCATGTCCTTGTCCAGGCTCAGGTCCGCTACCAGCTTGCTGCAGCCGCGTGTTCTCATCGCGCAACTGCTTCGCTTCCTGCGCCTTGCGCTACTTTGAAAAAGTCCCCACTCAAGCCAAAACCAGGCTTGAGTGGGGGCCACCGGGCCGCGGGCTCGACGATCTCGCGTGGGCTAGCGGTCAAATTGCTATTGGGAGAATTGATACTCAACAGTCACGTCCCGCCATTGTGGATCTTTGGAAAGCACGTCATCTTTCTTGCATCGGCACTCCACAATGAGATGATGGTTGTCCGCCCAGTTAAGCCTTAACTTATTAAGGCCCACCGTTGCCGTAAATATTCCCCTCGAGGTCGTCCACGCGACATGGCCCAAAATGCGGTAGGGCCTCTCCATGCGAATAATTGACTGATAGGGAACCGTCGCTCCACACCCGATGCCCTCCGTAATCGCTGTGTACTCCTGCGACTGATTTGCGATGCGTTCCCCGGTCGTATAATCACAAGTGCACGACAGGAGGACACACAAAGCCACAGTTGGTATCAGCCTTACTGTACGCTGCATCGTCTTTTCCAGTCGGCATATTCCCATCCTTGCTTAATTAACTCGGAGTCCGCCTTCCTGTCCCAGTAGGGCGCGATAAACGGCCAATGACCTTGTCCGGAAAACTTTGGCCACCCCTTCTTCGCCCACGCTATTTTGAAGTCGCTTAACCTCTGATATAGACCTGCGCCACCCTGGCATTGCCAGAGGGAATAACCGTATGCATTGCAGATCGCTCCCCACTGGTAGTCGCCGAAAGCGTCATACATACTCGGGTCGTTGAAGAAACTCTTGGGGTCCCATGCTCCTCCATTCCTAGAATTCCAGTAGAAGTATGGTAGTGAATAGCTGAGATCCTCATTCGCACTAGCTTCCATTGCTTGATGAATGTTGTAGTCAAGCGCTCCCCACGGGTCGGTTGGGCCGGGTGCGGGTTTGTCGCAACCACACAGCCCTAGCGGATCGATGAGGTTTGTGGGGCTGTTGAGAACATAGCCGTAGAAATTCACGCCACCCCAGAAGCGGATCGGGTCCTCCCAGAGGAACCGGCCGGTGGACGGGCTGTAGTAGCGGGCGCGGTTGAAGTAGAGGCTGGTTTCGCTGTCCCACTCGCGGCCCGCGTACTCAAATGGGTTGCGCAGCGTGCCGGTAAAGTTGGTCAGGTTGCCGAAGGAGTCGTAGGTGTAAGTGTTCGCCACCGACCCGGTCGAACTGGTCAGCGAGGTGACGGAGCCAAGCCCGTCGGACTCGTAATAGCTGGTGGCACCCGAGCGCTGCATGGCTAGAGGCTCGTCGATGTTTTGCGTGAGCGTGTAGCGAGCCAGGATGGAGCCGGCGGAGGTCATCGTTTCGATCAGATTGTAGCCGTCGTAGGCAAAGATGCCTGTGAAGGTTGGCGAGCTCTTGTAAACCCTCCTCCCAAATGGATCATATTTGAAGGTCACCGTTCCAGTACCGGGCACGACAACCTGCGTGACCCGGTTCTCAAAGTCCCAGCTGTACTGCTTGCCGGAGGGATCGGTAAGTGTATTGCCGTTTGCGTCGAAGGCTTCAAGGTAATTCATAGGAAATCCTTAGAGTACCTTCCCTCAAAAGTTGGAAGGTTATTTGCTCATCGCGGCAGCTATCGCAGCGTACGACTAAGTCGGAAGGGCCTTTCCATGACAGACCAATTCTTTGTGGGTAACGGGCGGCAAACACAACCTGGTCGCCGCTGCCGCCTGGGCCTGGTCGGACAGTCACCCTGGTGTACTCCGAGGTAGTTGCTCCACAGTCCTTAGATAGAATCGTGGCAGTATGTAGCCCATCGGGGGAGCTTACTGTGCTGATGACCTCGTCACGGCATGAACACCCAAGAAGTGCCACTAAGATCAACAAAGGAAGAGATTGCAGCCCTCTGGACTTCATTTGTAACACCCGAGTTCGTAGTACTCGTATCCTTCCATGATCATTATCTGGTCATTAAAATCGTCCGCACCCGCAAGTGTGAAAATATTCTGCCAGGCCGTGCCGGTCGACTCCGGATGGGATTGAGTAGCCTGCCAACCGGCCCCAATGAGCAATATCTCAGGCGATAAGCCTAACGCCGCCCCAGTGGCACCGTAGTTGAAATTACCGAAATCCTCGTATGCGGATGGCGGATTAGGCCTCGGGCTTAGGGTGCCGAAATCATTCAGGAGAGCATTTTGCTTGTAATCCCATTGACCATGGCCGCGCACAAGAGTGAAGAAAGAGAATAACGCGTATGGGGCAGACTGTGCTGCTCTTATATTGGCGTTAATATTCGCATACCCCGGATGTGTCGGCACGGTTGGGCACCGCTTTTGCGACGGACAGAACCCAAACGCGTCTGTGAAATTGAGCGGACTATTTCCGACGTACGCATAGAAGTTCATCCCGCCGAAGAACCTGATCGGGTCCTCGGACACGAACCTTCCGTTGACCGGTTCGTAGTATCTGGCGCGGTAAAAGTACTCTCCAGTCTCAGAGTCGAACTCGCGACCGGTGTAGCGGAACGGGTTGCTAAGAGTGCCTGTGAAGTTCGTGACGTTGCCGAAGGAATCGTATGTGTAGGTGTTGGCGACCGCTCCCGCCGAATTGCTCAGCGAGGTTATGGACCCCAGGCCGTCCGCCTCGTAATAGCTGCTCCCGCCCGAGCGAAGCTCGGCCAGTGGCTCATCGATGTTCTGCGTCTCTGTGTAACGAGCCACGACGTTGCCGCTGACATTCATGGTCTCGATTAGATTGACGCCGTCGTAAGCGAAGATCCCGGTGAAGTTCGGCGAGCTCTTGTAAACCCTCCTCCCAAACGGATCGTACCTGAAGGCCACCGTCTCCGTGCCCGGCACTACCGCCTGTGTTAGGCGGTTCTCGAAATCCCATGTGTAACTCTTCCCACTGGGCTCAGTGAGAGTATTACCATTTGCGTCGTACGTGTAACTGCCGTTCGAAGTCGAGGTGAGTTCATTCGACGCGTTGTAGCTGTACTGATTTATCCCCAACGAACTCAGCCTATTCCCCACCGCGTCGTAGCTGTAGCTCTCGGTGGTACTGCCTCCTTGAGTTGCCTGCAACAATTCGTAAATCGCGTCGTAGCTGTAATTCGACGTGTTCCCGTTGAGATAGTTGGTATTGCTCGTCCGGTTGCCGGTGTAGTCGTACCCGTAGCCGGCCCCGTCGAGCGTCGTCGAGCCAGTCTGATGCAGCACGCTCAGCAGGTGCGATAGGCCGTCGTAGGTGTAGTTCGTGCTGACACCGTTCGGCCGCGTCAACTGCGTCCTGCGGCTCAGGGCATCGTAGCTGAAGCCGAACTGGCCGGTCAGCGAGCTGGTGAGCGTGCTTAGCCGGTTCAGCGTGTCGTAGTTGTAGGTATTTGTGCTCCCGTCGGGCGCGGTCAGCGACGTGCGGTTCGACGCCGCATCGTAGCTGTAGCTGCTCTGGAAGTTGTGTCCCGGCAGGAACGAGTACTGCGTGCTCGTGCCGATCAGGCGTCCCATGTTGTCGTAGGCAAAGCCGTAAGTGCCCGTGGGATCGCTTACCTGCTGGATCTTGCCCACCAGATCGTACACATAGTTCGCGCTGGTTGAATCCGGATACGTCTTGCTGGTCAGCCGGTACAGCGAGTCGTAAACATACTGAATCGTCTGGCCCTTGCGGTCGATCTTCGAGGTCAGGTTGCCGACTGGGTCGTAGCCGTAGCTCTCGACGAGCGACGACGGGAACGTCGTCTGCGTCACCCGACCGAAAGCGTCGTACGCGAAGTACGTCGTGTGATTGTTGGCGTCCGTAATGCTGACCAAATTGTTCTCAGTGTCGTGGTTGTACTGGGTAACGTTGTTGGCCGGGTCGGTGACAGAGAGCAGACGGTCGGCGTCGTCGTAGGCGTAGGTGGTGGTCTTTCCGTTCTGGTCGGTGGCCGAAATGCGGCGTCCGCGATAGTCGTAGCTAAAGCTACCCGACGTACCATTGGGATACGTGATTCCGGTCAGGCGGTTCATGATGTCGTAGGTGAAGGTCGTGGGATGTGCGCTGCCATTGATCGGGTCGATCACGGTGGTGCGGTTGCCGCGTGCGTCATAGGCGTAGTTGGTCGTGTTGTTCTGGGCATCGGTGATCGACTGAATCAGACCAGTCGAATAGTACGACAAGGTTGTGATGTGATTCAGCGGGTCGGTGATCTGGGTCGACTCGCCCAAGGTGTTGTAGGCGAACTGCGTGACGCTAGGCGGGGTCTGGCCGTTGGGTGGGGGTGAACTGACAGTGAGAAGGTTTCCGTTGCCATCGTAGGTGTTGGTTGTTGTGTTGCCCAGCGGATCGGTCATGGTCAACACTTCGCCGAAACTGTTGTAGGTGTAGGTGGTGGTTACGGGTGTTCCATTGAGCTGTGCAGACTTCGACAGAACGTTGTTGCTACCGTCGTAGGTATAGGTAACGGTGTTGCCGTTGGCGTCGGTAGTGGTCAGGAGGTTGCCGTTCGAATCGTAGGTATTCTGCACATTGTTTCGAATCGAGCAACTGGAACAGCCGGGCCCCTGCGCGCTGAGCATATGCCATACGCCGCCGATCATGGTCGAGGTGTAGGTCGTCTGGTAGCCGTTCGAATTCGTCAGTACGACAACGTTATCGACCCCGAAGCTGGGCCCTTGGGCAGTAATTCCGGCGACGGTAACGCTTACCGGGCCGCTGGTGGTCGCAGGTACGACGGCGAGGATCTCGGTATCGCTCCAGCTGTTGACCGTCGCAACCGCGCCGTTGAACGCCACGGCGCTGGTGCTTTGCGTCGAGCCGAAACCGCTGCCATAGATCATTACAACTGTGCCAGATGTACCTACGTTCGGCGAAATTGAGTTGATGGCAGGCCGAGCCTCGACCGTGAACTCGACTCCGTTGCTGGTGACCCCGTTCATGGTGACTGTCACCGGACCGCTGGTCGTATAAGGAATCTCCACTTGGATGGCAGTGTCACTCCAAGACTGAGCATTGGTGACCGTGCCGCTGACCGTTACAAAACTAATGCCCAAGCTCGTGGTCTGGCTCGCACCGAAGCCGGAGCCGTTAATCGTTATGGTGCCGTAGATAGGGCCAGACGGCGGCGAAAGGCTCGTGATCACCGGGTTGTAGGCCGTGAATACGACATTGGCGTTGCTAGGAACGGAATTCACGACAACCGTGACCGGCCCCGTTGTCACCGTAGCAGGGGCGACAGCAATGATTTGTGCAGTACTCCAGCTCACAATCGACGCAGGCGCGCCGTTAAAGCTCACGGTACTGGCTCCTTGCGTGGAACCGAAATTCGAGCCTTGAATCGTGACCTGCGTGCCTACCGGACCTGCCGCTGGCGACAGACTGGAAACAACAGGAATCGCAAGCACGGTGAAGCCAACGCCGGGGCTCGGTGCTCCGCTGACCGTCACCACCACGTTCCCGGTGGTTGCTCCCGTCGGCACCGTCGCCACAATTGACGTTGCACTCCAACTCGTGATCGACGCCGCCATCCCGTTAAATGCCACCGTGCTTGCGCCCTGCGTAGCGCCGAAGCTCGTACCCGTGATTGTGATCGATGCGCCCACCGGGCCTGCACCCGGAGACAAGGTGGCGATGGTTGGACGCGCTATTACCGTAAACAACACCCCGTTGCTCGTCACTCCGCCCACCGTCACCACGACATTGCCGGTCGTTGCTCCTGTTGGCACCGGTACAATAATGCTGGCGTCATTCCAACTCGTCGGAGTGGCCGTCACGCCATTGAACGTTACCGTACTCCCGGCTTGGGTCGGCTGAAAGCCATATCCTTGAATCACGATTGGCACACCCACCGGGTAAGAATTTGGTGACAAGAATTGGATCGTGGGTGCGCTGCTGGGCGTCGCTTGACTTTCCATGGTGTAGAACGTGGAGGGCGACGATTCATTCGCATATTCGGTCGCAACCCAGTCTGCGGAGCGGACCCCCGAGGACACTCGCACCTCATCCACCGAGCCATTCAGGGCGCAACAGAACGTAACAGTCGGAATTCCACCAATCTTGAACTCAGTAGTCGTGATCGCAGGCATTCCGGCACCCCCCGTCGAAAGCGGGGCGCCGTCAAGATACAACTCGTCGGTCGTCGTACTCAGCGCACCTCCGCCGTACACGCCCACCACATGATGCCAGTTGTTGTCGTACGGAAGGGGGCCGCCCACGCCCATATTCTCAAATTCCATCGCCACATTGGTCCCATCCCACCACAAGGCAGCCCGAGAACCGTCCGAGGAGTTGGCTCCATAACCAACAATATCGAACCCACCGGTGCTGGACGCCAATTTTACCCATGTCTCCAACGTAACCGGTGACGCCCCGCTTGGATACGCTGGCAACGAGTCGTGGTAGAGATACGTGCCCGGATTGCCGTTGAACGCGGCTCCTCCGCCAATCTTTCCTGATACAGCTGCCGCCGACCCTGCCAGTGTGTATCCCGCGCTGCCCGAGTCCGCCAGCCCGACCGTCGTCCCGTTCCCGAGGTGATAGACCGATAGGTAGTTATTTCTCCACACGCCAGCTTTGTTCTCTTGCGAGAGTGTGATATTCGGGTCCCCGTAGAACAGGTAGATCACTGTGTCGACCGTGTGTGACAGCGTCGGAATCCGAACCCAGAAGGCAGCCGTCCCCGTCCCCGGATCATAGCCGTCGATCTCAAGATCCAAAATAGTCGAACCTTCAGGATCCAAACTGAAGACGATGTCGTAGCCGTTCGGGCTATACACCTGCCCACCGTTACTCACGTTTGCCAGATACGAATACACCCCAGAAATCAGCACCGGAAAATCCGTTTGATCGGTATTGGGGACGTTCGAGTGGCGAAGGACAATCGTTTGGCGATATTGGTACCCGTTCCCGTAGGTGCTGTTGAGCGTGAACGCTACCCCGTTGCTTGCCAGTCCGCCAACCGTCACCACCACGTTCCCCGTACTTGCCCCCGTCGGTACCGTGACCACAATCGACCTCGCAGTCCAACTGGTTGGCGTAGCTGTGGTCCCATTGAATGTCACGGAGCCCGTCGTTCCGAAATTGTTCCCAGCGATCGTCACAGACGCGCCCGCCGGTCCTGCGTTCGGGGATAGGCTTGTGATGCTTGGCGGCGGGAGCACCGTCATCGTGGTTGAGCCGCAAATTGAACCCATGCAAGCACTCACGGTCGAAGAGCCTGTCGCCACCGCGACGGCGTTGCCGTGATTGCTCGCATCGTTCGCGATCAGCGCGATCGTGTTATCGGAGGAGTTCCAAGTAACGGAGGCAAGGGACTGGGTGCTGTTGTCGCTGAACGTGCCAGTGGCAGTGAAAGACTCGGTTGCCCCAACGGAAACGGATGGATTGCTCGGGCTCACTCCAATCGAAACAAGCCCCACCGGAGTCAGCGTGCTGGGTTGGTACAATTCCGCACTATTCAGAACATTGGCGTAGAAATCCATTCCAGCTGCAACCAGTACCTGACCGTTATTCAGCAGCGTCGTCGTGAGGCTCTGCCTTGTGCTGTTCATGCTGCCGGTCACCGTGAAGGTTCCCGCGGCCGGATTATAAAGCTCGGCGCTGGCGAGCGTATTGCCATTGTTATCCTGGCCGCCAGCAAGCAGCACCATTCCATTGTTCAGCAGCGTCCCCTGGGCTCCGTCATAGCGTGGGTTATTCATGTTGCCGGTCACCGTAAAGGTCCCTGTAGCCGAGTTATAAAGCTCGGCGCTAGCAACGGCGTTGCCGTTGTTATCGTAGCCTCCAGCGATAAGAACCAGTCCGTTATTCAGCAGCGTCGCCGTGTGCACGGCACGGCCAAAATTCAAACTACCTGTCAGAGTGAAGGTTCCGGCCACGGGGTCATAAAGCTCCGCGCTGGAAAGGACGTTCGAATTGCTGTCGAATCCCCCTACGATTAGTACTTGGCCGTTGTTCAGTAGTGTTGCGGTATGTGTGTCGCGCGCGGTATTCAAGTTGCCGGAGGAAACGAAAGTTCCAGTCGTGGGGTTATAAAGCTCGCTGCTAGCGGCGTCGCTGGTGATGTAATCGCCATTGCTGTCGCAACCTCCCACGATCAACACTTGGCCGGAGGTCAAAACGGTTGCAGTATGCGAAGAGCGAGGTGTGTTCAGGGCCCCGGTGAATGTGAATGTGCCTGATGCAGGGTTATAAAGCTCTGCAGTGCCAATCTGATTCCAATTGCTATCCGAGCCGCCCGCGATTAGTACCTGGCCGTTACTCAGCAGTGTCGCCGTGTTGAAAATGCGCGCGGTGTTGAGACTGCCCGTGGTCGTGAACGTGCCCGTCGCCGGGCTATACAACTCGGCGCTGGAAAGGGCGTCGTATGCAAAACCGTCCACGCCTCCCGCAACCAGCACCGCGCCGCTATCCAGCAGCGTCGAAGTGTGGAACATGCGCGCAGTGGCGAGGTTCCCGGTCAGGGTGAAATTAGCAGTCGCGACCGTGAAGTTCACGCTGTTGCTCGGCACTCCTCCGACCGTTACCACCACGTTCCCCGTGCTTGCCCCCGTCGGTACTGTGGCCACGATCAACGTCGCAGTCCAACTGGTTGGAGTGGCCGCCGTCCCATTGAACGTCACGGTACCCGTCGCTCCGAAATTGTTTCCGGTGATGGTCACCGCCGTCCCGACCGGTCCTGAGGCTGGCGATAAGGTAGAAAGTTGGGGCGCTTGCGCTTCGAGGTAACTTGGAAAGGCTAGTACCGCAAGTGTCAAAAAGATAAAAAACGACCAGGATGAAGTTAGGCGTGGCATGGACAATGCTCCGGACAACTTGCTTGAATCAGTAGAGAACTGGGGAAATTGACCAAACGGGGTAATTGAAGCTCTCGCCTGTTTTTCTCGCCGCATCGGTGCACTTTAGGCTGTCGTCGACCACCGATCAGTGATCATAATCACTAGTCCGTGTGACCGAAATAACAGATCACAGATGCACCGCGTGCGTCGCTGCGACATATAGGGCCCCGGACGCTGTGATGCAGGGAGAGATTCGACTTAATGGATGACGGCCCTTATAACACAGGCATCTCTGTTGTTCGGATTTCGTAACAAGTAAGCTCTGAAATCTGCGTTTAGACCGTTTCGGATAAAAGCTAGTTAGCCACCAGAACGGTTGACAAGACTGGTCTCGAACGGATGAGCATGTGTAGTTTGTTCGGATTTCGTAACATAACAAGTTAGCGTTTGACACTCCTGATTCACCAAGACCTAAGCCTTTGTTGCGGCAATAGAAACAACGCTGCCAGCCTGGGGTGGTTCGTGCCCACATCAAGAAAGATAATTCGCAGTAGGAGAGAGAGATTTCGATTTCAAGCTTTTCGGGATGGTAGGGACTTTACTGCTTCCTCTCTTGTTCTGGCTTGGAGTCAGCTGGCAGTACTACTGAAGGAACCAAAGCCGTTCAATTGGGCCGACACCGTGCTTGGAATCATTGGCTGGATTGCTGCCCTGAGCATAATGGGTCTGGCAAAGCATTAACCTCTGGCGGCGTCATCCGGCGACTGCCCGCGCGTAGTCTCTAAGGAAGAAGGAGACACAGATGGAAGTGAATAAACTCGGACACGAAGTAATGGTTTGCGACTGTGGCAACTGTTGGAAACTCCGGCTAAAACGGAACGATGCCCATAGAGTTGCCAACTGTGTACAGCGAAGAGGGGGAAGGCCATTCGAGTGGCCCATGACTTTATTCGGTCTAGACGGGCAGACCTACGCTACGCTCATGAGGTATGGTTTTGTCTGGCTCTCCCAGAGTCCTCATGCCACATCATGAGCCAGCGAGACCGGATTTCATTTTGAGAAGAGCAGCCATGAACAAATACGTGTTAAAGACCGACGAACGCATGCCTTCTAAGAATAACTTCTGGGCGATAGAAGCAGCCACGAGTCCCGAGGAGGCAAGAAGACAGTTTCGGAGGAGGATTGAAACCTCCTACTGTGCTTCCGAAAATCACTATCTCCAGTCCAGGGAAGAAGATCGAAAACGGCGATTGCGAGAAGATGATTTCGATATTGAGGTTCTCTAAATTCCGCCCTCGACGAGAGAAAAGCGCGTCTCCGGCTCCGCGAAAAGCCCCGGAGTCATCTGCTGATGCCGAAGTAGTGGCCCGGTTCTTATGATGTGCTCCTGCTTCTGCTCTCGTGACTTGGTTTCTCCCGGTCGATGGCCTGCACTGTTTCGGGAGTGGGAGTTTTTCTAAGCGGCCCCCTTCCTTCAGGTACATTATCGTCCGCGATCCAACCGGAGAGCAGCGTACCCTTCGTTTGCGTTTTAGGGCACAGCGTACAGCGTCCTTTGGGGGCGGGTGAGGCGAGGCAAGTAGTCTGGTTTCGGTCGGGCGCTGGCCGGCCGGATTGATTTTTCTTTAGCTGCGGGCTTGGTTTGGTTGTGTCGATGTGGGGGCGTGTTCCTTGCCGTTTGCGCTGCAGATGCGTTCCCGATTGCTGGGGATGAGCCGCCGATTCGTGCCGTAATCCCAATTCGATTGGCCGCGCTTTGCGCTGCCGATTGTGCCGCCGATTCGCTGCCCGGGAGCGAGGCGAATCCCGCGCGGATGTGTGGTGGCGGGGTTTCAGGCTGAGCGGTGTGGCGCTCTCGGAGGCCGGTTTGAGGGGGGTGAGTTTTTACGGTGCCTCCGGCACCGGGTGGAAGGTTGTCGCGGTAGGGATACGGATTGCTCCGTACCCCCCGCGCGGATCCGTACGAGCGGGTTTCCCGCATACGGCTCTTGCCTCAGGTAGTGACGCGCAGACGGCGCGAAGGATAAGGATGGCAGATATGGGCCGGAGGCAGCCAGCGGCGGATGAGCCGTTGCATTCGTCGCCACTTGAGCCGACCTTTCTGGCTCCGTCGTCTGAGGACGTGGTGCCAGAGGTTGCTCACGGTGAAACGAAAGTGAGCCAGAGCGTACCGGTTGCCCGGCACTCCGAAGTATCGGATATGCCCGCCCACCACGGACTTCAACCACTCGCCAACTTCCGGAACAGGGTCATGCATACGTTGCCGCAACTCGATCTTGACCTGCTGCAGCTTGGCCTGCATGCGTTTGCGAACCGTCTGCCGAAGCACCAGAAACCGTCCCTTCTTCGTCTTCCCGCAGATATGCTTGAAGCCGAGAAAATCGAAGGTCTCCGGCTTGCCCAGTCCCAGGCGCTTTCGGTTCGCCGCCGCATGGCGTCCAAACTCGAAGAGCCTTGTCTTTTCTGGGTGCAGTTCCAGTTGAAACTTCGCCATACGTTCGGCGAGTTCCTTCCAGAACTGTTCGGCTTCCGTCTTGAACTCGAATCCAACCACGATGTCGTCGGCGTATCGCACGACGATCACGTCGCCGTGCGCACGCTTCTTCCGCCATGCCTGGACCCAAAGGTCAAAGACGTAGTGGAGGTAGATATTCGCCAGCAAAGGCGATGCACTTCCACCCTGCGGCGAGCCCGCTTCCACAAACGTTCGCTTGCCCTTTTCCAGCACGCCCGCGTTCAACCATTTCTGGATGAGTCGCACGACGCGCCGGTCCGCTATTCGATGCTGGAGAAACCGGACCAGCCATGCATGCGACAGCCTATCGAAAAAGCTGCGCACGTCCAGGTCCAGCACCCAGTTCACACGTCGCTCATGCAGTCCACAGAACAGAGCATCCAGCGCCTTATGCTGGTTGCGTCCGGGCCGGAACCCATAAGAGAAGCCGAGAAAGTCGGTTTCGTAAATCGCGTTGAGTACTTCCACCGTCGCTCGTTGCACAAGCTTGTCTTCGAACGCCGTGACGCCGAGCGGTCGCTGCCGCCCGTCCGCCTTGGGAATGTACACCCTACGCACCGGCTTAGCCCGGTATGCTCCGCGCTTCAGCCTATGGGAGAGGTCCTGGAGATTTTGCTCAAGAGCCTCGCCGTAGTGCTGCCACGTCTCCCCGTCTACACCAGCCGCAGCGTGCCTCTTCAACTGGAAGTAAGCGAACCGCAGAGTGTCGATCCGGTAGATGTGATGCAGCAGAGCCGTGAACTTCACATCCTTGTTCAATGTTGCCGTTTGTCGTACCCGCGCCAGCTCGCTGGGCGCATCTGCCCGGCTCTGAGTCCGGAACGCGTTTTGCTGGCTCGGATTCCCCTTGGCCAGACCCCTTCCCTCCATCTCCTCCGCCGCCGGTGTTTTGGTTTTGTTCGGAGACTTCCCCGGTACTATGGGTCTGTCCGACTTCCCGTGTTCGTTCATCATCGTCTTCTGTCCTTGAACTTCCCGATGCGTCCCGAGGGCGCTGGTCGCTCTCGGGGGAACCCGGGATCTCTCAACTTCCGTGCAAGATGTGTCCCCACGTGCCAGGGTCACAGACCGCGCAGGACTCCGACCCAGCTTGCAATGACGCTGGGTCGGATGTTGCCTTCCGCGTTGTGTCAGGGCGTCGGCGTCCTGAAGTTAGGGGTATTTCGCGGCTCAATAACCTGGCCCGTGGTTCCTCCTGTCTACGCTTCGTATCCGGCCTTACGACCGTGCCCGCAAGACTCGGAGCCGGCGTGGCTTGCTAGGCCTTCGCCGTACGACTCTTTCATTCGCTGCATCTCAACGGCTTTTCGGTGCTTACAGCATCGTGGCCCCCGAGTGCATTGGTACTGCCATCGGTGGTTGCGGTGCTTTGCACCGGGTTGACGCTTCGACACGTCATCCCCAGTAGGGGAGCTGCAGGGATACCGGAAGGGGTCGGGTGTTTACGTGGGTGAACTTGTTCGGTGGCAGCGACTTAGATTTTTCGTACGTGCTTCCCGTTTACGTTTGTAAACGGGAAAACTGCTCTGGGCGACCAACACGTTGATTCTACAGGGTCGGCGCTTTCCATCGGGGAACCGTGGCCGGAGGGGCGAAGCGTCTGGGCGGAGGATGGTTTCGAGGCCGCAGAGGCAACAGCAACAGCAACAGCAACAGCAACACCAACACCAGCGAGCGATCTTCCCCTTTTTCCGCTGGCGAGTGTACGGGGCGCGGGAGGCGAGTCAAGGGTCTACGCTGCGCTTCGATGAACGCGCAAAAAACGCGCGCCCTGGACTCGCCTCCCTCTCCGCCCCTGTGTTGCTCTGCCATCGATAAAATGTGAGAAACAAATGGGGATGGATTAGCCAGCCACCCGCGCCGCACCACGCACATAGAGAAGTTTCTGGAGCTTCTTCCGGGTCATGGGCCGCAGAGAGGCCAAGTACCCGGCAAGCTCGTAGGGGTGAAAGACCTCCCACACGGCAGCCTGAAATCTTGGCAGCTCGGCGCCAAACTCCGGATGCTGCTCGGCGACCTCAGTGAAGTTCAGCAGCTTCTCGCTGACCAGATAATCCAATGCGTTTTTCAGGCCGAATCGTCGCCGGATGGTGCAGGTGGCTTGGCACTGCTTTCTCCAAATCTTGTGGCTGTGCATGAGGGAAACTATAGCGCCATCGTGCGTCATTCGCCAAGCTGAGCCAACCACAACTCGGAGCAAGACACCATCCCTTGCGCTAGCGGCGCAGCGAGAGGCGCACTGCCGGAAAGCCCTTGCCGTCGCACACAACAGATAAATCTGTATAGACTGCGCAAAATGTCGGCGTAATCCGGGTCGATCAAGCACCAGGAAAGCCGACGAATTCCTGGTGATATTGCACGCCAATTCCGCGCTCATCCGCCGGAGAAAGAACCATGATTCCCCTTGGCTTTCCCTCGGCGTTCGAGGTGGTGAATCGTTGCCTCTCTGGCCGTGCTCTTCGGCCTTCCGGCAATCATTACTGTGACATGGTATGATTGGGAATCACGACCGCGTCAGAAGTACGACTCGGTGGGCATCAGACTGACGCCCCTACGCCACTCGCAAGGGTTGGTATCGCCTCGGATTTCCAGCAAAATTGGAAGGCGGATCAGTACCGCATCTGGAGTCACTTGGACTCGCAAAAAGGCCTTCACTTGATCCAGAAGCCCCGTGCCAAAATGCGCGAATTGGACTCGCCGATTCCATCGCAATGTCAAAGCCCAACACATCCTTTACTGGCAGGTGAAACCAGCCGCGATAACACATCGCATCCGGCAACTATCGCACCGCTCTCCAGCCGCAGTTCAGCAGGCGGATTTGAGTCCGCAACCAGAGGCGAAGACACCACCTTCCAGCCTTCCGAAACAGCCCGTCAAAACGCAGACGATCTCTTCAGGAGCATCAAGGCAAAAAATGGGAAATGAGAAGGCCGAAAGCTGGGACAAATCGCAGTGGATCGACTGAACTGATCGCCGCTCTAATCGCAAGAGATCCAGTGCCGGCAGACGGTAACTCTGTACTCTATTTGCGTAATCCCAAGCAACTTTGATGGCTGCGAAGGGCGCACATGAAGCGCAGGTCGGCGTGCTTGATAAGGTGGTATAACTTTCCTCCAAATCCTATTTATTCCTCGTCAAACATTCTCTGTCTATCTGCCTCGACTTACCCTAGCGAATGACATGCTTTCTTGCTTCCAATGAGCAGTGTCAATAGATACTGATGCCCAGCGTTTTGGCCTTGCTTTCGCCCTCGATAAACACTGCCGATGAACGTGCTGTCGCGTTGCCAATCCGGATCGCTATTGTAAGTCGAATCAATAATACAAAGGCGGGATAAGTACAGAAACATACGTTTTCCACATGGAACAACCTTGAATAATACAGCAATAAATAATACAACAGTGAGCACCTCTTGCGAGGCTTAGGTAGTCTAAGTCAGAAAACAGGAGCCGAGATATTATCGCCACTCGTTGCAGAGCTGAATCGCATGTTGACCATCTCCAAAGCGTTATCGGCAGGACAGGCGCGGACCTACCATGCGCGTGAGTTTGTGTCGGAGAAGCAGAACTACTGGAGCCGTGACGCGCACGTGCATAGCGAGTGGCAGGGACGACTTGCCCAAGAGTGGGGACTGCGTGATTCCGTTGGTGCCGAGGAATTTGCTCGATTGAGCGAAGGACAGCATCCTGGCAGTGGCGCGCAACTCGTCAAGCACCAGCCTGCAAAGACCTACGACAACGAGTACGGCAAGGAAATCACCAGCGTCGAGCATCGCGCCGGGTGGGACGCGACATTCTCAGCGCCGAAATCCGTTTCGCTCACCGCGCTTGTGGGCGGCGACGAGCGTGTCCGCCAGGCGCACCGTGAAAGTGTCCGCATCGCACTTGGCGAATTGGAGCGGTATACGCAAGCGCGTATCGGCAATATCCACGCGCCGGAAACGACGGGCAAATTCATTGCCGCCACCTTCGAGCATGACACTGCCCGTCCGGTGGATGGCTACGCTGCGCCGCAACTTCATACCCATACGGTCATTTTCAATATGACCGAGCGTGAGAACGGCCAGATGCGGGCGCTTCAGGAGCGAAGCCTTTTCCAATCGCAGCAGTATGCGACCAGTGTGTACCGTTCCGAGCTTGCCATGCGTCTGCAAGGGTTGGGCTATGAAGCCGAACGCGGCAAGCATGGCCAGCCGGAGATTAAGGGCTACACGCAGGAGTATCTGGATGCATCCAGTCCAAGGCGAGAACAGATCAAGCGTCACTTGCAGGAGATTGAAAGAGAAGGCGCGGGCGCGGCACAGGTTGCTGCCCATCGCACGCGGGACAGTAAGGAGATTCATTCTCCGGAAGTGGTATTACAGCGGCACCGTGAACTGGCTGCACAATACGGCAATCAGGCAGATCGGGTTGTAGCCCAAGCGCGCGACCATACACAGATTCATGCGCCGTGCTCGAACAAGACCGAACAGCAGGCCATAACCTATGCCCGCAATCACGTCTTCGAGCGCTCTGCCGTGCAGGATGAGCGAAGCATCTTGCAGGCGGCGATAAGCCGCAGCATGGCGCAAGCCACGTACGAACAAGTGCGGCATGAATTTGCGCAGCGAGTCCAGCGCGGAGAGTTTCTTGCTGTTGGTCATGTAGAAGGGCGTGCCGCACCTCTCTATACCACTGCTGAAATGGTCCGCATGGAGCAAGAAATCATCGGGCGCATGCAGAGCGGCAATCAGCGGACCTACAGCCATCCAATGTTGGTTGCGCCCCCGCTGCGGATTGCAATCGAAGACCGCCATACAGAGCTGAGTCCGGCGCAGCGCGAGGTGGTCGATGACATCTTTGTGAGCCGCGAGAAGATCGTCGGCTTGGATGGAATCGCTGGTACTGGCAAAACGACTACCTTGGCGGTGATCCGGGAAGGAGTGGAATCCGAAGGCTATAAGGTCGAAGGCTTTGCTCCAACCTCACGCGCTGCGCATAGGCTGGCCGAGGCAGGCATAGACACCTCGACTCTGCAGCGCCATCTTGCGCGGGGAGAGCAGCCGGACACAGGTCAGAAGAGGTTCTATATGCTCGACGAGTCTTCGCTCGCCTCGACGCGCCAGATACACGAGTTCATGGAACGGCTTCATGCGAGAGACCGGGTTTTGCTAGTAGGCGACACGCGGCAACATGAAGCGGTCGAAGCGGGCCGTCCCTTCGCGCAGCTTCAGGAAGCGGGAATGCGAACAGTGAGACTCGAAGAGATCGTGCGCCAGAAAGACCCAGAACTGAAGCAGGCCGTCGAGCAATTGGCGCGTGGCCAGGTTGGCGCGGCCATCGATAGCCTTGCTCGGCAGGGCCGCGTACATGAAGTGAAAGGGCACGAGGAGCGCATCACGGCCATCGCACGCGAGTATGCCAAGTCGCCGGAAAGCACGCTGGTGGTGTCGCCCGACAATCTGTCGCGTGCGGAAATCAATCAGCGCATCCGTGTTGAATTGCAATCGCGCGGCGTAATGAGCAAGGACGAGCACTCCGTCCAAACGCTGGTGCCGCGTCAGGAGATGACCGGAGCGGATCGCAGTTGGGCACAGCAATACCGAGTTGACGACATTCTGCGCTACTCGCGTAGTTCGCGGGAGACCGGCATTGCGAAGGGCGATTACACGCGCGTCAAAAGTATCGACACGCAAAACAATCGACTCACAGTGCTGCGCGTAGATGGAAGTGTAACGACCTATGACCCTCGCCGACAGATGGGCGTCTCGGTGTATCGCGAGCAGGAGAAGGCATTTTCGGTTGGAGACCGTATCCAATTCACCGCGCCCAATCATGAATTGAAGATCGCAAACCGTGAACTGGCTACAGTGGAAAACATCGCGCCGGACAGAGCGATGCGGCTGAAGCTCGATAGCGGACGCAGCATAAATTTCGAGCCGCAGCGCTATCCACATCTCGACCACGGCTATGCTGTCACCAGCCATTCGAGCCAGGGACAGACCGCCGACCGCGTCCTCATTCACGTAGACACGGAGCTTGCGGCGAAAGACCTACTCAATAGTCGTATGGCGTATGTTTCGGTTTCGCGCGGACAGTGGGACGCGCAGATTTTTACAAACAACCGCGAGAAGCTGTCGCAGGCTCTTGGTCACGATGTCTCGCATCAGAGCGCACATAAGCCGGAGCAGGCGATTGCGCCACTGCAGCAGGAGGCTGCCAGGTCACACCAGCCAGCGCAGGATCTGGGAATGGGTATGGGCATAGGCTTGGGCTTCTGATCTTGAACAGGAATCAACGATAGTTTCACGTGGGAAGGCACTGATGAGCGTAGAGTCACTTGGTAAAAAACCAATCCAGAACACCAGCCAGGCGACACCGGCAAAGATGATTCTAGGGAGGCCCCAACTCGTTAACCAAGCTACTGTGGCACCACTGCTCACCCTGAACGACGTAGCGTCAATGCTGGCTGTATCAAGAGCTTGGGTTCGTGATCACGCAACAAGGCGTAACCCGCGAATTCCGGTTGTGCGCTTCGGCGGGCGGCGCGCGGTATTGCGTTTTCGTCGGGAAGATGTCACTCGGTTCATCAGTGAGCACTTGGTTTCCACAGAAGAAAGGGGTATATAGTGACAACAAATTCCAAACTGTGGAGAAGACAAATGCGCATTCGCCATCAGGACGGTTGGGTTGAGGAACGTGGCAGCCGTGTGAAACGCTGGTACGGCCACTATTACCGCTACCTGATCGACGAGTCAGGCAAGGAGACTCGTGTCCATGTCGGCGTGCAGCTTGGCGAAAAATCGAAGATGCGAAAGTTTGAGGCGGCAGACAAACTCCGCAAGATCATTACTAGCGTCACGAAAGCACAGCCGAAGCCAAGCGCACAGACCCTTGTGTGGTTTGTACGCGAGAGATTCCTGCCCATGCGTCAGGCTCAGTGGGCGAGTTCTACGCGGGAAACTAATCTTTATCATCTGGAAAGGCACATACTGCCGAAGCTCGGGAGTCAAGCACTTTGCGAAATTGACAAATTCCATTGCCAAGTCTTTCTGAATGGCCTGGCAGAAAAGGGTTTCTCGTTCACAGTGGTTGACCATTGCCGCACGATGTTAAAAGCGGTTCTTGAGGAAGCGCTTGAGGCGGACCTGATCGGCAAGAACCCGGCCCGAAAGTTGGTCAACCCGGAGACGCGGGAATCGGAAAAACCTGTACTGCCAAAGTTGCAAGCACGCGAGATTCTTGAATCCCTCCCCTTTCGTGACCGCCTTGTGGCGATGATCGCCGCTTTCTGTGCCATGCGACCCGGCGAGATATTCGGCCTTCAATGGTCATCCTGGCGCGGCGACCACTTTCAGATCGAAGGAACAGCTTGGCGGGGTAGCTTGAGGCGAGGGAAGGCAAAGACGAAGGGTAGCAAAGCACCGGTGACCGTCCCTAATCTCTTGGTTCCCTTGCTCCAAATGTGGAGAGAACAACACGCGGGTGCCTCTTCAGATGCCTTGATGTTCCCAAGCGAGAAAGGGACGCCGATGCGTCCGGAAAATTGGTTGCGCCGTAGAGTTAAGCCCACAGCAAAAGCTATAGGGATCACCGTGCCTGTAAACTTTCAGGTTCTACGGCGCACATTCGCAACAAACGCCCAAGGCCAAGGAAACGCGAAAGATGTGCAGGCCCATCTGAGACACACCGATATCGGGACAACAATGAACGTATACACGCAAGCCATTCCAGAGAGCGTGCGCAAGCTTGTGAACGCCGTGGCCGACGACGTGATGGGCAGTACTCCGGAGCCGATCAGCGAGCGGATACAGTGAAGCCTCCGGGGTTCTGAACACAAATTAGCACACAACCAAGAGGGGCCCCAACGCTAACTGACTGGATAGATGGAGCGGGAGACGGGGATCGAACCCGTGACATCCAGCTTGGGAAGCTGGCGTTCTACCGCTGAACTACTCCCGCTCAACTTCGTTAGACTACCATTGCGTTGTATCCAAGACAACGGTCACCGTCCCTGTGTTTGCCTTTCTCCCGCACTCTTCGTAACATTCCCGCTCGGGACTTGCGTTCGAACTCATCTGGCGGCTCGGCCGGCGCCAGGCGTCATTGATCTCGCGGTCAGTGATTTCAAGAGCAGTGATTCCAAGATGGACTTCGAACTCGACGAGATCACGATTGACGATGTGCAAAAGGCCTTCCTGTCCGGTCAGTATTCCTCGCGCTCTTTGGCCGATACGACGGCGGGTTCGCTGGCGCTCGTCGGAGCGCGCCCTGCGAACGACGCTTTCGTCGCCGCGCAGTTGCGGTTGGCTGCACTTGGGGACGCGTTATCGCTGCGGAGTCGGGCTTGGATCTCGTAGCGAATCGGGCGCCGATTGCGCTGACGACGGACGGATTCCCTTGGCTTCTACGATCGACCATCGCCAATCTTCATCGGGGCCGGGGGTGATTCCGATATTTTCGTGGAACGCGGTTGTGCTGAAGGGCTTGGCCGCGGCCTTGAGGTGATAGAGAAGGGTTACGTCGGAACGCCGCTCGACGGCGATGGGCGCGTTTTGGGCGGCGGGAATCACCCGCGCACGCGCGGTCATTTGAGCGTTCTCTCCCAACTTGCGTTCGAGCGTCAGGCCGATGGTGATTTCGCGAATATCCCAATCGGTTCCGTTGAATACTTCGAGCTGCAGATTTTCATCCTGAATCGAAGCAGGGCCGTCGAGCTTGAGCACTTCGGTGAGCGGCAAGTCTTCGATCAGAACGGGTCTGACCAGCAGCGAGCTGGCCCGGGCGTTGAATGACAAACTACAGGTTACGTCGGGTGACGATATTTTCAGGGCATTGCTGGAAGGGTCGATGGAGAATACTGTCTTGTCTTGTTTGACCGGCCTGGCTTTCTTGGCGTCCTCCATGACCTGGACCAGATTGTCATTATCGATGACAGTGCGCGCGGCATCAGGCCGTTGTTGAGGCTGCTGCTGCGTTTTGTTCTTGCGCAGGTTGCGCGCGAGATCACCGAGCGAGGGAGCCTCGTCTTGCGCCGACGCGGCCAACGGGAGCAGCGCCGCCAACAACGGCACGAAGACCATCAGACAGAGCGCAACCCGTCGCAAGCTGGGGAGTCTGGATCGCATGATTTCGGCCGCTGAAGGCGCATGCGCGCTCAGCGCGACCACCTATGGAGAGTTTAGGCGAGATGAAACGGAAAAGAAGTTACCGAAGGGACACGGTAGTGCTAGCACTTCCGGGGATGGGAAAAAGGATGGGAATGGGGCTCGAACGCGCTCAGATCGAAGCGACGCGCAACGGGGCGCGTCCATGCCCCTTTCACCACTCGTTGCTTACAGCAGGCCAGAGGTACGGAGACGGGCGACCGGATCGGTTACCTGCATTGGTTGACGCTTAAAAACCCAGCGCGCCACCGCAATCCCCAATGCCGCATAACACAGATGCCAGAGTTTCAT
>Ga0187867_10000646_pt1 | contig 30780 bp, 22 predicted proteins | sample June2016WEW_13_1_FD_132976 | JGI IMG/M metagenome (GOLD analysis project Ga0187867, IMG submission 132976) | Peatland microbial communities from SPRUCE experiment site at the Marcell Experimental Forest, Minnesota, USA - June2016WEW_13_10 | ecosystem: Environmental > Terrestrial > Soil >... | reverse complement strand
CCCCCCACGATCATCCCACCCCCCGTGATCGTCCCGCCCCCCATAAGCGTCCCGCCCCAAGCCGCTGAATCCACCACCGAAAGCCCCTCACCTCAGCCGTCTCCCGAGGTACGACTGGACGAAGCTCCGCCAAGTCCGGGAGAGGGGGAAATGCCAACCGCGATCAACCAGGCCGAGCCGCCCTCTCAACCAATAACTGGTGATGACGACCTATCGCTGGCCGATACTGCCGATGGAACGGCCGCGCTGGATGACCCCTCCGGCGTTGCTCCGCCTTCATCCTCGCCGGAAGAAGAGATCGCGATGCCGCAAGAACTTGAATTGGATGACGCCATTGGAAATGACGCCGAAACTCCGGCATCCCCCGATACTCATGCATCCCCAGCCGAACTGTCGGCCGCTTCGCCTGTCGAGCCGCCTACCCCGGGCAAACGCCGCAGATTCCGCATCCCGTTCCTCATGCCCCTGATTCTTGCCGGAATCGGGGCCGCGCTGTTTGCCATCTGGCGGCTATTGCCCGTCCAGTCACAGGTCGTTGGAAAAATCAACTTCGTAAACTTCGGCTATACCCCCGGCACGCGGGAATCAGTCGAATTTGAAGCCGGGCAGCGCCGGTTCTTCAACGGCGACCTGCTCCGCCAGCACGCGGCGGACAAGCTGCACGGCGTTGCTCCCGGTCTTCCCGAGGGGTTTTTGGGATCGTCGGAAATGTTCGCCCGAGTCGCTTCTTCGATATCGCTGAGCGCTTCCGACCAGAGCGCGCCGCCGCAGACCCTGCTGGAACTCTCCTACGCCGGCGCCGACAAGGACGGCGACCGCGCGCGGATGCTGGCGCTATTGCAATCCCTGGCTGATTTCAACGCGCCGCAGGTCGATGTCAACCGCCGGCTCCGCGATTCCGAGTTCAAAGCTCGGCAAGCCGTCGAGGACGATGCGCGCAAGCTCGATCAGGTCAAAATCCAATTGGGCAATTTGCAGGCGGCGATCGACGCCGAACCGCCGATCGACGAGTTGACCCGATTCGCCGCGCGCAAGGCCGAGTTGGAACGCGTCCGTCTGGACGCGGACGATGCCGTGAACCGCGATCGCGCCGACGTGGCGCGCCTGGAGGCTCCCGCCGCCGGCTCCGCCGTCGCCGCCGCTACCCAGCCCGACGTCGCCGACGCGCAGCTCGATGAAATGCGGCAGCAGTTGAAGGACCTGACCGCCGAGGTGGACAGCGCCCGCTCGGACCAGGTCGCCGGCGCGGCGATGGCCCGCCGGCAGCTTGAAGCCGCCGCCCAACAATTCAACGACCGGATCGCCTCGGCCAATCAAGTGTTCGCCAGTGCGCCGCAACTTCGGCAGTTCGTGGATTCGGCCATGGATTCCCAAGCCAAGGCGCGCGATCTGATCAACATGCTCATGGTCGACGGAGAGGATTTGGAAAGGCAACTGGAGGACACGCGCCGCGACGTTGAAGATTTGATCGCGGCCCGGCAGGCCGAAAAATGGGCCGACGACCCGCAACTTCAGCAGCTTCGCCAGAAGCTCGAGAGCGCCCAGCACCGCTACAACGCCAACGTCGGACAGGAGATCACCGACACCCGCATCCTGGACCCCCTTCAAAGGGAAATCGACGCCTGCACCCTGCAAATCAAGGATCGCCAGGACCAACTCGGCATCGATCCCGGCGAAATCAAGGTGCAGGAGGAATTGAATCACGTCATCCAATCCCTTCGCAACAAGCTCCAGAGGGAGAAACAACAGACCGATGAGGTGCTGGACCCGCTGGAAAAGGAACTGGGGGATTTGGACCCCGTCGTCGCCGCGCTCCCGGCGGCGCAGCAGGACCTGGCAAAACAAATCCACCAACGCCTCGACGCCCTCAACGAAGCTCGCCGCAAATACGCCCAAGCCGTCGGCGACGATCAGCTCGCCCCATCCGCCAAGATCACCGACCTGCAAAACCGCATCTCGGATTTGAAGATCCGCATCGCCGCCAGGCAGACGGACCTGATTCGCAACGCCGTGACCGACCGGGACGCCCAGTGGTCGGCCGATCTGACCGCGGCCCGGGCCAAGCTCGCCGCCGATCAAAAGACGCTCGACGCGGCCACGAAATCCTCGGCCGTCGCCCTCACCGCCTACGAGGACGATCTGGCCCGCCATCGCGCCGCCGTCGCCGCCCAACGGCAGAAGCTCGGTCTTCTGGATGATCGTCACGCCCTCTCGGCCGGGCTTGAGGCCGCGCAGCGCGACTGGGACGACAAAAAATCCGCCGCCGATCACGCCTTCGACATCCGACCCGTCACCGATGCGGACGTCACCGCCCCCGCCCTGCCCGATCCCCGCATGATGTATTCCCTGATCGTCGCGCTCGGCGGGCTCCTCGCCCTGGCCGCCCTGACGTTCTTCTCCCATTCCGCGGTCCGCGCCCCGCGCACGACGCCGCCGACGGATGCCGAGCTGGATTCGCTGGCGATCCCCCTGGCCACATCCCACGGCGCGGAAATCCCAAATCCGGATTTCGATTGACGAATTGGTCATTGGTCATTTGACATTCGGATTTCGCACTTTCGGATTTTCCACTTTATGATCCGCTTCCAGTGATTCGCAAGGACGACATCCAGCGTCAGCTCCAAGTCGCGGCGGAGCACCATCGCGCGGGACGCCTGCGCGAGGCCGAGACGATCTATCGCCGCGTGCTTTCGTCCCGGCCGCGAAACGCCGACGCGCTTTATCTGCTGGGGCTGGTCACGCAACTGACGCGGCGGTTCGCCGAGTCCGCCGAGCTGTTCGAGCGGGCCGTCAGGGAGAACCCGAAATCGGTCAAGTATCAGGTGAACCTGGGCCTGTCGTTGGGCGGGATGGGGCTGGGCCGAACCGCCGAGGCCATCGAAGCCCTGCGCAAGGCCGTCGCCCTCGATCCCAACGTCCCCGAGGCCTGGAGCAACCTGGGCAACGAATTTCGTAACGATCTTAAATTCGATCAAGCGATCGAGTGCTATCGGAAGGCGCTGCGGCTCAAGCCGGACTTTGCCGATGCCCAGTGCAATCTGGGCGTGGCCCTTCAGGAAACCGAGCCGACGCTGGCCGGCGCCATCGCGGCCTATGAAAAGGCGATCGCCATGCAAGGCGATTTCGCCATGGCACATTGGAACCTGGGTTTTGCATTGCTCCTGCTGGGCGACTATGCCCGCGGACTGGCCGAATACGAATGGCGATTCAGAACCCAGACCATCGTCGCCCCGCGGAATTTCTCCCGGCCCCAATGGGATGGAACCGATCTGGCCGGCCAACGGATTCTGCTCCACGCCGAGCAGGGCCTGGGCGACACGATCCATATCGCCCGATACGTTCCGATGGTCGCCCAGCGCGGCGGAAAAGTGATTCTCGAATGCCAACCCGCGCTCCTCCGCCTGCTGGGCCAACTTCCCGGTCTGACCCAAATCGTCGCGGCCGGCGAACGATTGCCGCCGTTCGACGTCCATTGCCCGCTGATGACCCTGCCCCTGGTTTTCAAAACCACGCTGGCGACGATCCCCGCGAATGTGCCCTATTTGCAGGCTGATCCGCAATTGGCCGGGCCATGGGCCCTTCGCCTGCCGCCCGATCCCAACAGCCCGCGCATCGGCCTGGCCTGGGCCGGCCGGCCGGAGAACAAGAACGACCGCAACCGCTCGATGCGGCTCGATCAATTCGCTCCATTATCCGCCATCAAACACGCGCGATTCGTCACGCTCCAACTCGGCCCCGCCGCCGCCCAGGCCCGCCGACCGCCGGCCGGCTTGGAATTGATCGACCACACCAACGAATTGCACGACTTCGCCGACACGGCCGCGTTGCTGGCCAATCTCGATTTGATCATTACCGTGGACACCGCCGTCGCCCACCTGGCCGGCGCGCTCGCCCGGCCAGCCTGGGTGCTGTTGCCGTACATGCCCGACTGGCGCTGGATGCTGGATCGCGCGGATTCGCCCTGGTATCCGACGCTGCGGCTATTTCGGCAAAAGACCCGCGGCGATTGGGCTCAAGTCATGGAACGAATTCAAATAAGCCTCCTGTGACGCCTTTCGCTTCTTCGCTGATATCCTGCAAATTCTTTTCTCCACGCGAAGATTTTCCAAGATCACGCCGCTTTGCCGCTCCATGGCCCATCTTCAAATGCGCTACCGCGAAGGCGCGAAGGACGCGAAGTTGCGCGAAGTTGCGCGAAGAAAAAAGCAAGATTTGTTTTTGACCTTCGCGCAACTTCGCGTCCTTCGCGCCTTCGCGGTAAAATTCTTTGGGTTGCGGGCGGAGTTCGCGCCGCGCTGCTTCGCGGTTGATCTCTTCGGAGAATCGCGTTTCTTAGAATCGTCCCTTCCGGGCGGTCAGCGTCTTTTCCAGCGTTGCTTCCAGCGTGTCGCAAACGCGATTGATCTGCCGCTGGGTCATGCGCGTGAAGAACGGCAACGCCAGCGTCCGGGCGGCGACGTATTCGCAAAACGGCATGTCGCCCGGCTTCGTGCCCAGCATTTGCTGCATGTACGGCTGAACGTGGATCGGCGGGAAATAGTTGCTGCACCCGATGCCTTCGTAACGCAAGTCGCGGATGATCTGGTCGCGGTCGCCCGGCTCGAATAGATCGCTGAGCCGAACCACGAACACAAACCAGCTCATGTGCGTGTCGTGCACCAGCGTGGGCAGGATCAGGTAGCGGTTGGTCATCAACCGTTCCATGTACGCCTGGGCGACCCGGCGGCGATTTTCCAGGATGTCGTCGAGCCGAGAGATTTGGGCAACGCCCAACGCCGCGTTGATCTCGCTCAGCCGGTAGTTGTAGCCCAGCCGGGCGTGCGCCAGCCAGTTCATTCCCTCGCGGCCCTGGTTTCGCAGCGATCGGCAAATCGTGGCGAAGTTGTCGTCGTCGGTGACGATCATGCCGCCCTCGCCCGTGGTGATCTGCTTGTTGGGATAAAACCCGAACACCGCCGCCCGGCCGAATGACCCGATGGGCCGATCGGCGAATTTCCCCCCAAAACCCTCGCAAGCGTCCTCGATCAGGATCAACTCGTTCTTCTGCGCCAGCTGTTCCAACTCGATCATTCCCCCGGGGTTCCCGAAGGCTTCCACCGCGATGATCGCCTTGGTTTTTGGCGTGATGGCCGCCGCCGCCTTGTCCGGATCGAGATTCAGCGTCTTTGGATCGATGTCGGCAAAGACCGGCTTGGCGCCGACGTAAAGAATGCAGTTGGCCGATGCGACGAACGAAAACGGCGTGGTGATGACCTCATCGCCCGGCTTGATCCCGGCCGCCACCATGACCGCGTGCAGCCCGGCCGTGCCGGAGGAAACCCCAACCCCATATCGCCGCCCGGCGATCTTCGCGCAGCCGCGCTCGAATTCCTCGATCTTCGGCCCGATGGAAAGCGTCGGCGTCTGCAAGACGTCGATGACCGCTTCAATGTCCGCGGCGGCAATGTCAGGCTGGGAAAGCGGAATAGGCGCCATGGCGTGGGGGAATGATAAACGTGGCATTGGCATCTTGCCAATGTTCTCCGCTCCCCTGGTTGAATCCGCAACCAGAAAATATTACCGCGAAGGCGCGAAGGACGCGAAGTTACGCGAAGAAGAAACCAAGAGTTGATTTTAACTTCGCGCAACTTCGCGTCCTTCGCGTCTTCGCGGTAACGCATTTGACGATGACGCATCGCCATTCCATTTCGGCTATCATTCTCCCCATGGAAGCCGGCACGTTGAATTGCCCCGAATGCGGCGCGGCCGTGGCCACGGATTCCACCCAGTGCCAGTATTGCCACGCCCTGCTCCAGACCGTGGCCAGCCCCAAATGCCTGGGGATGATGTTCGCCGGAACGAAATTCTGTCCGCATTGCGGCGCCAGGGCCCAGGCCATCGCCGAGGGCCCGAACACCACGCGGGTCTGTCCGCGTTGCCAGGTGAAGTTGCTGGACGTTCAGGTCGGCGATACGCCGCTGGAGGAATGCACGCGCTGCGGCGGGCTTTGGGTGGACGTTTCCAATTTCGAGCACATCTGTTCCAACGCCGAGTCCCAGCAGGCCGCGACCGGCCTGCGCCTTCCCCCGCCGGTGGAGACGGACCCGCGCGTCCACTATCTCAAATGCCCCACCTGCGCCAACCTCATGAACCGCATGAATTACGCCAGCCGGTCCGGCATCGTCATCAACGCCTGCTCCGCTCACGGAATCTGGCTCGACCGCGACGAGATTCGCCAGATCATCGAATTCATCCGCGCCGGCGGCCTGGACCGTGCCCGCAAGGTCGAAAAGGTGGAACTTGACGACGCCCGCCGGGCCGAGGAATTCCAGCCCGTCGAGCCGCTGGTTCCGATGCTCGGCGAATCCCTTCGCGACACGATCAAATCCGAAGACCGCGTCCCCCTCCTCCGCGGCATCGCGTCATTGGCCAATCACTTCCTGGGCGACCACGATCCGTCATAAACGCGGCTTGATCGGGAGAAACGTAGACTCGCGTCACGCATTGACCACATGAAGCGAAACATGTCGAGGCATGTCGTCCCACGTTCGTCCCTCGAGCTCACGTCCGGCTTTCTTCTTGTTGCAACCGCCCCATTGCTTGAAAAAGAAGGCGACGCCGGCCTGGACGCATTGATCGCGGATGTCGAGCGCCCATTCTGGGTCCATCCATCTTGCGCCCGGTCCAGACTCACCGCCCACGATTACCCAATGTATTCCCTGAAGTTCTAAATTCGGTATGGGACCAAGGAGCGGCTCGACCGAAAGAAACCTCACCTTCGCGTGCGTTTTCCTTAGGAAGTCGATCCGGTCTGTGTACTTTTCGTTCTCCACCGATACGCCCATCCATACGTTCGGGGGCCAGTCGATCATGGAATCGAGCGACAGCAGTCGGTCCGCTCGCTTGGTAAGGGCCTGAAATGTGTGCCACTTCGCGCGCCTCATAACGTCGAATACCTGCTGGATATATTCGATGGGAACATCCTGATGGAAGAGGTCGGACATGCTATTCACGAATATCGTTTTCGGCGTCTTCCACCGAAGAGGGTATTCGAGCATGTGCGGTTGGAGCGTCAGGCGGAAGCCATTTGCGTAGTTCTTCTGCCCCATCGCGCGCAGTCGTCCGGCCATCCGTTCGGCGTAGCAGTGCTTGCAGCCGGGGCTGATCTTCGTGCACCCCGTGACCGGATTCCACGTTGCTTCCGTCCACTCGATAGAAGAACCGACTGCCATCAGCAAACTCCCGCATTCCGGTATGTGTCGAAGATCTCAGTTACGATTTTCGCGCCCGTCTGGTTCGGAGACGCAAAGAATAGGTAATAGATCACTGCACCACTGGTATTACGCATGGGTACTGGGTCAGGGACAAATTTGAATCCCGCCACTTCCTTTAACCTTTTGCGGAACGCTCCGGCAAGCGTTTCGTTAGTCGATTTTTCTTCGATGGCGCCGAACAGTCCGAGAGACCTTTCGTAAGCGTCATCTTTCCATGACTCGTCACCCCAGAACGCGTTCATCCGTTCAATCTGGTCCGGACGTACTTTGGACCGATTATGCTTTAGAATGTTCATGTTCATATCCATGACCATGAAGTTCAGAAAAATTTCAATGCTTCGTTCCTGACCCGCCGTTCTGATGACTTCCCAATTCAGGTTCAAGCCATAGGGATCCAACAGGCACAACGCTCGTTTGTACTCCTTGTATCGAACGCGCGGGAAAACTTTCTCCAACAAAGTTGTATTGCAATCGCCCTCGTACACTGTCACGTCCTGACGATCCGCGGACATCTCCCGCAACAGACTCGCCCGACCTCCGTCGAGGTCGATGAAGTGGTATTCCCGAAAGGGCGGTTTCACGAGCAATGCGTTCAGCGGACTGCCCGGGACATACTTCCCGGTCGTTTTCGAAATGTGTGTGCCGGCCCCCGCGAAGGCGTCAATGTAAACATGTGAGCGGATTTCCTTCCGTTTCGTTAGTACGGTTGAGTATGCGGTCGCATATTTGCGCACGATGTCGAGTTTAATTTCCGACCAGTAACCAATCTGGTCTAATTTGACTTCGGCCATCAGAGGTCCGTTTCGTTTGTTCGGATGATGTTAGCCGACGGGCCGCAACCGAGCCAGCCCTGCGACTTTCTATCGCCGATGGATTCCTCTTGTTTGGCGATACCATTCCGGCAGGCGGTGCTCAACGTACTATATTGGGAGAAGGGAGAATTCGGCTGCTCCACTGATGATGCTTGAAAACCCCCGCAACGCGGGATACCGTTCGCTGGCTTAACTGCGGAGTCAATAAATAAATGTTTCCATTGGCGGAGCGAATGAAGCTGGTTTCGGAGTCGATCACCCTGGCGGTCAGCGCCAAGGCGAACGCCATGAAGAAGGCGGGGATCGACGTGGTGGGATTCGGCGCGGGCGAGCCGGATTTCGATACGCCGGCGTTTATCAAGGAGGCGGCCAAAGCCGCTCTGGACAAGGGGCAGACCAAATATACGCCGACGCCGTGCTTGCCGGAGTTGCGGGAGGCGATCGCCAGGAAATTCAACGTCGAGAATGGCTTGCCGTATAAGCCGGACCAGATCACCACGGGAGCGGGAGGCAAGCATTGTCTTTACATGGCATTCATGGCCGTGCTGAACCCCGGCGATGAGGTCATCATTCCCGCTCCGTATTGGGTGAGTTATCCGGAGCAGGTGAAGCTGGCCGGCGGGACGTGCAAATTCGTGCGCGGGCAGGAGTCGGCCGGGTTCAAGATCGCGCCGGGCGATCTGGCCGCGGCCATCACACCGAAGACCAAGGTGCTGATCATCAACAGCCCGAACAACCCCGGCGGCCATGCGTATTCGCCGGCCGAGCTGAAAGCCCTGGCCGACGTCGTGGCCAAGCATCCGCATCTGATCGTGTTCTCGGATGAGATTTACGAAAAGCTGGTGTTCGACGGCTTGAAATCGGTCAGTTTCGCCACGCTGCATCCTGATCTGATCGAGCGCACGCTGACGTTCAATTGTCACTCCAAGACGTTCGCCATGACCGGCTGGCGCATCGGCTACATCGGCGGGCCCAAGCCTGTCATTGACGCCATCAACAAGCTTCAGAGCCAGATGACCAGCCACATCACCAGCTTCACGCAGGTCCCGGCCGCGCTGGCGCTGACCGATCCGCGCGGCGCCGAAAGCGCCGAGCAGATGCGCCGCCAATTCGAAAAACGCGCGCGGCACATCTGGCAGCGGCTGACAGCGTTGCCCAAAATCACCTGCGTCCGCCCGCAGGGGGCGTTCTATGCTTTCCCCAACGTCAGCGCCTATTTCGGCAAGACGATCGGCCAGACCCGGATCGCCGACGCGGTGAGCTTTTCCGCGGCCCTGCTGGAGCACAACCACGTCGCGGTGGTTCCCGGCAACGACAGCGGATTCGACACCCACGTCCGCCTCAGCTTCGCCACCAGCATGGAGCAGATCGACAAGGGCATCGACCGGATCGGGGAGTTTTTGAAGAAGCTGGGATGAGCCGCTGCGCGGAAATTCGAAATTCGAAACTCAAATGACGAATCAAATTCGAAATCCGAATGACGAAACGGCCCCCGTTTCGAATTTTGAATTTTGAATTTGATTCGTCATTCGAGTTTCGAATTTCGGATTTCCGCGCAGCGGCTCAGTTCGTGGTCGGATCGTCGGGAATTTTCGACGGGTCCATCCATTGGCCGAGCGTTTTCTGCCGCATCAGGGTGAGCCAGAGATCGGGCTTGTCCGCAAACACGTGCGAGGCGATGGGATCGGCGACGATCCACGACTCGATCTCCATCTCCGCTTCCAATTGTCCGGGCGACCAGCCGGCGAATCCGACGAAATATCGAGCCGCGGCGCCCTGTTGTTTCAGGATCGATTCGATCTTGGATTTTTCGGTGGTGAAGAAGACGCCGGGCAGCACGTCGGCGTCCTTGGCCAACTCGTAGCCGTGAAGCACCATCAGCGGCCCTTCGCACGGCCCGCCCTGATGGAGCATTCCCTCCGCCTTGCACGGCTGGCCGAGGCTCTGCTCGCACGCTTGCCGCACGGTGATCTGCAACGGGTGGTTGAGGACCAGCCCCAATGCGCCCTGGTCATTGTGCTGAATCATGAGCACGACGGAGCGCGCGAAATTGGGATCGGCCAATCGCGGCGAGGCGAGAAGAAGTTTGCCCTGGGTGGAACTCATCGCTGATAAAACGATATCGCATTTTAGGCGCAGATGTAATACGGGAAATTCGAAATTCGAATGACGAATCAAATTCAAAATTCGAAGCGCGAAACGATCGCTATTTCGAATTTTGGTCATTCGAATTTGATTCGTCATTCGAATTTCGACTTTCGAGTTTTCGAGCCGCTTTCCGCACCGGCGGCCTGCGCCCTTGCTTTACGTCTTCCTCCAACTGCGACTTGCGGCGCAGGATATGGTGGTAATGCTGGGCGAATCGGTGGGCCTCGTCGCGGATGTATTGCAGCAGCCGCAGGCCGGCATTGCTGCGCGACAGCCGCGCCGGCTCGGATCGCGCCTGGACGTAGAGAAGCTCTTCCTTCTTGGCCAGCGAGATCACCATCGGCGGCTTGACGTCCATGGTCTTGAAGACGTCCATCGCCGCGTGGAGCTGGCCCAGTCCGCCGTCGATCAGGATAACGTCGGGAAATAATTCGTTGCTGGCGCCCGCTTCGCGGTATCGCCGGCCGACGACTTCCTGAATGCTCAGATAATCATTGTTGCCCTGTCCATGCCTGATCTTGTAACGGCGATAGCCGTCCTTGAAGGGAACGCCGTCGATGAAACAGACCTTGCTGCCGACGGTTTCGCCGCCTTGAAGATGCGCGATGTCGATGCCCTCGACGATCCGCGGCGGCTCGGCGAGCGACAGCGCTTCCTGCAATTTCTCGATCCCTTCCTTGGGATCAGTGACGAAAGCCTCCGGCTGCCAATATTCCTGCTCGCCCTTGGCCGCCCGCTGACCGAGCGCGGTCAGGGCCTTGATCTCGTCGCGCAGCCGGGCCGCCAGTTCGTAGTTCCGGTCCTGGCTGGCCTGGAGCATCTCCTTTTCCATGGTGCGCAGGACGCCGTCTTTCCCGCCGTCCAGAAACCGCAACAGCCGGGTGACGTCGGAGCGGTAGGTTTCCTTGGAAATCTTCGCGGCGCATGGGGCGGTGCATTGCTTGATCGGATAGAGCAGGCACGGCCGGAAGAACCGCCGGTTGTCATCGGACTCGGAAATATCCAGGTGACAGGTGCGGAACTTGAACGCCTTCTGAAGCAGAGTGACGGCTTCCTTGAGCGCATGGACGTTGGTGAACGGCCCGTAGAGTTTCACCCCGTCGGTCCTGGGCTGACGGGTGACAAATACGCCGGGGAATTCCTCACCCGTCGTCACCATGAGATACGGATAGGTTTTGTCGTCGAGCAGGCGGGCGTTGTATCGCGGCTGAACGTCCTTGATGAGCCGGTTCTCGGCCAGCAGCGCTTCGACTTCGCTGTCGGTTTGAATGACCTCGAAATCGACGATGTGGTCGATGAGCCCGGATTTCTTGTGTTCGAGCCGGGTCCCCGCCTGGAAATAGCTGGAGACCCGCTCGCGCAGGCTGGCCGACTTGCCGATGTAAATCACCCGGCCCTTGTCGTCCTTCATGAGATATACGCCGGGCGACTTCGGCAAATCCCTGGCTTTGGCGGCGAGTTTTTCAAGGCGGTCGTCCATGGAGAAGTTGTCATTGGTCATTGGTCATTGGTCACTGGTCATTGGTCATTTGTAAACGGGCCACAGACCTCCGGGCCGCAATACGAATGACAAATGACCAATGACAAATGACAATGACGATTGTACGCGCTCGGAAAGGAATTAGAATCCGAATTTGGAGGACCATGTCTTTGGTCATTGTTCCGAGCATCGATCTTCGCGGCGGGCGCGTGGTTCGCCTGAAACAGGGGGATTATGCGCATCAACTGAATTACCACGTCGATCCGGTCGAAACCGCCCGGTCGTTCGCGGCCGAGGGTGCGAAATGGATGCACGTCGTCGATCTCGACGGGGCCAAGGAAGGCCGGCCGGTGCAGACGGATTTGATCTCGCGCCTGGCGAAAACCCCGGGATTGTCCGTGCAGGCCGGCGGCGGGATTCGGCAAACCGAGGACATCGATCGGCTCCTGGGCGCCGGCGTGCAACGCGTCGTCGTCGGAACCCGGGCGATGGAGGATTGGAAATGGTTTGAATCACTGTCGCATGAGCCGGCATACGCCCAGAAGATTATCCTGGCCGTGGATGCCAAGGACGGTCAAATTGCCGTGCGCGGCTGGACACGGACATCCTCCCGCAGCGCCGTGGACGTGGCGCGCCAAGTCAGCGATTGGCCGCTGGCGGCGATTCTTTACACCGATGTGGCCAAGGATGGAATGCTACAAGGTCCGAACATCGAGCAGACGCGCGCGATCGCCGAGGCCGGCAAGGTCCCCGTGATCGCCAGCGGCGGCGTCGGCAGCATCGAGCACATTCGCCAACTCCGCCAATTGCCGATCTGGGGCGTCATCGTGGGAAGGAGCTTGTACGAGGGAAAGGTGGATCTGGCGGAAGCGATTCGGGAAGGGGATTACGATTCGCGGTGAGCAACAGGGTTTAAGTCGGTGCGCAAACTGATTCTCCGAATAACCGGGACAGCTCTGAATTTTTCGGAGCCCTTAAAATTCAGAGCTGTCCCGGTTTCCGGTTCCCGGTTATTTCGCTTATCGGTCTACTAAAGTAGCTTCTGTAGCTCGCTAATGGAGCCCACGGTCCCATTAATTGCGTCCGATACAATCGCTTCCTTCGCTTTCACCGATATATTTCCAATTAGCGACTGGCCGTGATCCATAAACTGATTGCAGAGGGCGGTGTGTTCATCCAATTGGGTGTTTAGCACCTTCAGGTTGCTATGCACATCTGCCAGTGCATTTTGGAAGTCTCGGCTTTCTCCAGTGAACCATCGTAATCGACATTCTTCGATAAAGTCGCGGTTCAATCGCTTTATACAACGTTCGTGCTCGTCAATAATCCGTGTGCGGATTTCCCCGATGATTTTGTTGATGTGATCAAGCTCGCCCTTCAACGTCTCCCGCCGATTTGCTAACTCTTTTGCCGATTTCTTGGCTTCATGTTTGACTTGACGGCAAAACGACAATTTAGCGAGTAGCCACCCGAGGCAGAACAGAATGATGTTAGAGATGACCCAAACAACGGTTTTGCCGTACCAAGGTGGGTTCTGGCAGAATTGTTGAAACCAGCCCCAACCATCTGAAAATGGGTGCATACTTGTAGATTATAGGTATTGGGATGTAATAAAAAAGGCAGGTGCCGTCCCGGTTATTCGGTCCGAGAAATGCAATTCGGGGGCGCGCTTGTGGCCGATGCAAAGTTAATAGCCAAGCTCCCGACGCTTTTGAACGAAGCCGCCTGCTATCTATCCGCCAGAGTCGTTCCCTGTAGTTGTGGTGATGATTTGAATAAATCGCGCAGAGCGGAGACGGCGGTGTATTTGCTGTAGCCGCCGACGGGCATCGGATCGGTCACGCCGATCAGCGAAACCAATACGCTGAAGGTGAGCAGGATGGCGGCCAGGGACCAGACGGGGGTGGAATGGGGGCGGCGGAGCCAGGCGCCGGCCCAGAAGAGGAGGAACGGGAGAAATACGATGAGCCAGCGGTTGGCGAAGCCGGCGCTGGCCGAGCCGTAGCGCGTGGCGCAGAAGATGATCACGCCGATGAGGGCGGCGATGGCGCTGTCGGCGGCGAGGATCTTGGTGGTGCTTGGCCAATGTCGGTGCATGACCGCGAACATCCCGGCGAAGCCCAGGATCACCACGGGGAAATGCACGAGCAGTCCATGCTCGCCGAGCAGGGTGCCGGCGAAGCTGGTGAATCCCCGTTCGATTTTCTGCCAGACCGACGGCGGCGGGGGATTGGGGTCCATATCGTCATCGGCGGTTGGCGAATTGGCGACGGCCAAGTCGGCCGTGGCGTCGATGGCGGGTTCTTCGATGACGAGCCGGCGATGCACCGCCAGTTCGGGGTGCATCGACCCGGGCAGGAGATTGCCGGTGAGCGGGATGGTCAGCGTGGCATGGAGAAGGATGGGGGGGGTGGCGCCGAAGAGATAGAGGATGATCCCGCCGATGCGAAGGGCGGATGGCAATCGCATGGCGGGCACGGCGACGAGCAGGAGAAGGAGAAAGACGATGGCCGAGAAGTCGATGGTGGCCGCCAGGGCGGCGAAGAACCCGGCGAGGATGATCCATCCGCCGCCGCGCGATGGGTTGGGGCTTGCCGCCAGGCGAATGAGGCATGCGGCCGAAGCCAGGACGAGCACGGCGGCGGGGACGTGCGGATTGAGAACGACGGCATAGCTGATGAGTCCGGTTCCGAAAACGACTGCGGCGGCCAACGCCGTGCGCCATTGCCGGCGCAACTCGAAGATTCGGCCCATGCGGTAAACCAGCCCCGCCGCCGCCGCGACTGGAAGCGTTACGCCCAGCAGCGTCAGCAGATAGGGCGCCAGCACGGAAGTCTCCCGCAGAGGATACCCCATCCAATCCAGAATCAGCGCCGGGCCGCTGAGCAGGAACGCTAGCATCGGCGGCTGTTCGCTGTAAGTGCGCTGATCGACGGAAATGACGTGCGAGGGCAGGATGAACAACCGGGTATTTATGGCAAGCCGTTCGGCCAGGGGGCCGGGATCGGCGGCATGCTGAACGAGGGCGGCGATGGTCGCCAGGCGAAGTTGCTCATCATCCGACGCCCGCCCCGGTTGCCGTAGCGGCCGCAGCATGGGCAGACAGACCAGCAGGACGGCGATAGGCGTCGCCAATGCCCAGGGCCGCACATAGGGCTTTCTGGTGGATTGTTGGGAATGGGTCAGAGTTAATTGCATGCACCATCTCGCGGCAACCCGCTTTGGCGCGGATCAACGAAGGAGCAGATCAATACACCTTGAGAAACTGCACGAAATTCCGAACCAGCCGCTCGCCCTGCCGGGCGTAGCGGGGGTAATTTTTGGCCGTATCCTGCCGGATCGTCTTCTCTCCGTCGGGGCCGAGGACCTTGGCGATGTCCTGCCGCCCGGCGGCGAGCACCGCTTCCAGATCATCCTCCGTGAACTCAAAATGATATTGGAACCCAAAAAGCCGATTTTTGAAACGGAAGGCCTGGTTTTTGCACAGGCGGCTGGAGGAGAGCAGGGCGTTGCCCGTCGGTGGCGGCGGCGCCGGAGGTTTTGGCGCATCCGGCGGCGGGGGCAAACGGGGAAGGTCGAACATGTCGTAATGCCAATGGAACATCATCGAGCCATCGGTCATCCCCGTGACGATCGGTTCCGTTCCGCCTGGGAAGGGGAAAGTTACCGGACCCCAACCCAGCTCCGCCGCGGGTACGGGCGGGTCGTCGGGTTTCTGGCCGGGTTTGGTATTCGGATAGACCCTTGCCCCCGCGGCATGGGCCAGCAGCTGCGCACCCAGGCAGATGCCCAGAACCGGCCGGTCGGCGGCGATCATGCGTTTCAGAACCTCAATTTCAGGCTCAAGATAGGGAAATTTCGAATTCCCCACGTCGCTCACGCTCATCGGGCCGCCCAAAACCACCAGAACGCGGACCTCATCGAGGTCCGTTGGCACCTCGTCGCCCTGGTATAGCCGTCGAAGCTGAACCGGGATCCCATAATCGCGAAAGATCGGCACGATTCGCCCGGGCGCCTCGTGGGCGACATGCTGGAGGATGACCGCACTGCTCATAGGGAGAACAATGATCCGCTTTGGCGGACGGCCTTGTCAAGTTCGGCCCGGATTTGGCGAGCCAGACGATTCCGGGCGTCCTGGGAGGGTGGGGGTTCCTGGGCCTCGGGCTGAAAAACGACCCGATACCAGAGTCGGCCATCGGTCCTATGGTTGGGATAGATTTGCCGCAGGGTGGTCAGAAGCTCCCTTAGCGAGGCAAATCCGTCGGCCTGGGCATCGCTGGCGGTGAGGTCTTTGAGGTTGATTTCCTGGCAGGAGACGATTTTCAGCCACCCGACGCCCGGGGCAAACGCCCTCGATCCCGCGCTCAATCGGCAGGACTTCCACCGCCGCAACGTCGTGGTTTTGTCGCCACGCCGGATCGCGCTGATAAATTGGCGTTTGAATAGAATTTGCGGCATTCCGCCCCGCAGCGCACGATCCCGTTTACACTCCGATGATCTTCAGTTGGCGAAGGATAATGATCACTGCCAGAACGGCAAGAACGCCAAGCAGCCAGTACAACCGTTGCTTGGCCAGCTTGTCATGGGCGTCGGTTTTGACGGGGCTGAGCCGGCGGCGTTCCTTGGCCAGGTCTTTTCGTTCGGCCCGGCAGATGCCGCAGATTCGGCGCCCTTCAAAATCGCTCAACGCGGCTTCGGCGACGATTCGGCCGCAATCGGCGCATCGCTCCCCTTTGGGCTTGTTGGCTTCCTTATCCAGCTTATGGCAGGCGTAACACCAGTATCCCCGGCTGTCGCGCAAACGCTTCTTGCCGGTCAAATCCGTTCCGCATTTGCAGCAAACCTTTGGCCGCGGGCCGTTGGGCCTTTCGATGACCGTATCCCCGCTGGAATCCTGCCCGCCTGGCAGTTCGCCATCGGCGGATTTATTGGCCCAACATACGCACGCCCGGCCGGCATCGGTCGAATCGCCGCCGATGACGCCCCCGCAATCTGGACAAATCAGTTCCGTTGACATGCTTGCTCGTCCCAGTTAGGGATTATCGTCTGTCTTTATTCTAGTCCTTGTCCCGGATTCTTTGAATCAGACGAAATACGAGGCGGTTGACGCGTAATGTCTATAACATATTGCAAATGCTAATCTTATAAGTTATTTTGGCGAGAATTTGGCTAATGTCTCCTTTTTGCTGAACAGCGAAAATGCGGGGTGATTGAGCCGGGCGGGAAAGAGGGTCGATGTAGGAGGCAAGGCGTCCAAGCATTGGCGTCGATGCAAAGCTGGAAAGGCAAATAGAAGGCGTTAAGCTTGTTGAGGGTGCCGATTAATTGAAGGCCTACAATTGAGAGCCCATCCGGATCGAGGGGCGCTCGGACTTGTCTCTATGGAAGCGTTCGACAATATCAACCGGGACAATGCGGATTACATCGACCGGCTGTACCAGCAGTATCAGGTCGCCCCGCGCTCGGTGGATGCGTATTGGCAGGCATTTTTCGCCGGCTTCGGGGCAGCCGGTGGACGTGCCGCCGCCCTGAGCGGCGCGTTCGACGCCGACGGCCAACTCACCCCGAGCCAGGCCCGCGCCGGCGTGGAAACGAAAAATCTGGTCCATTCATACCGCGAGCTGGGGCACTTCATCGCCAACCTCGATCCGCTGGGACACAACCGGGCCAGTCACGCGCTGCTCGACTTCTCGCAGTTTGGCCTGACGCCCGCGGACATGGACAAGCGCGTCACCCAAACGGATTTCCAGGGCCCCTTCGACGGAACGCTCCGTGATCTCATCGATAAGCTGCGGACCACTTATTGCAGTACGCTGGGCGTCGAGTTCGTCAACATTACCGACAAGGCGCAGCGCGAATGGCTCATTGAGCGCATGGAGCCGATTCTCAACCGTCCGGTCCTGACGGCCGCGGAGCGGCAGGCGCTGCTGTACGAACTCATGGTCGCCCAGGGATTGGAAGATTTCCTCGCCCTCAAGCAGCCGGGACAAAAACGCTTCGGTCTGGAAGGCGGCGAGGCGCTGATCCCGCTTCTCAATACACTCGTCGATGACGGGGCTTCGCTGGGGATTCTGGAAGTCGTGATGGGCATGTCGCATCGCGGCCGACTCAACGTCCTGGCGCACGTCGTCAACAAGCCCTACGAGGTCATCTTCCGCGAATTTGAGGGTAGGACCCACGAAGGCCAGGACGGCGACGGCGACGTCAAGTATCACCTCGGCTATGCCCAGGACCGCCTGACAAAGTACAACCAAAACATCCACATTGCCCTGAGCTACAACCCCAGCCATCTCGAACTGGTCGATCCGGTCGTCGTCGGGATCGTTCGCGCCAAGCAAAACTATCGCGGCGATCACGCGACCCGCACCCGCGTGGTCCCGATCCTTATCCACGGCGACGCGGCTTTCTGCGGACAGGGAATCGTCCACGAGACCCTGGGACTCTCGGAGTTGCCCTACTATCGCACCGGCGGCACGATCCACCTGATTGTGAACAACCAGATTGGATTCACCACGTTGCCGCGCCAGGGCCGCTTCACCCCGTATCCCACCGACGTGGCCAAGATGATTCAGGCCCCGATTTTCCACGTCAACGGCGACGACCCCGAGGCCTGCATTCATGCCGCCCGGCTGGCGATCGCCTTCCGGCAGGAATTCCACTGCGACGTCATGATCGACTTCTGGTGTTATCGCAAGAACGGCCACAACGAACAGGACGAGCCCGGTTTCACCCAGCCGGTGATGACCCGCGAAATCGCCGCCAAAAACTCCGTCCGCGATATCTATGCCAAGCAACTGCTCGATCAGGGCATTATCTCTGCTGAAAAGTTGGAGGAGATGAAGACCGAATGCCGCCGCCGGCTCGACGAAGCGCTTAACAACGCCCGGCAAAGCATGCCGACCGCCGTGAGCCTCCCGCCGTCCTTCGGGGGCATTTGGAAGGGCTATTGCCGCGCGGGGGCGGATTGGTCGGCGGTCACCAAGGTTCCGGCCGAGGTTCTGCGGAAAGTCGGCGAGGGCGCCACCCGCGTTCCCGCCGGCTTCACCGTTCATCCCAAGCTCAAGGGCTTGCTGAGCCGCCGGCTTGAAATGGCGCTGGGCAAAGCTCCGATCGACTGGGGTGGGGCGGAAATGCTCGCGCTGGGAAGCATGCTCCTCGAGGGAATCCCCGTCCGATTCGTCGGGCAGGATACGCAGCGCGGCACCTTCACCCACCGCCACGCCGCCCTGCGCGATTACAACAACGGCGACAAATACGTCCCCCTGGCGAACATCGCCGAACACCAGGCGCCCATCATCGTCGTGAACACGATGCTGTCGGAGTTGGCGGTCCTGGGATTCGAGTATGGATTCAGCACCGCCGACCCGCGCAACCTTGTGATCTGGGAGGCGCAGTTCGGGGATTTCGTCAACATGGCCCAGCCGATCATCGACCAGTTCATCGTCGCCGCCGAATCCAAATGGGGGAAAATGTCGGGACTGGTGATGCTGCTGCCCCACGGCTACGAAGGCTCGGGGCCGGAACACTCCTACGCCTATCTCGACCGCTTTCTCGCCCTGGGCGCCGAGGACAACATTCAGGTCGTCTATCCCAGCACTCCCGCACAATATTTCCACGTGCTTCGCAGGCAGATGAAGCGCAATTTCCGCAAGCCGCTGATTCTCATGATGCCCAAGGCCAATCTCCGCGATGCCATCTCGGTGCTGAGCGATCTGACGGACGGATCGTTCCATCTGGTGATCGACGATCGCACGTTTCCGTCGCGCGATCGGGTGAGGCGGCTGCTGCTGTGCAGCGGCAAGATTTATTTCACGCTGGAAGCCGCCCGCGAAAAAGCCGGAAGCCAGGACGTCGCCATCGTGCGCGTCGAGCAGTTGTATCCGTATCCCAAGGCCGAGTTGCAGGCGATCCTCGCCAAGTACCGCAACGCCCACGACGTGGGCTGGGTGCAGGAGGAGCCGAAGAACCGCGGGGCCTGGGTGTTCATGTCCGACCGGCTGGAGCCGATGCTGCCGGAGACCGCCGTGCTGAACTATTTCGGCCGCGAGGAGTCCGCCAGCCCCGCCGTCGGTTCCAAGCGCATCAACGATCAGGAGGAGGCGGACATTATTTCCCGGGCCTTGGACCTGCCCGCGCCGCCGACGATGGAATCCAAACCCGCCGAAACGGAACCGCAGTTGGAAAAAGTCGCCCACGGCTCCGGCGTCGGCGGCGACTAAAACATCGGTTCAGAGAAGGACCAAACCATGGCGATCCAGGTAAAAGTTCCCGCTCTCGGCGAATCGGTCAAACAGGCCAAGCTCCTCAAATGGCACAAGCAGGACGGACAAACCGTCGGCGTCGATGAGCCGATCTGCGAATTGGAAAGCGACAAGGCCAACGCCGACGTCACCGCCGAATCGGCCGGCATCATTCACCCGAAAAAACGCGAGGGAGAAATGGTGGAAGTGGGCGATGTGATCGCCGAGATCGATCCCACCGGCTTCAAGAGCGCCAAGCCTGCTGAGCAGAAAAAGCCCGCCCCCGCCCCCACGCCTCCGACGCTCGCCCATGACCCGCTGGAAGATTTCAGCCCCGCGGTTCGGCGGATGGTTGCCGAGAATCAACTCGATCCCAAGTCGATCCCCGCGACCGGCCCCAAGGGCCGGCTTACCGGCCAAGACGTCGAAACATATCTTTCCGCCCGCAATCGGCCGGAGCCGGCCGCCGAGCCCGCTCCCGCGCCCGAGCGAAAGAAGGAGCCCGCGCCCACGGCGCAGCCGATCGCCTACGATTCTACCGGCATCCACCGCGCGCCCATGAGCAAAATCCGCAAACGCATCGCCGAAACCCTGCTCCTCGCCCAGCACACCGCCGCCATCCTCACCACCTTCAACGAGGTGGACCTCACCTCCATCATCGAGCTGCGCAACAAATTCAAGGACCGGTTCCAGGAAGTCCACGGCGTCGGGCTGGGGCTCATGAGCTTCTTCGCCCGCGCCTGCATCCTGGCCCTCAAGGAATTCCCCAAGGTCAACGCCTTCATCATAGGCGACGATGTCGTCTATCACCAATTCGTGAACCTGGGCATCGCCGTCAGCACGGAGCGCGGCCTGGCGGTGCCAGTGCTCCGCAATGCCGAGAAAATGTCATTCGCCAAAATCGAATCCGAGATCAAACGCCTCGCCGGCGCCACCCGCGACGGAAAACTGTCCCTGGAAGAACTCTCCGGCGGAACGTTCACGATCACCAACGGCGGCGTCTTCGGCAGCCTGCTCAGCACCCCGATTTTGAACCCCCCCCAAAGCGGCATCCTCGGCATGCACGCCATCCAGAAACGCCCCGTTGTCGTCAACGACAAGATCGAAATCCGCTCGATGATGTACGTGGCATTGAGCTACGATCATCGCCTGGTCGACGGCCGCGAATCCGTCAGCTTCCTCGTGCGCCTCAAGCAATACCTGGAAGAACCGACGCGGCAGATGCTGGAGATATAAAGGGAGGGAAATCTTGAACGGCCGCGCCTGTCTGGCTACGATCCGACTGGAGAACCATCATGCGTTACACGGTCGTTTTGGAAATGGAAGAAGATGGCGGCTACGTCGCCAGCGTGCCCGCGCTGCCGGGGTGCGTCAGTCAGGGAGATAACCGCGCTGAGGCGCTTGCCAACATCCGTGAGGCCATCGAGCTTTACGTCGAGGATTGCCGCGACGCGGGCGATCCCGTCCCCACCGAGGCCGGCAAGGAGTTCGTCGAAGTTGAGGCCGCGTAGCGGGGGAACGCAAGATCGTGGCCAAGCTCCCCACCGACCTGTCCGGCCGAGAAGTCCGCAGCGCCCTGGAACGTGCCGGCTTCGTCTTACGCCGCCAGAGCGGAAGCCACATGATCCTGCGCCGCGGTGAGCCTTACGCCAGGGCCGTCGTTCCTGACCACAAACAAATCCGATCCGGCACGCTCCGGCGTATCATCACAGACGCCGGTTTGACCGTTGAACAGTTCATGCAACTGATCGGGCGGTGATTTTCTACGTCGAAACTCGCCCGGCCACCTTCGCCGGCGGTGTGGGCGCGCCGTTGCCGTTCGTTTCTTCCAGCGTTTCCAGGACCTGCTTGGTCATCTTGTCGGCCAATTCTTTCAACGAAGCCATCTCGGGGTTTTCGGTGATGGCGAAGCCGCTCTTTTCGGCGACCAGGAGGGCCAATAGCGTGCCGAGCATGCCGCCGCCGGTGGCTTGACCGTCCGTGGTCTGGCCGCCGCCGGTGAAGACGCGCTCGGGAACCAGCGGTTGCGTGGCTTTGGAGAGATGTTCGGCCACTTTGGTCAGGGCATACAAGCGCGGATCGCCGAAGCTGGTGATGCTGCGCAACAGGACCGTGGCCTCGGCGAGTCCGACTTGCAGGGACCGGGTGGATTCGCCGCGGCCGGCGAGGATGCGGGATTGGCTGTCGGCCTGGGCGGTGACGACGGTTTGCTCGGCCTGCCGGCGCGAGCGGGCCAGTTCCGCCTCGGCGACAACGACCGTCTGCTCGGCCTGTTTGCGGGAGCGGGAAAGATCGGCGTCGCCCTGGTTCTCGGCGATGCGGATTTGCACCTGCGAGTTGGTCAATTCCGCCTGCTTGGCCGCGATGGCCTGGGCTTCGGTCAGGGAGCGAAGCTTTTCCGCCGCGGCACGTTGGCGGTCGTAGGTTTCCAGTTGCTCGATACTCAATTGGCGGGTGCGGAGTTGTTCGAGCAGCGTTTCGATCTTGCCCGAGCCGGTGCCGACCTCGGCCGTGTCGGGTTTTCCGATCAGAACGTCCACGCATTCGATGTCGAACTCGTGGAACCGTTTCTGCAACTCGTTGCGCGATTCGATCTGGATCTCGTCGCGATGCTGCAATAATTCCAGCATGGTTTTTTTGTGGGCCACGTCGCGGAAATAAGCGCTGAGCATCGGGTCGAGCGTTTGGGTGATGAGTTTTTTCACGTCGCCGAAGCGCTGGATGACGCTGGGGGCGCGCTGGTAGTCGATGTGAACGACGATGCTGAGGGGCAACAGCGGCTCGTAGGCGTCCTTGGTCACGAGGTCGATGCTGCGGAGGCTTTCGTCGTAATGATGGCTCTCGCTCTTTCCGGTGATCCAGTGAAGCACGAAGTTAGTGGTGGGGACGAGGATGAGTTTTCCGGCGTAGGTGTTGAAGGGATATTTGCCGGGTCCGAGGGGTTTTTCCCACACGCCGCGTTCGCCGCGGGCGACGCGTTCGCCGTGGCGGAAACTCTCGCCGGAAACGTCGGCGCCCATCGGGCCGTAATAGCTGACGACCACTCCAACGTAGCCGATGGGGACGACGGTCTTGGCGATGATCTCGATGGTGGCGAACCAGCGGTTGATGAAATAGGTTCCATCGGTGAGCGGGACGTATTGCCGTCCGCGCCGGCCGCCGGCGCGGAGGAAGGCTTCGGGGTCCTGGAAGTTGTTGTGATAGTTGGGATCGACGCTGTCGTTGCCGACGGCCGGGGCGATGATCTCGCCGGGTGCGAGGCTGGGTCCGTCGTGAACGGTCACGATGCCGATGCTGTCGACCGACATGGTTTTCCCGGGCGTCAGTTGATCTTCGGTGGTGACGGGCGCGCCGATGACGACGGGATCGAATCCGCCGATGTCGTTCATTTCTTTTTGCCAGCCGACGATGGTGGCCAGTTCCTGGCGGCCGGTCATTTCAAGGCGGTAAACGCAATCCTGGGTGACGACGACGAAAAGGGCCAGGTTGATGGCGTAAACACCCTCGCGGAGGATCACGCGTTGCCGGCCGCGCTGGCCGATTGGGGCTTGCGAGGATTTGGAATCGCCGAGGAATTTCCGGGCGTCCTGGAAAAGATTGCAGTCCACGACCCGGCCGATGGTTTGGCTGGGCGGCAACGGCTCGCCGTCGCGCGCATAGACGTATCCGATCTTTCCCTGGGGAACGATGACCAGCGAAACCTTGTGGATGCGATATTGCCACGGCCAGTAGAACAGATGGATTCCACCGCGGAGCAGGTCGGCCTGATAGCCGGCCTCGCCGTCGAGGGCGATGATCCGGCCGCCGCTGACGGACCCCCTGCCGGACCATTTCTTTTCGATGATCCCGACGCAGTTGTTGGGGATGGATCGGATGCCGAGGAAGATCGAGACGAAGATGAGCGCCGCGATCCCCGCCACGACCCACCAGACGGCCGCCGGGACGGAAGAGACATCCGGCATGTCCACCGCCAGGGGCGCGGAGAATATGAGGCCAAACACCGCCATAGGGACCTCCTTCGATCTTGAGGTGCGAACGGGACGATATTGTAACGATTCCGGGGGTGGGACAAACATGGAGCGGATTACAATTCGGGGGATTATTTGGAAAGGGCGGTGGGGCGGACGTTACGAACGCTGGAACATAATCGTGACCGTCCGTTCATTTTCCCCGTTGGGAAGGGAATGAATCAACGGGTTAACGAAAGCCTGTCCAAATCCTGATAATTCCTTATCCTGATAATTCCCTGGCGTTTATTTGTGTTGCCGGGGCCCTTCCGTAAAATTCGGTTCCCCTTTCAGGCCAACGTGGCTGACTTAAGTCAGCGGAGCTGGGTTTGATGATCAATCTTTTCCCGAAAGACACGGTCTTCTTCGATCTGTTTGAACGGCTGGCCGTTCACGCCATTTCCAGCGCCGAGCATTTGCGGACCTTGGCGAGGCATTTCCCGGAAATAGAAGACGAGGTCCAGCGCATCCGCCAGGAGGAGCACCAGGCTGACGATCTGATGCACAAGGCGCTGGAACGGCTGGATCAAACGTTCATCACGCCCTTCGACAGGGAGGACATTCACGAACTGGTGAACGGAATGGACGACATCATCGACACCATCGATGCGCTGGCCAAGCGATTTAAGATCTATCACGTCGATGCGATGCCGGCGTTGTTCAAGCAGCAGACGGACGTTTTGGTGCAGGCGACAATCGCGTTGAGCGACGCGGTCCATCGACTGCGAAAGAGCCGCAAGCTTTCTGAATTGAAAGAGGTTCTGATCGAAATTCACCGGCTGGAAAGCGTCGGGGATGACGTCAACTATGCCGCCATCAGCCAATTGTTTGAGGGCAACACTCCAACGCTGGACGTGATGAAGTGGACCCGGCTGTTCGACTACATTGAAGAGGCCATCGACGGATGCGAGGACGTGGGAAACACGCTGGAGCGAATTGTGTTGAAGAACGGATAGGGCCGGCGCCTGTGGAGGCGATGCCTTCTGCTGTGGAGGCGAAGCCTTCCACGCGCCCCGGTTGTGCGGCGCGATTGGGCGGAGTTTCTTCGGAAATCGAATGACGCTTGCCGCACTGTTGATGACGACGACGGCTCCGGTGAATTTTCCGGTCGCCCATCTGGGTCTGATTTTTTTCATCGCCGGCGTGGCCTTGGTTTTCGATTTTCTCAACGGCTTTCACGACGCCGCCAATTCGATCGCCACCGTGGTTTCCACGCGGGTGCTCTCGCCGCGGCAGGCCGTGATCTGGGCGGGATTTTTCAACTTCGCCGCCGCCTTCGTCTTCGGGACCGGAGTGGCCAAAACCGTCGGATCGGGCCTCGTCGATACGCGATTCGTCGACGTGTTTGTCGTGCTCGGCGGATTGATTGGAGCGATTATCTGGGACATCATCACCTGGCTTTTGTCCCTCCCGACCAGCTCCTCGCACGCGCTGGTGAGCGGCGTGGCGGGCGCGGCCATTGCCAAGGCCGGATTCCGCGCCATCATCCTCGGCAAGGGCTGGGGACTGCTCATTCTGTTTCTGTTCCTTTCACCGATGATCGGTTTTCTGCTGGGAGCGATCAACATGGTGGCGGTGGCGTGGATGTGCCGCCGCACCACCCCACACCGCGTCGATGCCCGCTTCCGCCGCCTGCAACTGCTCAGCGCCGGCGTTTACAGCCTGGGGCACGGCGGCAACGATGCGCAGAAGACCATCGGAGTCATCGTCCTGCTCCTCACCGCCGGCGGACACGCGCCATGGACCGTTTACGCAAGCGTTTCGCCACCCTGGGTTCACAACGAATATGGCCTGCCCATCATTCTCGCCTGCAATGCGGCCATCGCGCTGGGAACGATTTTCGGCGGATGGCGCATCGTCAAAACCATGGGAACGGGCATCACCCGCCTGACGCCCGTCGGCGGATTCTGCGCCGAGCTTTCCGCCGCCACCACCATCATCGGCGCCACCTTCTGCCAAATCCCGATCTCCACCACCCATGCCATCACCGGATCGATCCTCGGCGTGGGCACCATGCGCGGCGTGCGATCCGTCCGATGGATCTGGGGCCAGCGAATCGTCATGGCATGGATTCTCACCATCCCCTGCTCGGCGTTCATGGCGGGCGTGACCTATGTCCTGACTCACCTGCTCCTTCAGCCGCTGTTTCGATAAGCGGATATTTCCCATGCGCCCGCCCAATCCAATTCATCCCGGTCCAATGCTGCTGGAAGAGTTTTTGGCGCCGTCCGGCGTGTCGCAGCGGGCGTTTGCCAAGCGTCTCGGTTGGACCGTGGCCCGGCTCAATGAATTGATCAACGGCAAGCGAGGAATCACCGCCGATTCGGCGCTGGACCTGGCCGCCAAGCTCGGCACCTCGCCCGAGCTATTGTATTCTGTTGATCTTGGCGATGATCGGCTCGCTCTATCGTGATTCGAAAGGAGCCGACTAGCGCAAAAATCGTCGCCGCCGGCGGAGAGTTCCCAATCCAGCCATCACCATCATTGCGGCACTCGCTGGCTCTGGAACATTGGCGAACGTCGGCATGGGTAATCCATTGGCTACGGCAAAGGCCTCCAGGGCGGCAACGTCGCCAGTTGACACATTTGCGCCACTCACGCCCTGATTGAAGTTCGCCGCCAACTCGTTGAAGTCGGCGGCGTTGACCAGGCCGTCATAGTTGAAGTCGCCCTGGTCCCAGCCGGTGATGCTCTGGTTGAAGTTTGCAGCCAGGATGTTGAAGTCCGATCCGTTGACCAGGCCGTCAAGGTTGGCGTCGCCCAGCAAGGTATACATCACTTCGATCTGGCCGAAGGACAGCCCAGCGACGACACCGTCCGCCCCGTCGGCGTAGCCCACGCCGTAGAGCAAACCGTTGGTCGGCGTTCGCGCCGTCGACGAAATGATGCCGGGGCCGTTCCATCCGCCGCCGTTGTAGCCGGATTTGATGTACCCGGCGATGGTCGTGATCGGATCGGGACCGTTGCCGTAGTCGATGAAGATGTGGTTGTTCTCCAGGTCGACAATCCCGCCGGGGGAAATCGTCAAACTGTTCAGCGTGGTCACCGCCGTCGTGTTCGGCTCGAAGATCAGTTTGCCCGCGCTCGGAACCGTGATGGCAGTATTCGCGATGGAACCGGTGATAGCCAGCGTCCCAGCAGTCCAGTTTAGAAGAGATGAATTCCCGCTGAGATATAATCCGCCGACTGAAAGAGTGCCGCCGCTAATATTCAGTGAGTCTCCGGCTCTGTTGAAAACGGAAAGGGTGTCGGCACAAGTCACTTGCCCACCGCTGATATTGAAGACGCCGGTGGCGGCGCCAGGGGCAATACCCACATATATTCCATCGGTCGCTTCCAAGGAGAGGGTTCCACCGCTGATACTGTAAGTTCCCGAGCCCACCCCATAACCGAGGACAAGGCCATACCCAGAAGAAACGATTGTGTTCGTTCCGCCCGATTGGTTGAAGATTCCCGACCCGCCATTGCCGATGTATTCGCTCGCGGCCGAGAGCGAGCCGGCGGAAAGTGTGTATGACCCGGTCGAGCCAACTGCATAGCCGACCAAGAGGTTCCCATCGACATTGACCCGGGGACCGACGGTGTTGGTTCCCCCAGATTGATTGAATGTCCCGCTCCCTTCGTTGCCAACGTATTCAACCTTGGCCGAAAGTACGCCGCTGCCGGAGAGGGAATACGTCCCATTGGCGCTCGCGACGTTATCGCCGACGTAAAGTCCAACACTGACAGTATTACTTCCGCCGGTCTGATTGAAAGTTCCGGTACCCTGGTAGCCAATGGATTCGCTGCTGGCGGATAACAACCCGGAGCCCGAAAGAAAGTAAGTGCCTACGGAACCGCCAGTGTCCCCGACGTACAGACTCAGACTGCCGTGGGCTCCGGTCATGGAATTTGTGCCACCGGTTTGTGTGAAGGTTCCAATCCCTCCGTAACCGATAGTCTCGTAACCATCGTGGATAACGGCGAGCGATCCGGTACCGCTCAGGGAATAGACGCCATTTGAACCGCTTGCTATTGCCAGAGCGAGCCCATTCACATTATTTGATCCACCGCTCTGTATAAAAGTTCCGTCACCGACGTAACCAATGAGTTCCGTGTTGGCTGTGATTATCCCCGTGCCGCTCAAGGTGTACTGGCCATTCGCGCCGTGGGCAGATCCGAGGATCAAAGCAGGACCGCCGGTCAAGGTGTTGATTCCCGCAGATTGCACGAATGTGCCACTGCCCTGATCTCCGACGATTTCCCCCGAAGTCGTGGAAAGTGATCCGGTGCCACTGAGGGAATACGCTCCTTCGCTTCCCGCGCTGAAGCCAAGGAATAATTCGCTTGCGGAATTAGAGCCCCCCGATTGGCTAAGGGTGCCGTTGCCGGTGTAGCCCACGTACTCGTTGTTGGCTACGTTGAGAACATCATTCGGTCCAACGGAGAAATTCGATCCTGCGTTCGGCGTGGCGACGGTGTCTATAACGAGGCCGTTGCTGCCCGTGATGCTCAGGGTTCCGCCAGTCCAGTTGAGAAGCGACGAATTCCCGCTGAGGTTTAGGGTGCCGACCGAAAGCGTCCCGCCGCTGAGGTTGACGGTCGTTCCGGGCGTGTTGTAGACGTAGAGCAACTGCATCGTTGCTTGCCCACCGCTGACCGTAAGGGTGCCGCTGCCACCCGCGCCGTTGTAAGGATCACCGCTTATGTACGCACTGCCTTGTATATTGAGGATTCCGCCCTCAAGCTCATAGGTTCCAGTCGAGCCTGTTTGATCCCCGACAATGAGGAGAGACTCACTAGGATCAGGTTCGATGGTGTTGGTGCCGCCCGACTGTATGAGAGTTCCGGACCCACCATCTCCGACGCATTCGATGGCGCCGAAACCGACTTGCGCGTCTAAATCCCCTGCAGTCAAGATATAGGTTCCCGTGGCACCAGGGTAACTGCCGACATCAAAACCACCTTTAGCCAAAAACGTGCCGCCATTTTGGGTGAACGTTCCGGAGCCGCCCTCGCCCAGACTTACATAGGAACTGAGAGTCCCTCCTGAAAGGATGTATGTGCCGGTAGAATTTGCGCCTATCACAATTCCGAAACTACCGTTATTATTCGTGTGCTCACCGCCGCTTTGGATGAAAGTTCCATTCCCATTATACCCAACGTCCTCATTGGAAGTTTGCAAGAGACCGCCGGAAAGAATATAGGTGCCCGTTGATCCGAGCTGAGCCCCGATTTCAAGATCCAGGTTTTGGGTGTCTGACAACGGTCCTTCGTTGGTTCCCCCGGATTGGGTAAACGTGCCATTTCCGCTAAGCCCCACATACTCTGTGTAGGCAGAAAGGGTCTGGCCGGTTCCCAAGGTGAATGATGAACCCATATTATTAGGCGCCGCCACTGTATCAACTACCAAGCCATTACTAGGAGAAAAACCAAGGCTGAGGGTTCCGCTGCTCCAGTTGAAAAGCGACAGGTTTCCGCTCAGGTTCAATGTGCCGACCGAAAGCGTGCCGCCGCTGAGATTGATCGCACTGCCGGGTGTGTTGTACGCCGTCAACGTGCCCACGTTGAGTGTGCCATTGCCGCTGACTGTCAACACTCCCGTGCCACCTGGTCCCGAGCTTGAACCCCCAACGTAGGCATTGCCATCGACCGACAGTGTCCCCCCGCTGAGCGTGTAAGTTCCGATCGAGCCGGCGCTGACCCCAAGGTCCAGTTCGGCGGGGCCGCCAATATAATTCGTGCCGCCGCTCTGGTTGAAGTTTCCGGTCCCGTCGTATCCCACGTATTCCCTCGTGCCAGCCGCCAGCGTGCCTCCGCCCATTGCATATGTGCCGTTCGAACCGCTCACGTCGCCCAAGACTAATGGCGCGGAATTGAGCGTGTTTGTGCCGCCGGTCTGGTTAAATGTACCGCCACCGCTATAACCAACGTATTCAAAGCTGCCTGCTCCATTCATTACGACTGAGCCGTTGCCGCTGAGAGAGTACGTTCCTTCAGAACCCACCCCTTGGCCGACGGCAAGCTCCGAACAGGTATTTGTGCCGCTGCTCTGGTTGAATAATCCGGTGTTTTTGTTGCCGACGATTTCGTCGGCGCTGTCGGTAACCAGCCCGCCAGACATCACCACCGACGAGCCGGAATCAATGGTGAGCGAAGGCGTGAGGTTGACCGTTCCTGCCGAGCTGACATTGATCGTCCCCCCATTCAAGTTTAACGTTCCGCTGCCTGAGACGGTCAGCGTGCCGCCCGGACCCGCTACGCCCAAAGTCTGAGCGCTGGAAAGCGTCAGGGTGGAACCGAGGGTAGCATCGGATCCGACGGAGAGATTGCCATTGGTCACGTTCAGCGTGCCAGCCGTCCAGTTAAACAGCGCCGGGTTACCCGACAGATTAATTGACCCGGTGGTGATCGTTCCGCCGTTGAGGTTGATCGCACTGCCGTGCCCATCGTACGCTGTTAACGTCCCGTTGACCGAGAGCGCGCCGCTGCCGCTGACCGTCAACGTGCCCTTGCCGCCGGAGCCCGCGAAGGAACCACCGACGTAGGCGTTTCCTCCGACCATTGTGCTGCCGCCACTGAGGGTAAAGTTACCCGTTGAACCACCGTTGCTAGCGAGACACAAATCATTGCCCCCGGTGATCGTGTTGGTACCGCCGGACTGGTTGAACGTGCCCGTGCCAAAAACCCCGACAACCTCCTGATAACCATTCGAGAGTACACCCGTGCCGCCAAGGCTATAGGTGCCGTTGGTGCCGGCGCTGTAGCCAATGTCGATGTAGTTCAAAGTGCCAGCCATCACCGTGTTGGTGCCACCAGTCTGGGAAAAGGTTCCGTTGCCAAAATAGCCGATTATTTCGT
>Ga0187867_10000645_pt1 | contig 30782 bp, 33 predicted proteins | sample June2016WEW_13_1_FD_132976 | JGI IMG/M metagenome (GOLD analysis project Ga0187867, IMG submission 132976) | Peatland microbial communities from SPRUCE experiment site at the Marcell Experimental Forest, Minnesota, USA - June2016WEW_13_10 | ecosystem: Environmental > Terrestrial > Soil >... | reverse complement strand
TTCAATGACAGCCAGAGGCAGGCCACCAAGGACGCGGGCAAAATCGCCGGGTTGAACGTTTTGCGCATTATCAACGAACCCACCGCCGCCTCGCTTGCCTACGGTCTGGATAAGAAAAAGGACGAGAAGATCGCCGTGTTTGACCTCGGGGGCGGGACCTACGATATCTCGATTCTGGAAATCGGCGAAGGGGTATTCGAGGTCAAATCCACCAACGGCAACACGCACCTGGGTGGGGAAGACTTTGACCAGCGAGTAATCGACTGGCTGGCCACGGAGTTCAAGAAAGACTACGGCATAGATCTCAGGACCGACAAGATGGCCCTCCAGAGATTGAAGGAAGCCGCTGAGCGGGCAAAAATCGAGCTCTCGACTACGATGGAGACCGAAATCAATCTGCCCTTCATCACGGCGGATGCTTCGGGGCCAAAGCATATGAACGTAAAGCTTACCAGGGCCAAGCTCGAATCAATGGTTGAAGAACTCATCGACAGCGTGCTCCCGCCCATGCAGCAGGCCCTCAAGGATGCGGGTCTTTCCCGCAACGAGATCGATGAGATTATACTCGTAGGCGGAATGACCCGGATGCCTCGAGTTCAGCAAAAAGTGCAGGAATTCTTTGGCAAGGAACCGCACAGGGGCGTTAACCCCGATGAAGTTGTCGGGATTGGGGCGGCAATTCAGGGTGGCGTGTTGAGAGGCGACGTCAAAGACATTCTGCTGCTCGACGTAACCCCTCTGTCGCTCGGTATCGAAACGCTCGGGGGCGTTATGACGAAGCTCATCGAGCGAAACACCACGATTCCGACCCGCAAGAGCCAGATATTTTCGACCGCAACCGACAACCAGACCGCTGTCTCAATTCATGTACTTCAGGGTGAGCGTGATATGGCCTCTGATAACAAGACCCTGGGCAGGTTTGAACTGGTAGGTATCCCCACCGCGCCCAGAGGCATCCCGCAGATTGAGGTCACCTTCGACATAGACGCCAACGGCATAGTGCACGTTTCGGCAAAAGATCTGGCGACCCAGAAAGAACAGTCGATCCAGATCACGGCCTCCAGCGGGCTTAGCGACCAGGAAATAAAGAACCTGGTGCGTGAGGCCGAGCAGCATGCCGAGGAAGATAAGAAAAAGCGCGAACTCGTAGAGGCCAGAAACCACGCGGATACTCTGATCTACAGCACTGAAAAAACGATACGCGATATGGGTGATAAGATCGATCAGAAGACAAAGTCGGACATCGAATCACAAATCGCAAAGCTCAGGACTACCATCGAGGGCGATGACAAAGACGCCATTCAGCGGGATGTGGACGCCTTGATGCAACTCTCCCACAAGGTAGCCGAAGAGGCCTACAAACGGGCCGCCGGCGACCAGGCCGGAGCACAGGAGCAACAGGACCCAACCGGAGGATCTCAGCAGCAGAAAAAACCGGATGAGGACGTGGTTGACGCCGACTTCGAGGAGGTGAAGAAATAAGGATTAGGGCGAGATTGCCTGAATCTTTCGTGAGGCTTTTATGAAAATAGACAACAAAGGCACATCGGCTTTTTTCCTTATTTTTCTCCTGCTTCTCACCGGTTGTGTGAGGGGTGGCGAAAAGGGCCCACCTGCCAACCTGGGGCCCAGCTTCTCCACCACTTACCCGCAGGAAGCCGAAGAGATGTATCGCCACGCTGAGGACATGTGCCACGCTGGAAAGCTCCCCAACGCAATCAGCCTGTGGCAACGGGTCTCCGAGAAGTACCCAAGTACGGCCGTTGCTGCGAGATCACTCAACAGGATCGGGGAGATCTACCTTGAACAAGGCCAACCCGACCTCGCCACACGGTATCTTGATTACCTCGTTTACGCTTACCCCACCTGGGACGGCATTCCCTCTGTGAAACTCAACCAACTTAAGCTCCTGGCGCAGACGGGCAAGAAAAAACAGGTGATGAAAGAGGCGGTTGCGCTTTGGGAACTGGCTGCGAATCAACCCGAAGTGCGCTTTGGCCTGGCCGAGTTGATGATTGGAATCTACAGCTCGGAAAACGACATTGAGACTGTTTTTGACTGGAGTTCCTCCGGCTTTTCGGCCGCAAATACTCCCGAACAGAAAAAAAGCCTGACCGCACTGACAAAGGAGACCCTGAACAGAGCGGATGAAGGGCTTGTTAAAAGACTCTATAAAAGGAACCCTTCCGATTTCATGAAGGTTTTCCTGGATTTCCGCTACGCTGAGATCCAAGCTCAAAAGGGGCAGGGCGAAGCGAGCCGGGAGCAATTGAAAGCAATCCTTGCCCAAAATCCCGGCCATCCGCTTGCCCCGGAGATTCAGGCGGCCATCAGGGGTTCGAAAGTCGTCGAAACCGGCATACCTCTCAATCTTGATAGGATCGGCGTCCTGGTCCCCCTGAACGGGCCCAACGCAAAATACGGGGACATGGTGATCCGTGGGGTCGGCCTGGCGGTTTCCGATTGGAACCAGGGCCATCCGGGTCAGGAAATCACCCTGGTTATAAAGGATGCCGGCTCGGAGCCGGACACAGCCGCCCGGTCGTTTAAAGAGATGGTCAGAAAGGAAGGAGTGCTGGCCGTAGTGGGGCCGCTTGGAACTCAGGCAAACAAGACGGTGATCCCGTTGGCAAACAGTGACGGGGTCCCTCTGCTGTCCCTGACCGAAAAAGGGGACGATATAGAGGACAACTCTTTCGTGCTGCACCTGTTCATCGACAGCCGGGACCTTGTTAAGGCCCTTGTCCGCTACTGCCGCGAGAAACTCAAATACGAACGCTTTGCGTGTCTTTTCCCTGATGACCGCTATGGGCAAAAGCTCTCCAAAATCTTCGCTGAAACGGTGCAGGAGCAGGGCGGAACAATGATGGCCAGCGCTTCTTACAGGGAAAAGAGCACCGATTTCACCGAACCTCTCCAGAAACTTATGAATATAGCCAAAAAGAACGCGCCGCTGTCGGTGATCGAAGGGACCCCCTTCGATACGCTGTTTATACCGGACCAGGTGAGCGCGGTTTCGCTGATAGCCCCGCAGCTTCCGCATAATAACGTAGTCGGGGTCACTCTGCTGGGAACCAATCTCTGGAGCGAGGCGCCTCTTGCGCAGGCGGGGGGGGTGTATGTCGACCAGGCCCTGTTTGCCACTTCCTTTTTCCCGGAAAGCCAAAATGCACGAGTAAAGACGTTCACTGAAAAATTCGCCTCCCTCTACAACTCGCAGCCTTCTTATCTTTCAGCGCAGGCCTATGATGCGCTCCTGATGCTGCTCCAGGCCAGGAGCGCCTCACCGGTGAAAGCCGACCGCAATTCTGTGTTCCAAACTCTGCTTCAGTCGCAGGGTTTCAAGGGAGTCGCAGGGAATTACACCGTGAATGCGAGGGGAGATCTCGAGCGGCAATATACCATTCTCCAGATCGTTAACGGGTCTCTTAGTCAAGTTTATCCGTAGAGACATATAACGAAGGCTTGACAGGAAATCTATTGGTTGTATAATATATAGGATTAAGCTTTGAGTTAGCAAAGCTGCAATATGAAGCGCACCAGGAGAAGGAAATATGCCAATCTATGAGTATGAATGCTTGAAATGTGGGAAGACCACTGAAGCGATGCAAAGGTTTTCCGATCCGCCGATGACAAAATGCGCACATTGTGACGGTCGGCTCCGAAAGCTCATTTCCATGAGCACTTTCCACCTTAAGGGTTCAGGTTGGTATACAACCGACTATTCCGGTAAGAACCAGAGCACGGCCAAACCGGCGGATGGCAAACCGGATAAGCCTGAGAACAAAACAGAGGGCGCGTCTTCAACAAAGCACTCGTCAGGCGCGGATAAGGATTGCTGAGTTCAGCAGTTTTAAAATGGATGGAGCGGGCGGCGGCCCGCTTTTTTTTTGGGGGCATGGACGTGGTTTTGGAATTCGATCACACTGATAGAATCGGGATTTAAGGATTTAGGAACCTGGTTGATGATAAGCGGACTTGACCAAAGCCGGAGAAAAGAGTGAATTCCGAAAAAGGCCTTTTACTCGTCTTTACGGGGCACGGAAAAGGGAAGACTACCGCAGCACTCGGTATGGCTATGCGCGCGGCAGGACATGGCATGAGAGTGCTTATCCTGCAGTTTATAAAGGGTGCGTGGGCTTACGGCGAGCTTCAGTCATTCGAGAAAATCGAAGAGGTTGAAATCAAGCCCCTGGGAAGCGGCTTTACCTGGAAAAAGGAGAGTCTCGAAGAAGACCGCCGCCTGGCCGAAGCAGGCTGGGAGGAGGCCGTCTCCGAAATGAAGCGTGGATATTACGATATGATCGTTCTCGATGAGCTCAATGTAGTCCTGTCCTACGGGCTTCTGCCCAGAGACGCGGTCATGGAGGCCCTTGAAAACAGAACGACCCGCTCTCACATAGTAGTTACCGGGAGAAATGCCCCCGGCGAACTCATTGCAATTGCAGACCTGGTGACCGAGATGAAGGAGATAAAGCATCCTTTTCGAGACCAGGGGCTAAAAGCGGCGAAGGGAATTGAGTTTTGAACAGCGGCCGAGCGGCAGCGCCCAGGTAGTCTCGTGGCTTTTATCGCGGATATTTATAAAGGTCATCATGTGGCAGGACTCGCAGCAGGAGGAGTTTTCCTGACCAGTCAGGGACCCCGGAGGCAAGGAGAACATCGGGTTCGAAAGAGAGTCGATACCGCCTGTCCACACGAACACTCCAGGCGGTTGGGTCGTTTCTTATCCGCTCGATGTGCAGACCAGGGTGCGATGGGTCTGCTTCCAGGCGGGCCAGGGTCTTAGCGACGTTTTTTACGATCTGCTTTCTTGATTTCAACCGGTCGAGATCTTGAAGAAACTTCCTGCTCGTAATCAGATCGGGCATTTTTCATTTCCTCTGCAAACCAGTCCGGCATTTCGCCAATGCCGCTTTCGCGCGCTTCTTTAAGCTTCGCAAGTCCCGCCTCACTCAGCCATATTGAGGGATAGATCGCTACGGGCCGGAGAACCAGCGCCCCTCCTTCCGCAACAGAGAGGTCCAGGTAATCTCCGCTTTTCAGGCCAAGTTCATTGCGAATGGATGATGGAAGATTAATACTTCCACGTTTATCGATGGTTATAATCATAGCCAACCTCCGTCCGAAGCATTGGCCCGATCATATCGTTGTTTGACATTTTGTCAATATGACAAAAACGGCAAAAACGCGAAGCCGGATCGTCGGCAGCGCATTTCGCCGCTGGGGTATTTCCAGGCATCCCGTGTTACCTAAACGGGGGTATTGCAGGCTGCCCCCCGTCATCCGTCCGGATGCCGCGCCCTACCTTCGTTCTCATCCCTCCAGATTCATACTAGTGGCGTTAACTCCCTTTCAAATTCCAGAAGCGTTTTGTAGAATCAGTTAGCATAGAGACTTCGGAGAGACGGTGGGGTTAGTACTCGGCATTGATGCAGCATGGACCTTAACGGGCACGAGCGGTGTTGCACTCATGCACTGCACGCCAAGCGAACGCCGAGTTATTGCCGTTGCCCCTTCCTTTTCAGACTTTATTAACCTTGCCCAAGACCGACCAACTTCGATTGATGTTCCATCCCTAATTCACGCGGCAGAAATGCTTGGCAGTTCACAAATCAATGTGGTGGCAATCGATATGCCAATGTCCTTATTACAAATCACAGGACGTCGAGTTGCCGACCAAGAGGTTTCCAGGGCTTTCGGCGCTGCTGGAGGTAGCACACATAGTCCTAATCCTAGCCGTCCAGGCTGGTACGGGCAGCAACTCACGGAGGGATTTATCAACGCTGGGTTTCCCCTTCGAACAAGAAACAATCCGCCTAAGGCAAACAGCCCCTCACTTATCGAGGTGTTTCCCCTTGTTGCGCTGATACGCCTGATGAATTTGACCAAGCGCCCTCCATATAAAGTCACCAAGACCACGAAGTATTGGCCAAATTTCTCGCTAGACGCCAGGATCGCACTCCTGCTTAATACTTGGGATTCGATCTTCGCTGCACTCGGGGGTAAAGTATCGCAACTAAACTTAAAAGTCCCTGCAAGAGGTGCTGTCCATTCTCTGGCATCTCTCAAGCCCCTTGAGGACATGCTTGACGCCATCATTTCTGCGTGGGTAGGCGCATGTTTTCTCAACCAAGCAGTACAGTCCTTTGGGGACAATCATGCGGCTATATGGATTCCGACATAATTAACTCAATCCTCAAGTATGACGTGATAATCGCCAATGCGCGTTCCACCTCACCCAATGCGCGCTTCGCCGTACTCGACGGACCCTCCGGAACCCCTCGCTCCTCAGCAAGAAGCCCATCCGATTCAGGGCGGGCTAGGAGAGGACCGGCCCACCTCGCGGAGCGTGGAGTTCTTCTTTGCAGCCTCGGCGGCTTCGGGCGTCCCGGTTTCCGTCTCCGTGCAGCTCCAGTGCTCATTCCTTCGCTACACGGGCGCTCCAATTCCAAAACGAGGAAGACCTCTGCGGAATGGCGTTGATCAGGTGAGGCACGCAAATCACGCGATGCACAATTCCTTCCTTTGCCATAACTGGACATGATGCTGTCCCTATTTCTGAAAACTGCTCTCGCCCCACGCCTGGCGTAGCGGGCCGAACGGGACAAAATCACTTCTATCAGAGCGGCATTTCTGCCTGATGTTCGGCAATATCATCTCTGGTGTGCCTTTCGATTGGATGTGTTATATAGCAAAGAGGAGCAGACGGAGGCTCCACCTATGACAGAAGAACAGAAAATCAGCCGGAATTTGAAGGCCGTTGAGAATGCCGTGGCCCAGCAAACGCTTGAAGGGTTAGAAGTCCCGCCGGACGTTGTCGAAGAGATGAAACGGGCTGCCAGGGGCGAAATCGAAATCGAGGAAGGTATCCGCAACACAGTCCGCAGGCTCACGCATGGCAAAGTACGAGGGGAAAGACCATTATCTTGATCCCGAAACCGGCGTTCTCAAAAATAAACTCGGCATCGGAGACGAAGACGAGCTAAAGAAGGCCGAGGCATCTTTAGTGGCTTGGCGGAGCTTTCAGCTTGCTGAAAAGCCTATACAGGGTCGTTTCGACCTTAGGCACCTTAAAGCCATTCATAAGCATCTGTTTTGCGACGTGTACGAATGGGCGGGCGAACTCCGGGACATCGACCTTGGCAAGGACAACAGTTATTTTGCCAATCACCCGCACATTGTCAGCGCGGCACGTCCGGTTTTCGAAAAGTTGGCCGAGGAAGGCTATCTGAACGGATTGGACGCCGCCGCATTCAGTTCGCGAGCGGCCTATTATCTTGGAGAAATTAACGCTTTGCATCCCTTCCGCGATGGCAACGGCAGAGCACAACGGGAATTCATCAATCACTTGGCTTATAAGAATGGCTACCTCATCGAATGGAAGAACGTAGGCCGGGAAGACATGATTCAGGCGTCAATAGAGTCCTTCCTTCAGGGTGACAACACAAAGCTTGCCGCGTTTATCCGTGATAATCTGCGGAAGCTTCCGGCCTCTGACCCCAATAAAGCAGGCGCGCCCAAGAAAAGAGAAAAATCTTTGGAGCCGCGCTAAGTCTGAAACTGGGTTACATACTTACAAGCTGGACGAAATCCCGTACTGTCCAATTAGTAAAACTCTCCCCGTTGCTGCGCGCAACCTTGCGGGCTAAGCGATACCCTGCAAGCCGGGCAAAATGACGGGCCCTCAGCACCTCCTCATACTCCTTCGCCTTCGCCTGGGTTGGCAGGACGGTACTCGGAGCGGTCAAGGGCGATCCCTGCCGGGTGCTCCCCTTGGTCGCAGCCTTTGCAGCTCCTGCATTCCGTGCTCTCCAGGAATCAGCGACGCCGAGAGGAGCGCGGCTTTTTTCGCTCCGGCTCAAGGATCTCTCCACTTAAGAACAGACGCATTCTTCTAGGTGCCCGGTTTGGTCCGTACGGGGAGTACGTCAATGAGGCCAGGCAGAAATGCTTAGCCTTTCCTTTTTCTGTGGTGGTCAGCGCCTGCCGACCACATCGGCTATCACTTTACCCGATCGAATATTCGTTGGCTGAGTAAGCTCGGGAATGTACAGAAGGGCTTCTTAGAACCTTTTCGTTGAGGCACACATTAACATTATTTATGATTACTTCTGCTCTCTAAATCGCTTTACTGCGGCATTTAACGCTTTCCTTAAACTCAAACAGGTTTCAAGAAACTTTAATGTGTATTCGCGCTTTACCCAGACATCCATACTGTCTCCAATCATGGCATTTTTATATCTTTCAATGATTGTGTTAGATTGATCGTATTTTAAATATAGTGGATTCACCACGCGAGTAGTAAAAGAGGCCCCGTTCTTCATCGGAACTGGATATGGAGGACTGAAGATGTCATAGCCAGCGCGAACATAGTCCGCTAGTGGCGGCGGCAGTTTTTCTGTACAGACAGAATCGATCCATTTATCAATGATGATGGCAGCGGACGGCGCGAACCACACAAATGCCCCTTGGGCGCAGTTCATATATTCGGCGGCATTATCTACGGCAGGCCCGATTAGAAAGTTATGCTCCGTGGCATATTCTCCAGATGTTATACATCCACGAAGTAGCAGTGGCGGATTATCTTGAATAAAAACGGAATGTCCCATTTGAAGGTAGCTGCTTCCTAGACAGGAGGGGTGGTTATGTATTGCGAAAAACAGTTGAGCATGCTACAAGCTCGGATAATACCCAAGCCCCAAACCGGAGTAAACCCTTTGATGCTTTTTTTGTTGGGAATCATCTTGTTTGTTATTGGATCTTGCGGAATTGCTTGGGGGGGGATTCTTCTCAAAGCGAGTTATATAGGACGTGGCGGCACAATACCAATGCCGTGGAAGGCATTGGCAAGTGCTGTTGGCATTATAGTTCTTGCGAATGCATTCGTTATTTCAGGCGGGCTCCTCGCCAAAGACGGTTATGATAAACTGGCAACAGCAGTTCGTAATTCCTTCTGCCTCACGGTTCATGCGATACTCGCTGGTACCCCAATGGTTTTTCTATCCGGCAGCTACGAACTTATTCCTCTGTCCGTAGGCATCTTTGTAGATATTACAAATATTAGCCCATATGTGAATAGAATAACTGGATATCAAGTAAATATATACATTAACCGAATATCTGATCGTGGTGATATTGTAGGGGGGTGGCATCATCTACGAAATGTTGGTATTATCGACAATAACATATATGCAGTATGGAATGGACTCGATAAAGCCAGGCAACTAATGTGCGGCGACATTGATTTTGTAAAACAAGCTGGCACAGTACAATTAACTCCAGGGGGAGTCATAAGTGGATGGTTGTTTTTTGAATATGAGAAAGACATTTATTTCAAAGAGAACAACGATATATTAATTGAAATGATTCTGAAAGACGGTGCTGGCAAAATGCAGCACCTCACGAATATACACCCTAAGATACCAGACAATGAAGAAAAGCTTACAACTCTTGGAGACGCTTACTTCAAAATCGGGCCTGTAGTAGACTTGAGCGGTTACAAAATACGCGCACGGGTTCCAGAAGAGTGATGCCATAGATCTACGGACTTACTCACAATCTCTCTAAACGTCGATAATCTCTTCCATGTGGGTTTGTCTCTCCAGTCCAGGGTAAGCCCTTTCTACCATCCTCTCAAATACTTTCCAATTTGGCGCTGCGCGTTGAAGTGCCATCAACCCAACTAAACGCTCTTTTAAGTCTGGTTGCCCGATATCAACAGAGAAGAATTGATGATGTTTCCACTTTCGCCTTTTGGTTTCTTCCCTTACGGGATTGAGTTTTCTCAATTTATCCAAGACGCCTTGAGGAAGCTTTGCAAACACTATCTTATTGATAATTTTCCCGATAAGTGGAGTCCGTTGGCTTCCTTTTGGATAGCGCCACCCCTTGAGCCGGTAAATGTGCTTAAAGAACTCGTCGGGAAACATTTTGGCCCATTTCAGCCGCTCATCTCTAAGGTAGACTGCAAGAAATTGTTCTAGTTCATTTCTCTCACGGTCATACTGATAGCCAGTCGCCTCATCGACAAGGGCGAGGATTCCCACCTGTGCCAAGCCCCGAACCAAAATATCGGCATTCTGAGCTATGTGGACCTGACCTGGGTGGAGGACTCCAGCGTCCCTTGCTTTGAGCCAGACATCACAAACCTTCGGCAACATAGTTGCTTCTCGGCCATAGCCGATTTTCTGACCGGTTCTACTCAGGTATTTCCGGGGCGCCAGCAAAGAATCATATAAATCTGAGTCAATATAGGGGATTAGGTTTGGAGATGAAGCAAAAACCGGCAAATCGGCGCCTTCACCGCCAGCTTTTTTGCGACGCCAGTGCGCACCACCTCGTTTGCCGCCAAGGGCTTTAGTTATCCCCCTTTCTGACAATAGTCGTGTCCCATCGTCAAGTACCGCACATGGAATGACCAAATCCCCGATTTTAAGTTCCCCCACATACTGCGTTGCCCTTGGAAGTTTCTCTTCTATTGCCATAAGTTCAATCCTTTCTGAATGGTTGCATCAAAAAGTACCCCGCCGTTTGCCTTCCGGTTATTGTATCGGTAGCAAAATTCGTCAATGTACTTCGGAAGATGTTTCAGGCTCACTTTATGGAACTGACCGACGATTCCCCGTTTCAAGATCGCCCAGAATGACTCTATGCTGTTCGTGTGAATGTTGCCGTCAACGTACCAGACTTTATGATTGATGGTGTGGTGTTCCGCAAGCCTTTTTAGGTGAACATAGCCGGTATATTCATCAGTCATGAGAGTTGAAGTTTTTATGTCCACGTTAGCTCGTACCAAAGCCGACAGTTTCTTTGCGGTTAAATCCCCTTTCTTCATAACCTTTGCTTTGACGCTTCCATTTCTCTCTACCATCCCAACGACCGGAGTCTTGTCGGTTCCCCGACCTCTTTTGTGATTGGTGTCCGATGGACAACCCTTCCGGGGTTTGCCGCCAATGTATGCTTCATCAATTTCCACGATCCCGGTGAGCAATTCCCTTTGTTGATGCTGGCTCATGGCTTCCCGAATCTTCATGGCAATGCGCCACGCGGTATCCTTATTTACCTGGAGATCGCGGGATAACTGGCGTGATGAGAGTCCCTTTTTGGCATTCAGGATGAGAGAGACGGCCAGAAACCATTTCTGAAGGGGAAGGTGAGTATGGTGGAAAATCGTCTGAATGGTCACACTGAAAGTAGTATTGCAGTTGTTGCAATGGTGACGTTGCTCTTTCGGTGCCGGAGTGGTATTCTGAGATTGGCAGTAAGGGCAGGCAGGCTTGCCTCTCCACCTGACTTTTTCGAGGTGGTTGATGCAGTCGGCTTCGGTCGGGAAAAGTTCGTAGATTCTGACGATGTTCATGATCACTACCTCCTGTTAGGACATAAGCTAGCACAGGAGATAGCGTTTGTCAAGACGTTTTTCTACCTTAAAATGGGACATTCCGAATAAAAATATCAAGAATTTCCATAACAACATTTATCATATGGTTTCGAGAACCGCAGCTTTATTCTGCGTTACACTATGTGCACACGCTCTTCCCAGTGCCCAGTTTGGTCCGAACTGGGGACCCAGAAAACAACAAAGTCCGCGGGTTTTGTGTTCCAGGCCTTTTTGTCGTTTGGGAGGGATGGACAACTCTCCACTGGCAAAACCACTGGCCTCGACTATAGGATGAAACAGCACAAAGCGGCACTGCTCCACTCGGAACCTCGCCCAGACCGGCACGCAGCAGCCGCGCGGGAAAAACTGATCCATTCAGACTGGCTTAAGATAATGAACTATTTGGAGATGGAAAAAAGGCGCAGCCCTTCGATCCGCTCGAAATGGCCGACATTATTAGTAAGGAGAGTAAGATCATGGCAAAGGCAAGTGGAGGCAATCAGGAGGTCGAAATCGCCGATCATCCTTCCCGCCTTTCTCAGTTTCCCTCGTTCCCGGCCGAAAAATTGGCAGATTTCCCGGTCCACTCCCAGCACCGGGAATTTACGGAGAAACGTATGAAGGCTACTTTGATTTTGTTGCGGGTCTCGGGAATAATAGACGCCTTCATAGAGTTCCGCCAGAGAGATAACGCTCAGGGCAATGCCTCGAGGTTGAAGCTCACGGAGTTTCTGGGTAATTACCGCCACGTTGGCCAGATGATCGATAATCCAGTCGGTGTCCACCAGATAACTGACTTTCATAGTCTGATTTCCGGTCGGGATGAAATGAGGCGATTCTCATAAATCCGGCGCTTGAGATCTTCACAGTCAAGACTATCTTTCCAGGCCCCGGCAGTAGCCTCAAGAACATCTTCAGACATCGGCATGTCGCTTTCGGTCATTTTTTTCCGGCGGGTCCGTTTTGCCTTGGCCTTTTTCCTCAGCCGTTCCGCAATCGTCTCCAGCAGTAAAATGTCTTCGTCGTCCAAACCTTCGAGTTCAATGAAGCTGGCCACGGGCATCTCCTTTCTGTGGTAGTCTTTGAAATGAACCGGCTGAGAAACGGGCAGTTCCAAAATATCATTATGACAGGGAATTTAAAGGACTTCCTGGTCCCTGTCAAGAAATGCGGTATCCCGATCCAGAACGTCTCGCGGTTTGCCCGATGTCCGAATTTCCGATTGGGAAGCTGTAGAGACACCTTTACTTATTGTAAAGTAATACGGGCATGGGGAGGGGCTTTCTTTCAGAGCGGCGGCGGGAAGTTTATCGCGGATTCAAGGTTGGGATATATGGGACAGGCTGCATCAGTTCCCCCTTTATAAAATAGATTTGGATTAATCGATTTTTTCTCCCCCGGCACCTAGAATTTGACTCAAAGGGGTCGCAGTCCTGGCAGTGCCTGTGTTCCGTGCTCTTCTGGAATCAGCGACGCCGAGAGGAGCGCGACTTTTTTCGCTCCGGTTCAAGAAGCTGTCCTGTTAAAGACTGACACGCTCTTCCCAGCGCCCGGTTTGGCCCGTCCGAGGGGAGCCGGTGCATACGGGAAAAAACCACAGAAATCAGGAATGCTTCATCAAAAACTCAGACACGATCCGGTTGAAGATCTCCGGCTGATCCATCGGAGTGGCGTGGCGTGAATTGGAAATTTCCACAAGCTCGGCATCGGGCATCCTGCTGACGTAAGATTGTTTGTAGCTCACGGGAGTGTAATCCCGGTCGGCAGAGACTACCAGGGTGGGGCAACGGATCTCGCCCAGATATTTCGAAACGCTCCAACCTATAAGCGCCTGAAGCGAGTTATTATAGGCGTTTTTATCGTTTTTTGCCCATCGTCTTGCCATTTCTCTTCGAAGGGCCTCCTGCCCCTTTTCGGGGAAGAGGCGACCAGCCAGGATTTCAGCCATCCTGCGCATGCCGAAAATCCGGACGATTAATCTGCGCTTAAGAAATTCGAGTTTTTGCGTCAGCGTTCGCAGAATGAGCTCCGGACCGCTGTTGACAATGACCATGCTCCTAACCAGTTCCGGGTGGCTGACCGCCAGTTGAAAGGCAATCATGCCGCCCATTGAAAGACCGACCAGGTGGGTGGGCCAGGCTTTAACGGACCTGAGCAACCCGACGGTATCATCGCAAAAAAGCGAAATGCTGTATGGCCCCGGAGGTTTTTCGGAAGCGCCTTGTCCACGGCAATCAAATGTGATGACCTGGTAGTCTTTGGAAAAATAACCCGCCTGCCCTTCCCAATCCCCGACGCTCATGCCGAGGCCGTTCAAAAAAAGAAGCGGATGCCCCTGACCTGTCGTCTCATAGTGAAGAGTGATGTTGTTGATGCGGATATCGGGCAATGACCGTAACCTCCGTTTTTTTGGTTTGGGGTTTTGAGTTAACCTGCTAAGTTTCTACGATCATGCAAATCACGTCCATTACATTCGTGCGGGTGGGGCCGATGATGAAAAGGTCTCCTATCGCTTTGAAAAAATTATAGGAATCATTTCTCGAAAGGTGATCGAAGGGATTTAAACCCCTGTGTGCGCCGTTACTGCACGTATTGGAGTCGGCAAAAGCGCCGGCGGCCTCTGTTGGCCCGTCTGATCCGTCGGTCCCGGCGCTTAACACCGAAATCTTCGGCCATCCCTCCAGGCTGAGCGCGACGGCCAGGGCAAATTCCTGGTTCCGGCCGCCTTTGCCCTCGCCCCTGATCGTAACCGTCGTTTCTCCTCCGGCCAGAACACAAGCAGGCGCCGAAACCGGATGCCCGGAGAACACGATTTCCTTTCCTATCGCCGCAAATGCCTGCGCGATCTCGCGGGCTTCGCCCTGAACAAAAGAGGAGAGAACCATCGGAGCATATCCAAGCTCGGATGCCTTCTTCGCCGAAGCGAGTAAAGCGGCACGGTTGCTTCCGACAACCAGGTTCTGAACCCTTTCGAACACGGCATCACCCGGCTTGGGGGTCTCTTCGATCAGCCCGCTTGCGCCGCTCCGCAGCAGCTTAAGCACGGAAGGCGGAAGTTTTTCGGAAAGCCCGTATCGTTCGACGATCCGAATGCAATCGGCGAAGGTACTCGGATCGGCAACCGTTGGGCCGGAGGCAACCACATCCAGGGAATCGCCAACAACGTCCGACAGAAACAGAGAAACAACCGTGGCGGGATAGACAATCCTTGCCAGTTGCCCTCCTTTGGCCAGGGACATGTGCTTGCGCAATGAGTTAAGTTCGAATATTGTGGCCCCGCACTCCAGCAGAAGCCGAGTGGTCACCTGCTTTTCCCCCAGCAGAAGAGGAGGACGTGGTGCAGGAAAAAGCGCGCTTCCTCCGCCCGAAAATGCGCACAAAACCAGGTCTTGTTCCGTGCAAACTTTCAGACGCTCCAGGATATGCCGCGCAGCTTCCATTCCGGCCTGGTCCGGGACCGGGTGCCCGGCTTCCATCACACGGATTTTTTTCAAAGGCAGGCCGTGACCGTATTTTACGGTAATCCAGCCCCCGGTGAGACGGTCGCCCAGGATCTGCTCCAGCGCCTTCGCCATCGGGGCAGTTCCCTTTCCGGACCCTGTTACGAAGATTCTTTTGAAACGCTCGAGCCGGTATGAACAGCCGCCGACCCTCAATTCGTTCCCGTTCAGCTCAATGTGGCGTTTGACGGCCTCTTCGGGGTCAACGGCCCGAATCCCGGCCATAAAAATCTCCTGGAGAGTCTCTTTTGTCTTCTCATCCATTAAAATTCTCAACCGATAATGGGTATAGAGAATAAACAACTATAAAAGCTCTGGGACTAATAAGTTGATGCATTTATTCACGGTGATTATTCTTAGATTACATGGAAACATACCGAACAGGAAGTAATACGATGACCGGCATCGGAATAATAACCGCTATTTTCGCTGTGCTGCTTACGGCAACGGCTTCCTGGGCGTTTGGCGGCGCCACCATGAACCAACTCATGCCGAGCCCGCCAACTAACGTAATCGCAACCGCAGGCAACGGCGAGGCGACCGTCAGCTTCAAGCCCCCGAAATCGGACGGCGGGAGCCCCATAATCCACTATACTGTAACATCGCACCCCGGCAACATCACAGCCTCGGGCAAGCAAAGCCCGATAACCATGAAAGGGCTGACCAACGGAATAACCTATACTTTTACGGTAACGGCCGGCAATTCCGTTGGGACCAGGCCCGGCTCGGAATCATGCAACAGCGTTACCCCCAAGGCTGAATGAGAACCGGAGGCTCGTCTGTTCAGTTCAGTTGAGCTATTGCCGAAACTACCACTGCAGTTCCCCCTGCCGGGCCTGTAGAGGACTTGCGCCTCCACGCGAGCGAGCGCCCTGCCGGGCGGATAAAAAAAGGGGTAAGCAGAGAAACTGCCCACCCCTCAGAATGGTCACCGAATTAGATAAAGCACCCTGTGTGCGTTACCTGTTTTTATTATAACCAGTTATTTTCCATAGTCAAGCCAACCTATTTCAAGGGGAAATTAAGCCGAGCCCAGAACGGTGATAATGGGCGGGATGACCGATCTGGCGATATCGCTTCGGGAACCGCCGCCGAGGACCACTTCCAGACGTCCATCGCAGATCTCTTCGGAAAGCTGTTTCATCGTGCGGGCAATGGGCAGGTATGCGTTGATGGTGAGGCCAAGGTCTGCGTAGTCGCCCCGGTGGGTGTCAAACCCGAAGTACCAGAATATGAATTCCGGCCGAAACCTGCGGGCTCGCACGGCAAAACCCCTTATCGCCGCCTCGGCGTACCCGGCGTCGGGGTCCTTATCCCAGGGACGAGCCGTAGCAGCGATGTCCACATTTGTACCGTCTTCGGACTCGTAGTTATTAAAGCAGACACAAACATGAAGAACGTCCGGATCGCCGCCTACCAGGGATCGAGTACCATCCCCGTGGTGGGCGTCAGTGTCGAGAATGGCGATTTTGCTGATGCCGTAGACAACTCGAAGCACCCGTATGGCGATCGCAACGTCATTGAAGCAGCAATACCCGCCGAAGAAGTCTTTGCCCGAATGATGCCCGCCGGCGCCGATAAAGGAAAAAGCGTTCCCGATCTCGCCTGAGGCGATCTTTTCTGCCGCCATGACGACCGCGCCAACCGAGTGCCAGGCGGTCGAGCAGAGCGGGTCCTGCCCGACTCCCTCCAGAAGCTCCCGGGAATGTACTGCCAGAATAGATTCCTCAGAAATGGGTTCGGGCTGGTAGAGAATGTAGCGTTCGTCTTGAAGAAGGTTATTCAAAGCTCGCGGGAAGTCCTCAAGACGGGCCCCCTGAGTTAGATAGCTTCTCCGGCTGAAACTCGGGTGGGAGAAAATCCCAGTTCGAGCTCTGCGGCCGAGTCCCAGGCGGGCATCGACAGCCGATTCGTCACTTTTTCGATACTTCATCCCGGCCCTGCAGTGAATACCTGTGTTATTTGCCGATTCTCCTGGTTCCAGTACCCTTCAGTCGAGTAACTTCGCCATTCAGGAAAATCACCGAAGCTCCATCGCTGTAAGACCATTCGATCGCGCCGGCCCTGCCTGCATTAGAGATCAACACAACTTTACGTTCCAGTTCGGGTTTTCCCCAGACTTGTTCAACCTGATCCATCGACATGCCGATACTGACCTTACCTTCAGAAAGCGATTCCCGAATGAGTTGCTCTCGTTGCTTTTCGACTCCACCCTCAGCGGATATCCCCGTTTGAGGGGGAGCGGGCAGCATGTTGGGCATACTCAATGCTTGATCGAGGGTCTTACTGATCGAAGTCTTCTGCGCCCACAATCCCTCTTTTTCTCCGCAAGCTCCGATCCTGATCGTATCGCCGGGGCCTTGCTCCAGGATACAGACTTCAAAGCCGGGTTTTAATTCCAAACATTCAGGGTTGTCGCCTTTTCGGAATTTAAGCCAAAAAAGGTCGGCCTGACCGGAATTCAAAAACTTGACGGCCATTTCCAGGTCAGCAGCAGCATGGCATCCAAACGAATATCTATTCGTGTAATACGTGCGATCCTTGTTGAGAGAAGAATCACAGGAAACTGCCAGTATGGCGAGTAACATGGTTACAAGAAGTGATTTTACGCTCCCAGGCATTGAACCGGCCCCCGGTGTTCGACATTGTGTCAAGGCCTATCGAAACATGCGGCAATAATAAATCGGAATCAGTTACTCAACAGAATAATTATAGTGAACTTCGGCATCAGCAAACAGCACGATCGGAACAAGCGGCGCAAATTCTAATATTGAGAGCAAGTCGAAGCCTGACCTTTCGAAATCCCGATTCGGGCCCCTGGTTTTGAGCATTTTTGCCTCGTATGACAGACTCATAAACAACCCTGTGCGATAATCTGGTCATTCAATTTACCGTTAGGCGGAAGGTCCGCCGCGCAGCGCGTAAGGCATCCCCTGAAGGGTCTGACGGGCGGTCGCGGGATGCCTTGATTAGTAGGGCATCAGGCCGATTGCGAGGCAAAAAAGCGGGAATTGGGGCGCCGGAATTCATTCTACGACCTGCTCTCAGGCCCTCTATGTGCAGGGAACGCAACGTCCCGACTCATCTACACATTCATCGCACCCTGCATCCTTGCATATAACGCAGTCAGTGAGCGCCGACTCTGGATCGTCTTTACGCCCACAGACGGTGCAGTCAAAATAATTGGAAATAAGTTACAATCCCTCCATCGTTCGAGCCGGCATATGGCGCTACCTTCTGTACCAGCCTGTCAGAACCCTGAGCATCAGACCGGTACCGACTCCCCAGGCGCCGTTTATGAGAAATGCCGTCACCAGAAGAGGCGGGTGCCAGCCGCCTCCCAGGGGGCGGCCCTTGAGCGGCAGCACCATTAAAAGAGCTACCAGGGAAGGGAAGACGGCCCCAAACAGAAAAGCCACTACCCAATAGCCGCCGCCGGCCGGAAATCTGCGGTCAGTCAGGGCGAATAGAATCCCCCAGATTCCGCCCCAGGCGGCCAGAGAAATCACGGCCGGTATTCCAAACGGTTTGGTGACCGACATCGAAAAAGGCGCGAAAGGCGCCAAACCCACAATCCAAAGCACCCATACACTCAGTTGATGAAAAGACAAAGTGGCGAGAAAGCCCGCAATAAAGCCAAACAGAATCCGTGTCGGATAGTCCGAAGATGCAGTTCCATAAGCCATGATGCCCTCCTCAAGAAGCGTCCTGAAATAGCGTGTTCCCCATCCGGAAGGGGTTTTCCAGCTTTTCCGCCCCCGGAGTGTCAAAAAACCAATCTCGACGCCCCGCAGTTAAAAATTAAAACCTTAAAGACGTCCCATGAACGATTTGATCGCCGACATGTATTCCCTCAGGCCCCTGGAAAAAATGTCGTTGTGATCTGCGCCGGGGATCTTTAAGAGCATTTTGTCCTGGGACGGAGACGCCCTGTAGAATTGCAAAGCATCTGAATAGGGAATAACGTGGTCGTACTCGGCGTGAATGATCAACACAGGCTTGCGGAATTGTTTTATCTTGTCGATGTTTCTAAAACCTTTGTTTTCTGTGAAGTCCAAACTGCGCAGATCGACCCCGAGAAGCTTCAGGAGAGGTTCGGCCAAAGCGAACCCGCTCTCGATTATAAGCCCGTCAATTTTGTCCTCATGCGCGGAGGCCAGCTCCAGTGCCGAGGCGCTGCCAAGAGACCTGCCCATTACTATGAACGGTCCAGTGCAGCCGTTATCGCTCAGCCATTTTTTTGTGAAATCATAGACCATGTGGCAGTCGCACATCATCGAACCCACCGTCGGCTCTCCCCCCGAACGGCCATACCCGCGGTAGTCCACGGGCAGAAAATTTATACCCATCCGGTTGTAGATGGGGCCAATGTCTTCGTAATCAGCTACGATTTCGCCATTTCCGTGGAAAAAAAGGATATTTGGCGCCTCCTTGTTCACAATGTAGAAACGGGCGCCTAAAGCAATTTGGTCTCCCACCGGAATGGAGATGTCATTTGCGCTGGTATTTGCGAACGAACGCCATTCAGGTCTTGGATGGAAAATACGCAGTGAGATTTCCGGCCTGTCAAGTGCAGAATAATCCATAGGCGGCAAAGCGGCCATTTTTTTAGCCTCAGAAGGTTTTAAGGTGTAAAAAAATGTAAAGCGGCCCTCAGGTATGGGTGGGTTTAAATTTAAGTTGTAATTTTAGGTTTTTCCAGTGCTCTTGATAAGATAAAAAGCCAAAAGCGCTATGATCGGTGACATAGAGCTGCTCCCTCGATGCCGTCGTCACCGTTGAACTATTCGAGGTAGGCCGTCATTTCCTTCTCAAGTCTATGAGCGGCCGGAGCTTCAAAATGCACATACTCGCGGCCAATCGGACCCGAGACTACCTGCATTGGCCCTTTCGCATCGTCGCGCCATGCGCCGATCTTTATTTTTCTCATTCCGCTGTAACCGGTCGGAAAGAAAGAAGCATGCCAACCGAGTAACCTCATGCTTAGATTATAGCCTCTATTCTCCGCAGGAACAACTGGACTTCTCGCGCTGGCGCATTGAGTTTGCCTATGGAAGTCTGTGTATTTACAAAGAAACTAAAAGTTAAAATTTTCCAGGGCGTCCGAAAGCTCGGTTACGTGCCCGGGCAGGCGCGCAAGCAAAAAACTGCCCTCATCGGCTTCGACGCGCCCGTCTGCGGCTGCGATTTCGGCAAACGCCAACCTCTCATCAGGAGAGAAGTCCAAAAACAGGGAGAAAATGTCGCGGGCTTTTGGCAAATGGGTATTGTCCAACCTGGTTTCCCATGCCTCCACAAACCCTCGAATAACCCCGGGCAGGCACTGCGGTCCCGCCCAGGCCAACTCACCGGTCCCGTCCAGCCTGTCGACCCGCATCCTTAGGCCCAGATTCACAAAAAAATGCAGCGACCCCAACATCTTGTCTCTGCAATCGGATTTTCGAGCAAGCAACGGCCGGTAGCCTCGAACGGTTATCAACCGGAGGCTCAGGGGATTTTGGCTTTCGTCCACTACGAAATCACCCGCCGCATGGTGCCAGGGGTAGATCTGCGAAAAAGACCGGCTGTCAAGGTATAACGTAAGGATTTTAGAAGCCTGTGCGTAGAGTTCATCGGTTTTTTCGGGGTCAAGGAATTGAGGCTCTCCGTTCTGTCTCCATACATTTATGGCAGGGGCCCCCGATGCGTCCGGGGAAAGGTGGAACTCGTGATGGTTTTCGAACCACTCGGCAATGAACAGCATGAGTTCCGGGGCTTTTGCTGAAATAAAGGGCAGCGGAAGGTATGGGAGGCCGAACCCGGCGTGCAGGTTGGCAAGGAGCCTTGCTTCGACCTTGAGGAAAGCCTGCTGATCGGGCGAGAAGGCGCAATTTACGGCAAATGAGCGTTCATCATCGGCAAAACGTATACGGAGGAGCGAAACGCTATAGAGCGCTCCGTGTTTTTCGGCGATAAGTTCGATGTTCGATGCCGCCTCAAGTTTCGGGGTGGGTTTGAGTTGTTTTTTGAGAAGTTTTCTCAAAACCATGAAAGAGTTTTCGGAAAGTAAGCGTGCAACCGAACTCATGTATCGGCCGTATGTTACGGGCCCATTAGCGGGCGGCGGATCGACGGGTAAAACAAGCCAGCCGCATTCTTCATCCAGCGCAACCAGTTTCGAACCGGTGCTTATATAGCATTCTATTGGAGCCACTCTGTGACCGGGTTTTCTTTTGTCCATGCTGGTTCCATCTTCTATGAAGAAATCTTACGCGACCTCGAATTAAAGCGGTAAAATATTTATGGGAAGCTCAACCTAAGACAATTTGGTTTGTCTAGTATTGAGCAAAGTGCGAGGTGGCCCTGGCTTCGTTTTCATCCGCTCGTATAGCAGGGTTTCGACGTGATGTATGTTCGCTTTAGTGACCTCAATATAATAACTAGCCTGCGCAGCAGCTTCATAAGCCTCCAGAGCTGCCTTGAATGCAAAAACCGCCTCCTCAAGTCGCGCCGTGCCGGACTCCCGTTCTCCTAGTCTCTCAAGCGCACAGCCCAGGTTGTTCTGGGTCATGGCCCACCGCAGTGGCAGCCGCTCCCGTGTATACTCTTTCAACGCTTCCTGGTAGGCTAAAAGGGCTTCCTCAAGTCGCGCCGTGCCGGACTCCCGCTCTCCTAGTGTCGCAAGCGCATTGCCCAGGTTGTTCTGAGTCATAGCCCAGCCCAGTGGCCCCCGCTCACGCGTCCCCTCTTTCAAGGCTTCCCGGTAGGCTGAAAGGGCCTCCTCAAGTCGCGCAGTGCCGGACTCCCGCTCTCCTAGCTTCTCAAGCGCAGAACCCAGGGTGAGCTGGGTCATCGCCCAATCCAGAGGCACTCGCTCACGCGTCCCCTCTTTCAGTGCTTCCCGGCAGGCTGAAACCGCCTCCTCAAGTCGCACCGTGCCGGACTCCCGCTCTCCTAGTATCGCAAGCGTAGCGCCCAGGTTCTTCTGGGTCGAGGCCCACCGCAGTGGCCGCCGCTCCTGCGTATACTCTTTCAACGCTTCCCGGTAGGCTGAAAGGGCTTCCTCAAGTCGCGCCGTGCCCGACTCCCGCTCTCCTAGTGTCGCAAGCGCATTGCCCAGGTTGTGCAGTGTCGCGGCCCACGGCAGTGGCGTCCGCTCCTGCGTAAACTCTTTCAACGCTTCCCGGTATGATGAAAGGGCCTCCTCAAGTCGCGCCGTGCCGGACTCCCACTCTCCTAGCTGCTTAAGCGCATTGCCCAGGTTGTTCTGGGTCATGGCCCACTGCAGTGGCGTCCGCATCTGCGTAAACTCTTTCAACGCTTCCCGGCAGGCCGAAACCGCCTCCTCAAGAGGTTCTTTCTTGCCGCTTTGCTCGGCAAGCACCGAAAGGGCATAGGCCAGCGCGAGGCGGGTTGCTGCCCTTGAGTCGTCATCCCAGTTTGGCCGGCCCGTGCTCGCTTCCAGGAGGGCTCGTACACGGGCGATGAACGGAGGCAGTCGATCGGCCACATAGCGACCCTCTGCGGTACGGAATTCGGCATCGTGCGATACCACAAGGAGACGCAGTATCTCCGCTATATCGGCCCAGAAAACCTCAGGCAAGCGATACTGAGATTCGACAGTAGGAGCATCATACCGCCTCGCCTTCCATGCCCCTGTGTCAGAAGTCGTCCAGTAAAGTTTGGGCAACGATTTGTCACCTCGACCGAGCATTGTTCCCCAGATGAGGACGGCGGCCCCACTTTCCTCGAGATACTGGCGGGCGATTTCATGCCCCCGCTTTTCCTGATCTTCGGGCACTGGGCCGACTAGGGGAATTGTCCGGTCGAGCACGAGGACTTGCATCCCCTTAAACTCCTTAAGGGCCTCAACGATCAACCGCTCCTGATCGCGATTAGGATCGTTCTCCAGGTGAGCAACCAGAATGGAAAACAGGTTCGGATCAGCTTTAGGAACCTGCCAGCGGGTAAAGTGCGAGAACACAGTTGTAACGCCAGGCCATTTGCTCACCGCGTCCCAATGCGTAAACATCCAGAAAATTGCATAACCGATGACAAATATGACGATGCCACTACGTACACCAAAATGCTTCAATACCCATTCACGAATCATTTTACCCAAGTCAGGTGCTTTGCCACCTTCAGCCATATATCACCCCTCTATAGGTAAATGGTAGGTAAGTTACGAAGGGGTAGGTCTAAGTATTAGGTAGTACGCTTCATATAGTCTAATGTCCGGTGTCCCGGGTGTTGGCCAGCTCGCAAAATGGGGGCGATTTACATAACTGGCCAATTTATAACACCGTGCGTAATAAAGGCAAGTTTGTCTAATTACTATAGGATCTTAGTGATAGTCTGCGTCTAACTATTGGATTCGTCATATCTATCTTATTTTCCATCTCTGCAGACTCTTCATCCTTTCTGAGCAATCGGTATATCCGATCCAAATCTTTCTATGCCAGAGTATTTTCGCTCGCCAGAAGGATAGGGCAACACTGGGGAGCGACTCGAGCGCCAAGGCGGGGGTTATATCCGGGGATTGAGTATCCTGAGCTTTTCCGATTTTGCTGCTTTGAGCAGTTCAAGATCGGAAGCGACGAAAACAACATCTTCGTTCATTGTCTGTTTGAGCCACAATGCGGTCGAGAGATGTGCATTGACTTTGTCACTGCCTTTTTCTTCGATGTACTTTTTCACCAGTGCACTGCTGTCAAAATAGATCATCTGCGTTCCCTGGTGATTGTCTCAGACACGGGATCGCCCTTTACTTCCGCTCTTTCGACCGGCGAATATGCAAGTCCCCGTTCCTTCACCGGTAAAGTCAGAAAACCTTGTTTGGCAAGATAAGCCAGTCGTTCCTCGAGTCCGGCTTTCTCTTCTATTTGATCAAGGCTGTGCAGGATAGCCACCGGCGCTCCCCTGTCCGTAATGATGATGGCGTCACCCTTCGCGGCCGTCTCAAGATAATGGGCCAACTTGTTTTTTAAATCCGGTATGCCCACCAGTTGCATGGCGTCACCTCCTGTAGCCATTGTAGCGACAAGGTCCCAAAAGTCAAAGGATGATCTCTTTTATTAGCAAAGCTTTCCTTGTCTTCGAAGATGCCCGCGTATATAAAAACATGTGTGAACCGGTGAACAGGTCTCGCCGGCTCAACTACTTTTTTATGGAGCATTGTCTTGGATTCCACGAGCCGGGTCCTGCTTGACAGGGTCCAGCGGTCATTTCCAATAGTCCCGGACCCCTATCGGGTTCTGTCCGAAGGGATGGAAATCTCCGAGGGGGAAGTGCGGGAACGAATCGGAATTTTGAAAAAGGGTAAGATAATCCGCCAGATCAGCGCTATCTTCAATACGGGGGCGCTCGGATACCGGAGCAGCCTTGTGGCTATGGCCGTACCGCAAGAGGCGCTGGAGCAAACCGCTCAAATCATAAACGCATACCCCGGAGTAAGCCACAATTATCTGCGCCCGGGCGCTTTCAATATGTGGTTCACCATTGCGGTGCCTCCCGGACAGAGTCTCGAGGCGGTAGTTTCTGAGCTTTCCGCCAAAGCCGCATGCGTCGGGGGCGGCCCCGCCACCTTGCCCGCGCTGGTTTTGCCTGCCGTCAAGAAATATAAACTGGCCGTGGTGCTTGAGGTTTTGGAAGAGGGGGACTGCGAGCACGCCGAAGAAAAGACGGAGCTGCCGCCCACCGAATCGAATACGAACTTCAGGCCCACCCCCGAAAATATAGGAATCGTCAAATGTATCCAGGAGGACTTGCCGCTTGTCCCGAAGCCTTTCGGCGTGTGGGCCGATTCACTCGGAATGCAGGAGTCCGAACTTCTCAGAACCGTTTCCGACTGGATGCGCCAGGGTACGATTCGGCGATTCGCCGCCGTGCTCAATCATCGTCAGGTAGGATTTCGCGCCAACGGAATGGTCGTCTGGAAATGTTCCCAGGACCGCATCGACCGGGCCGGCGCCATCCTGGCCTCATACCCGGAGGTCAGCCATTGCTACAGCAGGCATGCCTATCCTGAGTGGCCGTATAACCTGTATGCAATGATCCATGGACGCAGCCGGCAGGAATGCGAGTCCACCGCGGGCAGGCTCGCGGCTGCGACCGGGCTTGACAACTTCCGGATTCTTTTCAGCACGAAGGAATTCAAGAAAAAAAGGCTTAAACTCTTCTGGCAGGTAAATCGGTGAGACACCCGTCATATGTCACTCGGGGTGTGAAATGAATGACAGGGAAGAGTACGAATTCAAAAAGAAAGCCATTTTCGATGGGATGTCCAGGCGAGGTCAGGAGTGGGTCCTCAAGATCGGATACGAAAACTGGGACCCGTTCGAGAAGCCCAAAGACCCCAGGGAGAGGATCTTCAGCTCCGCCAGCGTCAAGGCCGGCGCCCTTGTCCGGGAATACTACGAGTCGGCCGGGGGCAAAGTGGAGTCGGTTGCGGTCCACAGAGAGCTTTTCGAACTGTGCCTCGGCCTGCTCCGGGGTGAGGACAGGGCAAAAACCGTCGTGGATTTTTGCGCCTGGCTGAAGAAAAGGACCGGAGTGGGTGAGCTTCCTTGAGGTCCCATTCGCAGTAAAATTCGGCAGCCTTTGCGGGCAGCATTTTTTTTCTTGACATATATCATATCGCTATATATCAGTGCAATGTATAAAAGGAAGCCATTATGGACGTTCAATCGGTTCTGCTCGGTTTTCTCTTGCGATCCAGCATGACGGGCTACGATCTCAGGAAGGCTTTCTCAATGTCGTTCTCGTTTTTTTCCGGACTAAGCTACGGTTCCATTTACCCGAGCCTCAAGAAGATGGAGTCCAGGGGGCTGATCTCCAAACATGTTGAGATCCAGGACGGGGCGCCAAACCGTAAAGTCTACACTATAACCGAAGCTGGAAAGAGGGTTTTCCTCGACGCCATGAGATCGCCGTTTGTCCCCGAACAACCCAGGAATGCTTTCCTCATGAGGCTTTTCTTTTTCGCGCATCTCTCCCCCGAAGAGCGGGGGGCGATTGCGCTCGCACAGCTCGATTCCGTCCAGCGGCTGCGCAAAGAACTTGAGTCGGTCCACCCGGAGGTTGAGGCCCGCGCGGACCGCTTCCAGTATCTTTGCTTTCAGATTGGTCTTCGCTATTTTGAGAACCTGGCCGGTGACCTCGCCGTGGTGATTAAGGCCATGAAGGAAGAGGCGATGAACAGGTCAAGCGAAAATGACTGAACAGTTACAAATGTTATGTATCCGGGCCGCCTACCCTGGCGGCGGGATGCGTGCGGAAAGGCAGGCATTATGGATGAACACGCTGAAGTCTATGAGAAACTGGCAGACCACCTCGACCGGCTTCCTGAAGGATATCCGCGGACTCCGTCAGGAATAGAAATTCGCATCCTTCGAAGGCTTTTCACCCCGGAGCAGGCCGCGTTGGCTCAGTTGGTCACCCTGAAGCCCGAACCTCCGGCCGCCATCGCATCCCGGAGCGGACTAGACCCCGCGAACACCGCCCTCAAGCTCGAAGAGATGTCCCTCAAGGGTTTGATCTTCCGTATCCGCAAAGGACCGGAAGTCCGATACATGGCCGCATCCTTCATTGTTGGCATCTGGGAGTTCCACGTGAACGACCTTGATGTGGATCTCATCAAAGATGTGCGCGAATTCATGCCCTATTTTACCAAACAGAGCAGCCAGCTAAAAAACCCGCAGCTTCGGACCATCCCCGTTGCCAGGGCGCTCGCGGCCGAACAGGTGATAATGCCGTATGAGGAGGCCCGCAGGATCATTTCCGGCGAGGATAATATCGTGGTCGCTCCGTGCATATGCAGAAGGGAGCACAAGATGACGGGCGCAGGCTGTGACAGGCCCCTTGAGGCATGCCTGGTTTTTGGCCTGGGAGCTCGATATTACGAGGAAAACGGCCTGGGGCGTCCGATCGATCAGCAGGAGGCTTTGGAGATACTCGATCAGGCGGAAAAAGCCGGGTTGGTTCTACAACCTTCCAACACCCAAAAAGTGAGCAATATCTGCACCTGCTGCGGGTGTTGCTGCCAGATTCTTATAAATCTCAAACGGCTTCCGGAACCGGCCAATCATGCCGCTTCGAATTATTTCGCAACCATTGACCGGGAGCGATGCGTCGGATGCGGGACCTGCATGGACCGATGTCAGATGGAGGCCGTAGAAATGGATGGAGAGTCTGCCTCTATCCTTCGCAAACGCTGTATTGGGTGTGGTCTTTGCGTGACAACCTGTCCGGAAGAGGCTGTCCGCCTTCAGGAAAAGCCCGAGGCGCAAAAATCCATACCGCCTTTGAACAAAATGGAAAGATTCCAGCGCGTTGCTGAGGACCGAATGGCCAACCCCGATGGTGGGCCGAAGCGTCCTTAACAATTTTCACAGGAAGACTGCCATGAAAGTGATCGCTTTAAACTCCAGCCCCAGAGGTGAGGGTATCAGCAAGACCGGCGTGTTGCTGGACGCACTGGTGGAAGGCATGCGCGAGGCCGGAGCGGAGGTCGAGGCAATCCACCTGCGCCAAAAGAAGATAAACAACTGCGTGGGCTGCTTCACCTGCTGGACTAAGTCCCCAGGGGTCTGCATTCACAAGGACGACATGACCCGTGAGTTGTTCCCAAAGTGGCTGGAGGCCGACATCGCGGTGTATGCGACCCCCTTGTACCACTTCACAGTGAACGCTTCCATGAAGACTTTCATCGAACGCACGCTGCCGTTTTTGGAGCCTTTTCTCATCAGGGTTGACGGGAAGACATTTCACCCGCTGCGACACAATCCCCCGGCAGCAGTGGTGCTATCCGTAGCAGGGTTCCCTGAGCCGTCCGTGTTCGAACAGCTTTCCTCATACGTCAATTTCCTGTTCCGCAAGGACCTGCTGGCCGAGATCTACCGGCCGGGGGCCGAAATGCTGACCCTGCCCGAACTCGCCGAGACAAAAAAAGACATTTTGGAGGCAACCGTCCAGGCAGGCCGTGAAATCGTGCAATCCGGGACAATCTCCCCGGCGGCGATGGAACGGATAACACAGCCCATCGGAGGGGATTATGACTCCTTCTCAGCGATGACGAATCTGTTTTGGAGGTCCTGCATCCAGGAAGGGTTAACGCCGAAGGAGTTTCATCAACGCAATCTGCTTCCGCGTCCTGATTCAATCGAGACCTTCATGCTGTTAATGTTAAGGGGCTTCAAACCCGAGCGTGCTGCACAGACCAGGGCGGTCATACAGTTCACCTTTTCAGGCGAGGTCGAGGGGAGTTGTCATTTCAAGATCGACAATGGGAGAATCGAGGCTAAACAGGGGGCTGTGGCAAGCGCGGATTTGGTCGTTGAGTCTCCCTTTGGGATCTGGATGGATGTGACAACCGGAAAATCGAGCGGGAAATGGTTGTATATACGGCGAAAGTATAAGGCTTCCGGCGACATGTCTTTGCTGCCGCGCATAAAAGAGCTTTTCGGCAGGACAGACGAAAATACTCCGGGAATTTAACAATTCTTAACTACTATCTACTCGCCTATTCAGGTTAAATGTTGCTGAAATCGGTTACTGGGAATGGAAGTGTGGAGACAGTTATGCGACGCGCTTTTCGAATAGCAGCGCTTGTGTTAGCCGGCCTGGCCGTGATAGGCGTCGCCGGCGCCTGGTGGCTGTGGCACAACCGCCACCGGGCGCCGATATTTCACACGGCAGCGGTGAAGCGGGGCGATCTGGTGGCCATGATCAGCGCCACGGGGACCGTCGAGCCGGAGCAGGTCGTCGACGTCGGCTGCCAGGTTAACGGTTTGCTTATCGCCTTCGGAAAGGACGTGAACGGTAATTCCGTCGACTATGGGTCGGTAGTGGAGCAGAACGGTGTCGTGGCCCGAATAGACGACACGCTCTATGTGGCTGCCGTCGACATGGATAAGGCCAGTTTGGAACAGGCCCGGGCCAACCTGGTCAACGCCCAAGCCAACGTACTTCTGATGAAGGCCAAGCTGTGGGAGGCTGAGGCGGACTGGCACCGCGCCCAGAAGCTCGGACCGGGCCAGTCATTGGCGCCGACCACCTACGATCAATACAAGGCAAATTACGAGGAGGCAAAGGCCAACCTTGCAGTAGCCGTGGCCCAGGTGGATATGGCGGCAGCGGCTGTGTCGCTGGCGGCGGCCACACTGAAAAAGGACCAGGAAATCCTCGCATACTGCACCGTCAAGTCGCCGGTCGCCGGAGTAGTCGTTGACCGGCGCGTCAATATCGGCCAGACTATGGTTTCCAGCATGAGCGCTCCAAGCATTTTCCTGATCGCCAAAGACCTCAAGCGCATCCAGGTGTGGGCGTCGGTCAACGAAGCCGACATCGGCAATATTCACCCCGGCCAGCCGGTGACTCTCACAGTCGATACTTTTGGCGATCAGGTTTTTCATGGCATAGTGGGCAAGATTCGGCTAAATGCCACCATGTCCCAGAACGTCGTCACCTACACGGTCGAGGTCAACTGCGACAATTCCGATGGCAAACTGCTGCCCTATCTGACCACTAACCTGCAATTCGAAATTGGCCGCCGCGAAAAAGTGCTGCTGGTGTCTAACGCATCACTGCGCTGGACCCCGCGGTTCAACCGGACAACGTTTCAATCAGGAGGGGCGCCCAATACTGCGGCCGTTGCGTCCGGGCGTGGCGAGGGGGACGTTGCCGCGAGCGGGGCGCCTGCATCCCACGGAACTGTCTGGGTCGCCCAGGGCGATACCGTTCGGCCGATCAATGTGCACGTTGGGTTGACGGACGGCGTATGGACGGAAGTCAGCGGCGATGGACTGACCGAGGGACTACCAGTGATCACAGAGGAAGGCAAACGGGAATCTGAGGGCAGTCAAAGCGAGGGCGCCAGTCCACTCATACCGCAAAGAGGGGGCTTTCGCGGGCCACGCTGAACCCGGCCAGGGGGTACTCCGGATATGGAATTGATCGAACTCCACGACATATGCAAGACTTACCACCTGGGTGAGTTGGATCTGCCGGTGCTCAGAGGTATTTCCCAGCAGGTAGCCCGCTCTGAGTTCGTGGCGCTGATGGGGGCCAGCGGTTCGGGTAAGAGCACCCTGATGAACATTATGGGCTGCCTCGATCATCCGACCTCTGGTCAATACTGGCTCGACGGCCGCGAAATCTCCAGGCTGGCGGCAAAAGAACGCGCCAAGTTGCGTAACCGCATGATCGGATTCGTATTCCAAAGTTTCAACCTGCTGCCGCGCATGACGGCTCTTGAAAACGTCGTGATGCCGCTCATGTACTGCAGGGATAACCTCACCGAAAGCGAGATGCAACGGCGCGCCTCTGAATTGCTCGAAAAAGTCGGGTTATCGGGTCGCCTTCATCACAGGCCGTCGCAACTCTCGGGAGGTGAACAGCAGCGTGTGGCGATTGCCCGTTCTCTGATCAGCCATCCGCAAGTGCTGTTCGCCGACGAGCCGACCGGCAATCTCGACTCGCGCACCAGCGAGGAAATTCTCGAGCTGTTTCAGCAACTCAACCACACGGACCGCATCACGATGGTCATAGTGACCCATGATCCCGGTGTCGCTCAACATGCGGAGCGCATCATCCGCATCAGGGACGGCCTGATCGACAGCGGCCCTGCGTCATCCAGACTTGGAGGCGCCCGGTGAGAATGTTTTTGCGCACGTTGAAGATGGCCTTTCATGCGTTGCGCAACAACGTCATGCGCGCTGCGCTGACGACTTTGGGAATTGTCATCGGCGTGGCGGCGGTGATCACGATGGTGGAGATCGGCAATGGGGCCAAGGTGGCCATCCAGCGCACCATGGCCAGCATGGGCGCCAACACCCTGGTGATCCTGCCGGGGGCCATCACCACAGCCGGTGTCAGCAGCGGCGCCGGGACCATGATGACATTAACGCCGCAGGATAAGGATG
>Ga0187867_10000644_pt1 | contig 30832 bp, 26 predicted proteins | sample June2016WEW_13_1_FD_132976 | JGI IMG/M metagenome (GOLD analysis project Ga0187867, IMG submission 132976) | Peatland microbial communities from SPRUCE experiment site at the Marcell Experimental Forest, Minnesota, USA - June2016WEW_13_10 | ecosystem: Environmental > Terrestrial > Soil >... | reverse complement strand
GCCGGCGAGGCGTGGCCGGCCGTCGGGCCGGGGTCGTGGCCGATCATCTGGACGGAGCGCCCAGCTCGGGATCGGTCACGCCGAACGCGGGACGGCGGTGGGCGCATCCTCCGCCCCTCCGGCCAGCAGGGAGCCGATCCAGGCCTCGATGGCGGCCCAATCGCGAGCGTCGCGATGCTTCTCCGGGCGCCGGGACGGAGGGTCGACACCCCCGAACACCGCCGTCGCCATGGGCCGGAGCCAGTCCCGCCGGGCGAGCGCCCGGGCGAGCTGCGCTCTCGATCCCGCGAAGGCCTCGGGGGTCGGGTTGCGGGGCCCCATGCCGAAGACGGCGATGCGGAGTCCGTCCAGGTCGGCCCGGTGGCGTTTCAGGAACCGGTGCGCCTCGCGGTGCCAGCGACCGCTGTAGAGAGCACCACCGAGGACCACCAGGTCGTAGCCGTCGACGGCGCCACGGACGTCGCGCGCGGGGACCGTGTCCACCGCCGGGCCGCGCTCGGCGAGGCGGTCAGCGATGAACCTGGCGACCTCCGCGGTGGAGCCGTGCTTCGTTGCGTAGGCGACGAGGACGGTCCGCGGGCGGCCACCGTGGTCCCGCTCAACGGCGCGTCGTCCCTCCGGACCAGACGGCTCGGCGTGCACGTCCACGCACCGGAGCATGGGGCTTCAGGGGCGGCGCCGACAGGGCGGGTCCTCCCGCTCGGCGGCGGGCACTTGGCCTCAGCCGGGCTGGAACGCGACGGGGCGGACGCCAGATCGGCCGCCCGCCGGAGCCCACCGCCAGGGCGGGCTACAGCAGGTTCGCGCCCCTCCGCGGGTAACGGCCGGCAACCGCGCTGATGTCGAGGTCCGGGGAGACGGCCCCCACCTCGCCGATCAGCTCGCGGGTGAGACCGATGAGCGGCGCCGTGCTGCCCGACTGGTGGAAGAGCGTCAGGGCCAGCCCGAGATCCTTGACCAGGTCGCGGACCGCGAAGAGCGTGGGGGTGTGGGTGCCGCGGAGATAGCCCTCGCGGCGCGCGTTGAGCACCGGGCAGAGCCGGGCCGACACCCAGAAGACGTCCTCCGGGTCGAGCCCGGTGGCCTCCCCCGCGCTCTGCAGCTCCGCGGCGGCGAGGATGACCGCGCCGAGCATGCTGTTGGCCACCAGCTTGAGGCGAGCGCCGTTGCCGGCCGCCCCGACGTGGCGGACATCACCGAGGTGCGCCAGGGTCGGGCGGGCCATCTCCACGGCGGCGACCGGTCCACCCACCAGCACCGCGGCCTCACCGCGGAGCACCGCCGTCGGCGGTCCCATGATGGGCGCGTCGAGGAGCGCCGACCCGTGCGCTGCGAGGGCGGGCTCGAGCTCACGGACCACGTCGGGGCCCGCGGTGCTCATCTCCACGAAGACCTGGCCGTGGGCGCCGGCGACCGCCCCGTTCGGGCCACCGAAGGCGCTCCTCACCGCCTCGGGACCGGTCAGGCTGCTGATCACCAGGTCAGCGCCGCCGACCGCCTCCGCAGGGGAACCCGCGGCCGATCCGACCCCGAGGCGCCCGGCCAGCTCCGCCGCCCGGGACGGGGTCCGGTTCCAGAGAGAGATCTCCGCGCCGGCCTGGGCCAGCCGCTGTGCGATGGCGGATCCCATCCGCCCGGTTCCCAGGATCGCTACACGACCATCCATGGCCAGGCCCTCCATTGCCGCGCGATTGTCCCCCGGTCCGCCGGAGAGACACAAACGGGAGCGTCTGCCTTCCTCCCCGGCCGATCGGCATTTCGTGACGAATATTTCGTCACGAATATAGCCTCGGAAGAGGCCTGACGGCAGGCGGCGGCCGTCCGGGGCGGTGGCTGCGTGCGCGGTGACTGCGACCTGGTTGTGCGCGCACCCGGGTGTGCCTACCCTCTGCGAGGTGAGGACACGGCGCGCGTGAGCCACCTCCGCGTCCTCTGGAGAAGGGCGAGGAACCTGGCAGTGCGGTCGACCGCCGCAAGCGGATGCGCGGGCGGCATCGCGCTGGTGCTGATCACCATCGGCGTCCTGGCGACGCTCACCCAGATGGTGTCGCCGAACTTCCTCCTCTGGACCGGCCACCCGGTTCCCGGCCTGAATCTTGGTGGCACCGTCAACTACAGGTACCGTGGGATCGAGTACACCTTCGAGGCGCACGATCGCGCGCAGAACCAGCCGCCGGAACGCGTGACCGTGTATCTGGATCCCAACGACCCCGGGCTGGGGGTCGAGGACAAGCTGTCCACGCGGATCGGCGACGCGGCCTTCGCGCTCACCCCCTTTGCGGCCGCCGCCATCAGCCTCGCGGTGGGATGGGACCGCCAGCGCAGGGCGCGGAACCGCGCCGCGGCCCAGCGCGACCGGGACGGCTACGGATTCGACCCGCGGGCTCTGCGCCGCCACCGCTATCGATTGCCGTCGGTCCACCAGCAGCCACCGAGGGCGGGCGTGCCCCCGTCGGGACGCTCCGTGGCGCCCGCCATCCGTGCACCCCGAGCTTGGGCGGAGTGCCCGGCGATCCGCCAGTATCAACCCCCCACCGGCCGCTCGTGCTGGACACGGGTTGAGCCCGTCCTGCGCGGACTCATGACGCGGCGTGCTCTATGCTGCTGAAGAGAGTGCGTGCTGGGCGGTTCCCGGCGGTGCGAGCGAGGGGGAGGGGGGCGCGATGCCGAAGCCAGTCACCATTGCCGTTGTGGCGGCAATCCTGGCGCTGAGCGCCGCGGCCTGCGGTGGCTCCAGCTCGCCGGGGTCGACGGCCACCCCCTCGCCATCGGCCACCGCCTCCCCCACCCCGACCGCAACGGTGACGTCCATCGCCACCCCGACGCCCACCGCAACGCCGGTGCCGACCGCCGCCGCGATCTCCCTCACCTGCCCCACGTCGACCACGGTGACCGATGACTTCCAGACCCCGTTGACCGCCCTTCCCCCGGGCGGGGCAGGGGACGCGTTGTTTGTGAACGGAGAGCCCCCTCCCGGCGGCGCCACAGTCAGCCAGTGCACCTACAGCGACGCCGCGATCACCGCGTCCGTCATCGTCCTCCTCGCCACCGGCTACCCTCCCGCCGACTTCAGCACGGCTGAGCAGGACATCACCCACAACACCGTGGGCGGCACCGTGACCGGCACCCAGACCTTCGACCCGGTGAGTGGTCTCGGAGACCAGGCGGTCTCCTATGACTTCACTCTCTCCACATCGTCCGGTACCAACTACGAGTTCGGGACGATCGCGATCCAGGGCACCAACCTGGTGAGCGTGCTGGGCTACGGGACTACCTTCACGCCCGACCAGCAGATGTTCAACACCCTCATCGAGTCACTGCTGAGCTGACACCCAGCGCGACTGTCCAACCCTGCCGCGCCGTGGGCTTGCTGACCGCGGATCTCTTCGCGCGGTCCGGGACGTCGCGGTGCTGCGAGGCATGGTCCGCCAACCGGCGATGCTGTCGACGGCCTCGACCAGCGGCCGGGTGACCGCCCCGCTCGCCCGCCGAGTCCGCACCGTCACGATCGCGCGGCCGGCCGGCGTCGAACTTCACCGCGGGGCCCGGCGCCGGCCGGGTGTGGTCAGGCGCGTGCCGGCTACCCGGTCGCACTCCCCACAGGGCGGGTGATCGCACCCTCGCTCGCCGATGCGACCATCGCGGCGTACTTGGCGAAGGCCCCGGTGGGATAGCGGGCCGGTGGGCGCACCCAGCCGGCCAGCCGAGCGGCGATCTCCGCGCCGGTGAGCTCGACGGAGAGCTCGCGGGAGGCGACGTCGATGCTCACCACATCGCCGTCGCGGAGCGCGGCCAGCGGTCCGCCCAGCGCGGCCTCGGGGACGACGTGGGCGACCATGAAGCCGTGGGTGGCGCCGGAGAAGCGGCCGTCGGTGATCAGGGCGACGGAGTTGTCCAGACCGGCGCCGGCGAGCGCACCGGTCACCGAGAGCATCTCCTGCATCCCCGGGCCGCCGACCGGCCCCTCGTACCGGATGATCACGACGTCGCCGGCCTGGACCTTCCCCTCCCGGACCCCGGCGAATGCCTGGTTCTCGGAGTCGAAGACCCGGGCGGGGCCGCGATGCGCCGTCCTGTCGTGGCCGGCCAGCTTGATGACGCAGCCCCCGGGGGCGAGGTTGCCGCGCAGGATCGCGATCCCCCCGTGGGATCGGACCGGGTCATCGGCGGGCCGGAACACCTCCTGCCCGGGGGTCTCGTGGGCGGCGGCGGCGATCTCCGCCAGGGTGCGCCCCTCGACGTTGCGGGCCTCCCCATGCAGGAGGCCGAGACTGAGCAGGCGCTGCATCAGCACCGCCAGCCCTCCGGCACGGTGGATGTCGGTGGCGACGAACCGTCCACCGGGGCGGAGGTCGGCGAGGATCGGGGTCCGGGCGCAGATGGTCTGGAAGTCCTCGATGTCGAGCTCCACCTCGGCCTCGGCGGCGATGGCGAGGAGATGCAGCACCGCGTTGGTGGAGCCGCCCGTGGCGGAGAAGTACGCGATGGCGTTCTCCAGGGCCTCGCGGGTGACGATCGAGCGGGGCCGGACGTCCTCGCTCACCAACCTGACGGCCAGCCGCCCGGCGGCCTCGGCGGCTCCCGCCTTCTCCGCGTGGAGCGCGGGCACCCCGTTGGCCCCCGCCGGGCTGAGCCCGAGGAACTCGAGAGCACCGCTCATCGTGTTGGCGGTGTACTGGCCGCCGCAGGCGCCGGCCCCGGGGCACGCCGCCTCCTCCACCGCGCGCAGCTCGGCATCGTCGATCCGGCCGGCGTTGAAGGCGCCGATGGCCTCGAAGACGTCCTGCACGGTGAGGTCATCGCGCTCGCGGAGCCGCCCCGGTGCGATCGTGCCGCCGTAGAGGACGAGCCCGGGAAGGTCCATCCGGCAGAGGGCCATGGCGGCGGCCGGGATGGTCTTGTCGCAGCCGACGATGAGCACCAGCCCGTCGAAGCAATGCCCGCGCGCCACCAGCTCGATGGAGTCGGCGATCACCTCGCGCGAGACCAGCGACGCCTTCATTCCCTCGGTGCCCATGGAGACGCCGTCGCTCACCGCGATGGTGTTGAACTCCATGGGGGTCCCGCCCGCCGCGCGGATTCCCGCCTTCACCCGTTCGGCGAGGACCCGATGGTTCCAGTTGCAGGGCATGGTCTCGATCCAGGCGTGGCCAACCCCGATGATCGGCCGCTCCAGGTCCTCGCGGCTGAAGCCGATGGCGTGGAGCATCGCCCGGGCGGCGGCGCGGTCGGGGCCGTGGAGCATCACGGCGCTCTTGCGGGGGTGGTCGGTCTGGGTCATGGGCCGGAAGGATACAGGGGGTCCGAGCCCCGGGTGCCGGGCCGCCCCGGTCAGCCGGTGACCACGAACCCGGCCGGGCCCGCGGTCGAGCCGGCCACCAGCCGGAGGTCCGGCAGCGACGCGATGCAGGCGGCGCTCCACGGATGCGGGTTCGCCGGGCCGGCGGTCTGGCGCCCGACGAACACCGCCCGCATCCCCTCGAGGGCGGCCTCGGCCCCGCCCGGGTCGGAGCAGGCCCGGCCGAGGGCGACCAGCCTCCAGTCGTCCGGATACGACGCGGCATAGCTCTTCGGCTCGGCCTCGGCGTCGTGGGTGAGCGCGGTGATCCACTGGCCGGCGTCGATGTCCCCGTCGTTGAGGATCACCGATCCGGAGGGGATCTCGGTCGCGAGCCGCTGGATCACCGCGACGTCCTCCGCTGAGACCTGCACCTGGGAGGAGGCGTTCGACGACACCGCCGCGGCGGTGCCGATGGCGCCGGCGAGCAGTCCGCCGGCCCCGATGACCCCGACCACCGCCATCGACCAGGCCGCCGAGCGCCGGGGTGGTGCCGCCCCGGCACGGCCGGCGAGCTTCGACGCCAGCCCGGCCACGCCGACCGCCCCGATCGCCGCGATCGCGGGGACCGCGAAGAACTCCATCCCGGAGAGCCGATCGACGCTGCCCCACGGGTAGATCCGTGACCAGAGCGGATGGAGGAGCTGCGGGCCGGCCACATCGAGGACACAGAGGACGGGGAGCAGCGCCGACACCAGCAGCCACCGCCCGCGCCGCTCGGCCACGGCGACCAGCCATCCGGCGCAGACCAGGACCGCGGTCAGGATCGGGAGGGCCCAGCCGGCGAACGCCTGGAGGGCGGCGGCATCCTGGAAACGCAGGCCCGCCAGGTAGCCGGCGGCCTCGTCGACCGCCGCACCGGACGGACGGCCGGCCGGGATGGCGGGGGCCCGGGCGAGCAGGTAGCCGGCCAGCGCCCCGAGAACGACCGCGGCCAGGACCGCCGCGGCACCCTCGAGGGCGGCTCGCCGGCGCCGCAGCAGGAGCGCGGCCCAGAGGGGCAGGCCGATGACCACCGCGGTGGGGATCTCGGTGCCGTGGATCACCCAGATGGCGAGGATCAGGGCGCCCGCCGTCACCGCGCCGGTGCGCACCCGGATCCCCTCCAGGCAGCGGGCGACCGCCAGCACCAGCGGGACCACCAGCGTGGAGTCGACCAGGTACGGGTAGTCTCCGAAGGCCACCCAGCGCGCTGGGAAGATAAGGCCGAGGCAGAGCAGGGCGGCGAGGGCCGCGACCCTCCGATCCGCGACCGCCCGGTACGCCAGCAGCGCAACGCTGAGGGGAAGCAGCAGCAGGCTGATCAGGGCCAGGGGCAGCATCACGTTCGCCGGACCCCCGGCGCCGATCTCGGACGCCAGCGCGGCGGTCGCCTCGAAGGCGGTCTGGGTCCGATCGAACCCCGAACCGCTCGCCGGGATCGGGATCACCGGAAGGACGTCGCGATCGTCGACGATGCTCGCTGCGATCGCCCCGTGCACCGCGGGGTCGGTGGACGGGGGCAGGGCGCCGCCGCTCATCTCAGCCGCGCTGATGCCGAAGAGGACCACGCCCGCCACCAGCGCTGCCAGGGCGACCCTCCACCCCGGCCCGGGGTCGTCAGGTGCGCCGGCCGCGGCCCCCGGTGGCGTCCGACGCTGGCGCACCAGCGCCGCCGCGATCAGCACCGCCAGGACGGGGACGACCGTGAGCGGCATGAAGCCGGCGTGGAGCAGATGGAGGACGAGCCCGGTGACCCCGACCGCCGCCGCCGAGAACCCCGGTGCGGCGGCGAGTCGCTGCAGCCACGGGAGCCGCGGATCGATGAGGGTCGCGACCGCCAGCCCGGGCACGGTCCCGAGCAGCAGAACGATGGGGAGGGCGCGGAGAAGCTGGGCGAGCGGCACCGCGCTGATTCTCTGTTCGAGTCCGAGCGGTGGAGGGGCTCGGGGCTGAGATGTCACGGTTCGGTTACCTTCCTTCACCCCCCTCATCACCCAGCCGGCGTCCGGGCATGGAACCCTCGCGATCGAGATGAGTCTCAGGGCACCGACCCGCAGCGGCGGCCGGGGACGCGGCGGATCGGTTTCCGGGGCCGCCCTGAGCTGCCTGTCCCTGGCGGCACTCGGCGTCGGTCTGATGCAGGCGATCGGCTACCTGACCGACACCGCGCTCCTCCTCGTGATCCTCTCGCTGGTGCTGGCGGTGCTGGCGCTGCGCTCCGGGCTGAGGATGCCCGGCCGCGGCTGGTGGGTCGCGACCACCGTGATCGCCGGCCTCACCAACCTGCTCTATCCGCAGCTGGGAGGGCCATTCGCGTATCACGTCGGCGGCCAGATCGCGCTCACCCTGGCGCTGACCGCGATGGCCGGAGCCGCGTGCGCGCTCCGCTCCGGGCGTGCCGCCACGGTGCTGGTGGCAGGCGCGGGGCTCTGCCTGCTCGCGCTGATGGCGGTCACATCGACCTGGGGGCTGGTCCGCATCGATGTCTTCACCGCCGTGACCGGAGCCACCAGGGCGCTCCTCCACGGGGCCAATCCCTACAGCCCGGTCTTCAACATGCGGCTCCCGCAGTACCCCTGGTGGGTGCATGCGCACTTCGTCTACGGCCCGATCGTCCCCTTCCTCTCGGCGCTCGGGTGGCTGGTCGGTGACGTGCGGGTGAGCTGCGCGGCCGCGCTGGCGGTCACCTTCCTCGGCCTCTGGCTGCTCGCCTGCCAGGGTGGACACCGCCTCGATGCGCACCGCATCGTCGCCCTCGCCATCGCCTCGCCGCTCAACGTCGGGATGGTCACCCGCGGCTGGGTCGAGATCTACATCGTCGCCGGCGTGGTCCTCTGGCTGGCCCTGCGCGGCTCCCGCCGGCGGCTCGCAACCGTCTCCCTCGGCGTCGCGATGCTGGTCAGCCCGCTCACCCTCCTGATGGTGCTGCCCGGCTTCATCTGGTCGCGGCGGGCGCGCCGCGAGGTGGCGGCGGCCGTCATCGGCGCCGTCGTCTTCGCCATCCCCTTCGCCCTGATCACCGGGGTCGGCGCCTTCCTCTCCGACATCGTCGGCTTCCAGCTCTCCATGCCGATGTGGCCCACCGCCCTGACCGTGACCGCCTTCGCCTGGCAGTCCTGGCACCTGGCGCTCTCCTCGCTGGTCACCGGAGCGGTGGTGCTGATCGCGGTCGCGGTGATCGCCTGGCGGGGACGTCCGGCGCAGCTCGGGGAGGTCGCCGTCCAGACCGCGGTGCTGCTCCTGGCCACCTTCCTCTTCGCCAAGTGGGCGTTCTTCAACGAGTACTTCATGGTGTCGGCGCTGCTGCTCGCCGGGCTCGCCGGCGCCGAGGTCGCGCTCCCGGTCGCCGACGTCGCGCTGCCCGATCCCCGCAACCTGCGCCGCCTGGCGCCGCGAGCCACTCCGCGGGTGAGCGCCGGACCGGTCGTGGACGCCACCTCCGCCCCCTTCGGCTGAGCATCGGACGTGGAACCGGTCGCCGGCGTCGCCTCCACCCCCCTCGGCTGAGCACCGGACGTGGAACCGGTCGCCGGCGTCGCCTCCACCCCCTCGGCGGAGCACCGGGACCGGTCGGGCGGCCCGCGGGCGCTCCGGACCCGGCTCACGATCGTCACCCGATTTCGGTTGACGCCGCAACCGGCCGCAGGGTATGCTCCGGGGCCACGATGACCTACGTTCCGGTTCTGGTACTGCTGCTGGGCCTGCTCCTGATTAGGAGCGGGGCTTCCAGGCTTCAGGCCGGGACGGTGCGCACGTAGGCCACCAGAACAGACCGGAACAAGCCAAGGGGCCCCCTCCCACGAGGGGGCCCCTTCTTTTGTGTCCGGGTCGGATCAGGAGGCAGAGGCATGAGCAGCAACGGACAGGGACCGAGCCCGCGGCCAGGGGTCGGCGAGCCACGCCGCCCGGGCCGGGGCCATGGGGCGCGCCGGCGCGACGCCGGCTCGCCGTGGGGCCTGCTCGCGGCCGCCTCTCATCGCGATCGGGGCGCGATCCCGGTGGCCCCGGGACGGCGGGAGAGGGGGTCCTCCTGGACCGTCCGCCGGGCCACCGCCGCCCGGCAGGCGAGGTTCAGCCACGACCTTCCCGGTGCCGACTTCGTCCTCCAGGCCATGCAGCGGGCCTTCCAGTGACCGCCACCCCGACGTTGACCACCGCGGCCCCCGCGCCACCGGTCGCGAGCCCCGACGGCTCGACCCCCCGCCGCCTCACCGGTGCCGAGATCTGTCTCGAGTCCCTGATCCGCGAGGGTGTCGACACCATCTTCGGCTACCCCGGCGGGGCCAACCTCTGGATATACCGCCGGCTCCCCCAGTACCCGCAGCTCCACCACATCCTGGTCCGCCACGAGCAGGGGGCCGCCCACGCCGCCGACGGCTACGCGCGCAGCCGGCGCGGCGCGGTGGGGGTGTGCTTCGCGACCAGCGGACCGGGAGCGCTCAACCTGGTCACCGGGCTCGGCACGGCCTACGCGGATTCCGTCCCGGTGATCGCCATCACCGGTCAGGTTGCCGTCGCCGCGATCGGCACCGACAGCTTCCAGGAGTCGGACGTGATCGGCTCCACGATGTCGGTCGTGAAGCACTCGTACCTGGTCACCCGGGTCGAGGACATCGCCCCCACCATCAAGGAGGCCTTCCACGTCGCCCGCTCCGGCCGTCCCGGCCCGGTGGTCATCGACTTCCCCAAGGACCTCCAGGCCGCGGTCACCGAGTTCAACTACCCCGAGGAGCCGGTGCGGCTCCGCTCCTTCCCGGCACCGCCGGCGCCCGATCCCGCCAAGCTCGCCCGGATCGCCGAGCTCATCAGGCAGGCCAAGCGGCCGGTGATGCTGATCGGGCGCGGGGTGCTGATCTCCGGGGCTGAGGAGGAGGTGCTCGAGCTGGCCCACCGGGCCCACATCCCGGTCGGCTGGACCCTGCTCGGCACCGGGGCCTTCCCGCTCCAGGACCCGATGGCCCTCCAGATGGTCGGCTTCATGGGCGCCGGCTACACCAACAAGGCGGTCTGCGAGGCGGACGTGCTGATGATGGTGGGGATGCGCTGCGACGACCGGGTCACCACCCGGCTCGACTCCTTCGCCCCCCACGTCGAGCACCTCATCCACATCGACATCGACCCCGCCGAGATCGGCAAGAGCGTGGTGCCCCACGTCTCGGTGGTCGCCGACGCCAAGACCGCGCTGGGCCAGCTGCTCCCCCTGGTGGAGCCCAAGCGCGAGCACGAGTGGCTGACCCAGATCGATCAGTGGAAGGAGGAGCACCCGGTCCACTACGTCAAGCGCGAGGGCTTCCTGCAGCCACAGGAGGTGCTGGAGGAGATGTACGCGCGCTGCCACGACGAGGCGATCGTGATCGCCGACGTCGGCAACAACCAGATCTGGTCGGCGCTCTGGTTCAACTACGCCAAGCCGGGGCGCTTCCTCAACTCCGGGGGCATGGGCACCATGGGCTACGCGTTCCCGGCCTCCATGGGGGTGAAGCTCAGCAACCCCGACCGCACCGTCTTCTGCGTCACCGGCGACGGCGGCTTCCTGATGAACATGCAGGAGATGGCGACCATGGTCGAGAACCAGATCGACATCAAGGTGATCATCCTCAACAACAACTCGCTGGGCATGGTCCGCCAGTTCCAGGACGACTTCTATGATGGTGTGCAGAGCGCGGTCCAGCTCAGCTGCACCCCCGATTACGTGAAGCTCGGCGAGGCCTTCGGGATGAAGGCGCTCCGCACCGACCGCGCCGAGGATGTGGGGCGGATGCTCGACGAGGCCCTCGCCCACCGCGGACCGGTGCTGCTCGCGTTCGACATCGACCCGCGGGCCAACGTCTACCCCATCGTCCCCCTCGGCAAGGGGATGCTCGACTTCGTGGAGGCCAGCTGATGAACCCGAGCCGTCTGCTCTCGGTCCTGGTCGAGAACCGGCCCGGCGTGCTCAACCGGGTGGCCTCGATGGTCCGCCGCCGCGGATTCAACATCGACTCCCTCTCGGTCGGCCCCACCGAGGACGACTCGGTCTCCCGGATGACCATCGCCGTCCACGTCGGCCGGCAGCAGGCGGAGCAGGCCACCAAGCAGCTCTCCAAGCTGATCGATGTGATCACCATCGAGGACATCACCGAGCTGCGCAACGTCTCCCACGAGCTGCTTCTGATCCGGATGAACGCGCCGCTCGGGCAGCGGACCGAGCTGCTCCAGGTGGTCAACGTCTTCCTGGGGAGGATCGTCGACATCGCCTCGAGCTCGATGGTCATCGAGGTGACCGGGACGACCGAGAAGATCGATAACTTCGTGGAGCTGATGCGCCCCTTCGGGATCAAGGAGGTGGCCCGCAGCGGGGCGGTGGCCCTGGTCCGCGGCGATCAGGTCGGAATCAGCCTCCCCGACCTCGACGAGGAGTCGGCGGGCGGCAGCCGCCCCGCCCTGGCGCTCGCCGCCGGCGGCACCGACACGACAGGGGACATCTGATGCAAGGCAGAATCCACCCCGTGATCGCGTCCACGGGCCCTGGTCAGGGCCCGGCGGGCGCACCCCCGGCACACCGAAGGGAGACCGCGCGATGACCGCCCGGATGTACTACGACGCCGACGCCGACCCCGCAGCCCTGCAGGGTCAGCGGATCGCGATCCTCGGCTACGGCTCGCAGGGTCACGCCCACGCCCTCAACCTGCGGGACTCCGGCTTCGACGTCCGGGTCGGGCTGCCGGAGACGAGCAGGAGCCGGGAGGCGGCCACCGCCGAGGGACTGCGGGTGGTCAACCCCGCGGAGGCCTGCGCGGACGCCGACGTGGTCATGGTGCTGATCCCGGACACCAAGCAGCGCGAGCTCTACGACACCGCCATCGCCCCCAGCCTCAAGCCGGGGGACATGCTGATGTTCGCCCACGGCTTCAACATCCGCTACGAGCTGATCCACCCGCCCGCCGGCGTCGACGTCAGCATGGTCGCCCCCAAGGGGCCCGGTCACCTGGTCCGGCGGACCTACGCGGACGGCCAGGGGGTCCCCTGCCTCTTCGCCGTCCACCAGGACGCGACCGGCCGGGCCCGGGCCCGCACCCTGGCCTACGCCCGGGGCATCGGCGGCACCCGGGCGGGCGTGCTGGAGACCACCTTCGCCGAGGAGACCGAGACCGACCTCTTCGGGGAGCAGGCGGTGCTCTGCGGCGGGGTCTCCGCGTTGGTCAAGGCGGGCTTCGAGACCCTGGTGGAGGCCGGCTACCAGCCCGAGCTCGCCTACTTCGAGGTCATGCACGAGCTGAAGCTGATCGTCGACCTGATGTACCAGGGCGGGCTCTCCTACATGCGCTACTCGGTGAGCGACACCGCCGAGTACGGTGACTACGTGAGCGGCCCCAAGGTCGTCAACGAGAGCAGCCGTCAGGCCATGCGTGCTCTGCTCAAGGACATCCAGAACGGCAGCTTCGCCAAGCGCTGGATCGAGGAGAACGAACTGGGGCTGCCCAACTTCACGGAGTACCGGGACGAGGATCGTCATCACCCGGTCGAGAAGGTCGGCGCCGAGCTGCGCTCGAAGATGAGCTGGCTGGGCGCCAAGACCGCGCCGGGAATGGAGGAGGTGCTCGCATCCGGGGATGACGGCACCGCACCGAGGACAGAGGTATGAGCGCCAGCGATTCAGTCAGTCTCGGCAACCCCCTCTTCGCTCGGCAGGCCCCGGAGCACCCGGCGCCGCTGCTCATCCTCGACACCACCCTCCGCGACGGCGAGCAGTCGCCCGGCGTCACCCTCACCGCGGAGGACAAGCTGGCCATCGCCCGCCAGCTCGCCCGGCTCCGGGTTGACATCATCGAGGCCGGATTCCCGTACAGCTCCCCGGGCGACTTCGCCGCCGTCAAGGCGATCGCCGAGCAGGTCGACGGTCCGATCATCGCCGGCCTGGCCCGCTGCTTCGAGGACGACGTCCGGGCCTGCGCGACCGCGCTCGCACCGGCCACGCACGCCCGGATCCACGTCTTCATCGGCACCTCGCCGATCCATCGCGAGGGCCAGCTCCGGATGACCCAGAAGGAGGTCTACGAGCGCTCGGTGGCGATGGTCCGGCTGGCCAGGACCTTCCAGGAGGACGTCGAGTACTCCCCGATGGACGCCACCCGCACCGAGCCCGAGTACCTGGCCGACGTGGTCAACGGCTGCATCGAGGCGGGCGCGACCACCATCAACCTGCCGGACACGGTGGGCTACGCTACCCCCGACGAGTGGCGCCAGCTGATCGGGTGGCTGTACGAGCGGGTCCCGTCGCTGAGGGACGTGAGCCTCTCCGTCCACTGTCACAACGACCTCGGCCTGGCCACCGCCAACTCGCTGGTCAGCGTCCTGGCCGGGGCTCGCCAGGTCGAGACCTGCGTCAACGGCATCGGGGAGCGGGCCGGCAACGCGAGCCTGGAGGAGGTGGCGATGGCGCTCCGCCTCCACCCCGAGGTCTACGGGGTCGCCACCGGCCTCGACCACTCCCAGCTGTACCGCACCTCGCGGATGGTCTCCCAGCTCACCGGGATACAGGTCCAGCCCAACAAGGCGGTGGTGGGGGCCAACGCCTTCGCCCACCACTCGGGCATCCACCAGGACGGCATGCTCAAGGACCGCCGCACCTTCGAGATCATCGAGCCGGGCGAGGTGGGGGCCGGCTCCACCCTGGTGCTGGGCAAGCTGAGCGGGCGCCACGCCCTGCGCGAGCGGCTGGCCCAGCTCGGCTACCACCTGGAGGGCGAGGACCTCAACCGGGCCTTCGCCCGCTTCAAGGAGCTGGCCGACCGCAAGCGTGAGGTCACCGACCGCGACCTCGAGGCGATCGTCGCCGACGAGCGCCACGTGGTGGCGGAGGCCTTCCACCTGGAGCACCTCCAGGTGAGCTGCGGCACCAACCTGCGGCCGACGGCGACGGTCCGCATGCTCCTGCCCGGCGGCGAGACCCGGGAGAGCGTGTCGCTGGGCGATGGGCCGATCGACGCCACCTACCGGGCCATCGACGAGCTGGCCCGGGTGGACGGTGAGCTGGATGAATTCGCGGTCCAGGCGATCACCGCGGGGATGGACGCCGTCGGCGAGGTGACCGTGCGTCTCCGCCACGAGGGCAACCTCAGCACCGGGCGGGGCGCCGACACCGACATCGTGGTGGCCGCCGCCAAGGCCTACATCCAGGCGCTCAACCGCGTGGTCGCAGCCCGGGGCGCGGCGCCCCGCCTCAACCCGGAGCGGATGGGGGCCGAGCAGGTGGCCAAGGAGGTGCACCGGTGAGGCAGAGGCTCGGGGTGGCGGTCTCCCGGCTGAGGCACCGCTGCGGCGCGACCGCGGCCCCGGTGCGGCCGCTCCGGGGAGACCGCTCGCGATGAGCGCACGCACGCTCTTCGACAAGATCTGGGACTCCCATCTGGTCGTGGAGGAGGCGGGCGCGCCCGCGCTCCTCTACGTCGACCTCCACCTGGTCCACGAGGTGACCTCGCCGCAGGCCTTCGAGGGTCTCCGCGCCGAGGGCCGGCAGGTTCGCCGGCCCGCGCAGGTGGTCGCCACCATGGACCACAACGTGCCCACCACCGCCGACGTCCTGGGGGGCGCGGACGAGATCAGCCGGGCTCAGATGGAGACGCTCCGGCGCAACTGCGAGGAGAGCGGCATCACCTGCTTCGGGGTCGGCCACCGCTGGCAGGGGATCGTCCACGTCATCGGGCCGGAGCTGGGGCTGACCCTCCCCGGCACCGTCATCGTCTGCGGCGACTCCCACACCGCCACCCATGGCGCCTTCGGAGCCTTCGCCCTGGGGATCGGCACCTCGGAGGTCGAGCACGTCCTGGCCACCCAGTGCCTGCGCCAGTTCCGGCCGCGGACCATGGAGGTGAGGATCGACGGCGCCCTGCCGCCGGGGGTCACCGCCAAGGACGTGGCCCTGGGCGTGCTCCGCACCATCGGCACCGCCGGCGCCGCCGGGCACGTCGTCGAGTATGCCGGGCAGGCGGTCCGCGACTTCTCGATGGAGCAGCGGATGACCCTCTGCAACCTCACCATCGAGGGTGGGGGCCGGGCCGGGATGATCGCCCCCGACGCCACCACCGTCGCCTACGTGGAGGGACGGACGTACGCGCCGCGGGGCGCCGCCTGGGACGCCGCGGTGGCGGCCTGGAGCGAGCTGCGCAGCGACCCCGGCGCCGGGTTCGATCGCACCGTGGTCATCGACGCGGCTTCCCTGGAGCCGACGGTCACCTGGGGGACGACCCCCGCCCAGTCGGTGCCGATCAGCGGACGGGTCCCCGACCCCGAGGCCTTCGCGGACCCGGCGGCGCGCGAGTCCGGCCGGCGGGCGCTCGCCTACATGGACCTGGTCCCGGGCACCGCGATCGAGGACATCCCGGTCGACGCGGTCTTCATCGGCTCCTGCACCAACGGGCGGATCGAGGACCTCCGGGTCGCCGCCTCGGTGCTCGAGGGCCGGCGGGTCCGCGACGGGCTGCGCGTCCTGGTGGTCCCGGGATCGGCGCAGGTCAAGGCCCAGGCCGAGGCCGAGGGATTGGACCGGATCTTCCGCGAGGCGGGTGCGGAGTGGCGCAACAGCGGCTGCTCCATGTGCCTCGGGATGAACCCCGACATCCTCCGTCCCGGGGAGCGCTGCGCCAGCACCAGCAACCGCAACTTCGAGGGCCGGCAGGGCCGGGGCGGGCGCACCCACCTGGTCTCCCCGGCCATGGCCGCGGCCGCGGCCGTCGCCGGCCACTTCGCCGACGTCCGCCGGCTGGGACGGTTTCAGGAGGAGCGGGCATGAGGCCCTTCCACTGCGAGCACGGGGTGGTCGTGCCGCTCGACCGCTCCGACGTCGACACCGACCAGATCATCCCCAAGCAGTTCCTCAAGCGCATCGAGCGGGCCGGCTACGGGGAGTTCCTCTTCAACGACTGGCGCTACGACGAGGCGGGGGCGGAGCGGCCGGAGTTCGTGCTCAACCGGCCCGAGTTCCGGACCGGCTCGCTGCTGGTGGCGGGACGCAACTTCGCCTGCGGCTCCTCGCGCGAGCACGCGGTCTGGGCGCTCTCCGACCAGGGCTTCCGGGCGGTGATCGCGCCCTCCTTCGCCGACATCTTCCGCAACAACGCGGTGAAGTGCGGCCTGCTCCCGGTGGTGCTGCCGGAGGCCGAGGTCCGCCAGATCCTCGACGTCGCCGCCGAGGAGCCCGGCGTGGTCGGGATTGTCGACCTGGAGGAGCAGACCGTCGCGGTCGGCGACCTGCGGTTCCGGTTCGAGATGGATCCATTCGAGCGCCGCTGCCTGCTCGACGGTCTGGACGACATCGGGCTGAGCCTGATCCACGAGCCCGCGATCACCGCCTTCGAGGCTCGGCGACCCGCCTGGATGCCCAGCCTCTCCGAGCCGGCGGGGGCCGCCTGATGGGAGCGCACCTCGTCTCACTGCCCGGCGACGGGGTCGGGCCCGAGGTCACCGCGGTGGCCCTGGAGGTGCTCACCGCGATCTGCGCCGAGGCCGGGGTCCAGCTCGAGGTCGAGGAGCGGCCGATCGGCGGGCGGGCCATCGACGCGACCGGGATGCCCCTGCCGGAGGCCACCCTCGACGCCTGCCGCCATGCCGACGCCGTCCTTCTCGGCGCCGTCGGCGGGCCGAGGTGGGACCACCTGCGCGGCGCCCAGCGCTGTGAGGCCGGGCTGCTCGGGCTGCGCCGGGGGATGGGCGTCTTCGCCAACCTCCGACCGGTGCGGGTCCACCCCCGGCTGCTCGACCGGACCGCCGTCCGGCCCGAGGTGGTGCGCGGAACCGACCTGGTGGTGGTCCGGGAGCTGACCGGCGGCGCCTACTTCGGCGAGCCGCGCGAGCGATCCGGCAGCGGGCCGGAGGAGACCGCCCGGGACAGCACCGTCTACACCGCCGCCGAGATCGAGCGGGTGGCCCGGGTCGCCTTCGCCCTCGCCCGGGGCCGGCGGCGCCAGCTGGTCTCGGTGGACAAGGCCAACGTGCTGATCACCAGCCAGCTCTGGCGGGACACGGTGACCCGGCTGGGGGCCGAGTTCCCGGAGGTGACCCTGGAGCACCAGCTGGTGGACTCCTTCGCGATGAGGCTGGTGCAGCGACCCGCGGGAGTCGACGTGGTGGTCACCGAGAACCTCTTCGGCGACATCCTGAGCGACGAGGCGGGCGTGCTCGCCGGATCGCTGGGGATGCTGCCCTCGGCGTCACTCGGCGCGTCGGGCGCCGGCCTCTACGAGCCGATCCACGGCAGCGCACCCGACATCGCCGGCCGGGGCGTGGCCAACCCCTACGGGGCGATCCTCTCCGCCGCCCTCCTGCTCCGCCACTCCCTGGGTCGCGACGACCTGGCGCTGGCCCTGGAGGCCGCGGTGGACGGCTGCATCGACGACGGTGCCCTCTCCCCCGACCTCGGTGGGTCGATGGGGACGGCGGCAATCGGCGCCGCGGTGCGCGACCGCGTGGTCCGCCGGCTCGCCGCGAGCACGGTGGGGGGGTGAGCCGGATGCCGGTGGATCATCGACGTGGAAGGGGACCGCGTCGCCTCGCCCTCCCCGAGGACGTGGCGTGAGCGCGGTGCAGATCTACGACACCACGCTGCGCGACGGTGCGCAGGGGGTGGGGATCAACTTCTCGGTGTCCGACAAGCTCCGCATCGCCGAGCTGCTCGACGAGCTCGGGGTCGCGGTCGTCGAGGGCGGCTGGCCGGGCTCCAATCCCACCGACACCGAGTTCTTCGCCGAGATGCGCGGCCATCGCCTGAACCGGGCGGTGCTGGCCGCCTTCGGGGCGACCCGCCGTGCCCACGTCCGCCCCGAGGACGATCTCCAGCTCCGTGCCCTCCTCGATTCCGGGGCCCCGATGGTGACCCTGGTGGGGAAGACCTGGGACCGCCAGGTCGCCGACGTGCTGCGCACCACCAACCCGGAGAACCTGCGGATGATCTCCGACTCGGTGCGCTGGCTCACCGAGCAGGGACGCCGGGTGGTGTTCGACGCCGAGCACTTCTTCGACGGCCACCAGAGCGACCCGGGCTATGCGCTCCACTGCCTGGAGGTCGCCCTCGAGGCCGGCGCCGAGGCGGTCGCCCTCTGCGACACCCGCGGCGGGATGCTGCCCGACCACATCCAGGGGGTGGTGGGCGACGTGGTCGCCCGCTTCGGCCCGGTGGCGGGCATCCACTGTCACGACGACTCGGGCTGCGCGGTCGCCAACACCCTGGCCGCGGTCCGGGCCGGCGCCACCCAGGTGCAGGGCTGCGTCAACGGCTACGGCGAGCGCACCGGCAACGCCAACCTCTGCACCCTCATCCCCGACCTCCAGCTCAAGATGGGCATGCCGGTGGTGGCGGAGGAGCAGCTCCGCCGGCTGACCCTCATCGCCCGCGACGTCGCCGAGATCTCCAACGTGGCTCCGCCGCACTCGGCGCCGTTCATCGGCAGCTCCGCGTTCACCCACAAGGGCGGGCAGCACGTCGACGCCATGGCCAAGGCGATCTACACCTACCAGCACATCGACCCCGAGCTGGTGGGCAACCATCGCCAGACCGTGGTCAGCGAGCTCTCCGGGCGGGCGACCGTGCTCACCAAGGCGGCCGACTTCGGCGTCGACCTCGGTGACGACCAGGCCCTGGTCCGGCGGGTCGCCGAGCAGGTCAAGCAGCTCGAGCACCGCGGCTATTCGTTCGAGGGTGCGGAGGCGTCCTTCGAGCTGCTGGTCCACCGGGCCCGAGGCCATCAGCCCCCCTTCACCGTCATCGACCTCATCACCCTGGTCGAGCAGCGCGAGGGGCGGGCGATGACCTGCGAGGCCACCGTCAAGGTGCAGATCGACGGCACCGCCGTGCACACGGCGGCGGAGGGCAACGGCCCGGTCAACGCCCTCGACGCCGCGCTCCGCAAGGCGCTGGCGCCGGCCTTCCCGGAGATCGCCGCCACCCAGCTCTTCGACTACAAGGTGCGCGTCCTCGACGGCCAGGACGGCACCGCCGCCGGGGTGCGGGTGCTGGTCGAGAGCGGCGATCACCGCCGGCGCTGGAGCACGGTGGGCTGCAGCACCAACGTCATCGAGGCGTCCTGGATCGCCCTGGCGGACGCCTTCGAGTTCGCGATCGTGGAATGCCGGCGGCATGCGGAGTGGCCCCCGGCGGAGCTGGCGGTGCCCGCCGCGGCCGTGATCGACGGCGCCCCGAGCGAGGGAGGTGGCCACCCCGCCCTCTGACAGCGGTTATGGACGCGACTGTCCGTAACCGTCGCGGAGACGGCGCCGAGGACGGGGCGGCTCGCTCTCTCCTCCGGCTACAACCCCCGGCCGAGGAGCCCGCCCATCATCCCGCCACCCAGGGCGCCGCCCGCCATGCCCCCGGCCGCGACCTCGGTGTGGAGGTACTCGCCGACCGCGTGGGCCAGGATCGGCAGCGGCATCGACTGCAGCCAGACCTTGCCCGGGCCCTGGAGCTGGGCGAGGAAGAAGCCGTCCCCGCCGAAGAGCTTGTTCTTGATGCCGGGCACAGTGGTGATGCCGAACTGCACGGTGTCCTGGAAGAGGCCGACGTGGCCGGGGTGGACGCGCATCACCTCGCCGGGGGCCAGCTCGAAGGTGATGATCTCGCCGGAGAGCTCGATCCAGGCGCGGCCCTGCCCATTGATGCGCTGGAGGATGAAGCCGTCTCCTCCGAAGATGCCGGCACCCAGGCTCTGCTGGAAGCCGATGCCGAGGTTCACGCCCTGGGTCCCGCAGAGGAAGCCGTGGCGGTGGGCCATGAAGCTCATCCCCGGCTGCGGGGCCACGTCGACCGGGAAGATGGTCCCGGGCAGCTTGGCCGCGAAGGCCACCATCCCGGGCTGTCCGGCGGCGGTGTACTCGGTCATGAAGATGGAGCCGCCGGCGATGGCGCGCTTGAAGACACCGCCGATGCCTCCGCCACCGCCTGCCTGGGTGGAGGTCCGCATCTCGACCGACGCCGTCATCCAGGAGAGCTCGCCGGACTCGGAGAAGACGACCTCTCCGGGATTGAGCGCCACCTCGAGGACCGGCATGGTGGTGCCGACGATCTGAGCATCCATCGCGTGTGTCTCCTCTACCTGCTGAGAGAGGTTGATTCTAGGTGCCGGAGTCGGCTCGAAACCCGGAAGCGGCCGCGATTCCTCACCCCCGGGGTCGTGAGCGCCGGGGACGGTCAGCGCCGGCCGGCTCGACCGCAAGCTCGGAGATGTCCGAGGCGCGGCGGCGGGGCCGTGCCCAGGCGTGACCGGTCCGTCCGGCTAGGTCGCCGGTGGGGCGGGGAGCCTCTCGATCCGGGTGACCACCCAGCCGCGATGGGCGACCATCCAGCCCTCGTCGCCGAACTTGAGCGTGTGGTCGCGATCGGTCTGAGAGCTATCCATGGAGGGGTCGCGCTCGAAGCGCCAGCGCTCGGACCACCGCCGCACGGTGGCGTCGCCGGCGACCACCGCACCGGTGGCGTCGTCCCGCTCCATCTCCTCGCCGGCCACGTCGAGACGGACGTCGAGAACCTCCCTGCCGCCGACGATCGCCGCGGCGACGATGGTGGCCTCGTCCACCTCCAGCCCGGGGAGCAGGTGGTGGCGATGGGCGGCGACGTCCCCGCTCAACTCCCGGCCGACCTCCGCCTCCATGGCCGGGCTCAGCAGCGCGTCCGCCTCCTCCTTCCGCTCCGTGCTGCGCGCCTCGCGCACCTTGTTGAAGGTCTCACGGGCGATCGAGCGGAAGGCGAAGTCGTCGAACTGCGGGTCGACGGCGCGGATCGGCGCGAGGTCGACCCCGGCGGCCTCGGCGGGGGACTGCTCGTGGAACTCCGTGCCGAGATCGGCCACCATCTTCTCGTCCAGCCGATCCTCCTCCCCCAGCTCCTCGGCTGCCTCCTCCAGCTTGCTGACCATCCGGCCGCGGAAGGGCACGAGGTGCTCGGCGCCGCGCGCCAAGCCGCTCTCGCTGAGCTCTGTCAGACGATCGGTCCTGTTTCCCTGATCCTCGACGGGGTCGGGCATCTGCGTCTCCTGAAAAGCCGGGAAAGCCAGCGTGAGCATAGGGGGGCCACCGCGGTCACCGGGAGCTGTCAGCGATCTGCGACAGACCCGATGCCCCGGGCGGGGCGGGGCCGGCGCGCCGTGCCGAGCTCCTCCTCCCAGGGCCCGGCGATCCCGTCGCCGTGATCGGCTACCCTGGCCGCCGTGCCGAGGGCCAGGGACGGTGCGGCGGGCGGTCGCGAGCCGAGACGGGGCGAACGGGACCGCCTCGGACCGCGGCTCGTCGAGGGCGGGGGCTGGCCGGTGCTCGGGATCACCGATCTGGAACGCTCCCTCGACCTCTACTGCGGGGTGCTGGGACTGACGGTCGCCGGCCGCCAACCCGGCGGCCCGGACCGGCGGTCGCGCACCCTGCTGGCGGCCGGAGGCCGCAGCCTGGTGCTGGAGCTGGTCACCAACCCCGAGCCGGGTGGCTGGGTCAATGACGATCTCCAGTGCGGCATCCGCCACGTCGCCTTCAAGGTCGACGGCGTCGACCGCTGGGCGGGGCGCGTCCGCGCTGCGGGGATGCCCTTCACCATGGAGCCGCGCGATGCCTTCGGGGAGGTGCGGATCGCCTTCTTCCTCGACCCGGACGGGGCCCACCTGGAGCTGGTGCAGGGCAACGTGCGCTACACGGACCCGGGGTCGCCGGAGCTGGTCGCGGCGGAGCGGGCGGCGGCCGTTCCGAGCCTCCCCCGCCTCGACCACGTCGCGGTCACGGTGGCGGACCCGGCCCGGACCATCGACTTCTACCGGCGCGGGGCCGGCGCCGAGGTGATCGGCGAGCTGCGCGGCGGCGACGACCCGCGAGGCTTCCGGATCACCTACCTGGCCCTCCCCCGCGGGCCGGGGATCCTCGAGGTCTTCAGCTTCGACGTCCCCCTCCGGCCCAACCCGTGGCAGGCCGGCCGGAGCGCACCGGGGCTCGACCGCATCGGGCTCTGCTCCGCGGACCCGGCCACCGCGGCCGCCACCCTGATCGCCGCCGGCGGCTCGGCGACGGAGCCGCGGGCCGGGGGCGGGACGGTGGTCCTCGACCCCGATGGCACCCCCCTCGAGCTGGCACCCGGACCGGAGTGGTCGACGCTCGCGACGGCCGGGGCGCGGAGCGGGCGGGGCGGAGAGCCCCGCGGGTCGCCTACCCTGTGACCAGCATGCGGATCGCGATCGTGGGCGGCAGCGGGTTCGTCGGCGCCCAGCTCACGGCCCACCTCGCTGAGCAGGGTGACGAGCTGGTCCTGGTCTCGCGCGGGAGCCGGTCGCGCCCCGGCCCGGCAAGGGCGGGCGGGCAGTCCGTCCGCGCCGACGTGGTCACCGGCACCGGCCTGGCCGAGGCCTTCGCGGGCTGCCAGGCCGTCGTCAACCTGGTCGCGGTCATCGTCGAGAGGGGCCGGCAGAGCTTCGACGCGGTCAACCGTCAGGGCACCGCCAACGTCGCCCGGGCCGCGGCGGAAGCGGGGGTCGCCCACCTGGTCCAGCTCAGCGCGCTCGGCGCCGGCCCCGATCCCCGCTTCGCCTACCTGGCCAGCAAGTGGGCCGGGGAGCAGGCGATCGCGATCAGCGGTGTCCCCCACACCATCATCCGTTCCAGCCTCGTCTTCGGCCCCGGCGACGGCTTCTTTGTCAAGCTGGCCCGGCTGGTCCGGCGCACCCCGCCGCTCTTCCCGCTGCCGATCGCCGGCGACGGCCGCACCCTCTTCCAGCCGATCGCCGCGGCCGACGTCGCCCGCTGCATCGCGGTGGCCCTGCAGCGCGGGCCGAGCAACGGCGTGGTCTCGATCGGCGGCCCCGACCACCTGAGCTACGAGCAGATCATCGATGTGATCAGGGGTGAGGTGGTGTCCCTCCCCCGGCTCAAGCTCCACGTCCCGGTGATCGCCATCAAACCCGTAGCCAGGGTCATGACCGCGATCATGCGCGACCCCCTGGTCACCCCCTCCCAGCTCGACCTGCTCGGACGCAACAACATCACCCTGCCGGGGGCGGTCCGGGTGGGGTTCGGCTTCGAGCCCGCACGGTTCACCGAGAGCTGCGGCTACCTGAGGCGGCGCGGGTGACCACCGTCAGCCAGCGCCTCGTCGAGTTGGGGATCACCCTGCCCGCCGCGACCGTTCCGGTGGGCAGCTACGTCCCGGCCCGGAGAACCGGCGGTCTGCTCCTTCTCTCCGGCCACCTGGCCAGGCGGGATGGCGAGGTGGTGACCGGCCGGGTGGGGGCGGAGGTCGACGTCGAGACGGCGCGCGAGCTGGCACGCCAGGTCGCGCTGGCGCTGGTCGCGACCGCCGCCGAGGCCGCCGGGGGCGTGGACCGGCTGGCCGGCGTCGTCCGTCTGCTGGGTCTGGTGCGCAGCGCTCCCGGCTTCGACCGGCAGCCCGCGGTGCTCAACGGGGCGTCCGACCAGCTGGTCGAGATCTTCGGCGAGCCGGGCCGTCACGCCCGATCCGCCATCGGTGTCAGCGAGCTTCCGATGGGGGCGGTCCTGGAGATCGAGGCGGTCTTCGAACTCGGCTGACGCGGTGCTTTCGACCGGTCCCGACGCGTCATCGTTTGGAAAGACACAGGGGTTAGAGTGAGCTCACCGTGATCAATGACAACCCGACCCCACCCCTCGACCCCGACCAGACGGGCTCCGAGTCTCCAGCGCCCACACCCGACCCCTCCGGGGCGAGCGACCGGCCCGCAGAGCCGGGCGCCGCGGCGGGTTGGGGTGTCCAGCCGTGGAACGCCGGCGCAGCCGGCTGGGGCCAGCCGCAGCCGTGGGGTCCGCCCCCGGCCGGTTTCGGCCCCTCGTATGGATGGTCGCAGGACCCGTGGCACGGCTACGCGCCCTACGGGCCGCCGCCCGGCTACCCGCCACCTCCCCCGCTGCCGACCGACTATCCGCCCTCCGCGCCCTCGCGGCCGGCGCGCCTGGCCCCGATCGCGGTCGCGGTCGGGATCGTGATCGCGCTCGCCGCCGGGGTGACCGGGGCCGGCATCGGCCTCGCGCTGCGACCGGCGAGCACCTCGACCCCCCAGTCCTCGACGTCGAACGGCAGCTCCTCGCAGAACACCGGCACCGGCGGCTCGTCGACCAGCGGCGGGGCCAGTGGCGTCAACGCCGCCGCCATCGCCGACTCCATCGACCCGTCCATCGTCGACGTCATCAACACCCTGGCGGGCGGCTCGGGACTGGCCGAGGGGACCGGGATCATCATCAACTCCTCGGGCCTGATCCTGACCAACAACCATGTCATCGACGGCGCCCAGAGCGTGACCGTCCAGATCGACGGTCAGGGATCCCAGCTCGCCGCCACCGTGGTCGGTTACGACCCGGTCGACGACGTCGCCCTGATCAAGATCAACGACACCTCCGGGCTCAGCCTCAAGGTCGCGCCGCTCGGCAACTCCGATGACGTGACCGTCGGTGAGAGCGTCGTCGCCATCGGCAACGCCTACGGCAAGGGCGGCACCCCCGCGGTGGTGACGGGGACGGTCACCGGCATCGACCAGTCGATCACCGCGAGCGACGGTGACTCCTCGGAGAACCTGACCGGGATGATCCAGATGGACGCCGACATCGTCGAGGGCGACTCGGGTGGTCCGCTCATCGACTCGGCCGGAAAGATCGTGGGCATGGACACCGCCGGCTCGCAGAACAGCGCCAGCTTCGGCGGCCAGACCACGACCCAGGGATTCGCGATCCCGATCAACACCGCCGAGCAGGTGGCCGCACAGATCGAGACCGGCCACTCCAGCGGCAGCATCAACGTCGGCGGCGGCCCCTACCTCGGAATCCTGGTCACGGAGAGCGGCACGGTCGAGGGAGCCTCGGTCGAGCAGGTGGAGCCCAACACCCCCGCGGCGGCCGCAGGGCTGCAGGCGGGTGACGTGATCACCTCCGTCAACGGCAACCCGATCACCGACAGCGGCGACCTCAGCTCCGCGCTCAAGGACCTGCACCCCGGCGACACCATCCAGCTCGGATGGATCGACGCCTCCGGCCAGTCGCACACCGGCTCGGTCACCCTCGCCTCCGGCCCCCCGCGCTGAGCCACCGCCTCCTCCCCCCACGCTGAGCGGCCGCTTCCGCGGCGCCCCCCCACGCTCGGCGGACGCCTCGCCCCCACCCGCAGGTGGGAGCGGGGCGTCATCGCGTCCGGGCTGCCTCGTGGTCCGGGCTAGCCCTGGGCGGGAAGCTCGGCGTGCCCGCCGAACTCGCGGCGCATCGCCGAGAGCAGCCGGTCGGCGAAATCCGCCTCCCCGCGCGAGCTGAAGCGCTCGTACAGGGCGGCGGTCAGCACGTGGGCGGGCACCCCCTCGTCGACGGCCGCGAGCACCGTCCAGCGGCCCTCTCCGGAGTCCGAGACCCGGCCGGCGAGATCGGCGAGGTCAGGGGACCGGAGCAGCGCCCCGGCGGTGAGGTCGAGCAGCCAGGACGCGATCACGCTGCCCCGACGCCACACCTCGGCGACCTCCGGGAGGGGGAGGTCGTACCGGTAGTACTGGGGATCGCGGAGCGGGGTGCTCTCCGCGCTCGCCGTCTCGACCCGGGTGCCCGCGTCCGCCTGGTGCAGGATGTTGAGCCCCTCGGCGTAGGCGGCCATCACCCCGTACTCGATCCCGTTATGGACCATCTTGACAAAATGTCCAGCGCCGTGGGGACCGCAGTGGAGGTAGCCACGCTCGGCCGGGGAGGGCTCGCCCTGGCGGCCGGGGGTGCGGGCGGCGGCCTCCACCCCGGGGGCGATGCTGCGGAAGAGCGGATCGAGCCATTCCACGACCGGCGCCTCGCCGCCGATCATGAGGCAGAATCCCCGCTCCAGCCCATGCACGCCACCGCTCGTCCCGATGTCGACGTAGTGGATGCCCCGAGGCGACAGCCGGCCGGCGCGCTCGATGTCGTCGCGGTAGTAGCTGTTGCCGCCGTCGATGATGACGTCGCCCTCGCTCATCCGGGCGGCCAGGGCGTCGACGGTGTCGCCGGTGAGCGCCGCGGGCACCATCACCCAGGCGGCCCGCGGGGGGGTCAGCGCAGCCACGAACTCATCGAGCGAGCCGGTACCGACCGCGCCCTCGGCGGCGAGCCCGGCGACCGCCTCGGCGCTGATGTCATAGACCACGCAGTCGTGCCCGTCGCGCATCAGGCGGCGAACCAGGTTGGCGCCCATGCGTCCCAGCCCGACCATTCCCAACTGCATCGCGCGCTCCTCCCCGGTACCCGCCGAGAACCGCCCGCCACCGCGACAGGCCGTGAGACGCGACAGGCCGTGAGAACAGTATGGTTGAGAGGCGACAGTTGACGGCGGCGCCGCAGCGGGAGTGAGGATGGCGACGGGCCCGGCGCGCGACCCTCGTGGCCTGCGAGGTGGAATCGACCTCGGCGGCACGAAGATCCAGGCGGTCATCATCTCGCGCACCCATCGGGTCCTCGGGGAGGCCCGCCGGCCCACCCCCGCCGAGGGCGGTCCCGAGGCCGTGACCGCGGCGCTCGCCGAGACCCTCGGGGACGCGGCGACCGCGGCGGCGGTGGCCCCGCGGGCTCTCGCCGGGGTCGGGGTCGGCTCTCCCGGGAGCATCGACGTGCAGGCCGGCACCGTCTCCCAGGCCGGCAACCTCCCCGGCTGGGACGGCAGCTTCCCGCTCGCCGAGCGGCTCGGCCGCCTGGTCGGCTGCCCGGTGCGGCTCGGCAACGACGTCCAGGTGGCCAACCGCGCCGAGATGCGGCTGGGCGCCGGGCGCGGCCGGCGCTCCTTCCTCGGGGTGGCCTGGGGCACCGGGGTGGGTGGCAGCCTGGTGCTCGACGGCCGCCTCTGGCTGGGCCGGGGCGCGGCCGGCGAGATCGGCCACACGGTGGTGATCCGGGACGGCGCCACCTGCACCTGCGGCCGGCGCGGCTGCGTGGAGGCCTACGCGGGCCGGGCCGCGATGGAGCTGACCGCCCGCAAGCGTGCGGATCGCGGTGAGAAGACGGTGCTCTTCCGGATCATGAAGCAGTTCGGGCGCAACCGTCTGACCAGTGGCGTCTGGGCGCGGGCCCTCGACGAGGGGGACCCCCTGGCCCACGAGCTGATCGACCGCGCCGTCGCCGCCCTGGGCACCGGGATCGCGTCGGCGATCAACCTGCTGGACGTCGGCGCGGTGATCATCGAGGGCGGCCTCGGGATCCGGCTGGGCCAGCCCTACGCGGACCAGATCGCGGCCGAGATGCAGCCCCACCTCTTCCTCCCCCAGCGGGCTCCGGAGGTGCAGGTGGCCGCGCTCGGCGACCTCGGCGGCGCGATCGGCGCCGCCCTCCTGGTGGGGACGGCCTGAGGGGTCGATCTGACCGCGGGGGCGAGGCCGGAACCCGGCCAGCTCGCGCCCGTCGGAGGCGGCTTCAGGAGGGGGACCCGGTGGTGCCCCCAGGGGCCGCCCTGAGGCGGTGGCCTGGCCACACCGCAGGCCCACCGGTGGGCTCAGCCGGTGAAGGGGCTCAGATGGTGACCACCGCCCAGCTCTCACCGCCGTTGCGGGTCATCAGCAGGGTCCCGGTGTCGCTGCCCGAGGCGGTGGCGATGGCCACCCCCTGGGTGGTGGTGGTGAAGCCGACGTAGGCGATGGTGCTGCCCGAGCCGCCGGCGTACACGGTGCCCCAGCTCCCGCCTCCGTTGAAGGTCGCCACGATCCCCGCACCACAGCCGGCGGCCGCGACCGAGGTGCTGGGGCTGGCCAGGGTGGTGCTGCCCTGACAGCCGGACGGCAGGTCGGTGGAGAGTGCGCTGAAGCCGGCGCCCCCGTTGGTCGAGACGAAGGCGACCTCGGTCGGGCTGGCCCCGCTGTACGCCCCGACATCGCAGACCGCCATGAGGTCCTGCGAGCTGGAGGCGGCGAGAGCGGCGGCACCCTGCTCGGTGCTGCAGGCGGCCGTCCACGAGCTCCAGCTCCCACTCTGCAGGAGGGCGCCGCCCACCACCGTCCGGTCGTTCTCGAGCAGCCAGCCGGCCGATCCCTGGAGCACCAGCTGGGGGTCGGGGATCGGGCCCGCCCCGATCTCGACGGTCGCGGGCGAGAGCGCCCAGCCGCTGGATCCGATCGGGCTGGTCTCGATGCGGATGCTGCCGGTCCCGGCGGCCTCGACGGCGGCGACCACGACCCCGCCGGAGGTCTCCAGGCTCCAGACCGGGCTGCCGGCCGGCACCCCCGGAAGGCTGATCGCGCTCCAGCTGCCGCCCCCGTTCTGGGTCGCCCAGAGCTCGGGGCCGTACGCCCAGCCGTCCTCGGTGTTCGCGAAGCGGATGCCCGAGACCCCGCTCGAGGCCTCGGTCGCCTGCCCGGAGAAGTGGGTCGGCGGCGGGGTCACGCTGGTCCAGCTGCTGCCGCCGTTCTGGGTGCGGGCGAGCGCGAGGGCGCCGCCCACGGTGCCCAGCGCCCAACCGTCCTCGGAGGAGACGAAGGTCACCGACGCGGCCGCGAAGCCGGCGATCGGGGTCGCGGCCGGGGTGGCCGGGCCAACCGTCGCAGAGCTGGTGGCCGAGCCCGACGGCGTGGCCGGCGAGGTCGCCGAGGCGCTCGCGCAGCCGGAGGACTCCACGGCGGAGCAGGGCGTCGGGGTCGCGCCGCCTCCATGCGGGCTGTGGGTGCCGGACGTGCCGCCACAGGCCACCACCAGCACCGCCATGGCACAGGCGCCGAGGGTCGCGCCACCCCTCCTGGGAGCGGTCCTGCGAGTCATGTCCACCTCTCTCCTCCCCGGCGGCGAGCCCGCCCAGGACCGTGACCACCACAGCGCCGGCCTGGCCTCGCCGCCAACGCACTCCACCCTACATCCGGCGGCGCCCCGGCGGACCAATCCCCGGCGCCCGAGCGCCACACCCCGCTCCACCGCTCCTGTTAGCCTTGCGCGGTGCGGCCGTACATGCGACTCGGCGAGGTGCCCCGGAAGCGTCACCTGCGCTTCGAGGTCGATGGGGCGCCGACCCACGAGGAGCTCATCAGCCGCGGGGGGGACACCGGTCCCTCATCCCTCCTCTATCACCGCCATCTCCCCGAGGCCGTCCAGGACGTCGTCGAAGGCGATGCCGATGACACCTCGATGGAGAACGAGAAGGTCCACGAGCACGCCCTCCTCCAGGGCTTCCGGCTGCCGACCCACGGCGACGCGATCACCGGCCGCCAGTGGCTGCTGGTCAACCAGGACGTCCGGATCGGCCTGCTGGTGCCGCAACGGCAGCAGAGCGCATTCCTGGTCAACGGCTCGGCCGACGACGTGCTCTTCGTCCACAGTGGATCGGGGACGCTGCACACTCAGTTCGGGCGGCTCCGGTTCGACCACCACGATTACGTGGTGATCCCGAGGGGGACGGTGTACCGCGTCGAATTCGACCACCTGGAGGAGACCCGGGTGGTGGTGATCGAGGTCGCGGGGGCGGTCGACAGCCCGGACCTCTACCACGCGTCCAACGGTCAGCTGAGCGAGCTCGCCCCGTACAGCGAGCGCGACTTCCGGGGACCGGAGGCGCTGGAGCAGGGCGAGGGCACCTCCCAGCTCTGGCTCAAGCGGGACGGCCACATGTCCTGCTACTCACTCGACCACCACCCCTTCGACGTGGTGGGGTGGGACGGCACCGTCTACCCGGTCGCCTTCAACATCCACGATTTCGAGCCGAGGACCGGTCGGTTCCGCCTGCCGGCGGTGACCCACCAGACCTTCGAGGCCGCGGGCTGCGTGATTTGCTCCCTGGTGCCCCGTCAGATCGCCTGGGACCCGGAGGCGGCGCAACTCCCCTACCACCATTCGAACGTCGACCGGGACTCGGTCCGCTACCGGGTCGACGGGAAGGACGGCTGCGGACCGGGCGTCCAGCCGGGCTCCTTCACCCACCATGTCGGCGGCCTGGCCCACGGACCGCAGCCGGGCGCCGCGAGGGGATCGGAGGATCGCCCGGGCACCACCGACGAGCTGGTGGTGATGATCGAGACCGCCCATCCGCTGCACCGCACCCAGGTCGCCCGCCAGGTGGTGGACACCGCCTACCCCTTCTCCTGGCACGACGGGGGCCCGCGGGGGTCGGGGCCACGGCGGTGAGCCCCGCGACCGCCGGCGGCCGGGATGCGGCAGGAGAGCCGCCCGCCCCGCGCGGCGGCGGCGCGGTCACCGACTGGGTCCGCGGGGAGATCGAGGCCGGCGGCTGGGTGCGCGCCGGGGCGGCGACCGCCCAGCGGCTGCGCGAGCGGTACGGCGCCGGCGCGGTGGCCGACCTCTCCCTCGGCCAGCCCCTCGAGGCCCCCGAGGCGGTGCGCCAGGCCTTCGAGCGGGCGGCCGCGGCGGTCCGGCCGCGGCGGTTCGGGTACATGCCCAACCTCGGCTACCCCGAGCTGCGCGAGCGGATCGTCGAGGACGTCGACGTGGCCGGGGTGACCGCGCAGTCGGTGGCGGTGACGGTGGGGGCCGCGGGAGCCATCTCGATGGCGCTCCGGACCTTTGTCGAGGGCGGCAGCGAGGTGGTGGTGATCGCCCCCTACTTCTCCGAGTTCCGGC
>Ga0187867_10000643_pt1 | contig 30852 bp, 32 predicted proteins | sample June2016WEW_13_1_FD_132976 | JGI IMG/M metagenome (GOLD analysis project Ga0187867, IMG submission 132976) | Peatland microbial communities from SPRUCE experiment site at the Marcell Experimental Forest, Minnesota, USA - June2016WEW_13_10 | ecosystem: Environmental > Terrestrial > Soil >... | reverse complement strand
CGCGCTGCGAGCACCGCGTTCTGCACCAGGAACAGAGTGACCTGGTTGCCGACTCCCATCAGCCCGCGGGCCAGCCCGTAGTAGTACCCAACGTCGTTCGACTCGAATGGATCTCTCGACTCGATAAGCAGATATCCCGCCATATGCTGTCCCTCCTCGTTCCGCGGTCCTTATGAGTTGGCCGGCGGCCCCCGTGGACGCCGGATCGTGACTAATTGCTGCCGCCTTCGACCGGGTGTGCTTCTGCGCGCCAGCGCAACATACCGCCGGTCAGATTGGCGATTTTCGTGAAACCGTTCTGTTGCAAGGTCGAAACGGCCTGGGCCGAACGGCTGCCCGCCCGGCAAACCGCAATGACCGGCTGATCGCGGCGCAATTCGCCAACGCGTCCGGCCAGCTCGCCCAATGGGATCAATATCGCGCCCGCGATGTGGCCAAGCGGGCCGTTGAATTCGTCAGGCTCCCGCACATCGAGAATTTGCACGTCGGGCGCATGCTCTTCAAGCGTGTGCGGATCGATCTCCCATACGCCCGCGAAACTATAATGCAGTGGGGCCCAGATGGGGTCGGCGGCGGCGGGTCCTGTCTCGTTCTCTGGGCGGCCGCAACGCAGATTGGCCGGCACCGCGACATCGATCAGCTTTGGATGAGCGAGCCGCATGTTCTTCATGTAGCCGGCGAAATCGCCGACCGCGATCTCACCGCCGAGCCGCGGGTTGAAGCGGCGTTCCTCGGCGACGCTGGTCACCGTGAGGCCGCGGTAATCATGCGCCGGGTAGAGCAGGCAGTCGTTTGGCAGGCTGAAGATGCAATCGTGCACCGAGCGATACATCGCAGCCGGGTCGCCCTGTTGGAAATCGGTTCGGCCGCTGCCGCGGATCAGCAGACAATCGCCGGTGAACGCCATACTGCTGTCGTCCAGCACGAAGGTCAGGCAGCCGTTGGTATGACCCGGTGTCGCGCGAACCAGAAGCCGCCTTGCGCCAAAGGCGATCACATCGTCCTGCACCAGACAGCGGTCGGCCCCCTCGGCGCCGCTCGCCGCCGACAACATGATTTTGCTGCCGGTCCGCTGCCTGAGCAGCCACGCACCGGTTACGTGATCGGCATGGACATGGGTTTCCAGGGTCGCGACCAGCTTGAGGTCAAGCTCACCGATCAACGCCGCGTCGCGCCGTACCTGCTCGAATACCGGATCGATCAGCACTGCTTCGCCACCGCGTCCATCACCGAGCAGATAGGTGTAGGTCGACGATTGCGGATCAAACATCTGTCGAAACAATAACATCGGTGTCCCCCAACCCAGCGGACATTTCCTTTTCGGCCGACTATTTTCAACGAGTATAGACAATTCGCCGGATGCTTACAACCATTCGACACCATTCGACCGAGTGTGAGGTATGCGATCCGCCCTATGATGCGGTGGGCCGCTATACCGGCGTCGACAAACCTCTTCTTGGGCTCCGATGCCTGGATTGCGTCGCAGCGCTCGCGACAACCTGGGGGGCTTCGCAGGCCCCCCGTTTCAATGATAGTGGGTACTACCCCTGCCGCAACCGGAACGATGCCGCCGGGTAAACCCCCAATACTCGCACTTCTGATGAAAAGAACTGCAACTCCTCCAACGCCAGCCGCAATGCCGGCTGTTCCGGATGCCCATCGACGTCGCACATGAACTGGGTCGCGGCGAACTCCCCGTCCATCATGTAGCTTTCCAGCTTGGTCATGTTGACGCCGTTGGTCGCGAAGCCACCCAGCGCTTTGTACAAAGCCGCCGGGACGTTGCGGACACGGAATACAAACGTTGTCATTAAGTTTGGCGTTGCCGGATCGGGCGTGATCGGTCGCGGCGACATGACATAAAACCGCGTTGTGTTATGCGCCGCATCCTCGACGTTAGCCTTCAGCACATCGAGCCCGTAAATCTCTGCCGCCAAGGACGATGCGACAGCTGCTTCGGCCTTATCGTTCCAGCGTGCCACCAGTTCGGCGGCGCCGGCCGTATCGGCTTCGACCACCGGCTGCAGCCCCATATCGCGCAAAATCCGCCGAACCTGGCCAAGCGCGACCGTGTGAGAGTGCGCTCGTTTGAGGTCAGCCAGGGTCGCGCCACGTACGCCCAGAAGACAATGTTCCACCCGTTGGAACTGCTCCGCGATCACGAACAGGCCGGATTGCGGCAGCAAATGATGAATGTCCGGCACACGGCCGGCGAGACTGTTTTCGCACGGCAGCATGGCTAACGCCGCACGGCCTTCTTTCACGGCATCGATAGCGGTCTCAAAGGACTCGCAGGGTAGCGTGGTCATACCAGGGTACGCAGCGCGGCAGGCGAGGTCGGAATAGGCGCCCGGTACTCCCTGGAAGGCGATCAGACCGCTCATGCTGCGGCCAGAATCGTGCGGGCGCGTTCCAGATCTTCCGCTGTGTCAACTCCGAACGGACCGTGTTCCATACGCACGCAGGAAATTCGCATCCCGTCCTCCAGCGCCCGCAATTGTTCCAGTTGCTCGCGCAGTTCCAGTGGACTTGGCGGCAGCGAGATGTAACGATCCAAGGCCGCACGCCGATACGCGTAAATCCCCAGGTGATGCCAGCGCGGGCCTACGCCCCACGGGATCGCCTGACGAGAGAAATACAGCACGCACGCGATGGTCTGACCTTCCTGGAATGCGCAGGCTGCCTTCACGAAGGACGCAGTGCCAGCTTCGATCTCGTCGCGGATCGGCACGACGAGGGTGCCAATATCCACGTTCGGATCGGCCAGTGGCATCACGACCAGGCGGAGAGCTTCCGGGTCCAATGTCGGCAAATCGCCTTGCAGGTTCACCACCACATCGTGCACGCCGCCTGGATCAAGTTCGGCGAGCGCGGCGTGCACCCGATCGGAGCCGGACGGCAGCGCGGGATCAGTCAACACCGCCCGCCCACCGGCGGCACGCACCGCATCGGCGATTTCACGATCTCCGCACGCCACTGCCACTGGGCCGATTCCCGCTTCGCGTCCTCGATCGAGCATATGCAGGATCATTGGCTTGCCATTGATCTCCGCCAGCGGTTTGCCCGGCAAACGGGTTGACGCCATGCGGGCAGGAATGACGACGATTGGGTTCATCTGGGCATTTCAGTGGGTTGATGGGGCCGGGCCATATCCCTATGGTGCGGCCAACTTATGGATGCGCCGCGCGGCGCGCAATGCCGCCGCGAGGCGAGCATGGCTCCCGCGCCCTCAGGCGTGTTCAAGCTGCGTCGAATGGCGCGGCAATGATAACCCGCGCCCTCGGGCGCACTGACCGACGCGCCCAGGGCGCGATGACGAGGACGCGACGCAGTATGGACAGTATCGAAGTCACCAAGGTTTCCACTGCGGTCTTGGTCGCGGGCATTGCCTTTTTCATCTCCGGCTGGATCGGTGCCAGTATCGTCCACCCGGAAAAGCCGGCGAAACCGGCTATTGAGATCAAGGGCGCGGCACCCGAGGCGGCCTCCACCGCGCCGCCGCCGGAGGAAAAACTCGCGCCGATCGGGCCGTTGCTGGCGTCTGCCGATCCGGCCGCGGGTGGCGCCTACTTCAAACAGGTTTGTTCGGTTTGCCACACCGCGGACCAGGGCGGGAAGGCCGGCGTGGGGCCGAACCTGTATAATGTGGTTGGCGGTCCACATGCGCATATGGAGGGGTTCAATTACTCCGCCGCATTGAAGGCGAAGACCGGACCGTGGACCTTTGATGAGTTGAACGAGTGGCTGCATAAGCCGTCGTCCTATGCGCCAGGCACCCGGATGACCTTTGCGGGGATCAGCAACGACAAGATACGGGCGAACGTGATTGCCTATTTGCGTAGTTTGTCGCCGAACCCGGTCCCACTGCCCGCTGCCACCCCGGTGCCGGCAGCCGCACCAGCCGCTGCACCGCCCGCTGCTGCGCCGGCACCGGCCGCCGCACCGGCTGTTGCGCCACCGCCAGCGGCTGCGCCTGCACCTGCCGCTCCACCAGCGCCGGCCGCCGCACCTCAGCCGGCGACGCCGCCTGCGCCGAAGTGATCCCCGACACCGACTCTCTGATCTCTGCCGCTTGCGCCGCGGCAGACGTTGCGGGTGCGGTGATCCGCCCCTTCTTTCGGGCCGGAATTGTGACGGACGCAAAGGCCGACCGGTCCCCGGTTACCATCGCCGACCGCACCGCGGAGCAGGCGATGCGCGCCGTGCTGGCCGAGCGGTTTCCCGCCCATGGCATTCTGGGCGAGGAGTTCGGCCTCGACCGGCCCGCTGCGACGATGCGTTGGGTGCTCGACCCGATCGATGGCACCAGAGCATTCATCACCGGCCGTCCAACCTTCGGCACGTTGATCGCCCTGTTCCAGGATGACCGACCAATCATTGGGATCATTGACCAGCCGGTAACCGGCGAACGCTGGATCGGCGCCGAGGGACGCGCGACCGTTTTCGACGGACCTTTCGGCGGCGTGGCCGGCTGCCGTCGGTGCCCGTTTTTGTCCAATGCCGAACTGTCTTGCACAAGCCCAGAGATGCTTGGTGCCGATACGCCGCGCTGGGAAAGGTTGCGCCGTGCGGTTCGCCGCAATTATTGGGGCGGCGATTGTTATGCGCATGGCCTGGTGGCGCTTGGCCAGATCGACATCATCGCCGAATCCGACATGAAAGTATGGGACTGGGGTCCTTTGGTGCCGGTGATTGAGGGCGCCGGCGGCTGCGTCACGGATTGGCAGGGGCAGGCGTTGCAACCTGAAGGCGACGGGCGCGTGCTGTCGGTAGGAGATAAAGCGCTGCTGCCCGCGATCCTGCGGGAACTTAATTATTCTGCGGTTGCCTCTGCCTGAACGCACTGCCACGCTTCAGCAAACCAACCTGGGACAGCCCCGTGCGATTCCTTACCTTAATGTTTTCGCTGCTTCTTTTAACCGCGACTGCACGGGCGCAAAGTGAGTCGGCAGTGCGACCGCAGCACGGCTTCACGGTGCTTGGCGAACCAGCGCTCCCCCCCGATTTCAAGGCCTTTCCTTACGTCAACGTGAACGCCCCGAAGGGTGGCGAGGTTCACCTTGCCGACATCGGCACGTTCGATAGCTTCAATCCGTTCATCCTGCGCGGCACCCCGGAATCGCATGGGGTCGCTCCATGGATCACGTTGCCCGGCGGTTCCGGGTCCGGCTCGTCTGTCGGACATGTGTGGGAAAGCCTGCTGACGCCATCGGCCGACGAGATAGCAACCGGTTATTGCCATTTGGCGGAATCGATCGAGGTACCGCCCGACAAAACCTGGGTTGCTTTCAATTTGCGTCCCGAAGCGAAATTCTCCGACGGCGTTCCGGTAACCGCCGAAGATGTGGCCTGGACCTATCGCACATTGATCGAGCAGGGCCGCCCGTCGCTCCGCATCCAATTGGCTGACGTAAAGGACGTGGTGGTAGAGGGGCCGCGCCGCGTGCGCTTCGATTTCAAAACCACACAAAATCGGGAATTGCCGCTGATTGTGGGCGGGCTGCCGGTTTTGCCGAAGCACTTTTTCGAAGGCCGTGACTTTACCAAACCGCTGACGGACGCACCCATTGGCTCCGGCCCCTATCGCATCACCAATTTCGAACTGGGCCGTTCGGTCACCTATTCCCGCGATCCAAACTGGTGGGCGGCGAACCTGCCGACCGGCCGCGGCACCAATAATTTCGATACAGTGCGCTACGAATATTTTCGTGACCTAACCGTCGCAATGGAAGCCTTTAAAGCCGGCAAGGTCGACATCCGCAGTGAGAACATCTCCAAAAACTGGGCTACTGCCTACGATTTTCCTGCTGTCCAAAACGGCGCGGTGATCAAGCGCGAGTATACCCATGAACTGCCCACCGGCATTCAAGGTTACGCAATGAACACCCGCCGTCCGATTTTCGCCGACCCGCGGGTCAGGCAGGCGATCACCTGGGCTTTTGATTTTGAGTGGACCAACAAGAACCTGTTTTATTCCGCGTACAAACGAACCTTGAGCTATTTCAGCAACACGCCGCTCGCTGCTACCGGACTACCATCGCCCGCGGAACTGCAGTTGCTGGAGCCCTATAAGGACAGTCTGCCGGACGGGCTGCTGACCAAACCCTTCACACTGCCGGTGACTGATGGCAGCGGCAACAATCGTGAGCAACTGCTACAGGCACTGAAGCTGCTGCAAGCGGCCGGCTGGCAAGTGAAGGACCGCAAGCTGATCCAGGCCAATGGTCAGCCTGCCGCGTTTACGATCCTGCTGGACGATCCAAGCCTGGAGCGGGTTGCGTTGCCGTACGTGCAGAATTTACGGAAGCTCGGTTTCGACGTGCAGGTTCGCACGGTTGATCCCGCACAATACCAGCATCTGACTGATGACTTCGATTTCGACATGACCATGATGATCTACCCGGGATCCGATATTCCAGGCAGCGAGTTGCGCGATTACTGGTCGTGCGCGGCTGGCAAATCAACCGGCAGCTTCAATGTTCCGGGTATTTGCAGCCCAGCGATCGATAGCATGATTGAAAAGGTAATCGCGGCCCCGGACCGGGACACGCTGCGCACGGCGGCGCGAGCGTTGGATCGGCTGCTGTTGTGGGGCTGGTATATGGTGCCAAATTGGTACACTCAGAATATCCACATCGCCTACTGGGATCGATTTGGTGATCCTGGCATTCCGATCCGCGAAGGTTTCAATTTCGATACCTGGTGGGTCGACCAACAAAAAGCCGTGAAGAACGACCAGGCACGGCGTTGACATGGCGGCCTACTTAATTCGTCGCCTGATTCTGGTTATTCCAACATTATTCGGTATCATCGCGATCAATTTCGTGATCATACAGTTCGCCCCGGGCGGCCCGGTTGAGCAAGCGCTTGCGGAATTGCGAGGCAAGGGCGGATTATCCAGCCGCCTGGGCTCGGCGACTTCGGACATCGGCTCGGCGGGCGCGTATCGCGGTGCACAGGGACTGGACCCGCACGTAATTGCAGACATCAGGAAAACGTTCGGTTTCGATAAGCCGCCACTGACGCGCTTCGTCGACATGGTGTGGGGATATTTGCATTTCGACTTCGGCCGGAGTTTCTTTCGCGACAAGAGCGTACTGGGCCTGATATTTGAGAAGTTGCCGGTGTCACTTTCGCTCGGTCTGTGGTCGACTGTGCTGATCTACCTGATCTCCATTCCGCTTGGCATTCGCAAAGCGGTGCATGACGGTAGCCGGTTCGATGTGGCAACCAGCGCCGCGGTTTTGGTCGGCTACGCCTTGCCAGGCTTCCTGCTGGCAATCCTGCTGGTGGTGCTATTTGCCGGCGGCAGTTTTCTGAGCATCTTTCCACTGGGCGGACTGACCAGTGAAGGGTCCCGGTACTGGCCGTGGCCGGACCGCGTGTTGGACTACCTCTGGCATATGGTATTGCCGATCACCGCAATGGTGGCGGGCGGGTTCGCCAGCCTGACGATGCTGACCAAGAACTGCTTTCTGGAGGAGATCGGCAAGCAATACACCGTCACCTCCCGCGCCAAGGGAGCCAGCGATACCAGGGTGCTGTATGGTCATATATTTCGCAATGCAATGCTGCTGATCGTGGCAGGATTTCCTCAGGCATTCGTGGGCATCTTGTTCACGTCCGCGCTATTGGTGGAGATCGTGTTTTCGTTGGACGGAATGGGCCTGCTTGGCTTTCAGGCAGCCATTCAGCGCGACTATCCCGTTATGTTCGGCACACTTTATATCTTCACGCTGCTGGGTCTGGTGATGCAGATCGTCGGTGATATGATGTACACTGTGGTCGATCCACGCATCGATTTCGAGTCCCGGCGTTGACTCTGTCGCATGTTACAAAGCGGCGGCTGGCGATATTTCGTGCCAACCGCCGGGGATATTGGTCGCTTTGGATCTTTTCCGTGTTGTTTGGCGCGTCGCTGTTCGCCGAGTTCATCGCCAATGATCGACCGTTGCTGATTCGCTACGACAACGCATGGTACGTTCCGGTATTGAAAGACTACAGCGGCGACCAATTCGGCGCAGATTTTTTGCCGACCGAGGCGGATTATACCGATCCCGATCTCCGCCGGACGATCGCCGCCAAGGGATGGATGCTGTGGCCGCCGATACACTATTCCTATGCCACGACGGTAACCGATCTGAATGTCCCATCGCCCGCACCGCCGAGCTGGCATAACCTGTTGGGCACCGACGATCAGGCACGCGACGTTTTTGCCCGTGTGATTTATGGGTTTCGGCTTTCGGTCCTGTTTGGCTTTACTCTGACGCTATTGACCTCCATCGTTGGTGTGATCGCTGGTGCATTGCAGGGATTCTACGGTGGACTGACCGACCTTCTGGGCCAGCGCTTCATCGAAATCTGGAGCGGCATGCCAGAACTCTACATGCTGATCATTCTGGGCAGCCTGATCACGCCGGGTTTCTGGGTGCTGTTGATCTTCCTGTTGCTGTTTCGCTGGATGAATTTAACCGGAGTCGTTCGCGCCGAGTTCCTGCGTGGTCGCAACCTTGAATACGTCCGGGCTGCAAAAGCACTGGGCGTTTCAGACATTACGGTCATGTGGCGCCACATCCTCCCCAACGCGATGGTCGCGACATTGACCTATGTGCCGTTCCTGCTGTCGGGATCAGTAACGTTATTGTCGACCCTCGACTTCCTGGGCTTCGGTTTGCCGCCGGGGTCGCCCTCGCTTGGCGAATTGGTGGCTCAGGCAAAGTCGAATTTGCAGGCACCGTGGCTTGGCATCACAGCATTTGTCGTCCTGGGAGGGGTCCTGACCTTGCTGATCTTTATCGGTGAGGCGGTGCGGGACTCATTCGATCCCCGACGGCTGCCGACCGCATGAGTTTGTTGGAAGTTGGGCACTTGTCGGTTGCGTTTGGCGCCAAACGTGTCGTCGACGACGTGTCGTTCACTCTCGATCGCGGTGAGACTCTGGCACTGGTTGGCGAATCCGGATCCGGCAAATCGCTGACCGCGCTGTCCTTGCTGCAACTGTTGCCGCGCGGTGCGACCAACCCGACCGGAACGATCCAGCTGGACGGGCACCAGATGGCCGGTGCATCGCCCGAAGTCTTGCACAAGGCCCGCGGGGGTCTGGCCGGAATGGTGTTTCAGGAACCGATGACGAGCCTCAACCCGCTGCATCGCATCGGCCGTCAGGTAGCGGAGGCGATCACGTTGCATCGCCGGCTACCCCGTGCCGCGTTGCTGGAACGTGTCGTTGGCGTGCTGCACGAAGCCGGCTTTCCCGATGCCGCCCATCGACTGGATGCATTTCCGCATCAGTTATCCGGCGGTCAGCGGCAGCGCGTAATGATCGCAATGGCGCTTGCCAATGATCCATCGCTGCTGATCGCCGACGAGCCGACGACAGCGCTTGACGTGACAATTCAGGCGCGGATCCTGGCGTTGCTGGCGCAGTTGAAAGCCGGCCGTGGGCTGGCGCTTTTGCTGATTACGCACGATTTGCGCATCGTTCGCAGGTATGCGGACAAAGTCTGTGTGATGAAGGATGGGGCGATCGTTGAGGCCGGCCCAGTTGCTTCGCTGTTTGCGGCACCGGCGCATCCTTATACCCGGATGTTGCTGGATGCAGTGCCGCGCGGCGTGCCGCCACCGTTGGCGGAGGATGCTCCGCCACTGCTTCGTATTGAATCGGTGAAAGTGCATTTTCCGATCCGCCGAGGAGTCCTGCGCCGCATCGTAGCCGTTGTCCGGGCTGTTGACGGTGTATCGTTGACCGTCCGGGAGGGAGAGACGGTTGGGCTGGTTGGCGAATCAGGCTCCGGCAAAACGACGTTGGCTTTGGCGGCGTTGCGGTTGGAACCCGTGCAAGGGCGCGTGGTGTTTGCCGGGCAGGATGTCGTCCGGCTTGGCCGGGTCGCGATGCGGGCATTGCGGGCGCGGATGCAGATCGTGTTCCAGGATCCGTTCGGTAGTTTATCTCCCAGAATGACGGTCGGCGATATCGTGGCGGAGGGATTGGGCGTGCATGAGCCCGGTTTAAAGCGGCAGGAGCGGGACCGACGCGTCATGGAAGCGTTGGACGAAGTCGGACTCCCTGCTTCCATGATGGAACGCTATCCGCACGAATTCAGCGGCGGCCAACGCCAGCGTATCGCGATTGCCCGCGTTGTTGTGCTGAAGCCTGCGTTGGTCGTGCTGGACGAACCGACGAGTGCACTGGATATGTCTGTGCAGGCGCAGATCATAGCGCTGCTGCGCGATTTGCGGGTCCGGCACAATCTGGCCTATCTGTTCATTAGTCATGACCTAAAGGTTGTGCGTGCTCTGGCGCACCGGGTGGTCGTGTTGCGGGAAGGCAAGATCGTCGAACAGGGCACCGCCGACGAGATCTTTACCAACCCGCGGGCCGAATATACAAAGTCACTGATGCAGGCGGCATTCGATCTGGATTGAAATCCGGACCGGTCACCATGCTTCCTTACCCTTGATCGGCCGCACCATTGCAGCCTTTTCCCGTTGCTCTGCCTCGTGCTTATCGAACATCAGACGAGCCGCGCTGGATCGCTTCTCCGTCAGTTCCTCCCGGTGATCGGTGCACCACTCGAACGAAGCGATCCGCGGACTATTGTCACCGGAGAAATGCGGCATCACATAGCGCTGATAAAGCTCGTAGGATCGTTTGGTTTGCTCGAAGTCGGCCCAGTTGTGGACTTGTTGTAGGAAGGCACCGAATTCGCCCTGCTTGTCATACAGGCGCTGGATCAAAGCAATCGCGTCGTCCGGGGTGCCGATGACACCGTAGTTGTTCTCCACGAACCACTCTGCCGCATCCTTGCCCGGCGGCACGATAAACCGAGGCTGATTGTTATTGAGATATCCCAGGTAATTCTCAAATCCGTACTTAACATTCTCCATAGCCTGCGCGCGGGTCTCTGCGATGTGCATTGGGCCGACCAGACGCAAACCGGCTGGGTCCATCTGTTTGCCCTGCTCGGCGGCGATTTCGTTGGCGATCTTCCAGTTCGCGCCAAGCGCATCGTAACCAAACGGATTGGTGGCGGCGACGCAGATCATGCTCAGGCCGTATTTTCCGGCCAATCTTCCGCCGGATGGGGTTACGGCACTGACCACCGCAACTTCGGGATGTGGTTTTGTATACGGCAGGATATGTGCACGGGCGCCAACGAAATTGTACCACTCGGTCCGTTCTGTGACGATTTCTCCTTTGAAAAAACGCAGTATGACGTCCAGCGCTTCCGCCATGCGGTCACGTTGTGTATTCGGATCGATCCCCAGCATCAACGCATCCGAGGCCAAAAGCCCGGGACCGGCGCCAAACATGATGCGGCCGCGCGTATGGTGGTCGAGCTGGATGATACGGTTCGCCGTCATCAACGGATTATGATACGGCAACGATATCACGCCGGTGCCGAACCTAATCCACCGCGTACGTTCGGCGGCAACGGCGATGAACAGTTCCGGTGAGCTGATCAGCTCCCACCCCGCGGAATGATGTTCGCCGATCCAGGCCTCATGAAACCCCAATCGGTCGAGCCACTGCATCAACTCCAGATCGCGCTCGATGCACGCGGCCGGATTTTCGTTCATTGGATGAAACGGCGGCAGGAAAGCGCCGTGACGTAGCGGAATGGCGGGCATAGGTCATTTCCTCCGGAGGGGACATCGCGATGCGAGGATGATATCAGGGTTTATCGGAACGCAAACCCTGGCGAGGCCCATGGGGGATAATGAGCCAACAGACTGATCGTGTGGACCGCCGGGTCTGGATTATCGCTGCTGCCTGCGCCTGCGGGGCACTGATGTCCGGTCTTGATGGGACCATGGTCAATGTTTCGCTGGATGCCCTGAGTTTGGCATTCCACGTGCCGCTCGGAACGATCCAGTGGGTGGCCAGCGGCTATTTGCTCGCGTTGGCCTTGTCGCTGCCGTTGAGCGGCTGGCTGGTAGACCGGGTCGGGGCGCGGCGCATCTTTCTCTGCTGCTTCGCTGGTTTCATCGTGTGTTCGATGCTGAGCGGCTTTGCCACGACCATTCAATTGCTGATTTCGTGTCGATTGTTGCAAGGCATTGCCGGCGGATTGCTGGCACCGATGATGCAAATGATGATGGCACGCCACGCCGGACGTCACATGGCGCGGGTCATCGGCGTGGCTGCAATGCCCGTCATCATTGGTGGAATGTTCGGGCCGACCCTCGGCGGTGTCATCCTGGGGTCATTGGGTTGGCGTTGGATCTTCTTCGTCAACGTTCCGGTTGGCCTGATAGCGATCTGTTTCGCCTGGTTCGCGCTGCCACGCGACGAAATCACCACCGCACGTCGCCTCGATCTTCTCGGGTTCGCGATGATCTCCCCCGGTCTCGCCCTGCTCCTGCAGGGTCTTGTCTCCTGGGCGCACGGCGCCGCCACGGCACCGTTGAGCCTGCTGGCCAGTGTGCTCCTGTTGGCCGGCTTCACCCGGCATGCATTGCGTCACCCGGTTACCGCACTGATCGACCTGCGGCTGTTCCGGGCACGCGTATTCCGCGCCGCGGCGGCAACGCAGTTTCTGTCGAATGCCCTCAATTTCGGTGGCCAGTTATTGTTGCCGTTGTGGTTCCTGCAAGTGCGCCATGCCACACCGACCACGACCGGATTGATGCTTTTCCCATTGGGTCTCGGCGTCTTTTGTGGGCTGCCTACCATGGGCCGATTGAGCGAGCGATTTGGCGCCCGTGCGATCTCCGGTTCTGGCGCCTTGCTATCGTGCCTCGGCACGTTGCCGTTCGTATTCGCAAGTGTCGACACACCCTACAGCTTGCTCGGCGTCGCCCTGTTCGTCCGAGGTTTCGGTAGCGGTTCGATCACGATTCCCTCGGCGGCCGCCGCCTACGCCTCAGTGCCGCGTGAATCATTGGGTCATGCGACCACATCGATCAATATCTGCCAGCGGTTTGGCGGACCAACCGGCTCGGCGGGCCTGGCGATATTTCTGCAATTCGAGCTATTGCGGGCCGCCACTCAGGAGCAGGCCTATCATTGGGCATTTTTCGCGTTGGCCGCAATCGCGGTAGTCGGCCTGTTGGCAGCGTCGAGGCTGCCTGGACGAGTCGCGCGTTAGCCCGCGCCGGCCCCGAGTCGACGGACTCGGGTTTTCGGGGATATGCTCCGGGCCAATCAGCCCTGAGGAGCGCCAGTCCATGAGTGGAGAAAATTGTCTGACCGGTATGAAAGTCCTCGATCTCACGCAGTTCGAGGCCGGTCCATCCTGCACCGAAGCCCTCGCCTGGATGGGCGCGGATGTGGTCAAGATCGAGAACCCGAAATCCGGTGACCCCGGCCGCACCGCCGGTGGCAAGCCCGGCCAGGACGCCAATTACTTTCTGCAATACAACGCAAACAAGCGTTCGGTTGCGGTCAATTTGAAAGACCCGCGCGGGGTCGAACTCGTTAAGCAGATGGCCAAACAAGCCGACGTTATGGTCGAGAACTTTGCTCCCGGCGCGGTCGAGCGTCTCGGTCTGGGTTACGACGTGATCAGGGCATTGAACCCCTCGATCATCTATTGCCAGGTGAAGGGTTTCGGCGCCGGCAGCCCGTACGAAAAAAGTCTCGCCTTCGACATGATCGCGCAGGCCGTCGGCGGGTTGATGAGCATCACCGGCGAAGAGGGTGGCCCGCCCTGCAAACCCGGTGCGACCATCGGCGATACCGGCACCGGCATGGTGATGGCGGTCTCCGTACTCGGCGCCTATGTCCGCAAGCTGCGTACCGGGCAGGGCGAGCATCTGCAACTCGCGATGCAGGATTCGATCCTGCACTACGTGCGCAACGCCTTCACTTTCATGGAGCGCAGCGGTGGGAAGGCGGCGCCTCGTGCCGGGTCGAAGACGGTCGGCGGCGGCAATCCGCCAATCGGCGTTTATCCGTGCAAGGGCGGCGGTCCGAACGATTATGTTTACATCTACACCAGCCGCGCCAATCCCGAGCACTGGACCCGCCTGCTGAAAGTGATGGGACGCGAGGATCTGATCGGCGATGCGCGCTACGCCGATCCCGATGCGCGGACGCAACGGCGCGAGGAAGTCGACGCCATCGTCTCCGAGTGGACCATCAAACACGACAAGCGTGAGGCCATGAACCTGGTAAGCCTCGCGACCATTCCGTCGGGCGCCGTGCTCGACACGGCAGAGCTGGCAGCCGACAAGAATTTCGAGGAGCGCGGCATTCGCCAGACCATGAAACACCCGGTCGTCGGCGATTATGTCATGAGCGGCTGGCCGGTTCGCTTTGGTGGCAAGACTCCGGCGGTCGCGTCGGCACCTTTGCTTGGCCAGCATGGCGAGGAAGTGCTGGCCCAGTGGCTGAAACTCGACAAGGACCAAATCGGCGCACTGCGTAACGATGCCGTGGTGGCCTGATGGCGCACCAGTTTTGCACGGTCCAGGATGAAGGCCGGTTGCGCATCGTTACGCTCAACCGGCCCGAGGTGCTGAACGCGCTGCACGCCGACGCCAACGACGAGCTTTCCGCGGTGTGGGATGAATTTGCCGCGCGAGACGATCTATGGGTCGGTATCGTGACCGGTGCGGGCGGACGAGCGTTCTCCGCCGGCAACGACCTCAAGGTTCAGGCCGCCGGGAAACGCCGACCGAATGGGCCCAGCGGGTTCGCTGGATTGTCGCATCGTTTCGGTCTCGACAAGCCATTGATCGCCGCGGTTAATGGCGTGGCGATGGGCGGTGGGTTCGAAACCGCGCTGGCGTGCGACATAATCATCGCCGCCGAGAACGCGGTATTCGCTTTGCCCGAACCGCGTGTCGGCCTGATAGCCGGCGGCGGTGGCGTGCATCGGTTGCCACGCTCGATCCCGATTAAGCAGGCAATGGGCATGATCCTCACCGGCCGCCGCGTGCCGGCGCGGGAGGGGTTCGAACTCGGCTTTGTCACCGAGGTCGTGCCGGAAGGCCAGGCGTTGGAAGCCGCCAGGCGATGGGCCGCGATGATCCTGGAGTGCTCGCCCAAAGCTGTGCGGGCCTCCAAGCAGGCGTCGTATCGCGGTCTGGATGAGCAGAAGCTGGAAACCGCAATGCGCACCGTCTATCCGGCGCAGCAGGAGAACATCGCAAGCCAGGACTACGTCGAAGGCCCCAAGGCGTTCGCGGAAAAGCGCAAGCCGAACTGGCAAAATAAGTAAGGAGAACGATCGATGGGCATTCGGGTGCACAACCTGTACTGCGACACCAACGGCGAGTCGCACTGGCGCGACATCAATATCGAGTGGGTGAATGAAGGGCCGGAAGGCAAGACCTCGGCGCGCCAATCAGCCAACGGCATCATCTTCCGGCAAACCCAGGCGGAACATGATCGCCCATGGCATCCCGCACCGCGACGGCAATACATCATCAATCTCGATGCCGGTGTCGAACTGACCGCGAGTGACGGAGAATCCCGAAAGATCGGCGCCGGTGAGATCGTCCTGGTCGAGGACACCTCCGGCAAAGGCCACCTGTCGAAATCCATCAACAATCAGATGCGGCACTCGATCTTCGTGCCGATCGAGTAAGGAGGACCGTAACGATGCGTATCCATAACATCTATGTCGACGATGCCGGCGAAACCCATTGGCGCGATATCGAGGTCAAATGGGTCGAGGAACGGAACGGCAGCAAACTCTCTGCGCGGCTGCCCGCTACCGGCATCATCTTCCGCGAAACTGCGGGGGATTATGATCTGTCCTGGCACCCGGCGCCGCGCCGCCAGTACATCATCAATCTGGATGGCGGTGTGCAGATTACCGCGAGCGATGGCGAGGCGCGGCAAATCGGTGCCGGCGAGGTCATCCTCGTCGAGGACGTCCGCGGCAAGGGCCATCTGTCGAAGTCCATCGGCGGCCAAATGCGGCACTCGATTTTCGTGCCGATCGAATAGCGCGGAACGATTAGTCCGGCCGTCCGGCGCGATGATACGGATGGCCGGCGACGATCGATCGCGCCCGATAGATTTGCTCGGCCAACATTCCACGCACCAGCAAATGCGGCCAGGTCATCCGGCCCAATGATAAAGTGAAATCGGCGCGCGCGAGAACCAGCCGATCCAGCCCCTCTGCGCCGCCGATCAGGAAGCGGATTGGGCGGGACAGCGTGAGCCATCCCTCCAGCCGCACAGCGAACGCGGCGCTGCCGAGCATTTCCCCTTCGAGATCGAGCGCAATGGCAAATGCCTGTGCCGGCAGCGCGGCCAGGAGAGCCTCGCTTTCCCGGCGTTTGATCTCGGCGGGCGCACCTTTGCTGTCGGCAATTTCCGTCAATGCCAGAACCGGACGGATCCGGGCGCAGTAACGGGCGAACAGGTGCGCCTCGGGCCCGTCCCGGGAGCGGCCAACCGCGATTACGCGCATCATGTCAGATCGGCCAGTAATCGCAGCACCGCCCGTTGTTGTCGCTCCAACCCATAGCGTTCTCCGACCCAATCGCGATACAGCCCGGTACGGGCAGAACGGATGAGCGCGACAGCGTCGTCGATACTGGCGTACAAGCATTCCTCGGGCCACAAAAGCTCCGCGCCAGGAAAGTCGTGCACGACGGGGAACGCGCCGACCGCCATGGCCTCGCCGATGTTCAATCCGAAACTTTCATACATCGAGGTTGAGAGCAGCACGCCTTTGTCTGCATACCAACCGGGCATGTCGGCAATCGCGCCATGGAATTGCACCACCCCTTCGAGGCGCAGAGTGCCCATGAAACGCTGCACGTAACGCGCCGTGCGCTGGTCTGTGAAGACGCCGGCAACATGCACTACGTAGCGCGGATCAGCACGATGCAGCGTGTGGGCGATCTGCAACAGGAGCATTGGATTTTTCTTCGGCTCCAGATGGCCAACCCAGGCGATCCGGTGCCGATCGCCCGAGCCAGGAGCAAATCGGTCCAGGTCGATGCCGTTGAGGATGACGTCCGGCTGAAGGTGGCCGGCGATCGACGGATGTTTGGCAAGCAGAACAGTGGTGATGTCGTTGCCCACAGTGATTAGCCGGTCAACCCGGGACCAGTTGACGTTGGCGGGGAAGCTGGTTTGCAACGCCTCAATCGAGTGCAGGCGTATGACGCATTTTTTGCCGGCCAAGGAGTCGGAGGTGGTGGCCCAAACGGCGTGATCCCAGCACCATTCCAGCCAAACGATGTCGGCCCAGGTGATGGCCTCGGCGAGGAGTGGGCTGGGACCGGCGCAAACGAACCGCACCTCGTGGTGCCGCTCCAGCGCCGGGATCAGCGGGGCAAGGAACGTATCGTCCCGCCCCTTGATCCGGTCAGCCAGTAGCAGTCTTGCCATCTACCGTCGATGACGACTGCGTGACTGGCGGCGGCCCCTCTCCGGGCGGGGTCGCCCGATGACTTCGGTAGGCATCGAGTTGCTGTTGGCTAGGGATCGAGTTGGTCACAGTACCGTTGTTGTCATGGAAGTCGATCACCACGAGGCCAACGGTAGAGTCGAACTGGAAACTCGGGTTAACGAACAGCGGCACGGGCTTTGCAGCCGGTGTCGGGGCCGGCGCGTTGTTCCGGGTCGGTGCGGTGCTGTCACCGGACCCACGAAGTGGCAGACCGGGCTGGATCGACAACAGGTTCGACATGGCAGACAGCTATATAAAACGCTGCGCACGATTGCGCTGCCCGTCGTTCTACCGCCAAAGTCTTAATATTTGGTTAACGGGTGGCAGTATTTTTACAGGACCATGCCCTTGCGTCCGCCTGAAATGTTTCCCGGCAGGATACTGTGCCGCCCTCCGCTTATGGCGGTTGACTGGTTTGGGTTATAGAGGTGGCGCCAGGGTGAGGGAACCAAGGAGTACGGGCATGACCATCGCCGAAACATTGGCCGCGCATATTGCCGGCGTCACTTACGAAAGTCTGCCGGACGAGGCACGGCATTGGGCCAAGGTCGCGATCATGGACACCGTCGGCTGCATTCTGGCCGGCGCAGAAGAACCGTGTGCGCGCATCGCCGGCCGGGTTGCCTCGATCGGCGGGGCCAATGGGCCCTGCGTGGTATTCGGGACCTCGCATCGGGTCGGCCCAATGGACGCGGCTTCGATCAATGGTACCGCCGCTCATGCCTTGGACTATGACGATTGCAGTGACACTTTGGGCGGCCATCCGTCCGCCCCGATCCTGCCGGCGCTGTTTGCGCTGGCCGAAACGCGCGGAACCAACGGGCGCGATTTCATCGCCGCGTATGTCTCAGGGTGGGAAACGGAAACCCGGATCGCTCGCGGCATCAATTTCTATCATTACGAGAAAGGCTGGCATCCAACCGCGACCATCGGTGTGTTCGGCGCAACTGCAGCGTGCGCGAAGCTACTCGGCTTATCGGTGGAACAGACCGCGCGAGCGCTGGCACTTGCAGCGACGTTCTCCTCCGGCCTGAAGGCAAATTTTGGTACGATGACGAAACCGCTGCATGTTGGCCAGGCGGCGCGCAATGGCTTGTACGCAGCGTTGCTGGCATCGGAGGATTTTACCGCCTCTACCGACGCTATCGAGCATCGACAAGGCTTTCTGCGCGTGTTCAACGGCGAGGGCAATTTCACCATCGACCCCATCATCGCCGAATGGGGTTCGCCCTGGGACATCGTCGATCCTGGGCTTGCCATCAAGCAATACCCTTGCTGCGGCAGCACCCATCCTGCCGTCGATGCAATGTTGATGTTGGTGCGGGAGAACAATCTTACGCCGGCGATGGTCAGCCGCATCGAATCACAGACCCATCCAAGACGTTTCGCGCATACCAATCGCCCCGATCCGCGCGGCGCATTGGATGCCAAGTTCAGTGTGCAATACTGCCTCGCGCGCGCACTGGTCAGCGGTCAGGTGCTGATCGAGCATTTCGAGGACGGCAGTTACGATGAACCTGAGGTGCGGCAGGTTTTGTCGCGCGTCGCCTCCTCGGCATGGCCAGATCGGCCGATGGATCTCTCGGAGCATTTCGGTGCCGATGTCATAGTGACACTGACCGACGGGCGGGTGCTCACGAAGTCGGTGCCGCGGCCTCTGGGCCGCGGACCATCCATGCCGCTGCCGCCGTCGCTGCTGCGTTGCAAGTTCATGGATTGCGCAGGACGTGTGCTGCCGGCTGATGCGGCCAACAATCTGCATAGCTTGCTGGATACGTTGGAAACGGTCAACCAGATCCGTACATTGACCGAAGCGACCGTCCCACGCACGGCGCTCGCGGCGGATTGACGCGGCATGGACCGTCCGGCGTGTCAGGCCAACGCTGCAGCCAGCAGAATCCGGATATCGCGCCGCGCGATGCAGGCAAATCCCTGGCGTTCCAGCCGATCTCGTCGCGCGTCGTCAGCCAATAGGTCCCAGCAGGTTGTGGCGATCATTTCGGTGGGCGCGAAAATCACTCCACTGGCGATATCTTGCTCAATATACGAGTCAGGGTAGATATCGGCGACGACGGCTTTGGCGTTGGCCAGGAGATAGGACACTCTGACGATTTCGAATATTTTCGACCGAGGTATATTATTCACATTCAGGACGATCTTCGATCGTGCGATCAGGCCGTCCCGACCTGCACCATAAAGACCGGACGCAAACACCGTAGAAAGGCCGCCATTAACAAGCTTGCCGAGGCTGGCGAATACGGCCAGCCTTTGCTCGCCCACTGCGCCGTAAATCAGCACGTCGATATCCTGCTGTTCCGCCTTTTCGATTCGCGTCAGAATCGGGGCGTAGCCGACGGGAACAAGTTTTACCGTATGCTTCAGATTCAGGCTGTTCCAGGTTGCGATGTTTGCCCCGGTGTAGTCCCGGATTCGGAGTTTGGCCGCGATCAGTTTCACGGTGTCCTTCGGATTGCACTGATCGTATTGCGGATGGCCGCTGATCTGTTCCAAATTATAGTATATCGTGTCATCTGGGCTGTTTATCAGAAGATCAGGAAGCAGATGCGCTCCAAACAGAATATTGGTTGCATTATGATGACAAGCATTCACGCTATAGGTCGCGTCATGACCCAGCTGCCGAACTCCCCATAACAGCGAGTCGATAACCTCCTGATAGGCTTCGGTGCCACGGATGCCCTCACCAACGACGTGTACGAGATTAAAATGGGTCATTCAGCCGTCAGTCCAGGGAAGTTAACCGTCACGTTGAATCGTCCGCACGAGTGATCGATCATTTGGCAACTGTGTTAGAAGAATAAGATGCATTGCACATTCCGCTGTTTCCGCGACGGTCCGTGTTCACCGTCTGTTAAACAGTTGGTTCCGCGATCGACCATGATCGAGCCGCTTTACGGTACCATCATAGCGTTGGCAGGAAATGAAGACCAGTAAAAGCAGGCGCCACGTGCAGTTCTCCGAACAGCGTGGCTTATTACCGTTGCCGCTGCCAAAACTCGGTACTGGGCAACCGGCCATCAGCCAGGTTGTCAGGCGATCGCTTATCCATCATGCCGCCCCGGTGGCATCGGTTGGCTCCCGGTCAGCCTCAAGCAATGCGGCCAGCTCCTCGGTGGCCTGCTGCTCACTTTGGATCAATTGTGTCTCGTCCCGATAAAACGCATGCGCGGCGGCCAGATTAGCTTCATCATGATCGCGGAATAAAGTGATTGCCCTTGCGGCTGCCTCCGGTGTCACGCCCAGTACTGTCAGACTGAGCTCGGCGAGGTGTAGACTGGAATGGAAAGTGTCCCGCACGAGTCCGTCCACATCGCGATCCATCAACAAATGCGCATGATGCCTATTGCGGGCGCGGGCCAGAACCGTCAAATTTGGATGATTGCGCTTGGCGGTTTCCACAGTTCGAAGGTTGCGGTCCACGTCATCCAGCGCGACGATCAGCAGTTTTGCACGGTCCGCGCCGGCTGCCCGCAACACATCCGGCCGCGCTGCATCGCCATAATAAACCTTGCTGCCGAAGCGGCGTAGCACGTCTACCTGGCCAGGGTCCCGTTCCAATGCAGTAAAGGCGATCCCGTGCATCCGTAATACCCGTCCAATAATCTGGCCCATGCGGCCGAATCCGGCAACGATGACTGGCGCATCCGACGGTTCGATCGTGTCGTATTCCGGTGCGGGCAGGCGCCGCAGATGCGGAATCAGGAAACGTTCCGACAGCGCGAACAGCACCGGGGTCGCAAGCATCGACGCGGCGGAGATCAACGTTGCCAATGCTGCGAGACCGGCGGACAGGGCCCCCACCGCCACCGCGGCGCCTAACAGCACAAAGCTGAACTCGCTGGCCTGGGGAAGCGCCAATGCGAACCGAAACGAATTGCTCCGATCACGCCGGGCTACTCGTGCCAGCAGAAAAGCGATCACGGTCTTGCTCACCAGTAGCGTGACGGTCGCCGCCAGGAGATACGATGGCCGCGCCGTAGCCGCGTGCAAATCAGCCGACATGCCGACCGAGATGAAGAAAAACCCCAACAGCGTATTTTCGAACGGGGCGATATCCGCCTGCATCTCGTGCCGGTATTCGGAGTCCGAAAGCATGACTCCCGCCAGGAACGCGCCAAGCGACGGCGACAATCCCGCCGCCTGCGCCAGCAACGCGGTGCCGGTCACGATCAACAATGCGGCAGTTGTGAACAGCTCAGGGGAGCTGGCGCCCCCGATTGCCCGGAACAACGGCCGCATCAGGAAACGACCACCGCCCAGTATCAGCGCGATCGCGGCGAGGCCCTTACCGGCTTGCAGCCAGGGCAAGCCGCCGGTGATTGCATGCCCGGACGCCAGCAACGGCACCAGAGCGACGAGCGGAATGAAGGCGAGGTCCTGAAACAACAACACGGCGAAGGCATCGCGGCCGGCCGGTGTGGTCAACAGGTCTCGCTCACCCAACAGCGGAAGCACGATTGCGGTGGACGACAATGCGAGGCCAACGCCCAGTACGACGGACCCTGGCGCGGGCACGCCGGCAGCCAAAGCGAGACCGGCCAGGGCGGCCCCTGTGATCGCAACCTGCGCCGAGCCCAGGCCGAACACGGCCCGGCGCATGATCCAAAGGCGGCGAGGCCGCAACTCCAGGCCGATCAGGAATAACAGCATCACCACGCCGAGGGATGCGACATTGGCAATTTGCTCAACGTCGGTGACGAGGCGTAGCCCGGAGGGGCCGATGATCAGACCGGCTATGAGATAGCCAAGCACACTCCCCAGCCCGGAGCGGCGGGTCAACGGAACAGCAATGGTGGCGGCGGCGAGCAAGGCGACCAAAGTAGCGAGCATGGAAGTATCCCGGGGGTTGGCCCCACAGCGTGACATCGTCGATGATGCGACGATAGCGGGAGGATCACGACGATGAACACGCATGCGTTTGGGCGTTTGGCGCCGGTGTCCGTGCTCACCCTGGGCGGCGGCGGTCTGGGCCAGCTCTGGGGCCCCACCACGCGGGAGGAATGTGAGGCCACCGTTCGAGCCGCGGTGGATGCCGGGGTCACACTGCTCGACCTGGCTCCGCGCTATGGCGACGGCAAGGCCGAGCAGGTGGTTGGCGAAGCATTTGGCGGCCGGCTGCCGTCAGGCGTCCGGGTGACCAGCAAATGCAATCTCGGCAACCCGCCACCCGAGCGGATCGAACGCATCCTGCGGCAATCGATCGAGGCCAGCCTTCGGCTGACGCAACTGGACCGGTTGGATCTGTTTTTCCTGCACTCCAACATCGTCCCGCGGGGCAATGCGATGTGGCGGCGGGTGGACACGAGCCGGTTTGTGCCGCTGGAGTTGTTCCAGGACGCGATCCGTCCGATGTTCGAGAGGTTCGTAGCGGAGGGGCTGATTGCTGCCTGGGGCATCACCGGGATTGGCCACCCGGAGGCGATCCTGACTGTGCTTGGGCAGGAGCCGAAACCGGCTGCGGTGCAGGTCATTGCAAATTTGCTTGACTCTCCGGGCGGACTGAAATTCTTCGACGGCGCAGCCCGCCCACGTGAGATAATGGCAGCAGCGCATGCCAACGATGTCGCAGTGATGGGCATTCGCGCAGTGCAGGCCGGAGCACTGACCGCTGCGATCGATCGGCCTTTGCCGGCGGATCATCCGGAAATGTTAGACTTTGCGCGGGCCGCCGGCTTTCGCGCCCTTTGCGGCGAACTCGGCGAGAACCCGGCAGTGCTGGCGCACCGCTACGCGCTTACCTTGCCGGTGGATACGTTGGTGCTTGGCGTGAAGAACCGTCAGGAACTGGCCGAGTGTGTCGCTGCGGCCGATGCCGGCGCGCTGTCGGCGGATGTGATCGCGCGGATTGATGCTTCGGTGGCCTGAGCCGATGGTCCAGAGGTCCCAGGCAGTGTCGCCAGCACCTCCCGTCGCATACGGGTGAGCCAATTCCCCCTCCAGGCGGTTTCCGTCCGCTGCAGGTAGTCTCGTGCGGACTGGTGCAGAGGGGTCGGTGACACACCTTGCGCCATTCTGAATGCTGCCCACACCGCGCGCGGTGTGTCGCGCAGGCGGCCGTTGCGTGCTGCCTTGACACAATATCCGGCGATCCGCGGCGCGAGTGCCAGCCAGGACTCTCCGTTTTTCCGGCCGATATAGATGCGGTTGCGAACGAAGTGAAACCAGCGGTCGCCGGACCAGGTGACGCGGTGCTCGGAGCTCACTTTGTGGCGAATGACGATGTCGCCGCGATACCGCACGCGCCAGTAGCGAGCAATCGCGCGCAGGCAGAAATCGTATTCCTCCCAGCAGAAGAACAGACGTGCGTCGTAGCCGCCCACGTCCTTCCAGGCCGCGCGCCTTATGGCATGACCAGCACCCACGAATGTCGCGGCCTCGAACGTTTCCTGGCTGTGGGCCAGCAACGCCGGCGGATAGCCCCAGGATGACAGGTCATCCTCCCCCGAGCCGTCGACCACGATCCGGCAGCCAATGGCGGCCAATTCCGGATCGGCGTCGAACCCGGTCACCAGGCGCGCCAGCGTGTCCGGTGTCGCGAATTCTGCGTCGTTGTCCAGACCGGCGATGAGTCGCCCGCAGCCCAGGGCGGAGCCGATATTGCGTCCGCCTGGCACGCCGTAATTGCGATCGACGGCGACCAATGTGGCATCGGCGCGGGCATGCACCGCGGAGGCCAAACAAACCAGCGCATCCGGACGCGAGCCCTGGTCTACGACAATGACATAGCGCGTTACACCGGTCTGGTTCAGCGCCGAGCGGATAGCCGCCACCGTTGCCTCGGTGCGATCGAGCGCCAGAATTATCACATCGACGTCATAAGCGACCCATGGCGGGCGTTCGGCTCCTGCGACGTGGCGCACGGCCATAGGTGGCGCGGCCACGCCACGCGCATCGGGCGGCTGCATGTCAATGACCCGGCGGGAACGGGATCGCCAGGTAGGAGAGCCGTTTCAGCTCCTTCCGCCCGTGCGCGACCGCATCCAATATCAGCCCGCATCCCAATGTCAGCGATGCCAGCAACACGATGCTCGCGGACAGTACTGCGGTTGGCAGTCGATCTACGATGCCGGTATGGAGAAATGTGATAATCACCGGCAGGCCCAAAGCGAGGGCGAGGGCCAGCAATGTTGCAGTCACCGCGGCGGAACAGGGCAACGGCCTCTCCCGCTCGATCAGTGTCACGATCTCTCGCAGGATGCGAAACCCATCGGCAAGTGTGTTGAGTTTTGAGTGCGATCCAGCCGGCCGGCTGCGATAGGGCGCGTAAACCTCTGCCACCGGCATGTGCAGCGCCAACGCATGCACGGTGAATTCGGTTTCTGTCTCGAAACCACTGGCCAGAGCCGGAAACGACTTGACGAAACGGCGGTTGAACACGCGGTAACCCGACAGCATATCGTTGATCCCACTGCCGAACACGTGACGGACCAACCCGCTCAGGATCGCGTTGCCCAACTTGTGACCGAGCCGGAAGGCGGCAGGCGCGGGTGTGTCGCGGGCGGCACTGACCATATCAAGCCGGCGCTCCAGTAACAGTTTCATCATGATGGGCGCAGCCCGCGCATCGTAGGTGTCGTCGCCATCGACCAGCACGTACACGTCAGCTTCGATGTCGGCAAACATGCGACGCACCACATGGCCTTTCCCTTGCAACGACTCAGTGCGTACCACTGCGCCGGCTGCTTGCGCCACGGTGACTGTGCGATCGGTCGAGTTGTTGTCATAGACGTAGATTGTCGCATCCGGCAGCGCCGAACGAAAATCAGCAATCACCTTGCCGATCGCGGCTTCCTCGTTGCAACACGGGATCAACACAGCCACCGCCAGGCGACGCTGCGCTGCGTCGGCAAACCATTCCGCTGTCTTGCCGGGGAGGCGTCCCGCGGTCGACAACAGCGCCTTGGCTTCGGCGGAAAGCCGCTCGATGCCCGGCGCAGTGGGCCGCTCGATTGTTTCGAACATGCGTAGCATCCTGTTCAATACGCATTGCCCATGCGCAACACCGAACACGCGGTGCGCCAGATGATTGCCAGATCCAGCCCGACCGACCAATGTGCGATATATTCTAAGTCACAATCGATCCGATGTAGCAATTTCTCTTCAGTGTCGGTCTCACCGCGCCAACCGCGCACCTGCGCCAGGCCGGTCAGACCAGGCTTCACGAAGTGCCGTGTGGCGTAGCACTGCGCCACATCCTCAAACAACTGGCCGCCCGCCCGCGTCCCGGGGGCATGCGGCCGAGGTCCTACGATCGACATTTCACCGCGCAGAACGTTGATCAGTTGTGGCAACTCATCCACTGAATAGCGCCGCATCCACCGTCCGATGCGTGTTACGCGAGGATCGTGGTTCGTCGCCTGCCGGATCGTTCCGTTAACGTCCGGATCGTGCACCATGGAACGAAATTTCAACGCCGTGAATATCCGGCCAAACCTGCCAATTCGCTGTTGCCGATACAAAGCTGGTCCTGCGCTGTCCAGCCGGATAGCAAGCACGAGCAACAGCGCGGGCGATGCCAACACGATCAGTCCGGACAATGCCAGACCGAGATCGACCAGCCGTTTGACCAGTCGCGCTTTCGCATCCAGCTGCCAGGTCGGTAGCAAAACCAGCCGCGGATGCCAGGCATAAGAGTAAAGCGGAACCTCACCCTCCGGCAGGCCAAGACCGTCGAAGGTTCGATCCTCATCAGCGAATGGAACATCCAACATGAGATCATCGCCTGGTTTGTTATCCGTGCGACTATCTCAACCTGAATTGATGAACGATGTGTTAATAATGAACGCAAGTGTACGTGCCAGGCCATTTATTTTTTATCAACACTTGCAAATCCCGAACAAATAATGAACGTTGGCGGGTAGCCTTGCCACGGTGCTCAGCGGAACACCATCTTGCGCGAGAGATTGAAATTCAATGTCATCCCCGCCATCGCGCCGGCGAATACTGCTATCACCGGCTGGCGTGCCGCGACAGCGACGAACGTCACCAGCAGCGCGTAAACACCACGATTGATGACGAAGCCGCTGAGATTTGCGGCCAGGAAGCGACGCCATTGCACATGCCACGGGTCTGATCTGCCGATATGGCGAAAGGTCCATGCGCGGTTGCAAAACCATGTCCCGGTTGCCGCAGTGAAATAGGCGGCGAGCCCAGCGACGTATAAGCCCACGGCATGACGCAAGGCATAGACGGTCCCGGTGTCGATCACGAAACCGACCAATCCAACCATACCGAACATGACGAACTGCACCAGAACACGCATGCGCGCTTCCGAGGCATGGGCGCGCAATGAATTCGGCAACCAGGCCGACACGCGGAGAAGGAACCCGGTCATGAGTGTCAACTAGTCTCCGGCGACAGGTTCGGCAACCAAACCCGATCGATGCCGACCCCGCCCTTGCCGACCTCCCGCCGGAACGTCTACACGCCGCGTCAGCACAGATTCCCCTATTGTCTCAGACGCGGGACCCCCAAAGGAGCGACCATGGCGACCGAGCGTACTCTCTCCATCATCAAGCCGGACGCGACACGGCGAAACCTTACCGGCAAGGTCAACGCCTGTCTGGAGGCAGCTGGCCTGCGCATCGTCGCGCAGAAGCGCCTGCAGCTGACCCAGTCTCAGGCCGAGGCGTTTTACGCGGTGCACAGGGAGCGCCCGTTCTTCCGTGATCTGGTGACGTTCATGACGTCGGGTCCGGTCGTCGTGCAGGTGCTGGAAGGCGAAAACGCTGTCATGCGCAACCGCGACGTCATGGGCGCCACAGACCCGAAGAAGGCGGCTGCGGGCACCATTCGGGCGGAATTCGCGGAGAATATCGAAGCGAACTCGGTGCACGGCTCGGACAGCGCGGAGAACGCCGCCAACGAGATAGCGTTCTTTTTTGCAGGAATCGAAATTACCGGATGATGCAAGCATGCCATGGGTTATTCTGCTGAGCCGTGTGTTGATGGCCGCGATTTTCATACACAGCGGTTACGGCAAAGCCATGCACCCGTCGGCGACGACGGCGATGCTGGCCCACTACAACCTGCCGCTGCCAGGGGTTGCGTACGCGGTCTCACTTCTGGTGGAGATCGGCGCCGGGATCGCATTTCTGGTGGGCTGGAAGGGACAGGCGGCAGCTTTGATTTTGGCGATCTGGTGTGTCGCGACGGCGTTCGTTGCGCATTACCATCCAGGGGACAGCGGCCAGATGATCCACTTCATGAAGAATTTGTGTATGGCTGGAGGGTTCCTGCAGGTCGTGGTGTACGGCGCGGGCGAGTTCAGCCTGGACCGAAAATAAGCGAGTTCAGGATGCGGCGGGCAGGTCGCTTCCTGTAGGGGAACCTTACCGACCCGTGAACGCCGGGGCCCGTTTCTCCACGAATGCCTGTGCCGCCTCTGCGTGATCGGCAGAGTCCCGGCATCGCAACATACCGTACGCTTCAGAGTCCAACGCGTCCGACAGGGTGCCCTCCTCAGCAACCCTGATGTTGCGCTTGATATAGCGATAGGCCACGCGCGGGCCCGAGGCGAACTGGCCCGCCAGCGCCATTGTCTCTGTGACCAACGCAGCGTCCGGAACGACCCGAGACACCATGCCCAAAGCAAGCAGACGGGGTGCGTCCAGCATCTCGGCGGTGAGATATAGCTCGCGGGCTTTCGATGGACCAACCAGTTGCGTCAGAAAGTATGTGCCGCCGTAATCGCCCGACAGACCGACCTTGGCAAAGGCGGTCGTCATCCGCGCTGACTCGCCGGCGATCCTCAAATCGCAGGCCAGCGCAAGTGACATCCCCGCCCCGGCCGCCACGCCATTAACCATCGCGATCGTCGGCTTCGGCATGTCGCGCAGCAGCCGCGAGGCCTCCATATTGGCGCGAAGCTGGTCGCTGCGCTGCTCCGGGGACTGATCCGATTTTCCTGCCACCGCCGCCTGCACCTTGACGTCGCCGCCAGAGCAGAACGCCTGGCCATTGCCGGTCAGCACGACGCAGCCGACCTCCGGATCCTCGGCCACAGCCGCGAGATGCGTGAGCAGTCCGGACAGCATCCCGCGGGTCAGCGCATTCAACCGCTCCGGCCGGTTGAGAATGAAAACAGCGATGCCATTCTCAACCGATAGCAACAGTTCCTCGCTCATGCTGCGGCACCGTTGCGGTGAGAGAACGCAGTTTCGGCACTGGTGACGAATTCCAGCAGGCAGGTGTGGCCGTCCTCGGTCTTGCGTTTCGCACGCAAGATCGCGTTGGCGACGTCGTTGGGATCAGCGACCCGTTCGCTCCAGCCGCCCAGTTCGCGGGCGAGCGCGGCATAGTTGCCGCCCAGATCGCGCGACTTATGCTTGTCGTGCGAGAGTTTCATGTGCGGGATCTCGATTGCCATCGTGGAGTTATTCAGCACGACGGTCAGATGCGGGATGCCGCAGCGGACGGCGGTTTCAAAGTCCAGGCCGGTCATGCCGAACGCCGCGTCACCCATGAAATTGACGCAGAACTTGTCCGGCGCGGCCACCTTGGCGCCGATGGCGAACCCGAGGCCGGTGCCGAGCTGGTGCGACTTGCCCCAGCCAAGATAACCCCGTGGCCGAGTGGCGCGATAGAAAGGCAACAATTGATCGCGCGGACTGCCGGAGTCATGCGTCACGATCGCTCCCGCCGGATCGACCACGCGCATGAACTCCGACATCACGTGATACGGCGTAATCGGTGATTCCTTGGAGTTCAGCTTCGCCTCCCAGCGCCCGAGCCAGGCCGCGCGCTCGGCGGCGATCTCCGCGGCGGGCGAGCGGTTGGGCAATTTGCCGCCGAGCCGGTCTTTCACTGCCTCGATCACCGCGGCAAGGGTCAGCTTCGCGTCGCCCAGCAACGCGACCTCGGTGTTGTGTGTCTTGTGCAGGTCACGCGGATCGTTGGTGGCGTGGATAATGCGTGCATTCTTCGGCAACGGGGGCGTGGTCAGCGGGTGGAGATTGAGGCCGGTGCCGATGCCGAAGACCAGGTCCGCCTTGGTGTAAAGGAACATCCGGCCCGGCCCGCTGAACGTATTGCCGCCTGAACCGAGCGACAGAGCATGATCTTCGGGGAAGGCGCTTTTGCCATCGACGGTGGTCATCACCGGCGCCTGCAGCAGTTCCGCCAACTGCACCAGCTCCGCTGACGCCTGGGCGTAGAGTACGCCCTGGCCGGCCAGGATGACCGGGCAACGGGCATCGATCAGCAGCCTGGCCGCGGCGTCCGCGTCATGTGGGTCAGGCGCAGACACCGTCGGGCGAACTGCGGTGTAGTCCAGCGAATCGGTGCCGATATCCAGGCCGACCACATCGCGCGGCACTTCGACCATGACGGGGCCGGCTCGCCCGTTCTTCAACGCGCTGAAGGCACGCCGCATGACCGCCGGAACAGATTCCGGCAAGCGGATTTCCTCCACCTGCTTGGTCACCGAGGCATAGGTGCGGTTGGCCATGAAGATCGGATAGACCTGCGACTGGTCACGCGATTGTGCCAGCGGCAGGAACAGCACCGGCACCGAGTCCGAGTATGTCGTGGCGATGCCGGGGAATGCGTTTTCGGCTCCCGGTCCGTACTGCATGGCGAACACGCCCGGCGGACGACCGTCGGTGACACGAGCGAAACCATCGGCCATGTCGACGCCCACGCGTTCCTGCCGGCAGATGATTGGGCGAATTCCGGCGGCGACGGCGTTTTCGATGATTGACGTGGTAGGGAAGCAGAACAGCGTCGTGACGCCTTCCCGCTTCAGGACTTCAACGATGGCGTCGGCGGCTTTCATGGGTCGCTCCCTTCTGTCGTTTCGGCGGATGGTTTTGCAGGATGATAGAGCATGTCGCGCCCGGATGCGAAAGCGCTCCGCCATTTCCCGGTCGGACTTGTCAGCAACGCCGTGCCGAAGCAGTTTCGGGCTGGTACCGACCGCTCCCGGTACTGGGCGGGCCAAAGGCGGTTCTCAGGGGAGGTAACATGGCACTTATACACCACGTCGTGACCGGTAACGGTTGGCCTCCGATCGTCTTCGTCCACGGCTTTGCTTGCGCGCATTCCGATTGGGACAATCAGGTGGCGCATCTTTCGCCTCGCCATCAGACCATCGCCGTCGATCTACGCGGCCATGGCGCAAGCCCGGGAGAACCCGCCGACTGCTCGATTGAGCGCTATGGCGCGGATGTGGCCGAGGTCATGCGGGCGCTGGCGCTGCCGCCCGCTGTTTTGGTCGGCCACAGCATGGGCTGCCGGGTGGTGATCGAGGCGGCTCTGCAGGCGCCGGCCCGGACCTCAGGGCTGATTCTCGTCGACGGCAGCCAGTTCGCCGCAGCAATGGAACCCGTGCTGATGCAGCGGTTTGCCGCTCCGGACTGTTGGGGTGGACGGCCCCACGGCATCGCTGTGCCAGAATTGGGGCTGTAAGCAACCAAGACCGGAGCCGTCCATGACCCAATATAAGCGCATCGCCATCGACACGTCCAAGTCCGTG
>Ga0187867_10000642_pt1 | contig 30856 bp, 21 predicted proteins | sample June2016WEW_13_1_FD_132976 | JGI IMG/M metagenome (GOLD analysis project Ga0187867, IMG submission 132976) | Peatland microbial communities from SPRUCE experiment site at the Marcell Experimental Forest, Minnesota, USA - June2016WEW_13_10 | ecosystem: Environmental > Terrestrial > Soil >... | reverse complement strand
GCTAGCGCCTCGCCCGCAAGCGGGACAATCGTTGTATCAGCAAGCAAAACGGGGCGTTCGATTCCGAGTTCGTTGAGGCAAGTGTCCCCGAGATGTTGCAGGTCGGATTCGAGCTTGGCCGCCTTTGCCGAAAGTTCACCGCGGCGATCGCGTGCGGAATCAAGCTGCTGGCGCGCCGTCCGTAGTGCTTCTTCGATTTCGGCCAGGCGCAAGCGGAGTTGTTCGGACTCGAATTGCAGCAGACCGTCGCGGGCTTCGCCGGCGTTACGCTCGGCCTCAAACTCGACGAGTTGCTCTGCCAGTTGCAGGTTCTCATTCTTCCGCCGCTCAATCTCTTCGGTTGCCGATGTCATTTGTGATTGCAAGGCCGTCGCCCGCTCGCGCATCTCGAAGATGACTGTTTCAATGCGCTGGAGCAGCGCGGTGGCGGAACGGTGACGCTCTTCCAGCGTAGCAACGCGGGCAGCACGTTGCGAAGCTGACTCGGCGCCGAGATCGCGGCGGCTGCGCAATGCGGCGAGCTGGTCGTGACCGGCAGCGAGCTGCGCGTCGAAGCGCGCCCGGGCATCTTCGACCGTTGCCAGTTCGGCCTGGCGCTCGGCGATGAATGTATCCTGCTCCTGCCGTTCTGCGGCCAGCCGCTGCAGTTCGCGTCCGATGATGTCGATGCGCTCGCGCACGCGTGACATTTCGCCATCCAATTGCTGCAGCAGGTGTCCGGACGTCATCGCCTGCTTTTCCGCTTCACGCTTGTCTTCTTCCAGACGATCAAGCAGGGAAGTGTGCTCCCGAATTTCGCGTCCCAGAGTGAGCGTCAGGATCTCTTTCTCACGGAGCGCTCGCTCAAGCTCTTCCAGCAGCCGCAAAACGTCCCGCAGTTCGCGTTTCATCGACAGCGGTCCTTCACTACGCTGCTTGCCGCCCGTGACGGTAACGTTGTGAAAGCACTCGCCGGACTGCGAAAGGAAAAACGCGTCGGGACTGGAGAGCGCCAGGTCGCGACCCACGCCCGCATCGGGAACGATGTAGCCATTGCCGAGTTTCGGCAGAATCACTTCGAGTGACTTGCCGAACCCATTGAGAACGCGAATCGAATTCTTGAGCGGAAGGACGGTGTCGCTGACGGGTGCGTAATGAGCATGCTCGTCCGCGACGAACGAAAACTTCGCTTGCGAGTCTTCTGGATGAACGAGGAACGTGGCGCGTCCGTCAACGTCGGAGCGCAGCAGGCGCAAGCCTTCGTCGGCGGCGTCCCAACTCTTGACGACGATGTAGTTCAGTTCATCGCGCAGGAAGTCTTCGACGACATTCTCGTAACGCGGATCAACTTCAAGGAAATCGGCGAGCACGCCGGCCGGGGTGTGTCCACCTTGCAGGGCGCCGGACTGGAACAGACGCCGCACCGACTCAGTGGAGTAACCGTGTTCGGAGATGACCGCCTCGAGCGACCCCTTCTTGCCGAGCGCGGTGGCGTATTCCGAGCGAATGGAATCGAGATGTCTCTTGGTTTCCGCCTCCTGCGCGCGTTTGTTCTCGATGGTCGCGCGCAAATTGGCAAGCTCTTCCGCCAATGCCGTGGCTCGTTGCGACACGGTCTCGAATTCCAGTGCGAGTTGGCCGCGCTGTCCGCCGAATGCCTCAGCCTGAGTGGTCGCGGTGGTATTCTCTGCGCGCAAGCGCTGCTCTTCGCGATCCAGGCCCGCGAGGCGTTCCTGCGACTGAGTGAGCTGGTTGCGGATGTTGGAGGCTTGGCCGACGGCCTGAAGGATCGAGGCGCGACAGGTTTCCTGTTCGTGTTCGAGGGCTGACAACTCGGCAGCGGCGCTGGCGGCTTCCTGCTGGCTGAGCGCGAGCTCTTGTTGGGCTACTGAAAGGTCGGCGGCCGCTGAATCGAGCAGGCGTTGGTGTTCGTTGCGCTCTTCTTCCAGTGCCGCTAGCCGATTGCTTGCCTGTGCCAGTTCCGCTTCGGCCGAGGTCATGCGGACAAACAACTCCGCCGAGCGTTCTTCATTCGTGCGAATGCGCGCTTTGCCCCGATCCCCTTCAATCGCGATCTGGCTCAGGCGGTCGCGGTTTTGGCGGGTTTCGGTTTCAATGGCATAGCCGCGCTGAGTGCGCTCGGAGTGTTCGATTTCCGATTGCTGAACGCCTTCGGTCAGGGCATGAATCTCGCCGCCGAGTTGCTGAATCTGCGAGTCGAGCGAGACGCTTTCCTCGCCCATAACCGTAAATTTGCTGGCCAGCACGACGCGTAGTTTGGCCCGCATCTCGTCGCGCAAGCGGCCATAACGCTCGGCCTTGCTGGCCTGGCGCTTCAGGGAATTCATCTGGCGCGTAACTTCCTCGAAGATGTCGTTCACGCGGTTCAGATTCTGTTTCGCTTCTTCCAGGCGCGCTTCGGCAAGACGCTTTTTGGTTTTGAACTTGGTGATGCCGGCAGCTTCTTCGATGATGTTGCGGCGGTCGGTGGGGCGGCTGCTGAGAATCTGGCCGATGCGTCCCTGCTCGATGAGTGCGTAGGATTCGGGGCCAAGGCCTGTGCCCATAAACAACTCCTGAATATCGCGCAGGCGGCAGAGCTTTCCATTCAGCAGGTACTCGCTGTCTCCGCTGCGGAACAAGCGGCGCGTTACGGCGATTTCACCCTGATGGGCCGGCTGCTGGTTGAACTTACGGCGGCGGATTTTCAGAACCACTTGCGGCTGGACGATCTGAATGCCAGCCACAACTGCAGTGCCTTCGGGAGCGGATTCGGGAGTCAGTTCGGACGTCTGCGCTTCGGTGGAAACGCCCTCCGCGACTGTAGTTGGGGCAGTCCCTGATGCTTCAACTCCTTCTGTTTTTCCAGGCTGAGCTTCTTCGACGGCTTGCTCGGTTTCAGCGGCAGCGTGCGCGCGGAGTTCGGCTTCGTCCCAATTTTCTTCTGCGAGATCGTCCTGGATCTCGATCTCTGTGGGCGCGTTCGTATCGGCGCCGTGGTAAATCTCCGGATCGATTAATGTGAGCGAGACTTCCGCCATGCCGGTGGGATTACGGTCGCGCGTTCCGGCGAAGATGACGTCTTCCATGCGCGAGCCGCGCAGCGTCTTGGCCGATTGCTCACCGAGCACCCAGGAAATCGCGTCGGCGATATTCGATTTGCCGCAGCCGTTCGGGCCGATGATGGCCGCAATTCCTTCGCCGTGGAACTTCAGTTCGGTGCGATCGCAGAACGATTTGAATCCCAGGATTTGCAGCTTCTTGAGTTTGAGCAAAGGTCACTCCTTAATGCGAGACACCAAAATGTGTGACGACGAAATGAACGGCGCTCGGTCAAAGCTGGCGCCGGCACTTCTGTCCTCATGCGTGCGCGGGCGGAAAATTCCGTCCGTGTATACGCGTTGGCTGGATGCTCTGCAAATCCGTGGGGGAATCCGCGGGGGTAACTGCCGAGGTTCCTCGCTGATCGCATGCCCGGGTGGTCTCTCCGCAAACCGAGATTCCACCCCAGCGTTTGACCAACTTTAACGGCGAAAGGTGGCATGGGTCAAGTATTAAAACACCATATATGGGGGTAGCCATCACCACACCGCCTTTAGTTGCACTGACATTGCAGCAATTGCGCGTAAATTAGGTGTGAGAAAAGAATTACAACGAGGTGGGAGACCGCCAGAGCTGCCAAATACTCTAGCGCTCCGCGGAGCGGGATGCAACGGTCAGAAGGGCAATTTTGAATGTCAAAGTTTCCGCGAGACACCAGGCGTTAGGGCATGATCGGCAAGACGAGGTGGGAGGGCATTATGGGAGAGCAGTAGACCCGCTGGGTAGCGGGCACAAAATCCGATGTCACGGCTCCGTAGATGCTTGGAACGAACTTTTGTGGATTGCGGTCGATCACGGGGAACCATGTTGATTGGATTTGGACCATGATGCGATGGCCTTTCAGAAAAACATGGTCATGGTCACGTAACGGGATATTCCATTCGGCGGGTTGGTTGGGAGTTAGAGGTTGAGGCTTCTCATAGCTTTTGAGGTAGCGGCCCCGGCGGACCTCCATAGCGATCGGCAGTTCATAGCCGTTGAGCGATTGGGCATACTGACCCGGCTTTGGCCCGTCTTCTGGTTTCCAGCCATTCTGCTGTGCAGCCTGCGGAAATACGTCGATCAACTTCACGACAAAATCGCTGTCGGTTCCGGAGGTGGAAGCGAAGAGCTTCGCAGCGACCGGGCCGGTCACGGTGAGATCGTGGTCAAGCGGGTCACTGACGAACGAAAGAACATCCGGACGGTGATCCACGAAACGTTGATCGGCGACCTCCCAGTTTCGCCAATCGCCTTCGGGATAGGTCGGCGAGACGGGCCGCTGACGGTAGGGCACGGGATTAGCGGGATCGGAGACATATTCGCGGTAATCACTCGCAGCGCGGTTCTCGGATTTGGCAGAGTCGGGCCCGCTAAAAGAAAGAGTGCCATCAGCGCGCAGGTATAGATTCGTGGGCTTGGCCTCCCTTGGCGGCCATGAGAGGTATGTGCGCCAGGTATTCGATCCACTCTGAAAAGTGCTCGCCTGCCACTTCGGTTTCTCACCTTCACCGTGCAGGTAATAGCGAAAGAACGGAGCTTCGATGTTCTCGCGAAATTCGCGCGCGGTTTCGTGGCCCCCAAAGGGAATGATTCCGATGCTGTCAGCCTTTGCGGTTTGCCACTGGCCGTGATTCCAGGGACCAGCGACGATGAAATTTGTGTGGTCCGGATTGTTCTCCTCGGCATGGCGAAAAATCTGCCATGGTCCCCACGGATCCTCCTGATCCCAAAACCCCGCAACGTTCAAATTGGGCACGCTCGAGGAGTGGAGCTGGTTGACCCAGGCTTCTTTCTTCCAAAACTCGTCATAGTCGGGATGATTCACGGACTCGTTCCAATAGGGAATCGAGCCGTGTAGATATTTCGCATTGATGTTCGAGAGAGGGCCGAGCTCGAGATACCATTCGTAGGTGTCGTAAGTCTCGAAGTCGAAATGAGTGTTCTTGTTTTTGTCGGCCTGCTCCATCACCGCATATTCGAAGTCGTAACTTTCGCGAAGCGCGCCATAACGATGATCGTCGTCGTTCATCCATTGATCGGCCGGCGAAGCCTGTTCGCTGATTGCTTTAAGCGCCGGGTGCGGGTGAAGAAGCGTGAGGGCAGCTGTCAGGCCGGAATATGAAACGCCCATGATTCCAACTTTCCCGTTGTTGTTCGGGACATTCCTCACCAGCCACTCAATCGAATCGTAGGCATCCGTGGTTTCGTTGGTGGCCTTGGGGTCATTCAAGTCAACCCACGAAGAGAGGTTGAACACACCTTCAGATTTGAAGCGACCGCGGAGATTCTGGATCACGAAGATGTAGCCGTCCTGAGCCAGTTCCTTAAGCGATTCTGGAAACGGTTCGGGCATTTTGTCAGGTACGCCATAAGGAGTGCGGCGCAAAAGAACAGGAAGTGGGCCACGCTGGTCGACGGGGCTGAGAATCACGGTCTGCAGGCGAACCCCATCGTGGACAGGAATCATAACTTCCTGCAAATTGAACTTTGGCGTGACAGATTGCTGCTGCGAGACAGTCCCTTGCGCAAACGCAGAAAGCGATAGCAATGCAGTGATGGCTAATTTAAGCGCTAGGTTTAGCAAATTGCCTCCGGGATTGTTGCAGAAGTTCGCTTACGGCGCGGTGGGCCTCGTCGATGGCCGCATCGGTTTCGGCTTCTGCGGCGGAATCGGAATTCGCGATCGTGATGCGGCCAAAAGGTTGGCGCCCAATCACCCAGGGCTCTTCACCCTTTTTCCACTCCGGATCAAAGAGCGAGTTGCGACTGAACGAGTAGCCGTGTGCCCAGCGGTTGACGGTGATGCTGTGAATATCTCGGGCGGGATCGAACCCGGCTGATCCGAGCATGGCTCCGAGCTGCGCACGAATATTAAGCTCGAAGGTGGCGAACGAAGTCTCCATCAGCTCCATGCGTCCCGCACGGTTCTGTTCACGAGCCGGCAACCCGGGCTGGCAGGGCGTGCGAAGCATGAACAGCACCATCGGTTCTTCGGGCTTGCTGGGGAAGTGGTAATCGCCGATGCTGACGGGGAAATCCAGCGCGGTGAAGGAATGGTAGCTGCCGGGCGAGACGATCTGATGAATCCCGAGTTTGTGAAAACTGGTCCAGTTGGAAATCGCGACGTGCGAGTAAACAAGAGGAGCTTTCACAAGGTACGACAGAGCCTCTTTCTGCTTGGCGGGAAGATCTGGGCAGATGTACGGGATCATCACGTTGTAGCAGGCGAGCACGCAGTTTTTCGCGCGCACGGATTGCAGTTTGCCGCCGCGCTCGTAAGCGATCTCAACTTCCTTGGCAGTCGGAGCCGGCCCATCATTGTTGACGTGAACGACAGTACTGTTGAGACGAATACGCGTAGGCGATCCTGACTGGTCGAGCCGGCTGTAATCGGCTCGGGCCGCGACGACGTCCTCCATGGTGTGGCCGGGTATGGAGCCGGGCACGAGCTGGCGCACCAGCAAGCGGGCGATTGAGGCGTTGCCGTCGGGAAAATGAAAGATGTAGGGCTCACTCTGTCGGGCGTTTTTTACGGATTTTCCAGACTGACCTTCAAGATTCAGCCCATTGAAACCAGCGTAGGTGATGGCTCCGTAGTCGTCCCCAGTCATGTAGCAATCGAGCGCGGAAACGGCGTCAATGCGCAAGGCAAACAAGTCGTTGGTGTAGGTCTGGAAAAAGGGAAGCGCGTCGGGGGTGACTTTGCAGAGCTTTGTAAGGAAATCGGCGTAGCTGGTCTTACGAAGCCGTTCGATTTTCTGCTGTCGGTTGAGACCGGCGAGATAGTCTTTTTTCTCAGTATAGACGCGGACGATGTCGCGGCGCACGGGCTCGGCCAGCGGTGACTTAGCCAGGAACTCCTTCCACGGCGTTTTGCCCATCCCAGGGACGAGCAAGTCATCGCCAAAGGTGGCGCGGTCATAAAACATGGCTGTGCCGAGGTTGCTGTAAAGCTTCCGGTCGAAATCTTTGTAGAAACGCTGCACGTCAACGCCAAGGTCGGTGAGCACGCCCATGGCAACTTTGCTGTATTGCGAGGGATGCTCGATCGACATCGTTCCGCCATGCGCGAGCAGTGTGCGATCGCCGACACGAAACTCATTGCGCTTGGCGTGGCCTCCGAAGTCATCATGGTTATCCAGAATAAGGATGCGCGCCTTCGGGCCGACAGCCTTGCGGTAGAAATGCGCTGCGGCGAGACCGCTGATGCCCGCTCCGACGATGACGAGGTCGTAAGTTTCGCGGGTGGACGCGGGCTTGCCAGAGGCGTTCCAGGATTCGCCGTCACGCAGTTGGTGCGCGTAAGTGAAGCTGCCATCATGGTTGCCACGCATTCCAGTGAGAGCCGGGGGATAGTAGCCGGGGGCTTTTTCCGGATCGTAGGATCTCCCGTCGAAGGCAAGCGCGGAAGAGGGAATGACAGTACTTCCAATCGTCAGCGCGACGCCATTGAGGAAGTCGCGGCGAGTGATGGAACGGTTCATACCTAGATACTTTTCGTTGTCGGGGTTCATGGCAAAGGTGAAGCGCCGTTGATTATACCGGCGGCCGCAGGGGAAATGGCAACCAGGGTCAGGGAAAAGCGAGGAACTACCTTTGGCGCCGGTCTAGATGGATAAGGTTTTGAGCCCGTTTTCGACAATCGTCTGACGCACCGCAAAAACAGCCCTTCATCTCGACAATTTCTTTGGTTACTTTCGTCAACCGTCCTTTCTTCAGCGCTCCCTAGTACCTCGGGTCCCTGACTTTACCCTCGCCGTGCGCCATGATTAGAGAATGCTTCGGCGTTCTCGAATCATGGTTAATTTGCGAAGGAAACTTCAAAACGAACTTCAGCCAGATCTTATTGCTGGATCTCTGAGTGTCGGAAGGGGTCCGGCTTTGCTGAAAGTTGATCCCCGAAGAACCTAGGCAGTCCAAATTCGAAAGGAGCTTGAATGAAACGATTCCCCCGTTACGCTGCAATTCTTCTCGCCAGCCTCGCCTCAACAGCCTGGGCGGGACAACAATGCGATAGCTGCAAGTCGACCGCTCAAAATCAACCCACAGTCACGACCACTTCCCCGACCGTCGGTGTTGGCTGCAACAAAGACCAAGCCGTCGCCAACGGTCTGGCGCAGATTGGCGACGACTATTGTGTTGGAGCAAACAGCCCCCAATGTACAGGCACTTGCAATAACCCCAACAATTCCTGCCTTGCAACCGCGACTCCGACCGACGTTGGTCCTCCAACCTTTCAGAAAATCACGATGAACGGTTGCAATAACAATAAGGGCGAGCAAGCCACCATCCCCGTAGGGATTTTCACTTGCTATTGCAAATGCAGGCTCCCGCTCGGAGGCGGAGGAACCTATCCACAATCCATGATCGAATAACTTATACATGCCAGCGCTTCGACGCCGCGCCAACAATATTCCTTCCCCAGGGCAGCAAGAGCCAACCCGCGCTGAAAGCGGACCTCGACCTGCCCTATACATGTTGCGTCCAGTATCCGCGCGTCGCTAAGGTGGCGAAACCGGGTCAGGGATGCCCAGATGCTGGCTGCAACCGGGCGCAGGTAGAATAGGGGTCGATCGAGGCTAAAATCCCCTTATCGCTCATTGACCGCTTTGCAAGCGTGGTGGCGTTGCTAGTTTTTTCTTGCCACTAAGAAGCGGGCCAGCTCTTTTAACGTGCTCGCGCGTTCGCCAAAATGATCGAGCTGCGCGCATGCCTGTTCAATCAGAGCGTCGGCTTTCCGAGTCGATTCTTCAATGCCAAACAGCGCCGGATAAGTCGCTTTCTCAGCCGCAGTATCTTTACCCGCGGTCTTGCCGAGTTGTTCGGAAGTCTGCGTTACATCCAATACGTCGTCGACGATCTGAAAGGCTAGGCCGATGGATTGTCCATAGATTCGCAGGCGGTCGATATCGGCGGCATTCGCGCCGGCATACATGCCTCCGCTGACGACGCTGGCCGTGATGAGGGCTGCGGTCTTTGAGCGGTGAATGTATTCGAGAGTGGGCAGGCCAGGTTTCTTGTGCTCGGCTTCAAGGTCGACAACTTGTCCGCCGATCATGCCGTCGATCGTGCCCGTTGCGTGTGCGATCTCGCGAATGATGGCAACACGCGCCTCCGCTGGACAGTTGATTTGCGCGAGCACCTCGTAGGCCTGCGTCTGCAAGGCATCGCCGGCAAGAATAGCGGTCGCTTCTCCGAACGCTTTGTGGCAGGTTGGCCGTCCGCGGCGCAGATCGTCGTTGTCGAGCGCAGGCAGGTCGTCGTGAATCAGCGAATAGGTGTGGAGCATCTCCAGTGCCGCGCCCAGATTCTCAATTCCCTCTGGTAGTGTGCCCGCCGAAGCAGAAGATGACGTCCCCGTCCCAATCAGTCGTCCCGCTTCCATGCAGAGAATCGGGCGCAGGCGCTTGCCTCCGGCGAATACGCTATGACGCATCGCCTGATGGATCGAAGTTGGAAATTGTGTGGCTTTGGGTAGAAGCTCTTCCAGCGCGGCATCAGCGGCGGCGCGTCCCTGTTCCAGAATCTGTTTCAGCATCGCATGGCAGTATAACAACTTGGTGAAATAAAAAAGGACGCCCGCGGGCGTCCTTTTGAAAAGACGATCGTTTCAAGCTGCTGCGGCGTGATGCATGCGGTCGCGCAGCACCGAACGTACGACTTCATCATCGCGTGGTTCGCAGACGTCGGAAGCGCCCTGATTCATGGCTTCGGTCCACAGGTGGTCATCCGCCAGGCGGTGCGTGACTACAATACTGAGAGACGGGAACTCGTGATGCAGGCACCCAATCTCATCCGAGCGCGAAGTTTCAACATCCAGTACCAACACATCGGCACCATGCCGTTTTACGGTCACGCGCACTTCTTCGTGTCTTTTCGCTACGTTTACAGATCGAAAATACTTGGAAAGACTGACCGCCAAAGCTTGAGCAGTTCCGGGGTCATTGTGATAGATAACCAGGTTGAGTGGTTCCATAGATCCCCCTTGAGTCACCGCGGTTACGGTGTGCCTTTGGCTGCGACAGCAAACTGCTACCACAGGCGTGATCGAATCCGAGCGCGAGCAGCGTTGCTGTTTGGTTACTTTCGCAACGCCTTGTCGGTCGGGGGCTCGAATGGTTCAGTTTGGAGCTTTCCGTTCTGTTTTAACAGAATCTCTACTTTTCCTTCCGCTTCCTCTAATTGCTTGCGGCAAGTAGCGGAAAGCTGCATGCCCTCCTCAAAAAGCGTCAGAGACTTTTCCAGCGGAACCTCCCCTTTTTCCAGTTCCAGCACGATCTTCTCTAGCCGCTCGAGGCAATCCTCAAACTTCACCAATCCATTTGCTCCTGTCCCTATTGTAATGCCGTTTCCCAGAAGAAATGTCCAGTGAAATTGATATAAATTTGTAATTTGTTGGACACTGACAGTCCCAAAATAGACTGCCGTGTGTTTTGTTGTAAAACTAATCGGATCCAGGCGTAAGACGAGGCTAACCTGATACCTCACGATTCGAACCGAGAACCTCCAAAACGTCGACCGCGGACGTATATCGGCTCAACGGCGCGCTGATCTGTGCGCCCTGAACGCGATCCCGGACAGCGCGTAACATCTCACGCGCAATCGCCACACCTTCCTCACGCGCGGCCTCGGGAGTGGTTGCCTTCGTCATCCGATTGAGAATCTCATCCGGCACAGAAACCCGCAGCTCGTTTTTCATGAATTCGGCGTTGCGTGCGCTCACCAGGGGCCAAATCCCGGCAATCACCGGAATACGGCAATGCTCAATATGCTTCAAGAAGTTCTCTAACAGTCGCAAGTCAAATACAGGCTGCGTAATGACATATTCGGCCCCAGCTTGTACCTTATATTCAAACCGCTTGATCTCTTCGTCGAGGTTGGGAAGGCCGGGATTTGCGCCCACTCCTATGACAAAGCTGGTTCCGACGCCAATCGGGTTACCGCCCAAGTCGAGCCCCCGATTGAGGTTATGGACGATGTTTACCAGGCCGATCGAATCCACATCGAACACGGCCGTAGCATCGGGATAATTCCCCATCTTGGGCGGATCCCCGGTAATGCAGAGCAAATTGTTGATGCCGGTAGCGGCTGCGCCGAGCAAGTCCGACTGAATGCCCAGAACGTTCCGGTCGCGGCAGGTGTAGTGAAGAATCGCCTCAATGCCGACCGACTGCTGCATGAGCAGCGAGAGAGCCTGGTTACTCATGCGTGCCGATGCCCGGGGGCTGTCCGGAATGTTCACCGCGTCCACGCCGACCGATTTGACGAATTTTGCGCCCTCGATTTCCTTTCGGATGTCGATTCCCTTGGGCGGCACGATTTCGACCATGGTCACAAACTCACCCGCCGCGATCTTGGCTCCCAGCCGGGAACGGTTTGCCAGAGGAATGCTGGCGGCCACGGACGGTGCGGAAGCGGAATGAACAACCTCGGAAATGGCAGAGTTGCCGCGCGCTCCCTGCACCCTCAAAGATGACTTCATGGCGCGGATGTGCTCGGGAGTGGTTCCGCAACATCCGCCGACCAGCTGGACGCCTGCCGCCACGAACTTGCGCGCGTAGCTGGCCATGTATTCGGGAGAACACAAATAAATGTTGCGTCCTTCCACCGAGCGGGGCATGCCGGCATTGGGCTGGGCGGCGAGCGGCAGGGAAGTTACTGCTCGAACTCGTTCGATCGCGTCCAGCATGGCAACCGGACCTACGCTGCAATTGATGCCCAGTACGTCCACGTTCCATTCCGTCAGGCGGACGCCGAATGCCTCGGGATCGGCGCCGTCCAGGCAGTTCCCGTCTTCGTCGATCGTTACCTGGGCAATGATGGGTATCTTTGCATCGACGTCGCGGCAGGCCAGCACCGCTTGATGCATCTCTTCCAGGTAGCCGAAGGTTTCCAGCATCAGAAGATCGACGCCGCCTTCGACCAAGGCCGCGATTTGCTCGCGGAACGAGGCGCGGGCTTCTTCAAAAGAGGTTTTGCCGAGTGGTTCAATGCGGATTCCGAGCGGTCCGATCGAGCCCGCAACCCAGACGTCAAAGCTCTTGGCCGCCTCCCGAGCCACGTGAGCCCCGGCCAGATTGATGTCGCGCACCCGGTCGGCGAGGGTGTGGCGTGCCAGACGAAAGCTGTTCGCTCCGAAAGTGTTGGTTTCGATGATCTCGGCCCCGGCCTGCAAATATTCGTGGTGCACACCGCGAATCAGGTCCGGCTGGGAGATGTTCAGTTCGTCATAACAGCGATTGATGAAAATGCCCTTGGCATAAAGAAGTGTCCCCATGGCTCCATCACAGAGCACGGGCGAGCGCTGCAACCGTTCACGGAAGTTTTGCGGCATTCTCTTGAGAATACAGGAAGGCGGCGGTGTCTGACATCTGGTTGCCCGAGCTAAAGGCGCAACCAGGGCGAGATTGCCGGGAGACTCTTCAAACGCGCATTTTCTGCCTTTGTTATAATCCCTGTTCTCGCATCTAAGACATTATTCGACACGAGGTTGGAGTCCCAGGCTTGAGAAAACTCCCGATACTCCTATTTTTTGTGCTGCCTGCCAGCTTGCTTTGTTTGAGCTGCGGCAGTTCTTCATCCCCCAGCACCCACACCTCCGGCATCCCCTACCGGGCTTTCCTTTCTAACAACGTGAGTGCCGGAACAGCGAGCGCGGGCATCTACATTGTGAATGCACAAACTGACGTGCGTTACATCGGGACGCCCATTTCTGCGGGTAACACTCCCGGAATGATGGCGGTCACGCCAAACCGGGCGCAGACCGTGGTCTTCAGTGGCAGCAACACGCAGGGAGCCGACAATCAGTTCAGCATGATTAACAACGCGACGGAGAGTAATGCTGCGCACGTAGCGTTGCCGGGATACACCGAAAGCTTCGTGATTTCTCTGGACAGCTCCACGGCCTATGTGGCCGTGCCCAATGCTCCGGAAGTTAACCAATCCCAAGGCGCGATTGAGATCATTTCCGTGGTCGCGGGCTCGCTGGTCAATGTGGTCGAGATACCCTCGGTTCACTATCTTTCCTTGAGCAACGGCGGCAACCGGCTGCTGGCCTTCACCGACGTTCCGGCTTCTCTCGGCGGGGGGTGCGATTCCACGCCCGCCTCTCTGTTTGTAGTCACGCCGAGCGAAGTCGGCATTGAGAATTGTCCAGCCATTCCGATCCCGGGCTTTGACCAACCCTTGCAAGCCTACTTCAGCAGCGACGATTCGACGGCGTACGTGGTGAATTGCGGAGTTGAGTGTGGAGGTAACCAGGCGAGTGTGCAGACGCTGGACATGACCACAAGTCCGCCTACGCCGGGACCGTCAACGGTGGTCTGTGGACCTGGCGGTGCGCCTCCTTGTATCGGGACTGCAAACGTTCCCGCCGCGACCGAAGCGCTCGTGGTTGGCTCAACGATGTATCTGGCCGGCACGCCATACGCGAATGGCGTTCCTTCTCAGCCGTGCACCGGCGAAGTAACGGCGGCGACCACTTGCGGCTTGCTTACGATCCTCGATCTGGGCACGATGACGGTGACCAGCTCGCCGATCGTCGTCACCGACGGCTACCACAACCGCATCGCGATGGGTGCGAATGGGCAACTCTTCATCGGTTCCCGCACCTGCACGGAGATCATTCCGCCACAGCCCCCGCCGCAGGGTGCGGAAACGAGAGGCTGTCTCTCGATTTACAACACCCTGAGTACGGCGGTTGGGTCCGTTCCGGCTTCGGGCGTCGTTATTCCTCCGGCCAATGGGGACGTTACGGGCCTCCAGTCGGTCGCCACCCGCATCGTGGTGTACGTGGTGCAGGGCGGATCGCTCAGTATCTACGACACGACGGTCGATTCCTTGGAGTACAACCCCAATAATCCGAATCATCCCGGTCAGATTTTCGGGCTGGTCGGCAATTTCTTCGACGTGAAGACGGTCGATTTCTAAGAAACAGGTCTGGGGTCGTTTCACGATTCGCGCTCTCTAAGTTTCGCTTTGTTCACGAACAAAGAAACGTCGCGGCAGATTCAGTTGTACCTCGTGCTGGCAGTGGGCTTTCTCCTGCCGGTCTTAGGTTCTGTCATGGTCTTTCTTGGCAGACGGGGACTTCGATCAGCGACACCGCGTGGCCTTCTCCTCCACGTTCTTTATCAGGTATTTGGCCTGTTGTTTCTCGCCCTGGCCCTCAGACACCAGAGGCGACGATTCAAAGACATAGGGTTTGTGTTCCCGATGCGAATCGCGGAGTGGGGCGACTCATTCGCGTTGTTTTTCGGAGCAATGTTTGTTGGTCTGGTCGTCGGTTTCGCTATGCTGGCGGTGCGCGTCGCGCTGGGAATGGGGCATGGGCTTCCGCAGAAGTTCAATTCGGCTGCTCTTTTCGGAAGCCATATTACTCTGCTCGCTGTCTTACTTGTGCTGGTGAATCCGTTCCACGAGGAATTACTCGTCCGCGCTTTTCTCATCACCGAAATGGGCCAGCTTTATCGCAGCACCATTTTGGCCGTCATTGTGAGCGTGGTGTTGCAGTCGAGTTACCACCTCTACCAGGGTCTATTTGCTGCCATTTTGCACGGGTCAACGTTTCTCGTGTTCTCGATCTACTACGTGCGCACGCGCCGAATTTTACCGGTCATCATGGCCCACCTCTACATGGATGTGAGTGCCCTGATGGTTTACTCCAGCCATCTTGGCAAACACTAGAGGGGATCAGAGCTGAGCCAAAGCTATTTTGGCTCCATCGTCATCTCATGCGCCCGATGCCGCTCAACCCCGGCTGCCGTAAACGGAAATGCAAACGTCGAGCCCCGGTACCATGCTAACCACTGGTCCATGTAGTACGGGCTGAGAAAGACGCCACTTTCTCCCGTCACGACGTTGAGGGTGCTTTCATCGAAGTTGGCGAAGTTCCAGGTCGCCCGTTCGGACGGACCAAAATCCCTTCCCACCTGCTTCACTGTGTAGTGGTCTCCGCTCTGTGGATGACGGCCAGGGGCTGTAAAGCGGCCAATCAGCGGCAACTGGCCGAGCACGGGGTGCACGATCTCCAGCGGAGAGTTATCGCCCCACTTCGTCCGCATCAAGTCGGCGCCCGGTTGCTTCAATGTGTTCTCCATCGCAGCCGCCAGCAATGCGCCGTAATCGGAATAGCCCACCGGCAGCCAGCGTGCGGGTTGCTTGCTGAGTACATTTTCGAGCCATACCGACGACATGCCCCACCGGTAGCTCTTCCAGCTTAAGGTGCCTGTTTCCGCCGCTGGTGCGGGCGATGAACCCTGTGATTTCGATTTTGTCGCATCATCCTGCGCTGGGCCCAGCTTCGGCTCGAGCAGCATCCGCACCAACTCGATGCGTGCCTTGGTCTCAATCGTAGGAGCGGGGGAATCCGCCGATACCCGGCCATCCCAATCTCGCAAGATGTCTGCTGCCCGCTTTGCCTTCTCAGAAATGTTTGCCGTGTGATCCAGCGCATAGACGAACTTATCGGCGCAGAAACGGTCAAAAGAAGACGACACGTCCGTTTGTAGTGCCAGCATGTCGGCAGGCGAAAATTTCCGGCCGGATTCCAGTATGCGGTAGATGCGATCCGTGCGCCAGGGCGCGTCCCACTCGGTGCTGATCGAATATTTATAACCGTCAGGTGTGATGCGGCCGTTGGCCGTTGCCAGAATTCCGCTTGGCGGATCGTACACATGCGGTATGTCGTCAAATGAAATATAACCAGTCCACTCGTGGGCATCGTCGCTCCCACTGACCGGCAAGCTGCCATCGCCGGCGGCGCGAATCGGTACGCGCCCAGTCGCCTGATATCCGATGTTTCCATCCACATCGGCGTACATAACGTTTTGTCCGGGCGCAGAAAACATCGAGAACGCTTTGCGGAAGGCGTCCCAGTTTTCGGCCGAGTCCACATCGAAAAGCGCCAGAGCCATGCCGTCGTAAAGCGTCCAGCGCAGAGCGATCTTGCGCGTCTCACCCGGAATGATGTCTGTGATGATGGGTCCGTGCCGCGTCGTCACGACATCGAGCGTCACATCCGGCTTGCCTTTGACGTGAATGACCTCCTGCCGGTGCTGCGCATCTTTCCAGCCCGCCGGAGTTTTGTATTGACCCTGCGCGTTGAATTCTTCGATGAAATCGTCCTCGACCGTCGGGCCGACGTTGGTGAATCCCCATCCGATGCGCTGATTGTGGCCGACGATCACGAAGGGAACGCCCGGCAACGTAACCCCCGCCACATCGAAAGCCCCACTCTTCAAGTGCGCTTCAAACCACAAATTGGGCATCTGATGGTCAAGGTGCATGTCATTCGAAAGCAGCGGCTTCCCTGTGACCGTATGCTGGCCGGAAACCACCCAGTTATTCGATCCAGGACGGAGCGTATCCATTTCCTGGTCATCCCCATTTTTCACATTCGCGCCGATTGCAAACGCCGACAGTGATGCTGGCGGGGTGATCGAGGTGATCGTTGTGGCGGCACCATCCGGTTCGACATCTTCATCGTCGTCATCATCTCCTTCAGTTGCGGGTTGCTGCTCGATTCCCCGCCGCGCCTCAGTCGGCGGACGATCACGCCACGACGAATTCACATATAGATCCGCGGTCAGTTCCGGGCCGATCTTCGCCAGCACCTTTTCCCGCGTCAGCGCTTTCGCATAGCTGTAATGATTCAGAAATTCCACCAGCCGCGCTCCCACCAGCAGGGAATCGGTCACCGTCCAGGGCCGTGGCTGGTATTTCATCAGTCGGAATTCGATGGGCAAGCGGTTGCGATGCGATTCGATAAACGTGTTAACGCCTCTGGTGTACGCGTCGAAATAGGCGCGATCGCGCGCCGAGATGTTCTTTTCCGCGTTCTCGGCCACCACGCGCAGTCCGAGAATGCGCTGCTCGCGGTCCATTTTGATGGTGGCTTCGCCGATCACTTCGGAAAGCTCGCCCGCGGCGGCGCGCCGCATGACGTCCATCTGCCACAGACGATCCTGCGCGGTGACGTAACCTTGCGCGAAGAAAAGATCTTCGAGGGTAGCCGCTTCAATGGTCGGAACGCCATGTCCGTCGCGCACGACCCGCACCTTTGCGGAGAGTCCCGGAGTCACCACGCTCCCGTCCAACTGCGGGAGAGCCGAGCGCGCGATCCACCACGCCCAAGCCGCCGCGGCCACGATCGCGAGCAGCAGCAGAAGAAGCACCAGCAATACGATCCGGCCCATCCAACTCCTGGAATGGACCTCAGGCACCGAAGTAGCAACCGACATAGTTTTCGATTGTAGGGGCGTGTTCGATTGGTGACAACCCGCAGACTCCCCTGCCGGAACAAAATGCTGGGTGCTTTCTTCTTTAGCGTAGGGAATGCATGCCACCCCAATTGGCGTAACCGCGGTTCCCCCAGTATCATGTTTCCATCGCGGCGCCAGAAACCATCGTCGTGACTGTCCGCTTGCCCACATGCTACAAAAGCGTATCGACGATCAGCCCACCATCTCGCGCGAGAGCATTCGCGAGGCCGAGGCTATCTTTCTGCAGCATTTGCGCCGCGTGGGTTTGAAGCAGACCGGTCAGCGCAATACGATCCTGCGCACGTTCCTGGAAACTCGCGAACATCTTTCCACCGACGAACTGCACCGGCTGGTCAAGAAGAAAGACGATCGCATCGGATTTACCACGGTCTACCGTACCTTGAAGCTTCTATCCGGTTGCGGACTTGCCAGCGAGGTTGCTTTTCACGACGGTATTGCCCGCTATGAGCATCAGTACAACCGACGCAGCCATCACCACATGGTGTGCACGGAGTGCGGCGCGTCGGTGGAATTTTTCTCACCTGAGGTCGGAGAGATCGAGCGCGAAATCGGGCGCAAGCACCATTACCTGACAACCCGCCACAGTTTTCAGATTTATGGAATTTGCGAAGATTGCCGAAAGAAAAGTAATGGGCGGCGAAGTGCCTAGCTTACAGAATCCCGCCGAATCTTCGCTTACTTGTCCGCATTGCGGGACTGTGATGCCCGCGAATGCGGCGTTCTGCCCTGCGTGCGGATGGTCGATGAGACTGCTTCCGTCCGGCGATCGCGCGGCTGCGGCCCTCGCTTATTTCACTTTGATTCCGGCAGCGGTGCTATTGTTCCTGCCGGCATTTCGCGGACACCGCTTCGTCCGCTTTCATGCCTGGCAAAGCATTCTCATCTGGGGAGTATTTTTCGTCCTGACGGTAATCGCGCTCTTGCTGTCGAACGTGGCCGCGGCCATGGTGTTTCTGCTATTCGGCATCCTGGCATCGTTGGCCATGCTGTTCCTTTGGATTGTGCTCTCAATCAAGGCATGGCAGGGCGAGCGCTTTGAGTTACCGTGGTTTGGAGCGTGGGCTGAAAGCCTGAGTTCGCGCGGCCTTGCGCACGACCGCCGCTCCGTCGTTAACAGAACAGAACCAGAAGCATGAGCAGAGACGCCGCACGCCTCGTCTCCATGCCCTTACATTTCTTCCCGGATCCTCATGCTGCCCGTGCGCAGGTACCGGCTGTGCCAGCCCAGCGATTCTGTCAGCAGGTGGGGCGTGTGTTTGCCGTATGACAAGCGCTCCGCCCGATTCAGGTAATCGAGCAATTGCGGTCTATATTCCGGACTCGAACACTTTTCGATAATCAAATGGGCGCGCTGGCGGGGTGAAAGTCCACGCAGATCAGCCAATCCCTGTTCGGTGACTACGACCTGTACGTCATGCTCGGTGTGGTCCACGTGCGAGACCATCGGCACGATCGTAGAGATCGTTCCCTTTTGCGCAAGCGAGGGAGCCATGAAGATCGAAAGATATCCGTTACGCGCAAAATCGCCGGAACCGCCAATCCCGTTCTGGATGCGCGATCCCATGACGTGGGTTGAATTGACGTTGCCGTAAATGTCGGCTTCGATCATGGCATTCATGGCCACGACGCCGAGTCGGCGAATGATTTCGGGGTGATTCGAAATCTCCTGCGGGCGCAGGACAATTCGCTCCCGGTAGAGACCCATGTTCGCATTCACTTCATCCATCATTTCCGGGCTGAGCGAGAAAGCCGTAGCCGAGGCCGACGTCAGCTTGCCCGACTTCAGAAGGCGTACCATGCCGTCCTGGATCACTTCCGTATAAGACGTGAGTCCCTCAAAGGGTCCCTCCTCGAGCCCGAACAGCACCGCATTCGCGATGTTGCCCACACCGGATTGGAGCGGCAGCAGGTTCGCAGGCATCCGGCCTTTCTGCACTTCCCAACTGAGAAATTCCAGGATGTGTCCGGCGATCTGTTTCGAAGCTTTATCGGGCGCTTTGAACGGACTATTGCGGTCGGGAGCATCCGTGACCACGACCGCTACGACCTTCTCGGGCGGAACTCGCAAATATGGCGAACCGATGCGCTGGCCCGTTCTGACCAGTGGAATCGGCCCGCGATGCGGCGGCGGCTCCAGCCCGTAATAAATGTCGTGCATGCCCTCCAGCGCGGTCGGCTGCCAGGAATTGACTTCCAGAATGATGCGTTCCGCCTGATCGACCCAAGTCTTGTTGTTGCCGATTGAAGAGCTCGGTACCACACGCCCATCTTCCAGGATCGCCGTGACTTCAATCAGGGCAACGTCGAGCTTGCCGAGAAATCCATACTCCACGAACTGGGCAACATGGCTGAGGTGAATGTCCATGTACTCCATTTCGCCGGCATTAATCCGTTTGCGCGTCTCGGGATCGGATTGATACGGCAGGCGCAAATTGATGCCTCCCGCCATGGCCAGCGCACCATCAAGTTCGGGGCCGGTGGACGCGCCAGTGAACACGCTGACGCGAAATTTTTTGCCCCGGAAGTTCGCTTCGGCGATCCGGCGAGCCAGTTCCATCGGAACCGCTTTCGGGTATCCCGAGCCCGTAAAACCACTCATGCCGACCTGGTCGCCGGAGTGAATCTGGGCTGCTGCCTCGTCAGCGCTCATGATTTTGTGGGTCAGGTCGGAGTTCAAAACGCGGTTCGTGGTTGTGGGCTGAAGACTGATCGTCATGGAACAAACCTTTCTTGAACTACGTAAGAATAGAGGTGGCCATTTCACTCGTCTGTGAGCATCGTCACTGGCTAAACGTGCCATCAACACCTCTTGTGAGGTATCGCGGCGTTAGCGTCGTAAGTCCTCAAGCATGCGGGTTGGAGTCAGTAGCGGTACAATGACATGCTTCGCAAGAATGGAAATTCCCGGTCAAACTTAGGAGATCACTCATGCTTAGAAAAGTCTGTCTCGCGCTCATCGCCGTGGCTGTGCTGGTTCCCAGCCTGTGCGCCCAAACTGTGGACGAAATCATCGCTAAGAATGTTCAAGCCCGTGGCGGAGCCGACAAACTGAAGGGCGTGCAGTCCGTCAAGTCCACTGTAACCATGGCCATGGGCCCGGGAATGGAAGCGCCCGCGACTCTGATCCAGAAACGAAAAAGCGGCGCGCGTCTGGAGTTCACCATTCAGGGCCTGACTGGAATCCAGGCTTACGACGGAAAGGATGCCTGGCAGGTCATGCCATTCATGGGCAAGAAGGATCCCGAGTTAATGTCCGGCGACGAAGCCAAGGAAATGGAAGAGATGTCCGATATCGATGGGCCATTGGTGGACTACAAGAGCAAGGGGCATCAGGTTGAATTGCTGGGCAAGGAAAAGATCGAGGGCACCGACGCTTACAAGCTGAAGATCAGCCTCAAAAACGGCGACGTGATGACCACTTATATCGATTCCGATTCCTTCCTGGAAATCAAGGGAGAAACCACGCGTACCGTGCGGGGAACAGAACAGATGTTCGAATCTGCGATTGGCGACTACAAGGAAGTGAACGGCATCATGTTTCCCTTCGCCATCGAAAGTTCCGCCAAAGGAAGCACCGAGAAAGTGAAGTACACCATTACGAAGATCGAACTGAACGTGCCCGTAGACGATGCGATCTTCAAGATGCCGCCTCCTGCTCCTCCGGCGCCCAAGGCTGACGCCCCGAAGACAGATTCGGCCAAGCCGGATGCTCCCAAGGCAGCTCCGGCAAATCCGCCGCAGAACTAGCCCTTAAGCGAATCATTACGTATCGAAGCATGAAAAGTCGTACGACTTCTTTGAGGTGATCATGGTCACTCGTTTGCGTGCGCTGTGGATGGTTCTGTTCGTCGTCGTGCTGGCGATGGTTGCGTCGGCGCAAGATGATGTGACGCTCGATTCCGATACCCTGAGCGGGCTTCCGATTCGCGCAATTGGCCCGGCTGCCATGGGCGGACGCATCGCCGACATCGCCGCTGTCCGCGAAGGGCAGCGGTTGACAATCTACATCGGTTCGGCGAGCGGTGGCGTCTGGAAGTCCGCGGATAACGGCACTACCTTTCATGCCATCTTCGACAAACAGCCTTCGCAGTCGATTGGCTCCATCGCGATTGATCCGTCGGATCCCAAGACAGTTTGGGTCGGGACAGGTGAATCCTGGGTCCGCAACAGCGTTTCGGTTGGCACAGGCGTCTATCGCTCGCACGACGGCGGCGATAACTGGGAAGCAGTTGGCCTGCCGGATTCCGAGCACGTCAGCCGCATTTTGATCCATCCGAAAGACAGCAAAACCGTCTTCGCGTGTGCGCTGGGGCACCTCTGGAATTCGAATACCGAGCGTGGTGTGTTCAAGACGACCGACGGCGGAAAGAACTGGAGCAAAGTTCTCTACCGCAATGACAGCACGGGTTGCGCCGAAATGGCGATGGACCCGCAGGATTCGAATGTCCTTTATGTGGCCATGTGGGATGTGCGGCGCGAACCCCATAATTTCCGGTCCGGCGGTCCCGGCAGCGGCCTCTTTAAGAGCAGCGATGGCGGCGCGACCTGGCATGAACTCCGCAAAGGCCTGCCCGAAGGCGACCTTGGACGCATCGGAATCGCCATTGCTCCGAGCAATCACTTCCGTGTTTATGCGGTCGTCGAAGCCAAGAATCACACCGCGCTGTTTCGCTCCGATGATGCCGGCGACAGCTGGGCTGAGGTCAACAATTCTCAGAATATCAGCGGACGTCCCTTCTACTTCGCACGTTTAACCGTGGATCCAAAGAACCCGGATCGCGTCTACAAGCCGGGATTTTTCGTGACGGTTAGCGAAGATGCCGGCAAGAGTTTCAGCGCAGCATTTTCTCCCAGCGAAGGTCCCGGTGGAGGCTTCCACGGCGACGTACATGCTCTCTGGATCGATCCCGACAATTCGGACCAAATCCTGATCGGCACCGACGGGGGCGTTTACCAGTCTTTGGATCGTGCCAGCCACTGGCGCTTCCTCAACAACCTGCCGGTCTCGCAGTTCTACCACGTGAGCTTTGACATGGCGATGCCCTACAACGTCTATGGCGGACTGCAGGACAACGGCACTTGGATGGGCCCGTCGCGCGCCGTCGATGCGATCAGCAATCGCCATTGGCGCAATATCGACTTCGGGGACGGCTTCTGGGCATTCTCCGATCCGTCCGATCCCGACTATGCCTATGCCGAATATCAGGGCGGGAAGATCTCGCGCTTCCGCAAGACCACTGGCGAGTCACGAGATATCAAGCCGCTGCCACGATCGGGCGAACCCGACTTCCGCTTCAACTGGAACGCGCCGATCCACATGAGCCCTACTCACCCGGGCACGATTTATCTCGGTGGACAGTTCCTGTTCCGCTCGCGCGATCACGGAGAATCCTGGGATCGGATTTCGCCCGACCTCACGACCAACGATCCTGCCCGCCAGCATCAGGAATTATCGGGCGGCCTGACCATCGACAATTCCGACGCCGAGAAATTCGAGACCATCTACACGATTGCTGAGTCTCCCAAATCCCCAAAGACCGGAGACGTGATCTGGGCCGGAACTGACGACGGCAATGTGCAGGTTACACGCGATGGCGGCAAGCATTGGACGAATGTCGTAAGGAACATTCCTGGCTTGCCCGCGAATACATGGGTTTCGACCATCGAGGCCAGTCATTTCGATCCTGCGGTCGCCTATGCCACTTTCGACGGCCACGCTGGCGGCGACATGAAAACCTACGTCTATCAGACCAAGGATTACGGAAAGACCTGGAAGTCGCTTTCCACGCCCCAACTGAACGGCTATGCGCATGTTGTTCGGCAGGATCTCGTCAACGCCAATCTGCTCTTTGTCGGCACCGAGTTTGGGCTCTTCATCTCCATCGACGGCGGAACTCATTGGGCGCAGTTCAAGGGAAGTCTGCCGAACGTGGCCGTGCGCGATATTGCCATTCATCCGCGCGAGTCGGACCTGATTCTGGCGACCCACGGTCGCGGCATCTACATCCTCGACGACCTGACTCCGATCCGCGCTCTTACGCCGGAAATGCTTGCCAAGGATCTCGTCATGCTTCCGGCGCGGCCCTCCGAGTTGACGCTTCCCGCCGGTGAGCAGCGCATGGATGGTGATGCTGAGTTCGAGGGACGCACTCTGCCCGAAGCGGCCACAATTAACTACTACCAGAAAAAGCGGCACATCTTCGGCGATTTGAAACTCGAGATTTACGACGACAAGGGAATTCTGCTCACGTCAATGCAGGGCGACAAGCGGCGTGGCTTGAACCGTGTGCAATGGCCGGAACGCGGAAAACCGCCGAAAGTCCCGCCTGCGGCTGGATTGGTCGAAAACCAATTCCTCTTCTTTGGACCTCAGGTGCAAGAGGGAACTTATACGGTCAAGCTGACCAAGGGCAAGGAGACTTATTCATCCCAGGTCAAACTCGTGCCCGATCCGCGCACCAAAAGCTCTGCGGCCGACCGCGCCTTGCAGCACAAGACCGTCGTCCAGCTCTACGACATGCTCTCGACGTTGACCTATGTGGTAGATGCGACCAACGACCTGCGCGAGCAGACCAAACAGCGTGCGGCAGCCGCAACCGACAGTCAGCTAAAGGACCAGCTCAACGGATTACTGGGCAAGCTGGATGATTTCCGCTCCACCCTCGTTTCGGTCAAAGAAGGCGGAATGATTACCGGCGAACTCAAGCTGCGTGAATACCTTGGCGATCTTTATGGGGCAGTGAACGGCTATTCCGGCCGTCCTACGCAGTCGCAAATCGAGGGCACAGCGGTCATGCTGAAGCAGCTGGATGACGCCGGCACAAAGTTCAAGTCCATCACTGGTTCGAATCTGCCCTCGGTCAATGCTTCACTGCAGGGCAAAAGCCTGGAACCGCTCAAGGCGATGTCGCGCGAAGACTGGGAAAAGAAGCAGAAGTGATTCGCCGCTCGCCCGTGAGTTAATTTGGAGGCCAAAAAACGAAAACGCCCCAAACTCTGGTTAGAGTCATGGGACGCTCGTCGAACAGCCCTCCCCCGAAGTCTGCTCAGGTATTACATTAACTTCTTAGTGGATCCGATGGGAATGGCTCGAACGGGCTATGTCTGTCGTGTTTTCCGCTTTCCTGCCCACCCAAAGCCGACTGTCCGGTTAGACATTCTCGCCCGCATCGTTCAGAATAGCTAGTTCACCTCACCTCAGGAGACCTCATTGAGCACTCTACAGCGCGTTAAGATCAGCGCTCTTGGTACCTACGTTCCGCCTCGCCTTCTGACCAATGCCGACCTCGAAAAAATGGTCGATACAACCAATGAATGGATCATGGAGCGGGTCGGAATCCGCGAACGCCATCTGGTTGATAAAGGCGTGGCGGCTAGCGATCTGGCGGTTGCGGCGGTGAAGAAGTTGCTGGAGTCGCATCCCTTCGATCTGCAGGATGTGGATCTCATCGTGGTGGGCACGGTGACGCCGGACATGATGTATCCCTCGACCGCTTGCCTGGTGCAGCATAAGTTGGGCATCGCGAATACCTGGGGCTTTGACGTTTCCGCCGGATGCTCGGGATTTCTGTATGCGCTCAATACGGGCGCGAAGTTTGTCGAGTCGGGACAGTATAAGAAAGTGCTGGTGATCGGTTCGGATGTGAACTCTTCGATGACCGACTTCACCGATCGCGCGGTTTGCATCATCTTTGGCGACGGAGCTGGCGCGGTCTTGCTCGAACCTGCCGGGGACGGAGACGGCGCGGGCATCATCGACCACGTTGCCCAGGTCGAGGGAATGGGAGGGCAGTTCCTTTACATGCCCGGCGGAGGAAGTCTGAACCCGGCTTCCCACGAGACCGTCGATCAGAAGATGCACTACATCCACCAGGATGGCAAGAATGTGTTCAAGTACGCGGTCAAGAAGATGTCGGAGATGACGGAACGTATTCTGGCCAAGAACAAACTCACCGGCAAAGATGTGGATTGCTTCATTTCCCACCAGGCAAACCGGCGAATCATTACCGCGACTGCCAACCGGTTGGGAATGCCCATGGAGAAAGTCATCATCAACATCGAACGCTTCGGCAACACTACCGCCGGCACGATTCCCATTGCGATGCAGACGGCAATTGAAGAAGGTAAGTTGAAAAAGGGAGACCTCCTGCTGATTGCGGCCGTGGGCGCGGGGTTTACTTCCGGCGCCACGCTCGTGCGTTGGGCCTACTGACGGCGCCAGCACTTCAGGGAGCCTTCCCAACGTCCCCTTGTCTACTATTCAGCATCGGAGACGCGTCCTTTTTTTTCCGCCGTTGCTTCTCAACGGGAGTACAATTTTGGCCGGTGGATTCTTCACCTCTCCGAGCTGCACTTCCCGCCCCCCAGAGACGCCTGGCCCCTAAGGTGAGCACACCGCAATTTCTCCGATGGGAAGGTTTCACTCGCGGTGCTGGAATGCGCCCGCTGTTTGCAAGAGAAGTGCTATTCAATTATTCAAATCGCATAAATGGGAGCCAAATAATGATTTCGGGAAAACGGATTTCTTGCACTCTATTGTTGCTCATGCTGTCGGTGGGAATGTTATGCGCGCAGGTAGCTGTCGGGCCGAATCGCCCAGCCAGCGTGCCCTCCGATTATGTGATCACGCCCTTCGGTTACTTTCATCCTTCCTGCGTCCGGGAAATCAAGGAAACGGAGACCGTGCTGGCGGATGGCCGTATCCGCTTCGCGAATGGAACGGAGGAGGCCAATGTTCCCTTCTGTAACTATCCTCGTTACTCGGCATCGGGTGAGATGGTCGTCCAAGGGGTCAAACCTCCCTACATAAGTTGGGACTGGATTGAAGCCGGCCAGGTTTCGACCAACAGCACCAGCTACGGCGAAATCAAGGCCACCTGGACCGTTCCGCCCACCCCCACCAGCAATGATGGACAAACCCTGTTTTTCTTCCCTGGCTTTGAAGACATCGACAATGTTCAGCTTATCATCCAGCCCGTCCTCGGCTGGAACGACGGACAGTCCCACGTGGGCCCGTGGAATATTGCCAGTTGGAACTGCTGTCCAAGCGGCACGGCCAACTACAGCACGCCAGTGACGGTCAACGTCGGCGACGAAATCCAAGGCCTCATCAAGAGCACATGCGCGGCTGGAAACCCGTCCTGTTCAACCTGGAACATCACCACGAAAGATGTGACCACCAAGAAATCGACAATCTTGAAAGCCACGCCCAGCGAGGGACAGACCTTCAACTGGGCTCAATCCGGCGTGCTCGAGGTCTATAGCATCTACCAGTGCACCGACTTCCCGCCCAATGGCTCGATCGAATTCAGCAAAGTCGCCCTCTTCGACTACAACTTCAAGAAGATCAAAAATCCCGGCTGGAGTCCCATGTATTGGGTGGAGCAGGGCCAGACGACACCGTGGTGCAATTATTCCACGACCACGACCACCACAACTGCGACGCTCGACTATTAACCAGAACACTTGTTAACGAGAACTAAGATGGCGGGCAATCCAACGCCCGCCGCTTCTCCCTTGCGTGACGACCCGCGGGGGACTGGGCGTTTTTTGTTTCTTCGAATCGCACAATTTAGGAGTCAGAATTTAGGAGCCGAGGATGAATTCACGAAAAGCAATTTTCTGCACTCTATTATTCGTCATGATGTCCGTGGCAACGCTCTGCGCGCAGATGGCGGCGGGCACGAATCGCCCCACCAGCGTGCCCTCCGATTATGTGATCACGCCGTTCGGCTACTTTCACCCCTCGTGCGTCCGGCAGGCCGCCGACGTCGAAACGCTGCTCGGGGATGGGCGCATCCGCTTTAACGATGGCACCGAGCAAGCCAACGCCCCCTTTTGCAATTATCCGCGCTACTCGCCCGCCGGTGAACTTATGCTTCAGGGCATGGTCGAGCCCGACCCTCTCTATATCAGTTGGAACTGGATTGAATCGAGCCAGGTTGTCACGAGCACGACTTACGGAAAAATTGTGGCAACGTATATCGTTCCGCCAACTCCGACCGCAAACGACGGTCAGACCTTGTTTTTCTTTCCCGGATTTGCCCACCAGCACAACGATCCGCCCAACGAAGAGCCAATCATCCAGCCTGTGTTGGGATGGAACGATGGTCAGTCCGGAGCGGGGCCGTGGAACATTGCTAGTTGGAACTGCTGCCCGGCAGGCATGGCATGGTCGAGCAACCCAATCACCGTCAATCCCGGCGACCAGATCCAAGGGACCGTCAGGAACAATTGTAAGGCCGGAAGCCAGTCATGTGCGAAGTGGACGATCACAACCAAGGATGTGACCACGAAGAAGGTAACCATCTTGCAATCTGTTTTCAGTCAAGCCATGGCGTTCCCGTGGGCGCAAGAGGGAGTGTTGGAGGTTTACAACATTTACCAGTGCACCGATTTCCCGCCGAATGATTCGATTGTCTTCAGCAAGGTGGCTCTATTCGACTATAACTTCAAGAAAATTACGGATCCAGGCTGGGCTCCCATGTATTGGGTTCAGCAAGGCGTCACGGAACCGTGGTGCAACTACGCGGTCACATCCACGGACGCAACCGCAACTCTAGCTTACTAGTCTCCGAATGGGACTCACACGGCGGGCAATCCAACGCCCGCCGCTTTCCTCCGCAGGTTTTCTTTTTCCCCTTGACCTGGCATCCCAACTCTTGTCACCATCAAATTATTAACTCCTTAAGAGCGAAATTGCGAAGCGGATGACCAGTCCGACACACCTGGAACTGAGAACTGCCAACTGAGAACGGATCTTATGAAATTCGGCGTCATCATTTTCCCCGGTTCCAACTGCGATCACGATGCCTTCTGGACCATCCAGCACGTTGCCAAGCAGCCCGTAACGTTCCTCTGGCACGACTCCGAGGATCTCCAGAACTGCGACGCCATCATCGTTCCTGGAGGCTTCGCGTTCGGCGACTACCTACGTACGGGAGCCATTGCGAAGTTCTCCCCGGTCATGCAGTCCGTGCGGAAATTCGCTGATGGCGGAGGCCTCGTCCTCGGTATCTGCAACGGCTTCCAAATTCTCTGCGAAGCCGGCCTGCTCCCCGGAGCGCTCATGCGTAACCTAGGCCTGAAGTACGTCTGCAAGCCCGTCCACGTCCGCGTCGAGAACAACCAGACGCCTTTCACGAACGCCTGCAAGAAAGGCGAAGTCCTGACCATCCCCATCGGACACATGGAAGGGAACTATTTCTGCGACGAGGCGACGCTCGCCCAACTCGAACACGACGACCGCATCGTCTTCCGCTACACGAACGAGCAGGGCGAGCCAACGCCAGAATCGAATCCAAACGGCTCGCTGGAAAACATCGCCGGAATCTGCAGCCCCGGTAGAAATGTCCTCGGCATGATGCCCCATCCCGAACGAGCCGCCGAGCCCGAACTCGGCTGCACCGACGGCGTCAAGATTTTCGAATCGCTGGTCGGAGCGATGGCGGGAAAATAACGCGATGTCCTCTCCAGTTTGGTAAGGCTAGGGCGTCAATTCAAAGACGGTGCCGTGGCCATACGCGCCACCGAAACTGGTCGTGCCATAAAGATTACCTTGCGAATCCATGAGCAACGCGGCTCTTGGGTTTTGCCCGTCCGGACAGCCGTTGTTGGGGCAGAACGCGTAGAGGACAGTCTGGGTACCATCGGGAGCCAGCTTGAAGATCACGCCCTTGCCGTAAATGCCGCAGCAACTGGTTGTGCCGTAGAGGTTGCCCTGCGCATCGAGGATCAGGTTGCTGGAAGGGCCACCGCCGTCGGGACATGAACTGTTGATGCAGAAGTTGTAGAGAACAGTCTCCGTGCGGTTCGCAGTCAGCTTGAAGACCGTCCCGCTGTCGCGGGTGCCACCATATTGGGTGGTTCCATAGAGGTTGCCTTGGGCATCCATGACCAGTCCGCCGACCGGATCGTATCCGTCGGTGGGATAACCGGCAAAAGCGTAGAGGACGGTCTCCTCGCCGCTCGGCGTGACCTTAAAGACCGTGCCGCAGCCGCCGTTGCCGCAGCTCAAATTACTCATGCCGCCATAGGGGGTCGTCCCGTAGAGGTTGCTTTCCTTATCCATGACGACGCCACCCGCCGGCCAAAACCCGTCGGTGCATCCGCTTTGTTGGCAGAAGGAATAAAGAACGGTGAGGGTGCCGTTGGGGGCAAGCTCAAAAACGGAGCCGGAATTCTCACTGCCACCGAGAAAGGTTGTGCTGTAGAAATTGCCCTGCGCGTCCGCGATGAGGGGCGCGTTGGGATAGTTCGGGCTCGGCCAACCAGCGAAGTCGTAGAACCGCTTCTCTGCACCGGAGGGGCTCAGTTCGAAACCCATGCCACAACCGTAGTGACACGGCGGGTTGCCTCCGTTGGTGGTTGTGCCATAAAGATCACCTTCGGCATCCATTAGCAGACCAGCGACGGGATAACTACCATCGGCCAGATTCAACGCCGAAACATAGGGGCCGAAGTTGTGCAGAAGCGTCTCGGTGCCGTTGGGAGCCAGCTTGAAGACTGTTCCGAAATCAAAGGTACCGCCGCTCTGTGTCGTGCCATAGAGGTTATCCAGCGAATCCATGACCAGAGGCGCCGTGGAATCAGACCCGTCGCTGGGGGCTCCGCGGAAGCTGTAGAGCGTGGTGAACGTCTGCGACGAGGCCGACTGGGCGATGACGCAGGCCAAGGCCAGAATGGGGGCGATGAAGACAAGGCTGGTCGCGAAGTGTTTCATGGCGAACCGGGAGCTGCGCGAAGCGGTCGAAGTACCGAGCGAAGAGACATAGGGAAGAGACTTCATAAAGCCTCCGGCAAACAAGAACCGACGAGAGGAGTCCCACGGAAAAGCGATCATCGGTCTCAGCTCGCGGGAATGTAGGGGGAGAAAACCGACTGCGAACGCGACCAAATTATGCGCTCGAAGGGCATGGGGGTCAAGACGAATGAGAACGGGGTAGTGGGCAATCACGCGGCTGCGACTGCGCTAAACTACTTCGCGTACAACTTCATCAAGATTCACCGCACGCTGAGGATGAGTCCGGCGATGGCTGCGGGCGTCGCGGATCAGCTGTGGAGCGTAGAGGATTTGGTAGCCCTCTGGCATGCCAATGAACAGCGGAGGGCGGAAAGAGCGGCGTAAATGGACAGGGTGATCCCAATTGCGCTCGGAATTGGTGCTGCGATAGTCTTCGCTGCGCTGTGTGCATTCTGCGCCATACGTCCGGATAAAGTGGCCGTCTATGCTCGCAACAGATATTTGCACAGCCCCAAATGGAGCCAGAAATGGCCATTTGCAAACATGGTGATGAAGAGTTGGTACCCTACCTATCTCCGCTGGATGGGGGTTTGGGGTTTCGTTTTTCTTTGCGTCTGGGTCGTTATCGCTATTCGCGAAATTTCAAAGTAGCCAATACCGAGAACGGGGGTTAGCGGGGATGGCCGCAGGCTGACATCAACGATTTCCCGCCGGTTGACAAGAGGGAGAGCGGATGGCCACGTCCCCAGAATACGACCCCCCCACCCTT
>Ga0187867_10000637_pt1 | contig 30948 bp, 27 predicted proteins | sample June2016WEW_13_1_FD_132976 | JGI IMG/M metagenome (GOLD analysis project Ga0187867, IMG submission 132976) | Peatland microbial communities from SPRUCE experiment site at the Marcell Experimental Forest, Minnesota, USA - June2016WEW_13_10 | ecosystem: Environmental > Terrestrial > Soil >... | reverse complement strand
TCCCAGCGGGCCGTGGACATCATCACCCTGGCCAACGAACTGGGCCGCTACAAAGAGGTCGAGGCAGTGGGCGGCGTGGCTTACCTGGCCTCGCTCACTGAGGGTTTACCCCGCCGGCCAGTGATCGAGGAGTACATCCGCATCGTCAAGGACAAGAGCCTGCTGCGCAAGCTGATGGGCATCTGCTCCATGGCCATAGCTCGCGCTGCCGACCAGGGCGAAACGGCTCTTGAAGTCCTGGGCGCCGCTGAAACGCAACTGATGGATGTAACCGAGAAGGGAATCAGCCAGGGCTTCCAGAGTCTGGACCAGATCGTCCAGAACTCCTTCGGGTCCATTGACAATTTGTATAACCAGGGCAGCCACGAGGTCACCGGGCTGGCTACCGGCTTTTACGAACTCGATACTATGACCAGCGGCCTGCAAAAAGGCGAGCTGATCATCATCGCCGCCCGGCCGTCGATGGGAAAGACTGCACTGGCCATCAATATCGCGCAGCACGCTGCTGTCAACAGCAAGGCGATCGTAGCCGTCTTCAGCCTGGAGATGACCAAGGAGTCGCTGTTGCGCCGCATGCTGGCCAGCCAGGCCCCGGTGGACCAGCGCAAGCTGCAAACCGGCTCCATCTTCCGCGAGGACCGCGACAAGCTCCAGAAAGCGCTTGGTGACCTGGTTGAGACGCGCTTGTTCATTGACGATACGGCGGGCATCTCGCTGGCTGAAACGCGCGCCAAAGCGCGACGGCTGCGGCAGGTCGCCGGCGGTCTTGACCTGGTCGTGATCGATTATCTGCAACTGATGTCGGCCACCTTGCCCTCTGCCGGCAGCAAGCGCTACGAGAACCGCACCCAGGAGGTCTCAGCCATCTCCCGGGGGCTCAAAGCCCTGGCCAAGGAACTCAACGTGCCTGTGGTGGCACTGTCGCAGCTCTCCCGCGCCAGCGAGCGCCGGGGCGAAGACAAGCGCCCGTTCCTGAGCGACCTGCGCGAATCCGGCTCTATTGAGCAGGATGCAGACGTGGTGGCCTTCATCCACCGCGAAGCCTACTACAACCGCAGCGAAGAGATGTCTGAGGATGAAAAGGCGGATTCTGAGATCATTATCGCGAAGCAGCGCAACGGCCCGACCGGCACGGTGCATTTGTACTTCGTTTCGCGCTACACGCGTTTCGAAAATCCGGATACGACCCACAGGATCTGAACTTAGGCTGCGAATTCAATCACGGCTCATTCAGAATCAGCGCTACGCGGCCTGCGAGCAGGTCGCCCACCGTCTCACCGGGATCTGTTTCGATCAGGTCCACGGGAAAGGCGATGTTCAGCGGGCGCAGGACAAGCCGGTTGGAGACAAAATCCACATACCGCAGGGTCAGGTGGGAGCCATGCCGCACAGCGTAAACGTTGGGCCGGTTGGGGCGGTAGGGCATGAGCGAATTGTAGTGTCGGTCAAGCAGCGCAATAGCGTCGGGCAGAACCAGCGGCTCCATCGGCAAGGCGTCGGCGGAGGAAACTCGCACGGCAACAAACCGCTGCCAGGCGCGGCGGGGATTGGTGACGCGCGCGCGCAACGACTCAATGAATCCCGCGGGCAAATGGAGCATGGACAAGACCACGGTGCGGCGGATATACGGCTCAAAAAGCGCCGTGACATGGGAAACGACAGGGATCAGGCTGCTGTCTTCGCCGTCCGGCCGGTCTCTGGCCTCATGGGTGAATGGCAGAAGGTCGGCAGCCTCAAGGTGCTGGGCGGAGAGGATGCGGTCGATGGCCTCCAGCGAAAGCTGACGCCGGTTATGAAGGAAATTGGAGATGTGGGATTGGCCAAAGCCGGTTTGCCGGGCCAATAGCGAGACGCTGAGCGTTCCCCGCCGTATCCTGCGGAGCAGTTCCAAGCGGAGGTGCTCATGCATCTGACTGAAATTCATCTGTGGATAATCCGCCACCAGCAATGAAGACGAAGTCTCATTGTTTTCTGTTGGAAAAGTTTGCGCGGATGATTTGCCTTCATTCTCAGCGCTTGAACTTCGATTGGAAAGCTCCTAATCAGAAAACAGTCTGGGGACGTTGACGCAAGAGAATCATATATCTACATTGGCTTTACTTAATCTCGTACTGGTTTGTGGGAATCCTTTGGGAACTGCTTCATTGCCATGAGGCTGAGCGGGGCGGAATTCTGCCCTCTTCAGCGGCCAATGAACAGAAATCGGAGGACTTCGGTCCAATTCCCGGTTATCCCATCCCGTCCCGTTGCGCCGGGCAGAGGCGTATTGGGTTGGCCAGTACGGACACTCCAGGATCTGCGCGCCATGAACAAGAGACAAAACGAGAGAACACAGAGGGCGATTCTTCATCAGGGCCGGAGAAACCTGAGTTGCCGCACCTGGTTCTCTTCACCCCGCGGAACAACAAGAACTATGCAAGTCCGACGGGAGAAGACTCGAATACGGAGAAACAATCATGGAATTGCGCGTGCATTTGAAGGTTTGCGAGGGATGCGGTTGTCTTTGGTACCGCGCCCAAAATCAAGAAAGCGTGTATTGCAGGGAGTGTGAAGTCAAACTGCACGAATTTCCAACGCCTGAAAGCCGCAAACGACGCGGACGCCCAGGCCGCAAACCGCTCACTAGCGTGTGGGCGATGGTTGAGGCAACAGGAGGCACGCGATGAGCACAGCGCTCCAGTTGCCAGTGGTTTGGGGAGCAAGCTATCCGCAGGAAGGATGGCAGGAAGATGGGAGGAAATGGGACGAAAAGCCGGTAGCAAAGGCAGAAGTAAAGCAGCCGGCAAAAACGCCCGAGGCTTGCCCGGTGGTGAGCCTGGGATTTTACAGAAAGCATACAGAAAACATGTTGCGGCGTTATCTATATGCATCAATGCAAGTGGGCAGGTCGCCGTCGATTCTAGGCGATCCGGTTGCGCGGGGATGGTGTTCCAGCCGGCCGGTTCGCACCTTTGAGGATGCCGTGATCTTTGTCCTCGACATAGAAAAGTGTCTTGACCAGCTAGGATGGCTGGATCGCCAGATGCTGAGCCGGATCGTTCTGCAGGAGTACACGCAGGTGGAGACGGCCGGAATGATGGGGATGAGCGTACGAACCATTGCATACAAATTCCCACAGGCCCTCGACCGGTTGACAGATAAACTGCTGGAATCCGGATTGTTGATTTTACCGCACTGATACCGATCTGCGTTGAATACGAATCGATAAAAGGGGGGCATGCTCGAGCGCTCCCCTTTGTCGTCTTCAGTCTTCCAAAGAAGTCTGGTGGCCGCGCAGCCTGTCCCAATATTGATCCGACCTGAAAATCGGCGAATGCGCACCCGAGTTCATTTACTTTGAGAAATTACCCATTAAAGTCATGCGGAGAGGCTGACCAGTTGCAGGCAGTACAAATCGCAGGTGGGACCATCCCTGCGATGAGGCAGGCCAGTGATTGTCGATACGCCGGAGATTCCGTCGAGAGAAAAGAGCTGCACAAATGGGCTGACCGGGCGGTTGACCGAGGCGGTGCTGAGCTATCAGCGGATGCTGGAGCAGAACCCGTGCCGGCCGGATGCGCTGGTGGGCATCAGCCTGGTGGCGCTAGCCAGCCGGCAACACGAGGCAGCTGTGAAAATGGCCGAGGCAGCTGTCGCCGTTGCACCTGCGATGGTGGTTGCATGGGTCGCGCTGGGCCAGGCATTGAAAGCCGACGGCCGCGGTGAGGAAGCCGAACGAGCTTACGAAGAGGCCATTCACAGGGACAGCGGAAACGCGCTGGCGCGGATGGGGCTAGGTGAACTGAAGATCTCGACCGGGCGCGCGGAAGAAGCGGCCAGGGAGTTTGAGCTGGCCATACATCAAAAGCCGTTGCTGGCAGCCGCTCACCTGGGCCTGGGAAACGCTTTTGCGTGCATGGGCCGCAATGAAGAGGCGCTTGATCAATACAGCCGGACGCTGGCTCTGAAGTCACGGCTTCCGGAGGCCGACTTTGCCGCCGGATTTGTGTTGGCCAGGATGGGAAGACTGAAAGAAGCTGAAGCTCGCTATCGCCGGGCGCTGACGCGGCGTCCTGATTTTGCCGCGGCCTGGATGAATCTGGGCAGTCTGTTGCGGGAGCAGGGGCGCGAGGCCTTAGCCGAGGCAGCACTGCTGCGAGCCGTCGAGTTGCGTCCCGATCTGATTGCGGGCTGGGTAAACCTGGCGCAGCTCGAGCGCGAACGCCGCCGTCCCGCTGAAGCCGAGACGTATCTGCGCAAGGCCTTCGCGTTGAATCCATCTCAAGTGGAGACCCATATCGCCTGGTGCCAGTTCCGCGCCGCCGAGCGCGACCTGGCCGGCGCATGGCAATGGCTGCGCTGGGCACTGGCGCGCCAGCCGGATCATTCTGAAGCTGTGAATATGCACGGCATCCTGCTGCACAATGACGGATGCTTTGCCGAGGCCGTGGAAAAATTTGAGCGCGCCGAACGGTTGGGCAACCGGGCGTCGACCTCCAACCGCGGCAACTCCTTATTGGATATGGGCCGGATGGACGAGGCTCTGCGCGCACACGAGGCGGCTGTCGAGCGCGATCCGCAGCACGCCGGAGCCGTGTATAACCTGGCGCTGACTCGCTTGCGGTTGGGCGACTGGCAGAGGGGTTGGCCGCAGTACGAGGCGCGGTGGAGATTTTGCGAAGTGCATCGGGCTCCAAGAATCTTCAAGCAGCCGCGCTGGCGGGGCGAACCGCTCGAAGGCCGCCGCGTGCTGCTCTACGCCGAGCAGGGATTGGGCGATACCATCCAGTTCTGCCGCTACACCACTCTGGTGGCGGCACGCGGCGGCGTGCCGATTCTTCAGGTGCAGCCAGCTGTGGAGCGGCTGATGCGCTCATTGCCCGTAGTGCGCTGCGATCAAGCGGAGATCGCGCAGCTGGGCGAAAGGCCGCCGGAGTTTGATCTTGAATGTCCTCTGCTGAGTCTGCCTGCCGTCTTCGGGACAAGAATCGAGACAGTTCCCCGACCGGGGGCTTACCTGGGCGCCGATCCGGAATTTGCGGCAGAAAAGCTTGCCGAGATTCAAGACGTTTGGTCTTATTCGCTGCCTTCACATCCAGGCCTACGGCCTCTCCGCATAGGCCTTGCCTGGTCGGGCAATCCCCGTTACAAGGCGGACGCACAGCGCTCCATGCATCTAAGAACTCTGCTTCCTTTGCTGCGTCTGCGCGGCATCACCTGGGTTTCACTGCAAAAAGGCACGGCCGCGGATCAGTTGGCCGATTTGCCGGGCGATATTTTTGTCTGGGATGGTGCGCGCCGCGACAAAAACCTGGCTGAAACGGCGGCGCTCGCGTCTACGCTTGATCTGATCGTCACCACCGATACTTGTATCGCTCATCTGGCGGGAGCCATCGGCAAACCGGTCTGGATTCTACTGCCCCATTTGAGCGACTGGCGCTGGATGCAGGAGGTTGAAACCACCCCCTGGTACCCCACTGCACGTCTCTTCCGCCAGCGCACCCCCGGCGACTGGGCCGGTGTAGTCGTCCGTGTGATGTGGGAGTTGAGCGGCCTTTTCGAAGCGCAGTCAAGTCAAGTGCACAGAGAGACTTCCTGGGACTCCATGTCTTCTAGGCCAAATCCCGCATAAGGCCGAAAGAGAGCACCCTTAAAAATCTTCAAAATAGTTCTTGACAATGCATACTCTAGTTATTAGAGTACTCTATAACAAGGAACACTCTGAAAACAAGAATGACCTTCAAGGAGAATCTCTGATGAACACAAACGCTGATGAGCAGGAACTGAAGGACAGGCTGAGCCTAATTGAAACCATGATCGCCGAAGGCCGGCGCACCACCGAAAGCTGGGGCTGGACGTTTGTTCTATGGGGCCTAGCCTACTATGTAGCCATTGCCTGGTCCGCCTGGGGCCGCAGCACCCTGGCATGGCCCGTCACCATGATCGCCGCCGGAATTCTGACCGGTATCTTTGGTTCACGAATCAAGAGCGGGCGCCCTGAGACGACCGTTGGCCGGTCGATGCTGGCTATCTGGCTTGGCATGGGCATTTCCACCTTTATCATCATGCTGTCTCTCGGCTTCAGCGGCAGGATGGATCTGCATATCGCGATAGCCATCATCGGGGCGATGCTCGGCGCCGCCAATGCCACCTCCAGCATCATCCTCAAGTGGAAAATGCAATTTGCCTGCGCCCTTGTCTGGTGGGCCACCGGCGCGGTCTCCTGCTTTATCTCGGATAGCCAAGCGGGAATCCTGTTTCTGATCGCGATTTTCTTCTGCCAGATCGTTTTCGGCTTCTATGGAATGATCGCGGAATCGCGTAAGCGCAAGGCGGGCAGAAACGGGCAAGAGGTCTCTCATGCCTGAGTTGCCGGAGCTCAATCCTGTGGTCCACGGGAAGTTGCGCCTGGCGCTGCTTTCTCTGCTCTCCGGCGTGGAGGAGGCGGAGTTTACCTGGCTACGCTCAAGGACCGGTTCGACCGACGGCAACCTGGGCGCGCAACTGCAGAAGCTTGAAGAAGCCGGCTACGTTATTGTCGAAAAGAAGTTTGTTCAGCGCAAGCCGCAAACTCTTTATCGCATGACCGAAGCCGGCCGCGAGGCGCTGACAGAGTATGTGCAGGCCCTGAAACAAATGCTGGGTGCGGCCATCGGCGTGTGAACCTGAGCCTTCATTCCTCGGGATGAAGGCTCGTCCGCACACGATCCATGATTCCCAGGTAGTAAGCCAGATTGTGAATCGTATTCAGCGTTCCTGAAAGCGCTTCTTTTGCCTGCATCAGGTGGCGCAAATAGGCGCGTGAATATCGGCAGCAAACCATGCAGTTGCAAGTCGGGTCGGGCGGGCCTTGGTCTTCAGCATAATTTTTGCCTTTAATATTCAGCCGTCCCTCGCTGGTGAAGAGCAGTCCGTGGCGCGCGGCGCGGGTCGGCAGCACGCAGTCCATCATGTCCACGCCCATGCGCGCATACTGCTCAATCTCGTCCGGGTAACCCACGCCCATCACGTAGCGAGGTTTGTCGGCGGGCAGCAGCGGCAGAACTTCGGAGATGATCTCCATCGTCATTTCGCGCGGCTCACCCACGCTCAGCCCGCCGATCGCGTAGCCGTCAAAATCCATCTCTACCAGCCGCTCCGCACTTTCGCGGCGAAGATCGGGATACATTCCGCCCTGCACGATGCCAAACAAACTCTGCGTGCGGCCGCTGGTGGAAAGGTCGACAGCGTCATTCCCAGGTCCCAAAATCGGGACCTGGGGCACCCGCAATTCATCGCGCCAAACCACCTCGTCGCGGTGAGCGCGAAAGTGATCGAGCGACCGCCGCGCCCAGGCCATCGTGAGCCGCAGGCTCTCTTGCGCTCTGGTCCGATCTGCGGGATATTCAGTGCACTCGTCGAAGGCCATCGCAATATCCGCGCCCAGCGCAATCTGCACGTCCATCGAATGCTCGGGAGTAAAAAAATGGCTGCTCCCGTCCAGGTGCGAGCGGAAGCGCACACCCTCGTCGCTCACCTTGCGCAGCCCGCTCAAACTGAAAACCTGAAAGCCGCCGGAGTCGGTCAGCATCGCGCGCGGCCAGCTCATGAACTTATGCAGTCCGCCCATGCGTTGGATGGCCTCATGGCCGGGGCGCAAATAAAGATGGTAGGTATTGGCGAGAATAATCTCCGCGCCCAGCGATTCCAGCACGTCCTGGGCAACGGCCTTCACCGTTCCCGCCGTGCCCACCGGCATAAAGACCGGCGTCTCCACTGTCCGGTGAGGCAGGCGAAGCTGCCCACGGCGCCCTCCCGGATCCGTTGTTGCAATAACTTTGAACTCCGTACTCACCCAACGATTCTATCCGCAAGCGCTGCCGCTATTTTCGCTTCTCGCCAAACCGCACAAGAAAACCAACCCGCGCCTCACGCGGCATTCCAAGCGTTGTGGTGGGCGTCTTGGAGTCTTCAATCTGCCGATTGAGTAGATTTTCGCCCGCCGCAAAGAACTGGAACCGCTTGCCGAAGTCGTGCGAGGCGTAAGCGTCCAGACGGATGTATCCATGCAGCAGGTATTGGTTGGCGTCGTCGTCAAACTGGCGACCGCTCAATCGTCCCTGCAAAGCGAGTGTTCCCAGCGCCGGTTTAGATGCGCGCACATTCATCGTAACCAGGTTGCGCGCCACCTCTGGAATCCAGTTGCCCACCAACGTCGTCTCCTGATTATTTTTCGTTACGGTAGCGTGCGCATATTGATAGCCGCCGTCGACCGCCAGCCAGCGCATCGGCGTCAGTTCGTAATCCACTGAGACCCCTCGGCTCTCAATCTGCCCGAGGTTCTCCCGCATCAGCAGAGTGGGCGAACACGCGGAACAAGTCGTCACAGCGGAAATGGGCCGATTGACCTGGGTAAGAAAGTAGCTGGTGCGAACGCTGCCCCAGCGCAAATCGGTAGCCAGGCCAGTCTCCCAGCCGGTGGCGCGCTCGCTCAACAGCGATCCATTGGGAAGCGTGAGCTCGTTGCCCACCTGCGTTGACCGGTAAAGTTCATTCGGCGTGGGCGAGCGAAAGGCGCGGAAGCCCGATGCCGAAACCGCCCAATGATCGAAGAGTTTCCGCGAGAGGCCGACGCGTGGATCGAAGATGCGCTGTCCAAACTGCGGAGGCTGGTTTTGGGCGGGAGTCCAGTTCGATCCGTTCCACTGCAATTGACGGCCGTCGTAATTCTGAAACCAGTCCACGCGTCCCGCCGCAGTCAGCGTCCATTCCTTGCGCACCCACATCGCTTCAGCGTAGCCGGCCGAGTCCCGCTGGTGGTCGTGCAGATTGGTCAGCGCGCGGGAGCTTCCGTAGGTCTGCTCCTGGTCCCAGATGCGCACATCGTGAGCGTCAGCTCCGGCCACGATCAGCAGCCCCGCTCCCAGCGGCTGGTTCCACTGCACCGCCGCGCCCAGTTCATTGTTCGGGACAAACGAGAAGCGCGTAGGAATCTCACCGCAGCGATAGGAGCAAGCAGGATCGCCAAAATCCGGCAGATTGGAAATGCTCGAAAAAGTCTGCCGGTAGCGCTCGTCTGAGCCGTAGACTCGCGTGACGAGTGAAGCTTCGTGCGGACCTTGCCAGTCGCCTCCAGCCGCGTAGCGCCAGAGTTGGGTCCTGTTGAACTGGTATGGAGTTCCGTTGTGGCGCAATTCATTGAAGCCGCTGCCACGCACGAAAAGCCGTAGCGGCCCGCCGTCGTGCTCGGCCGTCAGCACTCCATTCTGGCTGTGCACATTGCTGGCTTGATCCACCGGTCCGCGCTCCGATGGTGCCTCCTGAATATAGCCATCCGTCCCCAGCGCTCCGCCCGCTGCCAGCACTCCCCACGGCCCGCGCTTCATCTGCCCCAGCAAACTATCGTCAAAAGTCTCTTCTCCGCCGTAGCTCGACCGCAGCTCAAACATATCCGCAGTAGGCCGCGCCGGAATCACGCTCACCACCCCGCCGATTGCGCTCGATCCGTACAGGTCGCTTGCTCCACCACGCATCAGCTCTATGCTCAGCACAGCCAACTCCGGCTCTTCCTGCCAGTGAATCCATCCGCCCAGTGGATCGTTGAGCGGCACATCGTCTTCAGTAAGCAGAGTTCGACTGGCCGAGGTAGAGCCTAATCCGCGCAAACTGATCCCCTGCGATGTGGGATTTGCAACCAGAGAACTCGACCGCCGAAACAACTCCACGCCGGGAAGCTGCCGCAGCTCATCGTCCAGTGTGATCGTAGCCGTAGTATTGAGAGCTTTCTCGCTCAGTAGCCGCGTGGTCACCGGGCTCTCCGGCGAACCCAACGGAGCGCGATAGGCTGTTACCGTTACCTTTTCCGCGACTGCGGCCGGCTCAAGTCGAATGGTCGTATCGGCTGTCAGTTCGAAGGTACGCTCAGAGAATCCCACAGCAGTCACGCGCAGGCGGCACGGAACGGCACACGCAATGGTCAGCCTCCCATCGGCTCCGGTTCGTCCCAGCAACTTTCCCTGCGAATCGTTGACAGCCGCTCCTACGAGCACGACCCCGCTGCTATCTTCCATTGTCAATGTCGCCGCAGATTGCGCGCTAAGTCTTACCGTGCAAAGTGGCGTTGCAAATAGCGCCAGCGCGCCAACCATCGCTTTCCACCTTGACCACCGCATGAGTTTCGCTTTCACGCTCGGGGAATAAACTCTCAAGCAATTGTGCCACGGTCTTACCGCTTCGTGGATCGACGGCGTGGGGCGCAATCTCGTTTAGAGGCACGAGAACGAAGGCGCGCTCGGCCAGGTGCGGGTGAGGAATCTCCAGCCCCGGCTCGCTGATTTTCTGGTTGCCGAATAGCAAAATATCCAGGTCCAGCGTGCGCGGCCCATTCGCAAATCCCGTTTCGCGGTTGCGCCCGAATTCAGCCTCGATCCCGAGAAGCCTTTCCAGCAGATCGTTCGCTTCCAACTCCGTCTCCAGTTCCACCACTGCATTGACGAACCGCGGCTGATCCGCGAATCCAACCGGCGCGGTTGAGTAGAGCGAAGACCGGCAGACCACGCGCCCCATCGATTCAATCCACAGCGCGGCGGTCGCCAGAGTGGTCTCCGGTGGCCCAGCCCAACTAGGCAGGTTCCCGCCCATCCCGATGTAGACAGTGCGCATCCACTTCAGATTATCGCCGAGATCGATCCCGGCACAGACACTCGTTTAACGTGTAGCTGCCGCCTCGGCCAAGGCTGCCACGTTTTCCATGGGGACATTGGGTAGAATCGCCTCGTGGCTGGGGCTGACGATCAGGTGCGGTCCCAACAAAGCCTGCACGCGATGCACGTCGGCGCATACCTCGTTCGGGGTGCAGTTGGTCATTAGATGTTGCGCATCGATCCCGCCAAGGTAGGCGATGCGGCCATTGAACTCGCCGGACAGACGTTCGGCATTCATGTCCCGTGCCAAAGCCTGCAACGGATGCAGGCAGTCCACGCCGGCTTCGATGATGCGGTCGATTACCTTGTAGACCGAACCGCAGGAATGCAACACAACCTGGTAGCTGTGCCGGTGTCCCTGCTGCACAAACCGCCGCATCCAGGGAAAGACAAACTCCTCAAGGGCCGCGGGACTGCAGACCAGCCCGGTTTGGCTACCCAGATCGTTTCCAAAGAAGAACCCGTCCATCAAGTTGCCGGCAGCCGCGAAAAAGCGCTCATTGGCTTCGTAGTAGAACTCGCAAACTTTATCGGTGACGGCATGAACCAGCTTCGGGTTGGAATGCATCTTGACGAAGTACTCTTCCATTCCAAACAGGTCGGAGACATTGTGGTAGTAACAGGTCCAGAAGCCGCTCAGGCGGTAAACATCCCCGGCCTCCCGCAAGTCTCTCAGGCAGGAATCGAAGTTAAGATACTCCGGTTTGGGCCAGGGGAAGCTCTCGATCTCGCCGGCAGAGGTGCAGTCGGCCAAAGGTCCTACGCTGCCATGCTTCTCGCGATCCAGCCCTGAGTCAAACAGCGCCCGTCTCTCCGGATCCTGATAGGCATCGGCGTAAAACTGCGGACAGATCCAGCGGACATCGTCCCCTATCTGCCTACGTAACTCCTCTTCGCTATGGGTTCCGAAATACCGGTGCAGGAGCGGCCACGTATTCTGGTCCGGATTGCCCAGCCAGAAGCCACATCGCGAAACATCCTGCCGGGCGATGATAGCGCGTATGGTTTCGCGTCGGGAAGTCAGTCCCTCCATCGCAAACCTCCCTATTCAGTGCCGAATTCGTCCCTATGCCGATTCGCCCACATTGTATCGCTCATCGGCAGGTTTAGATCGCGAAGAGCGAGGACCATCCGGCCCACGATGGCTGGCTGGAGATGAGAAGCTAACCCTCAATCTGCTAGCATCCTCTTTGGAGAAATATCAGCATGGATGCATTGAACAGCGCGGGGCTCGGAGTCCGGCGCAATGAAGATATCGCTCTCGATCTGCTCAAGTTTGTGGCCTCCACGGCCGGCGTAGGCCGTCCCGCCGCGCCCTCAACCGGCTTCAGTGGCGCCGCTGCGCCCAAGCCTGAAGAGCATGTGGCCCAACTGCTTGAACTCTACAGCCGCTGCCTGAAGGCCGTGGAAGGAAAAGGGTCTGAAAGAGGGGCAGCACAATAGCTCACGAACCCATTCTGCGCGTAGCCGTGGCCGGGAACGGCGCCTTCGGCAAGAACCATCTCCGCGTTTACCGCGAATTGGAAGCGGCGGGGCTGGGCGTTTCCCTCGTGGCCGCTGTCGAGCCGGACTCGTCCCGAGCCGCCGATGCCGCAGCCAAATATGCGATTCCCGTTTTTGCTACGGTAGACAAACTGCTGGCCGCCGATCTCCACCTCGATGCAGCCAGCGTCGCCGTACCCACGGTCCACCATCACGCGTCAGCTTCGGCCCTGCTCGATGCGGGACTCGACCTGCTGGTCGAGAAGCCTCTTGCCGCAAGTCTCGCCGAAGCCGACGACCTGATTCAGAGAGCGGACAAAGGCAAGCGCATCCTGCAAGTCGGCCACCTGGAGCGCTTCAATCCAGCGGTGCTCGCCATCCAGCCGCAACTTCGCCGCCCGATGTTCTTTGAGGCTCACCGTCTCTCCATCTTCACGCCCCGCTCGCTGGACGTGGACGTGGTGCTGGACCTGATGATTCATGACCTCGATATCGTGCTCACCTTCGCCGCCTCGCCGGTGCGAGAAGTGCGCGCCGTCGGCCTGCCGATTCTCTCGCCCAAGGTAGATATCGCCAACGTTCGCGTCGAGTTCGAATCCGGTTGCGTGGCCAACTTCACCGCCTCCCGCGTTTCCACTGAACGCGTCCGCAAGTTGCGCTTCTTTGAGCCCCGCCAGTACGTCTCCATCGACTACGCGCGCAAGGATCTTCTCGTAATTCGAATAGACGAAGGCGCGGCCAAGTCTCAAGCTGAACTCGTTGCGTCGCTGCCCCCGCAGATTGCCGCTTTGCTGCCGCCGGGGATTGCCGAAGGAATCGCGTCGGGAAAGATCGACCTCAGCAAAATCGATCCGGCCATGATTGCGCAGTTTGCCGCTATGGCAAAGATCGATCCATCGGTGATTGCGCAGTTCATCAGTCCCGCGGAGTCAAAAGCCGGCTTGAGCTTCTCCAAGCCAGAAGTCACGCCTGGTGAACCCTTGCGGCTTGAGATCGAATCCTTCCTCGATTCCGTCCGCACCCGCCGCGAGCCCCGCGTCACCGCCCGTCAGGGCCGCAACGCATTGGCCCTCGCCCTTGAGATTCAAGCCACGATGGCCGCCCACGCTCATCGCGCTGGCCTCGACGACTTCTTCCTCCCCGGCGTATAGACGGTTCTCCTCAAGCAATCCCCAGCACCCGATTCAAAAAACCAACGATATATTTCCAAACCAGATAATACACAGCCATTCCAGCCAGCAGTAAGAGTGCGATGAAGCCGTAAGGCACCTGGCAAGTCTGGAACCACGTAACGCCACTGGCCCCAAACGAAAGCACTCCCAGGCAACTGCCAATGCAGGCTCCGGTGGGCATCATGAGCAGCGGCAAGATTGCCCCATGCAGGCCGATGGGCAAATGGGTATGCGCGTGCGAACACAGCCAGAGCATGTTCCACAGCCCGAAGAGCATCGGCACGACGGCCATGGGAAAGATCATTGCCTGCTCGATTGGTACCGGCACTTTGAGCACAATCCGCGCCACGATAAACACGGTCAGCAGCAGCGGCAGCACAAACGTTGGCACAAAAATTCCGGCCAGGTAAGCGCGAAGATAAGGATGAGTATTCATTGTGTCCTCCGTTGTTTGCGGACTATCTACATCCGCGGGTTACAGGTAGTAGAGAAATACAGGGATCGATGCCGGAAAGCAGGCAACGAGCGCAACCAGTGCGGCAAGCAGAGCCCAATCGAACCAGGGCGCTGGCGCTGACTGTGCATCCAGCCGTTTCAAGATGGCGGGCCAAAGATCGCGGCCCGGCTCCGGTTCGCCTTCCACTCGCGGCAACACCCGCCGCAGCAATTTCTTCAAGCCGTCCTCATTCGGTTCATTCATGGAGTTATCCCCCGCGACTCAAGATCCTTTCTGAGCAATCGAAGCGCGCGAAACACGCGCAGTTTTACCGCCGCGACTGAGATACCCAGCGCCGCGGCCACATCTTTTTGCGGCTGCTCCTCCACCACGGCCAGAACCGCCGCAATCCGCAACTTGGGCGGCAGCCTTTCAAAAGCCAGAGCAATCTTCGCGCCGATTTCGGCACTCATTGCCGAATCGGCCTTCGCCGGAGCCGCCAATTCGCCACAAGCCTCGGACCTCAGTTCTGTTTCCCGCCGCGTAGTGCGCAGCCAGTCGAGCGCGGCGTGGGTAGCGATGCGACGAGCCCATCCTTCGAATCCCATCTCCGGCTGAAAGCGTGCGTGGGCCCGATAAATGCGCCAGAAGCTCTCGACGGTCAGCTCCTCAGCCGTTGCCGGATTGCGGACGATGCACAAAATCCATCCGTAAACGGCGCGCTGATGCAGGCGAAAGAGCATCTCGAAGGCATCGACGCTGCCTTGCCGGAACTCGTCCAGAGCGTCGCTCCGTCCGTTCTCCATCCGTCCTTCCTTTCTATCTACCCTTACTCGCCAGTCAGGAGAAAGGTTACATCCAGCTGGCCGCGCAACCGGCATTCAAAAAAAGTAAGAGGCCCAGAACGCACCTTTCCGCGAGCCTTGAAGGCTTAGAGTTTCCATTCGTGCTAAAGCGATTTTTCACTGGAAATCAGGCAATTTTCAGCCCTGCTTGACAGCCCCTTCCCACGGGCATTAGCGTTAGCATCCGGGGGCTGGATAACAATTTTTCGCGCGCTAAGGTTTTTGAGCTATTTTCCCCTGCCTGTGAGGAATGAAATGAAGAGACTCGGAATTTGGTTGGTAGCGGCAGGGTTGGCCGTTTGCCCGGGATTTTGGATGGCTGGAGCGCAGAACGCTTCGACGCCCGCGTATTTGAACCCCAGCCTGTCGCCGGAGCAGCGCGCTGCCGACCTGGTCAGCCGCATGAAGCTGGAGGAGAAGGTCACGCAACTGGTAAATCAGGCGCGGGCCATTCCCCGGCTCAACGTGCCCGCCTACGACTGGTGGAGCGAGTCGCTTCACGGTGTTATGCGCGACGGGACAACCGAATTTCCTGAACCCATCGGCCTCGCCGCCACCTTCGATGCCCCGGCCATCCACAAAATGGCGACTGCCATCGGCGAAGAGGGCCGCATCAAGCATGTGCAGGCGGTGCGCGCCGGCCACAGCAACATCTTTGAAGGCCTCGACTTCTGGGCACCCAACATCAACATCTTCCGCGATCCCCGCTGGGGCCGCGGCCAGGAGACTTACGGCGAAGATCCCTACTTGACTGCGCGCATGGGCGTAGCCTTTGTTACCGGCATGCAGGGAGACGATTCGCATTACTACCGCGTCATCTCCACTCCCAAGCACTATGCCGTTCACAGCGGTCCTGAGCCCGAGCGCCACAGGATGGACGTGAAGGTCAGCAAGCACGACGAAGTGGATACTTATCTGCCCGCCTTCCGCGCCACGGTAACCGAGGCCAAGGCCGGCTCCGTCATGTGCGCTTACAACAGCATCAACGGTGAACCCGCCTGCGCCAACGAATTTCTGCTCCAGGATCAGCTGCGTGGCAAGTGGGCCTTCCAGGGCTACGTGGTCTCCGATTGTGGCGCGGTCATCAACATCTTTGACGGCCACCACTACCGGCCTACCCAGCCTGAGTCGTCGGCCATCAGCGTGCAGCGTGGCATGGACAACGAGTGCATCGACTACACCACCATTGTGAAAGACGATCACGACTACAAACCCTATATGGATGCCGTCAAGCAGGGCTTCCTGAAGGAGAGCGAGATCGACGTCGCCCTCACGCGCCTCTTCACCGCGCGCATGAAGCTGGGCTTGTTCGACCCACCGGAGATGGTGCCATATTCCAAAATCGATGAGAGCCTGCTCGACGGCCCGGCGCATCGCGCCCTGGCCCGCAAGCTGGCCAACGAATCCATGGTGCTGCTTAAGAACGACGGCGTTCTGCCGCTCAAGACTTCGGGCATCAAGATCGCCGTCGTCGGTCCTCTGGCCGACCAGACCAAAGTGCTGCTGGGCAACTACACCGGAATTCCCTCACACACCGTCTCCGTTCTTGAAGGCCTGCGCGCGGAGTTTCCCGCAGCCACCATCAACTATGTGCCCGGCACACAGTTTCTCGGCAATGAAGCCCCACCTATTACCCCCACGCTGCTGACCTTCGACGGAAAGCCGGGAGTAAAGGCCAGCTATTCCAAAGAGAGCTTGATGAACATCACCGACGAGAAAGGAAAGTCTACCCTACTCGCCACCCGCATTGAGCCGGTCATCGACGCTTCGTCAGCTCCGTTGCCCACTGAAGTCGCCGGAGTCAAGCCGCTGTCCATTCAGTGGGAAGCGATGATCAACCCGCAAGAGAGCGGCGACTATGTTTTGGGCGCGCAAGGGGATGGGTTCTTCAAAGTCTGGCTTGATGGCAAGGTAGTAGCTACGGACTGGGACTCGGTTGGCGTAGAGACCCGGCTCGGCCACGTACACCTTGAAAAGGGAAAGCCGGCGAAGTTGCTGGTTGAGTACGGCCAGGGCGAGAAACCACACGCCGTGCTGCGCGTGCTCATGTCGAAGGCTGACCTGAAACCGCGGCCTGAGGCTGTTGCCGCCGCCAAAGACGCTGACGTGGTAGTCGCCGTAGTGGGCATCACCAGCGAGCTCGAAGGCGAAGAGATGCCTGTGACCGAGCCCGGCTTCAAGGGAGGCGACCGCACCAGCCTCGACCTGCCCAAGCCGGAGCAGGATTTGCTTGAAGCAGTAGCCGCAACCGGCAAGCCTCTGGTCGTGGTTCTCACCAACGGCAGCGCCCTCGGAGTTAACTGGGCCAAGGCTCACGCTAACGCCATCCTCGATGCTTGGTACCCCGGCGAAGAGGGCGGTGCAGCCGTGGCTGAAACTCTCAGCGGCCGCAACAATCCCGCCGGCCGTCTGCCGGTAACCTTTTACAAAGATGTGAGCCAGTTGCCTGCCTTCGACGACTACTCCATGAAGGACCGCACCTATCGCTACTTTACGGGAACGCCGCTCTATCCCTTTGGCTACGGCCTGAGTTACACCACCTTCGCCTACAGCGGACTCACCGTTCCCACCACTCCAGTGGCAGCGGGCAGTCCCGTAGTGGTCGAAGCGATGGTGACCAACACAGGCAAGCGCGCCGGCGATGAAGTGGCTCAGCTCTATCTCAGCTTCCCTGACGTTCCGGGCAGGCCGCTGCGGGCACTGCGAGGCTTCCAGCGTGTGCATCTTGAAGCCGGCGCATCGCAAAAGCTTCACTTCGAACTTCAGCCGCGCGACCTGAGCATGGTGACTGAAGCCGGAGAGCCCATCGTCGCCGAAGGCACCTATGCAATCTCAGTCGGAGGCAATCAGCCGTATGTCGGAGCGCCGGTGCTGATGCGGCCCTTTGAGATCAAGGGCACGCTGAATCTGCCGGAATAACAAGGATCACGCGTTCGAAAAACAGGGCGTCCGCCGCAGCGGGCGCCCTATTTTTTTGCGAATCCGGCTCCGCTCCAGGAACACTTTGATCTCACCCGGTGTCTACACCAGTACAGTGGTTCCGATTGGGATGAACGGATGGCCTTGAGGACCTGCTCCCCGCGCTGAGTTGAGCGCTGGAGAGCGGCAAGCTCCCATGCGCCTCAAAAAATCCTGTCTTCCAGCCGGCGCGGCTGAATCGATCGTCTGGGAGGCAGGCCATGTTTGAAGACTCCACCTTCGAAACCAACGGCACAATCCGCACCCGCAGCCGCAACTGGATGCTTGCGACCTTCGCCTTCAACGGTTCCGTCCTGCTGGCGCTGGTTGTGTTCCCGCTCATCCTTCCGCAGGCATTACCGCGTCCGACGATCCCAAACCTCGTGGACATGCTTTTGCCGCCGCATGGCCCGCAACAACAGCCGCGGCAACCGGCGCACGCCGCACCTGCCGCGCCCACTGCGCTGCCGAATCCGTTTGCGGCGCCGCGCGTGATTCCCGTTTCCATATCCACAGACAGCGGCCCGGTGGAATATACGAGCATTTCAATTCCTGGCCCTGACTTGGGTCCCACCGTTCCCGGTGGCATCGGGACCGCAACTCCCGGCCCCTACGTGCCGCCCGTCGTCCGTCCGGAGCCCACAGGTCCGATGCGCATCTCCACGAGAGTCTTGGAAGGCCTATTACTTTTCAAGACGGCTCCTCCATATCCGGTGCTTGCAAAGGCGACCCGGACTGAAGGTACCGTGGTGCTTGAGGCCATCATCTCCAAGGCCGGCGCCATCGAGAATCTTCACGTGGTCAGCGGTCCGCCCATGCTCCGGCAGGCAGCGTTTGATGCCGTCAGGACCTGGCGCTACCGGCCCTATCTTCTCGATGGCCAGCCCACTGAAGTTGAGACCACGGTCAACGTGATCTTCAGCCTGCAATAGAAAGGAGGGCAAAGCGTGCTGGCAGGCGGGCAGCTACCCGCCTGCCAGCACATCGCGGGTGATCTCGTTCCACGCGGCGATCGATTCCGGCATTGCCGGACTCCGAGCCCCGGGCGCCACGCCTTTAATCACCTTTTGTGGTTCCACGCTTCCTCGCGCATCGCGCAGCATTCCCTTCACCCACCCCACCGCGGCCAGGCCATCGCGGCCCGTAAAGGTCTGCTCGATATAAAACCACCGCTCGTCCCAGCAAACCAGCCGGGAACTGAGCTCGAAGATCGAAAACAGCGGCAGGGACCGCCGGTATGTAACCCACGCCGCTCCCACCAGGGGTTGCCAGCGCAGGCGGATGATGTGCTCCAGCAGCCGTGTGCGGGCCAGCAGGTGAGTGCGTGCATAATCCATTTGGCTCAGGTAGCGCGCATTGTTCATGTGCAGGTTGATGTCGATATCGTTGGGCCAGACGCGCATGCGCAGCCGGTCCTCGTCCAGAACTCCCAGCGGTGCGAGCGGCCGAATGTACTGGCGGACAGCCAGCGCAGGAATCCGTACGAAGCTGATGAAATGCGACACGACGCTCTCCCTGTCTGGTGCTTTGGCTTCAGTGTAGAAGATTGAGTGGTCGGGGAGTGTGGCACACATGCGAACCTTTCGGTCATGGTGCAGTTTTTGGTTTGCCGGTGATAAGCCAACAGCAAAGCTGCATGTCGTATGCTGGACAGTCGGAGGATCAATGAATCTTTCTAGACCCACGCTTTCGCAATGTAATTGGGTGCTCGGCTTGGCCGTTACCCTGCTCCTTTTGTCCGCCTTTCTGTCGAGGCTGCAAGACGAGCGAATATGTACGTGGATAGCGTTAATTGCATCAGTTGCTGCGGTCTATCTGATTTGGTGGGGCTATGGTTCACGTCTAAACGCACTACTGCGAGTTGGTTTTGCGTATCTCGTGGCTTCTTGGTGCGCTTACTGTCTGTGGCACTTTCACATGATGCCGCAATATCACTCAACGGTGGGAATTGATCCATTTGCAAGGCCTCTCAGCATAATGGCAAGCTTTATTTTCATTCTCGGGCTGGCGACTTGGATTTCCGGTATATGTGTAAATCGCAGAGGGCCGTATTTGAAGCGCTTCATGCAGCAGCGCGTGTACTGGACTCTCGGCACTGTCATGATTCTCACATCGTCATATTTCTTTCAGCATATTGCGGGTGTCTAAAATGCCATACGCCCCGCAACGCTCGGTTGAAGACAAAAGGAGATGCTCAACTCCCGTATGATCGCCTATTCGGAGACTGCACTGTTTCCATCTTCGGAAAGACGTGCCACTGGCGTAATCCCCACCCCATCGGCGACAATCTTTCTGCCATGAAAAACCTGACCCGCAGAAGCTTTCTCGTCTCCGCATCCGCCGCCACGCTCGCCGCCTCATTACCCTCGTTCGCTGCAACCCGTCGCCAGCGCGTCTTTGTAGCCTCCGGCACGCCAGACGGAATTCTCGCCTACGATTGGGACCCGGCTACCGGCGAACTGACCGCGGCTGGAGTCGCCGCCCATCTGGCCAAGGTTGCCTGGATCACCTTCTCCCGCGACCACAAATACCTTTTCGCTACATCTGAGGTGGAATCGTTCGACGGCAAACCAACTGGCGGAGTGGCCAGCTTTCGTGTCCAAAACGGGGAACTGCATCCGCTAACCACCCGGAACTCAGCCGGCACGGGCACCTGCCACCTGGCCCTCGACCACACCGGCAAAGTGCTCATCTCCGCAGATTACACGGGCGGAAGCGCGGCCAGTTTCCCAGTCGACGAGGGCCGTCTAGGCCCCATGGCGTGGAGCGAGCACTATACCGTTCACGGCCCTAACGTGGAACGCCAGCCAACCGCCCACGCCCACTTTGCTTCCTACTCGCCCGACAACCGCTTCGCCTACATCAACGACCTGGGCGGCGACTGCATCCACATATACACACTCGACGTGAACTCAGCCATGCTGACCCCGGCCGGAACCTATCACTCCAAGCCCGGCGCAGGCCCGCGCACGCTGCACTTTCACCCCAATGGCCACACCGCCTACTCCATCAACGAGCTGGTCTCGACGGTGGACATTCTGGAGTGGAACAAGAAAGATGGCAGCCTGACCCTGGTCAAAACCATCGACCTGCTTCCGGCGGATTACCACGGCCCCACAGCCGCCTGCGACACAGTGATTTCGCGCGATGGAAAATCGGTCTATTTCGCCAATCGCTTCAACGATTTCATTTATAGTTTTTCTGCTGACCCGAAATCTGGCGCCCTGACTCCCATTGGCCGCAGCAATTGCGGCGGCAAGATCCCGCGCAACTTCACGCTCGACCCCACAGAGCGCTGGATGCTGGTAGCCAACCAGACCTCAAGCCTGTTGAGCGTCTTTGTGCGCAACCCCGAGACCGGAGTGCTTGCCGGAGAGTGCAAGAGCTATGCGGCGGCTACGCCCATGTGCATTTTATTTGCATGAATCAGAGCAATGGCACGGGGTATTGGAACCGTGCCACCCCACTTTGAGTCCCCCACAACAAAAAAAGCCGGGCTTGGCGGAGGCCAAGCCCGGAAGTGATTTGCGCATGAGACTAAGCCCGCCTTTTTTCTACCATGGTTCCTCTGCATTCCCATGGCCGGGCTTTAGTTTGGTGGAGGAAACCTAAATTACATTGCCGCGGAGAAGTCTGGAACCAGGCCGGCTGCATGACCCTGCAGCAGTTCGGTCATCCGATCTTCCATCTCCACGTACATTGATGCTGCGCGGTAAGCATTTACGCAGATGCTCTCATTCAGCTGCCTGAAGGCATACTGCCCGAGGGCGATAGCAACATAAACCCGGATTTGCATGGCGTCGCTGCGCAAGGTTTCAAGAAGCTCGCGATCAACTGATTCGCTGTTCCGCGCCGCATAGTCGGCCATCTCCATCATCACCCGTGCATTCTGGTACATCACGCAAAGGCCTTTGGGACCTTTGATGCGCTGCCAGGCAACTTCGGGCGTGGCGCTGATTCTTTCGCTCCCTTGGGTACAATCGTTCAGCTCGCGGGGTGTCCAGTCCAGCCGCAACTGGGCCACGAGCGACTCCCATGACTGGGCATTCCGGCGGCGCGCAGCAGCCCTTAAATGCGCAAGATAAAGCGCCGCTACTGCAATCACGGCGATAGGGAACACAACGTAAATCATCAGTTCTCCTTAAACCGGCAAAGGGCAGCTGTTTTTAAAGCTCCACGTCAACTAGCCGGTTTTTGCAATGTCGTACTCGAGAGTCAGGTACCCTAAATGAGGATACCTAAGTAACTTAAAGTAACTCCAATTTAGGGTCAATGGTACTTTTGGGTCAGGATTTGCCATGTTCAAATGCGGCGCAAAAGGTGGGAATTGCTTTTAAGTAATCCGAGTCCGCAGAGGTTCGCGAATCTGGCAGTTAATGGAGCTTTAGGCACGCGTAAAGGTAAGACTCGAAAGGGGATTTACAGGCAGACTCGCAACGGAAGCCTCCTTGGGCGAAGGTTTGGCAACGGGCACATGGGCCAGTTCCCAGGCCGAACGGTCTTTGAGCAGGCGGGAGACCAGAGCGGTATGCATGGCGTGGCCTGCGCGCTCTGCCACCACCTGGCCTTCAATACGTCGCCCAGCCAGGGCCAGGTCACCGATAAGGTCGAGCACTTTGTGCCTCACATACTCGTCGGCAAAGCGCAGCGGGCCGTTCTCTGGCCCTCCGGCTCCCAGGATGATGGCATTTTCCAAATTGGCGCCTCGGATGAGCCCCATATCGCGCAGCCGCTGCTCGTCGGCCTTGTAGCCAAAGGTTCGAGCCGGCGCAATTTCCGTGCCGTAGGTCTCGGCGGCCAGGTCTACGCTGGCGCTCTGGTGGCCGATAGGGGCTGGGAAATCAATGCTATAGCGAATGTTGTATCCGGTTCCCGGATAGATGCCGATGAACTTGTTCCCCTCGCGCACCTCCACGGGATGCAGGACCCGAACAGTCTCGCGCCGCCGCCGTTGCGTGCGGATGCCGGAGCGCCGAAAGGCCTCCACATACGGCTGGGCGCTGCCATCCAGAATGGGTAGTTCCAGGTTATCCAGCTCCACAATCACGTTGTCAACGCCCATGCCGATGAGCGCCGAGAGGAGGTGTTCGGTGGTCTGAATAAGCACGCCTTGCCGCATCAAGCTGGTGGCATAGCTAACTTTAGCCACATTGCGGCCGATGGCGGGAATCTCAAAATTGTCGAGATCTGTCCGGCGGAAGACGATGCCCGATCCCGCCGGAGCGGGCAGCAGCCGCATGGTCACCGGCGCGCCGGAATGAAGTCCGATCCCCGCAAACTCCAGCGGTGCGACAATCGTCTGTTCCAGGTGTGCAGGATCGGCCAAATCTTGCTCTCCAAAATCCCAAAAACTAGGTGCAGTGGATAGAGTAGCTGCGAAAATGCAACTTCGCACTGTGGCATTTTGGCCACACTCTGCTCCAACTAGACCACCGGGTTGGCAATCAGCGGCGTAAAAAGGCGTTCGATAACATCCGGCCACTATAAACAGCACGACCGTCTGGCACCTCAGAATCAGAGTTCTCTTTAAATCTTGCGCTGTTCCACGTTTTCCAAAGTCAGATCGGCAAGTTGGCGACTGCCGAAGCTGCGGAACTCCCTCACCTGCCTCAGATCGAATGCCGGCGCCGTTCCCTCGGGTATGCGCGCGCGAAAGAAATCCGCTCCCACCACATCTTTCAGCCAAAAGGCAGCGCGGGCATCGGCGTCTCGGGTTGCAATTTCAACGTTGCTCATCTCCAGGTTGCGCACGTGGCGCAGAAAAAAGCCCGTGGCCGGCAGGCGGCCGAACATCGAAGGTTCGGGATAGTCGGCTTCGTGTTCCTCGGGTTCGAGCGCTGCCATTTCCGCTGTGCCGCCGCCAGCCTGTTCGAGATAGACGTCGCTGATCTTGACATCCTCAATCGGATGGCCGGGAACGCCACTGAGGATGGAAGGCAACTGGGAAGCGCCGGAACTGACGATATTGCTCAGAATCACGCGCCGCATCACTCCGGGTTTTGCATCGAGAGGGCCTCTCATCCGCGTTCCCAGGCGCAGAAACAGCGGGGCGCTGCGAATGTCGCGCATGGTGATGCCGGTGAAGGTAATGTCCTCCACGAGCGCGCCGTCTTCTGTCTCCAGCGCAAAGCCCTGGCAGCTTTCGAAAACGCAGTTGGAAATGGTGATGTTGCGAAAGCCGCCGTTTGATTCCGTCCCCAATTTGATGCGGCCGGTGGTCGTCGAGCCCCTGTTATCCGACCGCTTCCATGTGCCGTCCAGAACCGAGCCGAGAGCGAACCCTCCGGTGACGTAGCAGTTAGTAATCGTGAGGTTCTCAGTGGCCCGCGCATAACCCAGTGCATACGAACTCTTGGGGCAGATGCCGTCGTCCCAGGGCGAGTTCACGGTGCAATTGGAGATGCGCACATTGCGGCAGCAATCGATATCCATTCCGTCGCGATTGGTATCGATGAGCAGGTTGTCGACCGTGAGGTTGTCCACTCCGGTGGCCAGGATGCCGAACCACCCGCCTTCCAGAATTCTGAAGTCGCGCAGCAGAACGTTGCGGCAGTTCTTAAGCGCGATGGATTTGTTGCCTGCGCCGGATTGGGTGGCGGCGGCCTGGTCCGCTTCATTCTCCCAACCGTGGTTCAAGCCCTTCCCCCAGATCAGTCCAGGACCGGTAATGGAAACGCCTTCAAGGTCCTCGCCCCAGATCAGCGAGTTGTGCCAATGGTTGTGCCCGTAGTCCTGGTAGGGTTCCCACGCGCCTTGCGGCTCGGCTAGGTCATAACCGCCGGATGCTGTGCTTGACGTGGGTGCAGCCAGGATTTGAGCTCCATGGTCCAGGTAGAGGCCCACTTTACTCTTCAGCCGGATGGAGTAGCTCAGGTAGACCCCGGCAGGGAAGATCACCGTGCCGCCGCCAGCGGCAGCAGCCGCGTCAATTGCACGATTGATGGCGGACGAGTCAATGTTCGCTCCGTCGCCCTTTGCCCCGAACTGGCGTACGTTGAATCCTGCGATGCCCTGGCCAGAGAGCTCCTGGCCTGTGCCACCTCGGGCATTCAGCGCAGCGGCCGTAGCCGGTGCCGCTGCCGCGGCAAGTCCAGCGCTCGTCATCTTCAACAAATCTCTGCGTTGCATGATTTCCTTCCCCAATCTTCAATGCCGCCCGCCGATTACGGTGGGCTGTTTGCCGGCGAAAACCCGGCGCGCCCATTGTGCCACATGGGGTTGCCGTCCTGCCTCCCCATCGATCGTTGTAGAATCTAAAAATCTCCGGCTGGGCCCGTTCAGAAACATCATAGAAAGGTTTTCGGATGCCTGTTGTCCTCGATCTTCCCATCCCCATGAGGGCCCTGCTGGCCGGAGCCCGGCGGAAGCAGCCCGCATTGCTCGACCTCATCCGGCAACTGGTGCTGCAGGAGTCGCCCTCCGGCGACAAATCCGCCGTCGATGCCTGCGTGGCGATAGCCGCCGCGCACGCGAGTGCTTTGGGAGGGCGTGTAAAAATTTACCGCCAGCGCGGATTCGGCGATGTGCTCGAGACGCGATTCGGTCCCAAAACCAAATCGGCAAAGCCGACCCTGCTCCTCGGCCACCTCGATACGGTCTGGCCTCTCGGTACTCTCAAAACCATGCCCTGCCGCGTGAGCGATGGGCGGCTGTGGGGTCCAGGCGTACTGGATATGAAGGCCGGCGTGGCCACGGCCTTCACCGCTATCGAAATGCTCTCAGAGGCGGATCTGCTGAATCACGAAATCGTGCTGTTACTAACCGGCGACGAGGAAGTGGGCAGTCCGACTTCAAGACCCATCACCGAGCGGCTGGCAGCCAAGTGCGGTGCAGTGTATGTGTTGGAACCAGCGCAGGGACTCGCTTACAAAACCGCCCGAAAAGGAACCAGCAACTGGCACATCGATGTAACCGGCGTAGCCGCTCACGCCGGTGTGGACTTTGAAAAAGGAGCGAATGCCATTCGCGAGCTGGCTCGCGTCATCGAAACAGTGAGCGGCTGGACCGATCTCAAGCGCGGCCTCACGGTGAGCGTTGGCGTGATCGGCGGCGGTACCAAAAGCAATGTGATTCCCGCCCACGCGTGGGCAGAGGTAGACGTCCGCATTGCCCGCAAGGCCGAGGGCCCGCGCATCGAGCGCAAGTTTGCCGCGCTCAAGCCGGTCAACAAAAACTGCACGCTGTCCGTAATCGGTGGCATTAACCGTCCGCCCATGGAGCGCACTCGCTCCACCGTACGCCTCTACCGTCAGGCCAGAGAGCTTGCCGCTGAACTGGGCATCAAGCTGGCTGAGGCCTCCACCGGCGGCGCATCCGACGGCAACTTCACCTCGGCGCTGGGCATTCCCACTCTTGACGGCATGGGCGCGGTAGGCGAGGGTGCCCACGCACGCCACGAATCCATCCTCCTGGAGCACCTGGCGCCCAGAACTGCTCTCCTGGCTGGAATGCTGGCCGGGTGCAGGATTCCCGCAGCCCCTGATACACTTGGCTGTACAACTACACGGAGTAAGAAAACGTCATGAAACTTTCCATCCTCACTGTATTGTTGGCGGGATGCACCATAACCGCCAGCGCCCAAACGCCCGCGAAGCCGGCATCCGACGCCAAGGCCGCGGTACCCGCAACGGCACCCGCCGCGAAACCGGCCGCCGATGCCACGCCCGCTGCTGCCGACGTCAAGCCGCTACCTCATATGACTCCAATCGCGGGAGTGCATAAGAACCTCTTTACAATTTCACTCGCCTACCAGGACATCAAGGTTGGCGCCGGTGCCGAGGCCATGCCCAAGAAGCTCCTCAAGTGTCTCTTCACGCTTTGGGTAGCGGCGGATGGCAGCGAATTCGACTCCTCCGAAGAACACCGTAGTCCAGTCCTTGACAGCGACAAGAAGCCGGTTCTGGATGCAGACGGGAAACCCAAGTTGACCGATCCTCAGCCCATGCCCTTCGTCATGGGTGGTGGCCGTCCGTTTCTCGGCTGGGACATGGGAATGGCAGGCATGAAGGCTGGTGGAAAGCGCCGCATCTATATTCCCTGGCAGTTGGGGTTAGGTGATCGGGAGGTTCCTGCGCGCGGCACCAATCATCCGGCCGTCCCCGCAAAGTCCGATCTGGTCCTTGATGTGGAACTGGTCGAGGTGTCAGAACCGCCCGCCCGGCCGGCCATGAATCCTGGGCCGCGCCCGACGCCGGGTGCAACTCCCAAAATGCTTCCTCCTGGAAGACCCGCGGCTCCCGGAAGTCCATCTGCCACTCCCGCTACCCCCGCCGCTCCTGCGGCCCCGGCAACTCCGCCCGCGGCAACCGCTCCGCCGGCCGCCGCACAGCCACCATCGAAGTAACGCGCAACATTTAGATCCCATCCTTGCTGCGATTTTTTGGATCGCGGCAAGGATGAAACCTCGAATCTTATTGACTGCCATTTCGATGCGCCGGCGTGGCTTTGAATTGCAATTGCATGCGTATCCGCAGGTTTTGCGGCAGGCAAGAGCCTGATACACTTTCTTAAAGAATCACGCTGGAGTTTTACCACGGTGAAATACACATTTTTAACTCTTTTGATGGCGGCTGGCGCGACTGCCTTATTCGCTCAGAACCAAACCACCCCGGCTCCTGCCGCTGCTCCGGCAGCTACCACGGCTTCTGCGGCCACCCCGGCTCCTGCTGCAAAGCCGGCGACACCACCGGCAACCGCCGCGGTCGTTCCGCCCAAGCCGGTTCCCGCCGAAGATGTTCCCGCCCAGCCGGCCAACATCAAATGCAGCAAATACGACTCATGCGTCTTCATCCCGCCTCCCGGGATCCCCCCGGCTGAAGGCACACTGAAGACGGCTTTCACTCTGCGTTATCAGGACATCAAAGTCGGAACCGGCGACTTTGCCGAGCCAAACAAGGAATACATTTTCCACTACACCGCGTGGCTTGCGGCCGATGGGAAACAGTTTGATACGTCTTACAACCATCGCGGCAAAATCATGGATAAGAACCAGAAGCCGGTGAAGGATGCCAGCGGCAAGGACGAGTTGGGTCCTCCTCAGCCTCTCACCATCACTCAAGGGGCTCAGGGCATGGAACATGCACTCAACGGCCTCGACCAGGGCTTCGAAGGGATGAGGGTGGGTGGAAAGCGCCGCATTATCATCCCGTACCAACTGGCCTACGGCGCGCGCGAACGGCCATCTCCGGGTCCTGAGATGCCGGTTGGCATTCCTCCCAAGTCCGATCTGATTTTTGACGTCGAGTTGTTGGCAGTGAACGATCCGCCGGAAAAGCACAAGTATACTACGGGCGCTCCGCCTCATTCCCCGGTAACTTCGGGATCGCCTGCAAAGCCCACGCCGCCTGCTTCTTCAGCTCCCAAGGTTGCAGCTCCGGCCACCACGGCGCAACCCAAGTAGCACAAAAATATATTTTGGACTCGTGAGAAAGCACCCGAAGCCAACAGCAGCGATGCAGGCTGGGTGCTTTCTTCGCAGTGTTACAGATGTATAGAGAAATCTATTACTTCTGTTATATAGAAAATGATTACTGCAATTAAATAGATCCGATATTTTTATACGCGATTCTTTGAGCTCGGTTGACTTCGCGCAATTCATCCGCCGGGCAAACGTAGACTGCGGTCAGATTCAAGTGATAACATTCGCATAAATCAGCAACCATGAGCCGACGTGGGCCATTTTTTGAGAAAACACCGCCGCATTCCTCCGCGCACCGGGTCCTCTGTTCTGTGCCGAGTGCGGAATGCAGGCAACGAGGTTCTACATCGACGCAAAAAAATCACTCAACAAGATCCGCTCCAATCGGCGGAATCGCTCATCGTCGCTTAAGGAGGAAGTGTGAAGAAGTTACTGATGTTAGCGGCAATTGTTTTGGCCTACGTAGAAATCGGAACATCTCAAAATCGCCCGGCCCCCACATACCACGCACCAGCGCCCACTTACCACGCACCCGCGCAGCACGCGGCTCCGCGGCAGAGTGCGCCACGTCAGTCCGCGCCGCGTCAGTCAACACCGCGACAGAATCAGCCTCGCACAAACAATTCAAGACCCAGCAATACCCAGCGCAATGCCGATCGTGACCAGCGCAATGCACAGCGCAATGCCGATCGCGACAAGCGCAACGCCGACCGCAACCAGCGCAACGCTGACAGGAATGCCGCGAAAGCCCACGCAAACTCCATCAAGCAGCAGAACAAGGCAGTGCGCGCGCGCAACAAGCAGCTTCACAGCGAGAATAAGGCCGCCCGTGGCGCTTTCAGAAATGGCCGATTCAATGCGCGCTACTGGGGAGCTCACTTCGGGCGTGCTCATCTCTTCGGTTTCTGCGGCGGCGGAAGATTCTGGATCGGTTCGCCTTACGCATCGCCCTTCTGGTTCGACGGCGTAGAATTCGCTTTCGGTCCTGGAGCCTTCTGGCCCGGCGCATGGGGCCGGTGCGATGAATTCTACGTTGACTACATTGATGGAGTCGGTTACGCCTTAGTTGACCAGGCCTATGCCGACGTTTCTCTGCCTCTCGCCGTCGATATCGATGCTCAACCGATGGACGAACCGGACCAGCAGTAAACAGGGAAGGGAACTTCGTCCTGCAACTCTACAATTCGCTCAAGCCACGCTGGCAGGCAACTCCGGCGTGGCCGCAATGAGCTGGCGGGTATATCGCTCCCTGGGATGGGAGCACAACTCCACCGCCTCCCCGGTTTCCACCAGCCGTCCTCGGTCCATCACCGCGATGCGCGTGCTCAAATAGCGCATCAGCGGCATGGAGTGGGAGATAAACAGGTAGGTCAGCCCGTACTCCATCTGCAAACGCCGCAGCAGGTTCACAATCTGCGCTCCCACGCTCACATCGAGCGATGGGACCGGCTCATCCAGAATCAGCAGCCTCGGCCTTAGCGCCAAAGCGCGGGCAATATTGATGCGCTGCCGTTGCCCGCCTGAGAACTCGTGCGGATGCCGCCCCAGCACCGACTCATCCAGGCCCACCTCGCCCAGCAGCTCAACTGCCTTGGTGCGCAATCCCGCAGGGTCCGTCCTGATCCCGCCTCTTTTCCATGGATCACCAGCGGCTCAGAGATAATTTCCAGCACATTCATGCGCGGATTCAAAGCGGCATAAGGATCCGCTCCGCCGTCAATCCAGCTTGGGATGCAGCTTGTGGAAGCCGGTTGCCTCCTGATAGGCGTTTGCAAAGGCAGCCAGCTTCGCATCCTGGTAGTGCCCGGCAAGAAAGGTGAGCGAAACCGGCGTCCCTGGCCCGCCGATATCGTCGTGGTCGCCGTCGTCGATCGCGGGCGGTTTGGGAGCGTCGGCGCCGCGCAATCCATTGGGCAGGATCAGTGCCGGATGGCCTGTAAGATTGGTTGCGATCAGCTGCGTGTCGGTACTCGGAGTAACAATAATGTCCACCTGCTCAAAGAGCGCCGAGACTTGTTGAATGGCCAGCGTCCGCGCGCGGTTAGCCTGGATATATTCGACCGCCGGATAGAAGCGTGCGATGCGGAAGGCGTTAGGCCAATCCTCAATGCCTTGCTCGGTCAGCCGTTGATCACGCCCGGAGAGTGTCAGGTCGTCAAAGGCCGCCGCGGCCTCAGCTGTCAGCAGTGGCACCATCGCATCGTAGGGCAGCTTGGGAAGCTCCACGGGAATCAGATTCACGCCCATCGCCCGTAGCTTATCCAGCGCGGCCAGCTCGTAACGCCGATCGTAATCGCGCCGCACGCGCGCCTCCTTCATTTGCGCGTTCTGGTCCTCGCGCTTTTTCTTCTCATCGTCAGTCTCGTTGGCCACGGCTTCATGCAACTTCAGCGCCTCCGGCGGATCGAACTCGCTTTTCAGGTAGCCGATTCGCAGGGACTTCCAGTCAGATTGAGGAAACCAGTTGAATTCTGTCGCCGATACCGAAATGTCCTTGGCGTCAGGCCCGTGTATCACGCCGAGAATTTCCAGGCAATCTTCCGCTGATCGCGCAATCGGCCCCAGCTTGTCCATCGTCCAGCACAGCGCCATCGCGCCCGTGCGCGGCACCATGCCAAATGTGGGCCGCAGCCCGGTGGTTCCGCAGCGCGTCGAAGGCGAAGAGATTGACCCCAGCGTTTCGGAGCCGATGGCAAAGGCCACGCAGCCCGCAGCTACCGCGCTAGCAGAACCCGCCGAAGATCCGCTCGATCCCTGCTCCATGTTCCACGGGTTCCGTGTCCTCCCACCAAACCACTTATCGCCCATAGCCAGTGCGCCGAGTGAAAACTTAGCAATCAGCACTGCGCCAGCCTCGTCCAGACGCTTGACCACTGTCGCGTCCTCATCAAAGGACTGATGTTCAAACCCGCCTGCTCCCCATGTCGTCGGATATCCCTTGACTGCCAACAGGTCCTTCGCTCCCCACGGAATTCCG
>Ga0187867_10000634_pt1 | contig 31044 bp, 26 predicted proteins | sample June2016WEW_13_1_FD_132976 | JGI IMG/M metagenome (GOLD analysis project Ga0187867, IMG submission 132976) | Peatland microbial communities from SPRUCE experiment site at the Marcell Experimental Forest, Minnesota, USA - June2016WEW_13_10 | ecosystem: Environmental > Terrestrial > Soil >... | reverse complement strand
GCTGCTTCAAGATCCCGATGATCTGCTCTTCCGTGTACCGGCTCTTCTTCATCGCTCCGTCCTCCCGCTTAGATTACGAGAGAACTCCAGTTTCAACTGGTAGAGTTTTCCGGGGGCAGGTCAGGGGTACGACCTGATGTTCCAGAATCGCCGTCGAAAAGCGGAAAATGAGTTTGTGAGGACTTATCTCGTCGTTTTCCGGAAAGTGCAAAAATGACAAAATGGCTGACTTGGCTGCGCCGACAATCGACACGAGCCAGCCGAATCCGACTAGCGAGAGCCACGCAGAGGGTGCGTTCGGCAGCTTGAGTGGGCTGTCGAAGCCCTTCACAAGTGACGTACAAAGACTGACCTTCGTCCCGCATTTGCGAGACTCAACTGTGATTAGATTGGCAGATCACGATCCTGATGCATCTGCAGTCAAGCCTCTACTAAATTGCTTTGACTGCAGCTGCCGAGTCCTCGTGTTCGTCTGATTGAGTCTGCTCTATGAAACTGCCAGAGGACTGCCTCTCCGTACTGACCAGCGGTGAATTAATGCAAGAGCATGCTGGTTGAGCCGCGTTCTTCGGGACACTTGCCCTTAACGCATCGTAAGCTTTCTTGCCCGGAACGATTAGATCTTGCTGATTCATGGTATGCTCCATACCTCCTTGACTCTTGATTTGACTAATTACCATAGCGCGTATTGGTTCCGTCTCGTTACCGATGCGCTCCCAGCGGGTAAATACGCATTGCCCCGGAAGAAGCGGTTCGCTGATGTGCCATTGGGTTCCGTTGGACAACTCTGTTGTTTCCAACGATCGACTACTCGGACGAGTAGACGCGTACATTGCAACTCGAAACTTATCCTTTGGGAAGTATGCAGTTACCGTTACACCGAGTGTTGCAACTGGCGCAACAAAGGGCGAAAAGCCGTCTCTAAAGCACTCTACTGATTCAGCGAGAAAACGGTATACAGAATGAGGGCGTCCCGGGATCTCGACGGTCTTGTGAAATAGGCTGCAATCCGGTTCGGCAGCAAGCATACCCTGCAGAGATTGCTCATCCGCCTCAAAGGTCTTCTCACCTGCAACGCTAATGCAAACATGCAGCAAGCGGCCCTCAGCTATCTCGGGAAACCATGACTTGTTGACTTCGTAGAAAAACTCATAGGGCCTGCCGGCCTCTCCACGATTTTCTATTTCATATTCGCTAATCGTGGTGAGTTGAACAAACTCCGGATGGTCAGGCCAGTCCGCAAGAGTGAATGTGAGTTTCCAGTCCTTTCGAACCATGGTTAGGTTTAAGTAGCCAAGCATGTGCTCGCGAAGATGTTCAGGGAGCAAACGACCGACAATATGGATTGAAACATCGCGCGCAAATTCCGCCATGAACTGCCTCTTCGCCGCTGCATCAACCACAAATGCCGTAACTGGAGCAATGACGAGTGCTTGTCCTATGCTCGGAAGTATCAAGATCAAGGTGGAGCCCACGAGGGGAATCGCGGCAAGTGCGGCAGACTTGCCCCAGGCATGCGTTGATAGAAAGAGCCCGAGAACTCCGCAAGCAATTAGCCAGATGCGAAATCTCCAGGTATCAGTCATAGAGAAGCCTCCCCGAAAGAGCCAAATCCTGCATCGATCTGCGCTCTATCGACAACACTGCGGGTCAATCTTGCGATTAGATGTTCAAGAAGTCGTTTTGAAAATGCGCATTGCAGCCCATCGATGCCCCAGATGCTTCCCGTCATTCGTTCTGCGGTGTAGGGACAGCCGCCACCACAATTTCCGAGGGCGATGCATCCTTGGCACTCGTCAATATTCAGTGGCGATCGACTGCGCCATTCTCGCCAGAACCGATGGTTGGCAACATCCCTACGCTCGGTCGCCGTCAAGAAATACTTTCCAGAGCCGGCGAAGGCATGACAGACCCCTATCATACCTTCCGGCGAAATGACGATCTGTTGGCCACACGCACCACAATTGCTTGGTCGTATCACACCGTCAATGAAGGCGTTGACTCTGCGCATTATCGCGTCTTCATAGATTCCGGTTGCTTGGGCAATCTCGAAGCATTCAACGAGCGCGGTGGCGAGTCGGGCCGAATAGTTCACACATTCGGATTTGGTGAGATCAAGCGCGTCAATGAAAATGTTGAATCCGATTGGACACTTCGGGAAATGGTGGTGTAGCCACCGAAGCGTATCGACGCTCGAATCAACGCTTGCGGGCGTCAATGTACACGACAGGGCAACGTTTATTCTGTTTGCTAGAAGCAGATCGATAGTTTTGCTCACACGTTCAAATGATCCGTTCCCATAAACATCGCGACGGGAATCGTCGTGAATACGCTGTGGACCGTCTAGTGAAACGGAAACTACTAAGAACGGGTAATTGCTCAGGACCGCGATATGGTCTTTAGTGATCAATGTGCCATTCGTGTTGATATTGAATTTCAAGGAGTCGGGTAGGCCCCCATGTTTCCTTAGGAGATCAACGTATTCAAGGGTCCGTGAAATCAGATCCCATGCCAAGAAGGGCTCACCGCCGTGGAGAATGATGTGGGGAGTTGTAGCGCACGCATTACTTTCACGCTCTATTTGGGCTTGGAACAGATCAAGTGCTTTTCGCGCCACATTCCATGACATTCTCTGAGCATGATGATTCACGGGCAGGGCAGCCCGCACATAGCAGTAATCGCATTTAAGGTTGCATGCATCAGTTAACAAGAGATACAGGATTCTGATAGGCACGCGTGAAGTCTGATCTCTGACGGCGAAGAGTTGAGCGTCATCATCAGAATTGATGAATCCGTGTCTGGCCAATTCCATAAAAACATGGGGATACTGAGACGCAACCGCTTTTCTCTCTTCGGCTAACAGGCCAGGGAAGCCGCGTAAAGATACCGCGATCTCTTTCCTCAACGCGACGACTTTCAAAGAAAGCGAATGGAACAATCCTTCATATCCGTTCCCAGCATCAACAAAATGGCAGAAACGAGATAAGGTTTGGTCCTGTACACCGCCGCGTATGACTGTACTGGTATTCAATTAAAACTCGCACCTCCGCTACAGAGATGTCGCCCATTTGTCGCGCATGGTGATGGTTGTCTCAAGCATAGAAATACATCTATGATGCGCATCACCAGCAAATTGGCCATGTGATTGCCATCACCTGTTTGGATGGAGAATCAGTTCACGATCACAAAAAGGAGTTCTCAGATAAGAAACTAACCGAACCATACCGCGGGTTGGCCGCAATCAAGCCTGGAGACAAAGATTGGGAGTATCCGTTGAATCGCGTGAGACGGTCGACCGAGCCTAGTAGGTCGGTTTGTTCCCCGCCATTGCCTCGAAGGCGATCCCAGATCACTCAATCTTGCAGTCGGCTTTTTGCAATCATTGCAAAACCCGGCCTTTGTCGTCCCTCGTTGAACGGGCAGACAGCACCTGCAGTCGGCTAGGAGTGATCGCAAATTCTCAGGCCATTTTGTCCATCAAGTGCAGCATTATGAACGACTTATGCGTCTAAACATATAGAACCACCCATCGAGAACATCATGTTAAGGGAACCGCGCTGGCTCATTCGTCTCAGATCAATCGACGATCACAACTGGTATTGCGTCTCTCCGGACGACCGGACATGCGACTGTCCCGACTTCCGATCGCGGCCGGGGCGACCGTGCAAACATCTCAACGCTCTTGGTTTCTTCAGCGAATCGAGACCGTTTGTGCCCAAGACCTATCCCACCTTTTCCCAGGCACTGTCTGCCTTGGTTAAGTCGATCCGCCTGCGAAGAGTGGAGGACGCCTTGTACTGGTTGGTCTACCTCGACACTTTTAAGGACAAAGCGAGTCGATTTCGGACTGCAAGACGGATTCTGATTGGTTCGGCAGAAGACGGCCATTCGGTAGCAGTGATGGAAAGAGTAGTAGATCAGTTCTCCGCACTTGCCCGATTAGAGACAGACGTTCTCCATCTTGCCGCAGAGGTGGTTCGAATATGCAAAATACCCAACTGGTGGCATCCAGATTCAGGTGGCCCCGATTACATCTTTCAGGGGATGCTAGGGGAGAGGGTGATGCAGCAGTGGAGTCCGAAGAATACGGAGCAGCTAAAGCAGGTGCTGATCGATGCCATCGACGACAAGGATAAAACCCGGGCGCTGGCAGCGGTGATGGGGTGGGAGGTCACGCGTTTTGGGAAAACAAATCAGGCATTGTTTTTGCAGCTGCTGGCGGTGGAAAGAAATCATGAGTTGGCGAAAAGGTTGACGGATGTGCATTTGAGGGCGAGGTCAGCTTTAAGCAGTGACAACAATTTTCTGTGTCAGGCGGCCTGGATGATGGCTGGAGGAAAAAGCCCCTTGGCTCTCAGCATTGAGCCCGTCCTGATCACTGAAGTCATGGAGATGCTCGACAGAATCAGAGAGAAGTGGAAAAAACCGCAGCCAATACCAGGATGGTGCTGTGACGGCCTCCACTCGGCGGGCCAGGATGAGCGGTTCATGGGCGCGTGGTTTCACATGTACGGGGTATGCAAGGCCTTCGAAAAGTACGGGAGGGCGGACCCTTCGGATCAATGGTTGCCCGAGTTCAACTGCTATGACGGGCTAGAGATCGAAGTCCTGTCTCCGGCAACGGCCCTTCCAAATTCTGCCGAGGGAAATCCATGAAGAAGAGATTCCAAAATACAACAAACTACCCATTCTGTTGCATTTAGCGAATCTCTCTATCGCAAAACAAACAACTTCACGAGCTAACCAGAACGCAGCATTTGAACATAATGTTGCATTTCAAGGGCAAACACAATGCAATCACCTCAAAATACTGGCAAACATTCCGGGATGTCGATGCCACACCTTGAACCGGCTGAAGTGCTCTCGGTGCTCAGGGTGGCAAAAGACAAGGGAATCCGCGAGTGGGCCATGATCCTGGTGGCGTACAAGCACGGAATGAGAGCCTCAGAAGTCTGCAACCTCCTGGTTCATGATCTTGATCTGAAGAACGGCAGCATCGTTGTTGAGCGGCTCAAGGGCTCACTCCGCACAACGCAGGCCGTGACCGAGCATCGCGGGGAGCCACTTTTGAATGAGCACCGGGCACTCCGGGAATGGCTGAGGGAACGCAAGGATGACGGTTCCGACTACCTGTTCACAAGCCAGAAGGGCGGGCGGCTTGATCGCACTCAATTCTTCAGGCTGTTCCGGGCGATTGCCGGTGAAGCCGGGTTGCCGGCAGGAAAGCAACATCCCCACGTCCTGAAGCACTCACTCGCCAGTCATCTCGTCTTCGCGAATGTCAATCTCGCCCTGGTGAAACAGCAGCTTGGGCACAAGTCGATTGGCTCCACCATGCGCTATGTGATGACCAGCGATCACCAGGCATCGAAGGCAACGGCCAGCGCATTGATGACGATCTTTTGAAGTCGGACGCTTTCGCAATCGGCTGCAACATCCCTAAACAGTCTTTCTTCCGGCCCTTCTAAAGGTCCGACACAGTCGCAACCCTGTCGATGGATTCAATTGGCATGTGCACATGAATCGAGAATCCCAGCTACACTTTGAGTAGGATGAAATGGAAGAGCCGACGTTAAGGTAGAGTGGCGCAGAGGACAAGACTATGACTCAGAATGACATATCTGAAATCGTGAAGAACTATGCTCAAGTTGTCGCGTGGGCCGCCGGAGCCACTTACTTCATAATGAAGATCATTCAGGGCTATTGGATTGTTGACATGTCTGTAAAGGTGTCTTTGACGAGACAACATTCCGACCTATCCGATGAGGATTACATTGGGGCGTCGGTCGAATTAGTTAAAGGCGAAATAAGCAGTGTCCAACTCCACGATGCAACTCTGGTAGTTCGGCAGGCAGGAAGAGATCAAAAGGTCACTTTACCCATTCAGCGATTTAGCTTTCGGACAGCGAATGGCTTGCGCAAAATCAATTTTGACAAGTTTTCTTCTAGTGTCCCAACTTTGAATCTTGCTGCGGGCGAAACAGCAACTATTGGTGCCTGGGTCAAGGTCAACCGCGGTCAGCCGTGCGTCATCGAGGCAGTCGTGATCGGAACTGGTTTTTCGAGTCACAAAGTTGGACAGTGGCGGGCGTCGGCGGTATCTCTCCCGCTCGCACAGTAAATTAGAGGTGTCTACCGACCTCGAAGCCAGAATTGGCCCCTATTTTTTCACAATTCTGCTCATCGACACTATTCAACTTCGCCGGAAATGAAGTGCCGGACAGGTTACCTGCAACCCAGGAGCGACATGAGCCTCGGGCACACTTGGGCTGCAGGTTCGGCACTTTGACCGACAGGATGAATCTAGAATTCAATTGCGCAGTTGGGAGGCAACGGGCACAATATTGAAGTGCGCCTACCGACCTACCTATAAGTGTCGACACTAGGACACGAGACTCTTCATTGAAGTGGAGATGAGCATCTCTGAATCGGTGGCGAGCTCCAAAGTGGGTTTTTTCCCTCCTCCTTGGAATGCGGGCACGGTCGAATCTGCGGATGAAGGCACGTTATGAAAAAGAGACGTCTGGACGGGCTGATTCTTGGACAAATCCTCCAGAAGATCGCGCCACAAATTGGCGCTTCGATCGTGATGGAGCCGCGGTGGAGAATAGTCGGACAGATCATTTTCAAAAATGGCCGCAAACGGTATTTTCGATATTCTACAGTCGATCTAAACCCTGTTGGTGCGTCCGATATTGCTAAGGACAAAGACTACGCAAATTTCTTCATGAGGCAAATGGGATATCCGACTATCCCAGGCAGAGCCTTCTTTTCAAAAGAATTCTGCAAGGCAATCCATTCCAAAAGAGACATCGAAGCCGCGTATCACTACGCGAAGAGTCTCGGATTTCCAGTTTTCGTTAAGCCAAACAGCGGAAGTCAAGGTGTTGATGTTGCCAAAGTCTACACAAAACTCGAGCTATTTCGTCATATGCGAAGGATATTTAAGCGCGATCGCGTGGCGCTTATCCAACGACCTGCATTTGGAGGAGACTATCGCATCGTCGTTCTTGACCGGAGAATTATTTCCGCCTACAAGAGGATACCGCTTAATGTTGTGGGCGACGGCATATCGACGATTCGACAATTGCTCGTCCTGAAGCAAAAGGAGTTTGCCGCAGCCGGCCGGGACACGATAATACGTTCAGAAGACGCTCGAATTAGGGACACGCTGGCACGTCAAAAGTTGTCGATGCGCTCCATTCCTTTCAAGGGAAATCGCATCTACCTCCTAGATAATGCAAACCTGTCAACAGGCGGCGACGCTGTCGACGTTTCAGATAGCCTCCATAAGGGCTTCAAGGACCTCGCGGTTCGTTTGACCTACGATATGGGGCTGCGCCTTTGCGGTGTCGATCTCGTCGTGAATGGGAACATTGCCGATGCGCCTGACGAGTTCTGGGTGCTCGAAGTGAACGCTGCCCCCGGGCTCGACCATTACGTAAAGAGCGGGAAAGCTCAACAACGAATCGTGGAAAGCATGTATCTCGAAGTACTTAAGGCTATGCAGTAATTGACACGCGTTATCGACATCTCGGAAACTTGCAGCTGACGGAGGAAACTCTCATGCGATTCATTCCAGTAACGACGAGGCCAGTATTGCCACCGAAAGATGATATCTACTCAGTGCTCAGTGAATCCCTGCCACGGCTAATCGAGGGAGATGTCCTCTTCATCACTTCAAAGGTGATCGCAATTCACCAGGGACGTTGCATAGCTATCGACTCCGGTGTTGCCAAGAGCCGCCTTGTTAAGAAGGAGGCAGACCGGTACGCGCTTAGTCATCTTCGATCTTGGAAAGATTTATACCTCACGATCAAAGGTCACACTCTCATCGCAAACGCTGGCATCGATGAAAGTAATGCCAATGGATACTACGTGCTTTGGCCTAAAAGGCCATCTCCTTTTGCAAAGGAGATTTGCAACTTCTTGAAACGACGCTACAACCTTGAAAAGTTCGCCGTAATCGTTACGGATAGTCATATCGTCCCGCTGCGTCAGGGAACCCTTGGCATTTCGATCGGATTCTTTGGTATGGAGCCGACATATGACTACCGTGGCACACCTGATATCTTTGGCCGATTGCTGAAGCACACGAAAAAGAACATCGTAGATGCCCTTTCGGCAATGGCGGTTCTCCTAATGGGAGAAGGCGATGAGAGAACGCCGATCCTGATCCTCCGCGATGCCAAATTCATCACGTTCACCACAAAGGAGACTTATCGAAAGTCTGTTGTTGCGCTGAAGAACGATCTGTATTCCCCATTCTGGAGGAACTTCAAATGATGCCTCACATTTGCGCCATCGCTGCTACGAGTATTGACGGGAGAATTGGGCGTGACTCGGCACACGTCACGGATTGGACGAGTCCCGAAGATAAGGCATCTTTATACTCCCACCTCGCTGCATGCGATGCCGTCGTCGTCGGGAATAATACCTACAAAATTACCCCGACACTATTCGCACAACGCACATCGATCGTCTTCACAAAGTCGGTTCAATACGCCGAGGCCGGCCCGGAGAACACCATCTTCTTCAATCCTGCGAATGGGTCGCTAGAAACTCTGCTTGGAACGCATAGAAAGGTGGCCGTCCTCGGCGGATCACAGACCTACAGCTACTTCTTTCAGTTAGGGCTTATCGACGAGCTTTACTTAACCATCGAACCAATACTGTTTGGGAAGGGCCTACCCCTCGTTGAGTATAACGGCGTTCTCGCGCGATTTGCATTTCAGTCCGTTACGCCGCTAAACAAAACTGGGACACTTCTTATTCATTACAAGAAAGCCGGCACCACGTTGTGAAACTTTGACGGGATGACTATACGAACGCTCTTAGTGATCGGATAGTAATGTGGGGACTGCACGATGTATGAATATCATTGGCTGCCTGGCAGCCTCGTAACACGAGAAATGGCGTCGGAGCTGGCGAGCCTCTATTCCGAGCATTACGGTACATGGGGGGAATTGGGACCCAAACCTGGGCACCCAGTGCGGCTTTCTGCGGACAGAATTCGCCAATTGTTGGTGGCAGATTCGCTCCTCGTATGGGTTACCGCGCTTGGGACACTTGTGGGATATGCCGTTGCGGTTCAAACGAGTCTTCGAGGGGGCGGCCTCGTCTCATGGGTCACACAATTAGTAGTACACGAAGACCACAGAAGGCAGGACGTGGGGAAAACGCTTCTCTTCAGCATCTGGCGGTTTACAAATCATTTTGCTTGGGGCCTGATCAGTGCAAACCCATATGCGATCCGAGCCCTTGAAAAAGCAACTAGGCGAAGAGCTCAACCGGGGCGTATTGCAAGGGACACGAGGTCACTCTTGCAGATCGGACAGAAAATGGCCCCTTACATAAACGAGACAACGAATGTTGTTGTGAACGGAATCGAGTCTCGTGCAAATACGCGCTTCTTTTTGGATCATTCGCATCTCATGGAGATGGTCTCGGCAGTTGTGAGTGACGAAAAGCCGTGGCTGTTAGGAACGCTTTCTGAAGGCTGGGAGTGGTTTGCATTTACATTTCACGATCAGGAGCAGATCGTTCTCAATAAGGATGAGATTCGGGAAATGCTCGCCGCGTCTGACGACATCACCAAGCTTGCTTATTCTCGAATGGCATTCGAGATGGGAAAACAAGACTGGGCAAAGCATACGAACGATGAAGTGGAATTCATCTGCCGGCACTGTTGCCTAGAACCTGGGAATTCAGTCATCGATTTCGGCTGTGGCCAAGGACGACATGCCATTGGGCTTGCCCGAAAGGGAATACGGGTCTTCGGCATAGACTATGTTGCTGAGTTCATCGATCTTGCTCGATTGGGAGCGGGAGGCTTGGGTGCGGAATTCGCAATTGACGATTGCCGCACAGTAGAAATCGACCGTGACTTTGATGTTGGCATCTGCTTGTACGATTTGATCGGCTCCTATGCCGAGGACCGTGAAAACCTGGCAATTATCAAGAATCTTGCAAAGCATATCAAGCCCGGTGGTTTTGTTCTATTGTCTGTCATGAATTTCCACCTTACACAACGAAGAGCACTGAACTGGTTCTCCATAGAGACAGAGCCTGACAAATTGTTAACGCTGAAGGCCAGCAGGACGATGGAAACGACGGGCGACGTTTTCGACCCGGAGTTCTATCTCGTCGATCACGACACTAAACTCGTCTACCGAAAAGAACAGTTCATGGGACCTGACAAGCTTCCCGAGGAATTGATCGTTCGAGATCGTCGGTACACGCAAGAGCAAATCCATCACCACTGTGAACAAGCGGGCTTTGAAGTGCTTTGGTCCCGTTTTGTTCGGGCTGGCAAATGGGACCAGGCTCTCGCTCCTGACGGTGATGGTGCAAAAGAGATTCTTGTGTTATGCAGGAAGAAAGAACTCAGTGGATACTCTCAGGCAAGCCTTTTTTGAATTGTTCAACTCATATTGGCGAAAATAGACCGCCCATTCCACGCTTATGCCAGGCCGTTCCACGCGACGAATATTGTAACGTCCGCTGCCACGCTCTTGCGAAAGTTTTACCCTGTCAATAAACTCAAGACAGAGTAGCGGTCGTGCAATCAATTGCACGAACTTCTGTGATCCTTTCTTCTCTTTTGGAGCCGGCCTGAATGTGTTCCGTACCGAGAACGGGCCGCTCCAGGAATGACGCACTCGGACAAACGCGGTAAACTATCTTTGGCTCTGGAGCACTATTGGGGAAAATTGATGGGCAGGTTTAAGCAAGGCGATTCTGTGAAGATCGAATTCAGAGACGAGACCAAGAACGAAAGTGAGTGGATGTGGCTTCTCGTGGTCAACTCCGATGACAAGCAACGTCTCGTGTTCGGCACGCTCGACAACGAGCCCGTTGTCAACACCGATATGCGGCTTGGAACGGAGTTGGCTATAAGCTATGACCTCGTCCGCGAATATCTCCCCGCAAGTTCGTTCAATCAGTAGCGTTCTAGTGCTCCTCCTTTCGAGCTCTCCTTTTTGATGCGTCTCGAGGAGTCCAGCCCACTCTTTCTCACGATTCTATTCTGCAATTCGATCCACTCTAAAACTGATCGGCACAAGTGACCAAGTAGAATCCGAACGAAACAATTCGCTGGCCGGATTCCTAATAATATTGGGAACATACTCCGACAACAAATACTTACTCATGTCCACTAGATAGATATGATACCGATCTCCCAATGTCCGAGCTGCCTCAAGCTCGCCTTCGGACAAATAGAAGTGTTGTGATCCGCAGAATGACTTTACTTCAATGAAACGATCTGGAACGAAAGAATCTAGTTCGTCGAAAGATTCTATGTCATATCCCGCTGATACACTTTGCATGGATATTCGCACAATAAGGTTCAGAAACGAGTGTCCATCCAACCTACGGCGCTCAAACTCCAAGACAAATTCCTCCGCAAGTGCGCCTTGCTGGGCCTGTGCTTGTTGCAAACGTGCCAGCTGCTCCGGAGTCATGGCCTTTGTCGCTCTCTTCCGGCCGATGCTTGACAATACGGTTGCCTTGACGATCGGCACGAGAAGACCGCTAATCCTCAGCAGTACTGGTGACTCATCTGAATCGTGGATTACCTCAAGATCTCTCATTAGCCGAACAGCGGGAAGTCCTTCATCGGGAATGCGCGAGAGGTGAAGATATACTTCTCCACTAGCCTTGCCGAAGCTTAGGGAGCCAGCAGGGAATACCGAATCAAGCTCCCCTGTAGACGATAAATACAAGATCAGGCGCCTGGCTACAACGTAACCTACATCATGCTCTTCAAGCTCAGACAGCACTCCATCATCAGCCCTCAACGCAGCGCCATCCGGGTGCAACGCTCCCATGCCCTGTAGTAGTTCCAGGGCTCCATCAAGGTGTGATCCGGATCTGTAAACGCTCGCGAGACAATACGACCGCACATCCTCCTTTAGGACTGCCTGCCCGGAGACAAATACCTCTCCGAACAATGTTTCATACAGTCTCTTATCGCCCAGAAGTCGAGTTTGTGACAGTACGCTTGACATAGTCGCGAATGATTGCCCTTACATCTTCTGCGTCCTCTTGAACTTCATCTGAATCCATGTTCAGGCTAATCAGAGGAATGTCCCTACTCTCCATGACTCTCATCATGCTGGCCTCCTTTTCAAGAAGGCGGTCGTGGATTACGTTATCTACTGTGCCTTGCGACTGTAAATAGTAGTAGGTCACGATTGCGTCCTCCGGAAGGCCGTACCGATGAATCCTATCCTTCGATTGTAGAAAGGCCGCTGCATTGAAGTTACGTTCAAGATAGATCGCATTTCGACAAGCCTTGTGGAGCGATATCGACTCTCCGACCGCGAAAGGATTGGCAATGATTACGCGAAATGACGAGTCCGGCCTGTGGAATTGTTCCACTATCTTCTCTCTTGTCTCTATGTCGTCTTCCATTTCGTCGGTCTCGGTAGGGGTTCCGCCGTAGAGTATCTTTGATGCAATGCCGTGTGCTTCAAAAAGATCGTGAAGCGCGAACAGATTAGCGACGAACACACACCACACGATCACCTTGCTGCCCGAGTCATTCCTTAGGATTGAGTCCACAAGGCTCAGTGCAGAAGTAAACTTAGTCGGCGTCTCAGAATTTGCATATCCCCGGATTTCAGAAATGATTGCGCTGTCGTCAATGAACAGTGCGGAGCTCCCTTCTCCGCCTTCACCGAGCATTGCAGAGTCTAAGGGGGCGCGTAACAGTCCCGGATTGGTAGCCGCCTGCATCAGGCGAATAAGCCTTGCCTTTGTGAGAGTATCCTTGGCCCACGAGTCGTTGCTCTTACTTTCCAAATATGATATGTACTTCTCCTCTATGAATCGATATATATGCTCCTGCTTTGGTCCCATCGGAATCATGAGAGGAGGCTTCTCGACAGGTTCTGGCAGATGGAGATCGGACTTCCGAATTCGAATGAAGAACGGTGAAATATTATCAGTCAAAGTCTCAATGCGGGGATCGAAAGGATTGTGACTCATATCCTTCAGATGCTGAATATGAAATTGCACAACATTGCGATCTGGCCAAATGAACCGGAATAGATTGAATAAGTCCTCGTATCCATTTGGGGCTGGCGTCCCTGTCAGGACGACACGCGACGAACACATCCTGGCCAATTGGAGGACCGACTCGGCCCAAATGCCTCCAGTTGAGTTTTTGATCTTGTGCGCTTCGTCAAGCACCACCATGACTTTGTTCCATGGTCTCGTAAGGAAGTGTTGAATATCCTCAAGATCATACGGAACAGACTGATAGCTTGCGAGTGTCAACTCTGCATCGCGATATTTGGCAAGCTCGGAATATAGAATGCGCTTCCGAGCGTCCGGTGGTACGCCCCCAGATAAGCGATTGCTTCTCGGATCGCGCAAGAAGCATTCACGAAATTCGGATTCCCATGGCCCAAAGGAACTGAGCGGCCCAATTACGAAGAGCTTATTAACGTATTTCGGATGGTCGCTTGGCAGGCTGTTCAAGAAAGCAAAAGCGCCGTAGACTATGGAAGTTTTGCCGGCCCCTGGAGCGGAAAAGTTTGCTGCATTCTGCGCAAACGCAAGATGGTACGCCGCGAGTAGTTGGAGATCGTAGAGCCGTCTCCCCGGAATGCATTGTGCGAGGACATCCGAGAAGTGCTGAAACTCTTGCAAGGGCACGTTATTGGCCCAAATCTCTTTGGCCCTCAGAGAGAACTCTTTGAACTGTTCTTCCGCACGCTGAAAGTCCGCTATTGATAACGACAATTCCGACGTGATCCCCTGCTCAAACCCTCCCTTGCGCAAAGATTCTTCAATCTTTCGTACTAAAGGACCGACCTGTTGTCCCTCAATAGGAATGATGATTCTTCCATCCTCATGTAGATTTGCCTTTAAGTAATCGCGAAGGTACAGAGATATTCTGCGGCTTTGCCAAACGGCCTTTGTTTCGCCGGTCAGGATAACGTCTGTCCCTTCCGGGCTTAGTCCTAGACTCAATGGGGGCATTCGGCTCAATTTCCTTTGTGCTTAAAGAGCTTCCTAAATTCATATGTCAATGTATTGATTTCAGAGACAACAGCTTCAACTTTCGGATCGCTCAAGAACGCTTCGACGGTCGGATCTATGGCGCTCAGTGTCGCCAGGGCGCGAGTGAGAAGCTCAAGGGGTGCGCTCTTGGCGTTATAGTCGTCTAGTCGGCGCTTCGAGCGACCAAAGTTCTCCTTAAGCTTCGGTAGAACCTCAGCTTCCCAGTCTTTGTCCCGTTGCTTTAGGAGCTCATCGAGGTTCCCGTCAGGGTTTTCCTTCCGAATCGCGTCTACGCTTCGCTCTTTAGCAGTGATAGGATCAATGCTGGCAAAGTGAAACTTTGAGAACTCGCGCCATACGGTCTCATTACAAAAGAAGCTATCCTTCTTGCTGGGCTTTCCGGCATCTCTGTATTGCTTTCCTTCTCCAGAGAATCGGGCACGTATCAAGTCAAAGAAGATCACCTTGAGATCAGAGACATCAGACTCTTCGTAAGCCCAGGTCACCAGGTCAGTGTGCTTGTTGTACCGTTGCAGGTATAATTCGAGGTCCACGAATGGACCTTCCGTGTCATCCAGCCTCGTATAAATCTCCGTATAGTTCAAAGATTCTAAATAAGAGTCCATGAGCTTCATAGTACGCAGCCACTTTTCGATGATGGCATCATCTTCGGACATCATCTGAGCAATTTCCTTTATCTTGAATCCCTGGTCAATAAGATCTTTGCACCGAAGGTACTTCTCTATCGCGTTGTATCCAAGCTTCTCGTCTTCACCCATCTGGTAGGTAGTTTCGAGGCGCATGATCTCTTTTGGATTTCCATTCAGAGTGTCATCAAGGATGACAGCCAAGAAATGGCCTGGCAATGATTGCTTTTTAGCTGCTATTTTTCCGAGCAAGAAAGCTCGGCGGTTACCATCAATGATTACCCCATCTCGGGTAACAATTCCATAGCGAAGTTGTTGATTGCGCTCTAAGTCTTCTTGAGTGTGTTTATTTCTGCTGGAGCTAGATTCCCAGAGAAACTTCTCAATTATCGCTTTGTCTTTGTCATCCGAGGCATCGAGTTGCCGATGCTGGCGCTCGAAAGATTTCACCATACTTGCAATGCGCCCGTTGTACTTGTTGTAGATCAAGAAGTTCAACGGTATTTCGTGAACTGGAAGCGTCTTCCGAGTGTCTTTGTAGGGAACCTCCATTGATGAATGCGGGTTTGTTTTCTTGATCTCATCCAATCGTTGAGTTCGAAGCGATTCATTCATCGGGTGCGTCCGCCTTCCGTCTTGCGATTGTGATAATATGGCAAACTGCAAAAAGTGCATAAAGCTGGCTTACAGGCACGGTATCGCGCAGAAATAGTCCTGGGGAAAGCGCCGCGCAAGTATCGTGATCCGTAAATTGATAGATCAGCTGCTTTGTCTCTTCCAGAAGTGCTTGAGGATTGAGAGTCGTTCCACGCGAAAATTCATTGGCTTCGTATAGTTGCTGAAGGACCTTCGCGGATGGAATCTTCTCGGAGAAGCCGTTCGTTACACGGTCAACAAATGCCCTCCCATTCGATGTGTGACGCTCAACAGCTATTTTGATTCGTTCGAGCTGGCTCAGTTTGATTGATTGCACTCTGTAGCCCTGAGAGATGCCATATGTGACGAAGCATCTCCAGCTCCCGTCCACATTGGCACCGCGCTTGGTTAGGTCATAATTGGCCAAGGCAACAGTCATGTTGCCAGCTTTTAAAGGATGACTTCGGAAGCGGGCCGAGGGCTTTCTCTTCGGAGGGCTGTCGTAAACCTTCGATGAAAACGTATTAAGGTTCGATATGGATTCGATCGCTCGGGGAAGATTCTTCCGACGCTTGCAGCGAAGGGGAACGTGAAGCGTTTTCAGCAGTTGAATAGCAAGGGATCTTGCCACGCGGGGACAGACCGCATTGCCTACGAGTTGCCATTTAGCGCCCTCACTACCGATGAACTGGTAGGTTATCGGGAAACTCATGAGGGTTGCAGCTTCTCTAACTGTTGGTCCGCGGTATTCTCCGTCTCCCTTGCGTCCCCATTCCGACTTGTAAAGAAGAGCCTCGCGTGAACGTGGAAATGGAGATGCCACGATGGTCCTGCTTGGTTTCCTCTCGTCCTCTGGAAATGCCATGCGCCCCATGTAGGGGTGACTGATCTTCAGGTGTTTACTTTCGCGCCAATGGATTTCATACGCTCCGGTCTCATAGAAATGGTCGGTGATATGTGCCAGAGGAAGGCGAACTTTCTTGTCGTTAGGATCGAGGATGGTGCGCTTCGACTTAACACTATTGGGAGGTGGGAGAAGAAGTCGTATTGAAGAGGCGGGAATGACCTTACTTCCCTTGGAAAGTGGCGCGATTCCGCCGACCTCAAAACGTCTGCGTCGAGCACAATCGAGGTTGAATTCCCAAAGAAATAGGCGTTTACGATTTTGTGCTACGCCAAAATCCGCGGAGTTCAGAATTGTGGCATTTTGGCGCACCCTTATTGCAGTCGAGTTCGGATGAAGGCCACGCTCCTTCGCCCAGGTCGAGAGTCCGAGGTTTGCAAAAGTGTAACTGGGCGGAAGCGACTTAAGTGCGTTTGAGACGTTCTCCATGTACCAAGCGAGGAGACGCGTGCCAACCTTGAACTTCTTCACCGCAACGATGGACAGGAAAACCTTGATCAATCGGAGCCCCTCTGTCTTGTCTGCATTCCCAAGTTTGTTTGAATAAGAAAAACTCACGCAAGGCGGGCTGCCAATGATGATGTCTGTGTCGGGTAGTGTTTCGATTAGTTTGGGATTGTTTTCGTACTGGAGAATATCGGTTGGTTTCCATTGGACGCCAAAATTAAAATTGAAGGATTCAACAGCTGGGCGCCAGTGGTCAACGCCCGCCATGATTCGGCAGCCGACAGACCTGAATCCTTCTGAAAAACCACCCGCTCCGCAAAAAAGGTCAAGGACACTAAGTCGCCTGTCGTGATGGAGATACGGCGATTTTGTGGTCACACGCGACGACTTCGCTTCACGCCTTTGCTTGATGTTCAATTCCCCTCAGAGTTCATTGATCGGCGACGCTCTCAGCGGGAGTTCGGCCTTGGCGATCTGATTGTAGATCATTCTCGCACAAACGCTGGGTCCCGGTAATCCTGATTTAGGTACCCCGACGAAGGGCGCGGCGAGAAACTCCAGGAATCAAGTTGCGCAAATGTCGCTGATGATCGACAGAGCGGTTCTCGTTACGACGGGCCGATTGCGGCTCTGACTGGGAATGGCCCGCCTACTTCAACGTTCGATAATCTTCAATAGCAATTCTTTAAGACTGCTAGGGCTGCACCTGCAGAGGCGGCACTCCCAAAGTGAATGAACCGACCAGCCTAGGCGGCGTAACTTGCGCTCATTCGACAGGTCGCGCTTCTGGTTTCGAAGAAGCTTTGGAATCCAATACTCGACGTTTGTATTCGGAACCTTTCCGTCCCGGCATGAATGGCTATGCCAAAAACAGCCTTTCACCTGGATGATCAGGCGGTATCTGCGTAAGACAATATCTGGCCAACCCGGTAGGGTACGCACATGAATTCGGAACCGAAATCCCAGACTATGCAGGGTCTGTCTGACAAGAATCTCCGGTTTGGTATCGGCCCCTCTGATGCGGGACATTAGGGCGGAGCGCGAAGGGGTAGTCACGAGTCTCGGATGTGACATGAGTGGATCAGAGTCCAAACGCAATCCGGCGCGTACTCGCCTCAGTGAAATTACGGGTCGCTCGGAGACTGCCTGAGAATCGATAATCCCATGCATGTCTACCGGGAAGTACCAACATCAATAGACCCGAACTGTCCGACATGGGCATTCTTTCAAATGTTGACACAGTTTTGACACAAACGAGAATCTGAATCTTACGCGTCCCAGCCTACCAGGGTCTGTACCCCGCATATTCACGAATTCTCGCGAACGAGGCCGGATCGCGTGGAACCACGTCCGTCTGCAACCTGAGTTCTGACGACAGAAAGCGACTTTGAAGACGGGACTCTGAAGCACTCCCGTCCTAGTCTTCAGCTTAGGGGCATTCGGCTTCAATCCATTGACACACTGCTTGGATTAGCACGCCGAATTCAGCACTTCCGACCGTTATGGTCGAATGCCCCTCGATTCCGTAGTACGCAGTCATCGCCATGGCTCCTTTTGTGAAACCGGTGCGCCTTGCAACTGCATTGAAACTATGCCGGTTCTCTTCCCAATAGGTGACGCGAGCGTGATAAAAGTTGTTACTCGTCGGAGTTCCGGGATAGATAGCCATTGCCTTCGGTGAATATGGGAAATATCGCTGGTGCCCAGACAGCAGTGTAAGGTCATAAAGCCGCGCGACGAAAGTGCGCATTTCATCGACAGAGCCCGCCAGTCCGACGTCTTTGCATTCGATGGCAACTCTTGGTCTGCCGAGTGGCGCTCCTCCCAACATTCGTAATGTATCTCCGACGGCAGCAGGAACCAAAGCTATATCGATCTCATGGTACGCGCCACTGCGACCAAGGAACTGAATTCCGTTCCAAAGTTCCCAACCGTCGCCATTCGGTTTCTTCAGGCCAATAACGCTCGCGTTGCCAGGCCCTTCCCATGCGGGAGGGACACTCGTCGGCGCTCCGCTTCGCTGAATGAATGTTCGGTCGGTGTCTGTTGGAAGTATGCGCGTTCCGTCGGATCGCTGGAGCCAAACTTCGAAGCCACGATTTTGCAGCTCTAGTGCGACACCGGTCATGACATATAACTCGAAGAGTCTTCCCGCACCGGTAGCATTGTTGAGCAGAGGCAAAGCCCCAAGAATGGAATTTAAAGCATTCTGCACTCTATTGATCATGTTTCATTGCTCATTCGAACGTATTGATTGCCCCCATTCCAACAGGACCTTTTTCAGTTCAGGCAGACGACTAATCGCCTCTTCGGCTTGGTATTGATTCCAGAAGATATCGGTACCCTCTAACCTGATGTTGATACTCGTCGAGCGTTCGGGGCTCGCTTCTTCCGCCTCTGAATTTGCGTTCAACTGAGAGGCGATGGCGATACGATTGAGTTGCTGCAGAGATGCGTTTTCCATTGCGATCGCCTCAGAGATTCGATCAATCACGTACCGGGCAGCGAAATCAATCTGCTCATCCCCGGCGAGAGGCTCCTCAGCAGTTTCTCTGATCTTGAGTTCCGGCGGCGGAGTTTCATTTCTTCGGAACGAACGCACCGCCTCGTACGCTTCTCTCACTTCCTCCTCCGAATGTTCCGCAGGTCTTCCAGACCGGACTCCATCGAGGATTTCGAACGCAAGCCAGTCGGCTCCTGAGCCAACCAACGTCTCGATAAGAGGAAGAAGTCGAAGGTCGATCTTCGGCATATTCAGTCTCCACTACTATCAGCATTCTTTCAGATATGGAACCAGCCGAGCGCACAGTCCTCTCCAGGATCATCCTTGCTGCCTGATGCCGTCCGCTCCAATGGATGTCAGAGACGGGGCAATGGCCTGCCGATGCGCGGTTCCATTGAAAGCCGCGGCGGAAGCTATGATTTTCATAGCCGCGGCTGCCAAGTTGTAACTCCAACGAAAATTGTATCCCTGCAATCAATTGCACGGATAGGCACCCGGAGCGGGCGCTCACATACCAGCGGTCTGTCAAGAAATCGCAAAATCACAGGCCAGTGCAGCCCATCCCAGACACTTTCCAGCTGCAATGTCGATCACTTGTCGGCAACGTGGAATCCTAAATGCCCTTGGCAGCTCTCGATCCGGATCAGTGCATCAGCAATTCTGCATCAACCAAGAATCCTGGACACTGCGGCGTTTATGGTTCTCATCTTTTCGTTGCTCTTCTAGGCGTTTTTGGCGTTCGTTTCTTAAGTCGACTAGGCGTCGCCTTGGTAGCCTTTCCCCCCTGTAAGGGCAAATGCGCGCGCATTAGTTCAATGACGGACTTTGTCAGGACTTCTATCGAAACGTTGATCCTCACGTACGCGACGAAAGCCGTGGTGACCTGTTCTTGTCCGATCTGAAAAACTCCGGGTATCCATGAGGCCTGATGAGTGAACTCGTATTGCGCAGCATTGGCCAAGAGCGATCCGCTCGACGTGACCAGCTTAGCCTTCTTCTTGGCGGCACCACTCGCAGCATCGATCGACGGTGAGAACTTGCGGACAGACGTCACGAAAGACAAAATGAGCGGCTGTCGGATGGCGTCGAAAAATGCCATCAGGTCTTTACTACCCTTTTTCAGTTGTCGATAGCCGATGCCAAACGGAATTGCGAGGCACGCGGCTAAGTAGTTTTGCGCGGCGAGGTTCATCTCTTCACTGAAATCCTTGCTGCTCCCCGGCTCCCAAATATTCGAGAGAGGGAATGAAGCTCGGAATCGGATGTATTCTGGAAGAAACTCGACCGCATCGAGGCACTGTTCCACGTTCAGTCCGAGGTCCTGAAGCGAGATACTGGCCTCAAAGTCGAACAGCGGCAAACATTCCTCCACGAGTTTCCAGGCTTTGGCCGCATTTCCTGCCGCGTTTTCGGCAAGCGCCAGTTGCTTTCGCGCCTCAAAATTCATCGGTTCGGCAGCCAACTCGCCCGTCCAGAAAGCATGAGCCTTTGAGGCCCAAACCGAATCTACGTCCCGAAGCTTGGTCAGGATGTTCGACTTAAGAAGACCTAGAGATCGGCTCCCCGGTTGATGGCTCAATCCTTCTTCAACCCATTTGAACGCTTGAGGAAAGTTGTTGGCTTGCACGCAACCTGTAACGAGCCAGTACCAGAACTTTGGCCATCGAGTGACGATGGCGGACCGAGACCGATAGGCCGCTTCCAGAAGAGAAATCGCTTCCTGAGGCTTGGACAGGTCGACGATGAAACTGACTGCCTTGGAAGCGAGCGCCTCCGGTAGAAGAGGATCGAGCTCCAAGGCCCTGTCGAGACATTTAATCTCCGACTCGTGGTCTCCAGATTCGTGATACGCGCTGCCCAGATTTTTCCAAATCTCAGGGCGGTTCTTTTCCTGCTTTAGTGCGAGCTTGTACTGCTGGATCGCATCTGGGAACTCTCTCAGAGCACTAAGGACGTTCCCCAGGTTGTAGTGGGCCATCCCCCCCTCGTCTCCGATCTTCGAGAGTCCTGCACGAAAGAGACTTTCAGCTAGGCGAAGTTCAGGCTTGCTCTGATCGCGGATGCCCTTTTCTGCAAGAATGCAAGCTCTAACCAACTCGAAGCGAGGTTCTTCGTGCACCTTGAGAGCACGGTTAATGTGTGAAAGAGCCTCATCGTAGCGTTTAAGGCGATACTCCGCCCAAGCTAACAACTGCCAAGCAACCGCAGATTCCGGGTGCGAGTCTAAAAATCCCAGTAGCAAATCGATAGTTCGATCAAATGCGCCTGATTCCATAGCGCGGAGGGCTGGTTCTAGCCATGTCTTCGCTCGTAATCTCGGACCGACTATCCAAGACGGTGTTTTAGGCTTCGCTTCGATTCGTATTCCTAGATATTTCTTACTCAGGTCCGGATTGGCTTCTTCCAACTGCAGACGAAGCCACTCTCTCGAGTAGACGATAAGGGTCCAGCCGTACTTCGACCGGAATTCGGCTCGGAGCTGGTCAATGTCGACACCCCGGACCTTCCGGCTCGTGACGAAGACAAGATAGGTGAATTGGGCTCCGCGACTGTGAAGCTTGATTGCGTCCTTTCGGATTTTTGCTTTCCAGCCTGCTTCGAGACTGAATTGAAAGAAAGAAGGGCAGCCGTCCCGATCACGTCCCTTTCGTGGTAATTCTTCTGCGTCTCTTCCGCCATCCTGGGGTTCGATTGGAACGATGTCTTTGTAGCCGTTTCGATAGAGCAGATCGACGCAAAGCCGCTCAAATTTCGCTCCCTCCAAATCGCTGTCGATTGCCCACAGAACCATGCTCTGCATTGTTGAGTGAAACTCCCTTTGGTCCATTTTCGGAGCGAAATGCCGTTAGCGGCAAGTGACATAATCTTCGATTCCAATTAGTACTGGGAAGCCGGCCAGTATCTCGCGCTCTACATCATCGAGTACCTGCCACAACATCATGCCAATTGTCCAGGTGTGCGGGATCAGGATAACCGAAACGGACACATTGCGGACACAACTATGATTCTAAGAGTCGCACGATCCATAACTTATTGATTTTATTGGCTGCCCCCCAGGGATTCGAACCCCGATATGCTGATCCAGAGTCAGCTGTCCTACCATTGAACGAGGGGGCAACAAGCGCGAGTGGCGGCGCATCTTGCAGCCGATTGGCCCGACTCCCTTGGCAGGGCGCGCAAAGCCAACCTCTTCATGGTACGGACATTCCCGCGCGCGGTCAATTTCGCTCTGCGGGACAATCCAACGGAAAAACGTCGTCGGATTCGCCGTCGTTTCCTATCCGAAGTTCCGGTCCAGGGCTCCTCTATTCCTCGCGGAGCACTTCGAGCGGCCGCAGCCCGAGAATGCGGTAACTTGCAATCCATCCGGTGGCTGTTGCGAGCGCAGCGGTTCCCACAAGCGCGGTGGCTGTTGCGCCCCATGCGATCTGAAAGCCTATATCGAGCCGATGCAGGAGCACGCGCGTGAGCAGGTTGGCAAAGACAACGCCGACTGCACCCGCCAGCAAGCCCAGAACGCTGAACTCAACACTGAAGGTGCGCACGATGCGCATCCGCGTGGCGCCCAGGGTCTTGAGGACAACGGCTTCCTGCATGCGGCGGAAACGCGTACTGGCGATGCTTGAGGCGAGAATTGTGAGCCCGGCAAGAATGGAGAACCCGGCAAGCAGGCGCACCACGAAGGTGATTTGATCGACGACATTCTCGATGCGTTCGAGCACGTCGGCGACGTTGATGATGGTAATGGTCGGATAGGCGGCAAAGAACGCGCGCTCCATGGCGGGCACCTGTTTCGGATCGATGTGCGCACCGCCGTACCACGTGGCCGGTTGATCGGAAATCAATCCTGAAGGCAGAACGAACGGCACCCTCGCGCCCAGGTGCTGCCCGTCGGCGCGATAGATGGCCGCGACTTTGAGCGTACGCGTCGTTCCGCCGGTCTCAAGCTCCACTGCAGAACCTACGCCGACATGCAGGCGTTGCGCGACGCCTACGTCGACTGCAATCTGCGCCGCGCTGCGGTTCGTCCACCAGGTTCCCGCAGTTACTTTGTCGCCCTCGGGCGGCGTATCGGCCCAGGTCAGTTCTGCGCTCTCCAGCATGCGAACCGGATAGTGCTGGCCTTTCATTTGATCCACTTGCTGGCCGTTGATGGAGACAAACCGGCCCATCACCACCGGCATCAGGCTCAGTTGCTGGCTGACGCCCGCTTGATGCGCGAAGAATGCTCTCACGCCATCGACCTCTGCGCTTCGCACGTCGACGAGAAATACATTGGGAAGCTTGGGTGACGCGGTTTCGCGCAGATCGAGCAACAAATCCTTCTGCATCAGGTACACCGCGAGGATGAGCATGACTCCCGTGCCCAGCGCCGCCAGCACTGCCGCGGATTGATTGCCGGGGCGGTAGAGATTGGCAAGACCCTGGCGCAAAAACGAAGGCAAGTGCAGACGTGTGCGGTTGAGCAGGAAGCGCAACGCAATGAGCGTGACGGCCGCAAGGATGAGCAGCACAAGCAGCGTAACGGTAAACAAGAATGCAAACCACGCGCCCACCTTGGGCGAATCGGAAAGCGCCCAGGCGATGCCTGCCAAGCCGGCAATCACTGCTACCGCGACGCCGATCTGCAACCGGCGCGTCCACCATCGCGCAAACCAGGCGGCAATACCAGACGGACCCTGCTCAACCATCCGGCGCAGCACCAACACCGGCCGAACGGCGCGCACATCAAGCAACGGCGGCAGGCAGAAGAGCAGAGTTGTGAGCAGGCCCGTTCCCAGTCCCGCCAGTGCGGACTGCCACGGAAACTGAAGAATCACATGCACAGGAAGCAACTGGCCAAAGGCCGCGGGCAGCGCGGCCATCACGGCCACGCCAGCAGCCACGCCGAGCAACCCGCCGGCAAGACCAAGGCCCAGCGTCTGCAAAAGAAAGATCCGCAGCAGGTCGGATGAATCCGCGCCGATCGCTTTCAGAATCGCCAGCATGTCCATGCGCTGTTCGAGATGTGCATGCATGGCCATGGCAACTCCAATCGCTCCCAGAACCATCGCCACAAGGCAAATGAGGCTCAGGATGGAAGTCGCATTGTCGAGGCCGCGCGTAAGCGCCGGGTTGCCTTCGCGATAGTCCATTACTTGCGCATCGGGCAGCGCAGCTTCGAGTTGCGTGCGAATCGCGGCAGTCTCCGCGTCCACTGTGACGCCCTTCGGCGGCTTATCAGGGAGCTTCACCAGCAAACGCCGGCTCGCGCGGCTACCCGGCGCAAGCAATCCGGTCTCAGCCAGAGCCGCTTCCGAAATCATGACCCGCGGCCCCAGGCCCATGCCTGCAGTGATGCGATCAGGCTCCTGCTTCAGGACCGCAGTGATGCGGAAGTCTCTTCCTCCTAGGCGCAATGTGTCACCCACGCGAGCGTTGAGGCGAACAAGAAACTCATCCGCCACAACCACCGAGTCGCCCTGCAAAGCTTGCCGCAGCGGCATCGCCGGATCCAGCTCCGCCGTTCCGTAGAAAGGATATTCAGCAGGATCCACAGCTTTGAGCGAGACGAGCAAAGGCACAGGATTCGTCGACACCGACGCCATCGATACCGTCTCGGTGACCCACGTGGATCGGATTGTGCCGCCACTCCGTGCCTCGATCGCCGCGATCTTGCTGAGCTCATCGGGTGTGGGCGCGCGAAACATTCGCGCGCTTAGATCGCCTGCCAGCAGTGAGCGCGCCTCGGAATTGAGCGTCATTCGAAAGCTGTCGCTTAGCCCGCGCACGCCAACCAGCGCAGCCACTCCAATGGCAACCGACAACACGACAAATCCAAATTTGCCGGGGGCCGACTTCAGATCGCGCCAGCCGATGGCTGCGGCGCGTTTCCAGCTCAAAGCGCGCTTAGCCATTGGTTTTCTCGCTTGGATTATTTGCTTGTTCTTGAGCGATGGATTCACCAGGACCAGGCAGGGTGTCTTCGACGATCAGACCATCTTTGAGCACGATTTTGCGGTCCGCGCGGCTGGCAACTTCAGGATCGTGCGTCACAAGCACCAATGTCGTTCTCGCTTTGCGATTCCTGTCCAGCAGCAGATCGAGTACCAGGCGGCCGTTCGTGGAGTCGAGATTGCCCGTGGGCTCGTCGGCCATCACAATGGGCGGCTCAACCACAAAGGCACGCGCCAGCGCCACACGTTGCTGCTCGCCACCGGAAAGCTGAACCGGATAATGATCCATGCGTTCCTTCAGGCCTACTTCGTCGAGCAACCGCCGCGCTCGCTCCACGCCATTCCCTTCCAGGTTGAGCTCATAGGGGAGCAACACATTTTCGAGAGCGGTGAGCGTTTGGATCAATTGGTAGGACTGAAAGACAAAGCCGATTTTGCGCCCGCGCACCGCCGCCAACTCCGTCTCCGCCAAATTGTGGATGGGCACGCCGTCGAGCCATATCTCCCCTTCGCTGGGCGAATCCAGCCCGGCCAGCAACCCGAGCAGCGTGCTCTTGCCGCTTCCGCTCGCGCCCACGATGGCGACAAACTGCCCGGCGGGAATGTCAATGGATATGCCTTGCAGAATCTCCACGCGCCGCGCGCCGTTCTGGATCCACTTCTTCGCGCCTTTGACTTGAATCAACTCATCCTCCGTCACTCGAAGTGTACATGTCCGGTCATCGCGGCTTCGGCGCTTCGCCCTCTCGCACGTCTACACTGAATACGTGGACGTTCGGAAATTCGTTCTCGTCGCATTTTGTTTCACGTTGCTGCCGACCGGACCGCTCACTGCTTCCGGTGTGCCGATCTCTGACCGGCCGGCTCTGGTCTGCTTCGGCGATAGCATTACTGCCGGGCTTGGCCTTCAGGAAGGTCAAACTTATCCAGATTTCCTTCAGAAGAAGCTCGATGCGCAGGGATATGCGTACAAAGTACTGAACCAGGGCACGAGCGGCGCTACCACAAAGGATGCTCTCGCAACCCTGCCCGATGTCCTGCGCTTGCGCCCCGCCATCGTAATTGTCGAGTTTGGAGGCAACGACGGATTGCGCGGCCTGCCCGTCACCCAAACGCGCGCGAATCTCGACCAGGTGCTCACCGCGCTTGAGAAAGCTCATGTGAAGATCCTGCTTGCCGGCATCACGCTGCCGCCGGACTATGGACCTGACTACATCCGCGCATTCGATGAGATTTTTCGCGATCTCGCGGCGAAGCACCACGTTGCTTTCGTGCCCATGCTTTATAAAGATCTGGTCAATGTCCCGGGAACGATCCAAAGCGATGGCATCCATCCCACCGCAAAAGGTGCAGCGATTATCGCCGGCACGCTCTTCGCAGCGCTCAAGCCGCTGCTTCGCAAAACACCGTAAGTTCTTTTGCGGCCAAAATCAAAGAGCCGGGATTGTTCCCGGCTCCTGGTATTCAGCGTTCTTGATCTCGCGGTCTTACTTTGCCTTGGCGGTAGCTAGCGCCTTCAGGCGCGTATTCAAGCGGCTCTTGTAGCGAGAAACGGTGTTCGAATGTAGAACGCCCTTCTGCACGCTCTTATCGAGAGCCGAAACCGTGGCGCGGTACTGCGCCTGCGCTTCTTTCGCGTTGCCCTTGGCCAACGCCTCGCGCAATAAGCGCAAACTCGAGCGCACGCGGCTGCGGTTGGCGCGATTCACTTCAGTGCGGGTTACGGTCTGGCGAGCGCGCTTCAGCGCGGATACGTGGTTTGCCATGGCTGTGCTTCCATCTCCAAAGCCTGAATTCGAGGGGGTGGTCCTGACTTCAGGAAAAGTCATGCGGAGTAGACGGCGGCTCAAGCCGCATCCCTCGCAAACTCTAAGTCTACGGGAATTTCCGGGGCGGGTCAAACGTGCGCGAAGCGCCTCAGAGCCGCAATTTCCACGTGCCGGGTCGCGGATTTCTTGCAGCGGTGTGGCCGGAAACCCAAGGTAAAAAGCAGTTTCGAACCGAACACGTTGGTTTGACCCGCTTTCCGCGGCCCGGTATACTCGAGACTGCGTTAAGCGGGAGTAGCTCAGTGGTAGAGCATCGCCTTGCCAAGGCGAGGGTCGCGAGTTCAAGTCTCGTCTCCCGCTCCATTCCGCATTTCGTCGGCGGCTTTGAGCCGGGCACAGGCGGCAATGGAACGACCTGCAAACCGTGAGGCCGGCGGCCCAAGGCGCGGTACCCAAGTGGTAAGGGAGAGGTCTGCAAAACCTTTATGCGCCGGTTCGATCCCGGCCCGCGCCTCCAATTCTCCCGATTAAATTCAATATTTTATGCAAGCCACATTGATTTCCACGCCTTTCCATAGGCGTGTCTTTTTCACACTCAATCGTGGTAAATCGGCGAAAATTGGGCTCAATCGGGGAGGGGGGTCTGACCAAAGTCGGACCGTCTTTGCACAATAATTGGTGGAACACTTGGCATGCCGACTTGGATAAGAACGCTGAGCGTTCTCATTCAAGAAGCCGCTCGCTCAACTGAGCCGAAGAAGCCGGCGCGTCTATCACCAAATGTTAGAAACAGTCGCAACTCGGACCCGGAAGAGGCTTTTTGGTGAGAGACAGGATCTTCCGAAATGTCATGTGTGACTCTATTGATCTCTACTCGGCCCTGTTCTCACCCTGTGCGGCTTTCCGTTTGCAACGGCTGAGAGCCGGCCGTTCTCATCCTTACCATGGCGATGCTAAGCCAACTGGAACGTAATTGTAATCTTCGTTGTTACGTCCACCGGCCGGCCGTTACTGGTCGCAGGACGGAATCGAATCTGTTCCGCCACGCGCTTGGCTTCCTCGTCAAGCCCGTGGCCTAATCCGTGAATAACACTGTGTACGACCACCTGGCCCGTGGCCAGAAACGTTACGCTGAGGATCACATCACCTTCGACGTGCAACGCCTTTGCTTCATTCGTGTACCCCACAGGGGGTTTGGAAAGAACTTCCACTTCGGTCGAGCGCACAGGCCCTGCAGCCGTCCTCTGAACCGCGACGATTTGCGTCACGCCCGGAATCCCTGCGGAGGTTACCTTGCCGTAATTCGTTGCCGGCCCCGTACCTGAAGCGCCGGGAATGCCTGCCGATGCTACTTTGCCTAGATTGCCGTCGCTGGAACCGTACTTCGTGCCATTGCCAAGGCCGGTTGAGCCGACCACGCCATGCGGCGCAACTGCCGGGCCATTCATGCCGCCGTAGGGATTGCCGATGGCGGCAATCGTTGCGGGCCGGGTTCCGTTCGGATTTGGAGTGACGCCGAAGGTTTGCCCTAAGTGAACGGGCGCCGTCGACGGTTTGACCTGCGCGTTCTGCGCGGGCATCGCCGCGACCAGCGCCGCCTTGGGCTGCGGTGCCAGAACCACGGTCTGCGGCTTCGGATGAACCGGCGGCAGCGTCACCTTGGCTTCCATCTGGATGGGCTTCGGTTCCGGCTTCGGCTTGGGCATTTCGATCTGCCGCGGCTGCAGCTCGACCTTCGGCGGCTCGGGCGGTGGCGGCAGCTCCTGCGGTGGCGGCTGTTTGATCTTGACGGCCGGTGGCGGCGGAGTATTGGGAATCACCAACTCCGTCATTTCGTAGTGCTGTTGAAGAACCTGCCTCATGTTCATGCCAACAATCAGGGCCGTGGCCGCGATTGCGATGTTGATACCCCAGCTCATGACGAATGCAAGGGGACGGCTCTCCGGCTCAGGCAATAAGCCGAACGTGGCCTGTTCGGGGAAATATGTTATCGGCATTTCTCTAAACCTCGCTCACGGCCGCCGCCTCGGCGGTGGGCCGTTTCAAAATAAACGCAAAACCCGAAGATGCAATCCATGAAACCAACTGCCGGCCGCGCATAACCTTCCATCGCCTCCGAGTCCAGATTCCGCGAGAGAAGATTGGGGAAAAATCATTACCGCCAAAACGATTTCCGCACTCGAAGCTCTCTCGTCGGAGGGCAGCGAAAGTTCTGCTGCCATCGCGCTCGCGCATAAGTAATGCAGCGCCTTTACCGTCTTCAGTCACTCCTTCCCCGGGATTCACCCACAGAGAAAGAATCGCCGTCCGTATTTCAAATTCCGATCTGAAGAATCCCAGTTATTGATTCCTTGAAGTCAAGCACTTCACCAAATATGAAAGTATGCAAGAAAAATCTCACTTGAACCAATAAGTAATTCCTGCGCCAAGAAGAAGAGCACCCTGCACATTGCTGGTGCCGTTGGGCAGATGAGTGTACAACCAATTAGCCTCGAAAGGACGCAACACGACCCGGCGGGAAAGCGTCATTTCTGCGCCCCCGCCTCCGAGTAAGGCGAGACTGTTTGCGCTCGTTACAAATGCAGACGACTGCGGGAAGAGCCCATTGAAAGCCATCGCTCTGCCTGCCAATCCTTGTACGAAGAACGACACCTTGCTTTGCCTAAGCAAAAACGTATAGCGGGGTCCAGCAGTGGCAGTGATCATATCCAGACCCACCCCCGAAGAATTGATGTCGGAGGTGTGCAAGCCCCTTGCGTCTGCCACCAGTCCCATGTGATCTCCCAGCCTTGCCTGCACCTGGATACTGCCGCCTTGAACCCAAAAGCTGTTGCCCTTAAGCTCGTTGAAGCGTCCGGGGCTGTAAGTGGCAGATACATTTAGATGAAATGCGCGCGATTCAGCAGCGGGTACGACTTGGGCCGCGAGTGGAGTGGTAACAGTTGCTCCCACAAGGAGCAAGCTGCAAAGAAGGTTGGTGCGCATCGTCTTTCTCCCTATGGTGCTATTCAACCTTCAGCGTTACCGGAGCGGTGTGTTGCATATTTCCACTCGTCGCAGTGATCATGATCGTGTAGTTTCTCTCGACTTGCGTAAAGACGCCGCCGCACCCAGTCATCATGACTCCTGCCAGTGTGCAGCTGAGCAGCAGCAGTAGGGTAGCCAGCCTGCTCAGTCGACTGCCCTGCCGGCGCATTCTGCGCACGCCAAGTAATGGAATCAGGAGGAAAGCTAAAGTCAGCGGAGCCAGCTTACGTGCAGTTGATGGGGACACTTCCATCGCCGTTGCAGCAGTCTGAACGGTTAGCGTTACGGTTTGTGTGCCACCGTTGGCCGCAATCGTTGAGGGGCTGAATGTGATCGACGCGCCCGTCGGCAGGCCGCTAGCGGTGAAGCTAACCGGACCGGGATAGTTTCCATAGAGCGGCGTCACGGACACCTGATAAGTGGCGGGGCTTCCTGGGTTCACTGTAGCGCTGTCCGCCCCGGAGACTACCAGAGAAAAGTCCAGCGCAGCCACACCGATAGATATGGATCCCGTGCTGGTGGTGAAGTTGTTATCGCCGCTGTATACAGCACTTATAGCGTTGGTACTTCCGGCAGTCAGCGATGTTGTGCTTATTGCCGCGGCGCCCGCGGTTATCGGGGCCGTACCCAATAGGGTTGTCCCATCATAGAAGGCGACCGATCCTGTTGGTGTGCCCGTGGTAGCCGAATCTACCTGGGCGGTCAGCATAACATTCTGTCCCGGAGTCACAGAGGAACTGCTTGCGGTCACCGACGTCGTAGTTCCTGCCTGCGTAATCGCAAGCGTGCCAGGCATGAAGGTGAAGATGTAGTTGGCTGCCGCCAGCGTCCCCACCGTGCAGGTGATCGGATAAGGACTGCCAGATACTGGGCTTGCCGCAGTAGCCGTCGTGGTGCACGCGGCCGCGCCGCTCACAACCGCGATGGTGTCTCCATTCACAAACCCAGTGATCGTATAAGTCAGCGTCGGATTACTTGCCCCGTAGCTGCGCGTCTGGTTGTTCGCTGTCACGGTCAGGATCTGCGTCGCCTGGGTCACCGTCAGCGTGCCTGGAGCAAAGGTAAAGGTGTAGTTGGCTGCTGTCAGCGTCCCCACCGTGCAGGTGATCGGATAGGTCCCTGCCGGGCTCGCCGAAGTCGCCGTGGTCGTGCACGAGGCCGT